>Ga0315906_10007441_pt1 | contig 13318 bp, 12 predicted proteins | sample LakEriMetagenome_4_FD_203526 | JGI IMG/M metagenome (GOLD analysis project Ga0315906, IMG submission 203526) | Freshwater fungal communities from buoy surface, Lake Erie, Ohio, United States - Buoy 2 MA122 | ecosystem: Environmental > Aquatic > Freshwater > Lake > Lake biofilm | place: USA...
CAGAGGTGGCTCGGTTTGTTTGAACAATTCCTGGGCGTTTCCTAAGTGGGTCTCTGCCTCGGTTAGGCCACCATCGGGATTGATGGCAGCGCGGTAAAATAGGCCTCGTCCGGCGTCCGCCCGTCAAGGCTCGAATGGGGCCGACCGGTGTTGTAGAAGACATCGATATATCGGCCAAGCGAAGCCCGCGCCTCGGAAACGCTGGCATAGGCCCGCAGGTAGACCTCCTCGTATTTGATGGTCCGCCAGAGCCTTTCCACGAAAACATTGTCCCGCCACGCCCCCTTGCCATCCATGCTGATCGCGATCTCCTGACGTTTCAGCAGCTCCGTGAAGGCCAGGCTCGTGAACTGCGACCCCTGATCCGTGTTGAAGACCTCGGGCTTGCCGTATTTTGCCAACGCCTCCTCGACAGCTTCAATGCAAAAACCTGTGTCGAGCGTGATCGAGAGCTTCCAGGCCAGGACCTTCCGGCTGAACCAATCAATGACGGCGGCAAGATAGGCGAAGCCGCGTGCCATGGGGATGTAGGTAATGTCCATTGCCCAGACCTGATTGGGTCGCAGGATCGGCACGTTCCTGAGCAGATACGGGTAGATTTTGTGTCCCGGTTCCGGTTTCGAGGTATTCGGACGGCGGTAGATCGCCGCGATGCCCATCCGCTTCATCAGCGTGGCCACATGCAGACGCCCAGCCGAAAAGCCTTCCTTTTTCAGTAGGCCCTGCATCATCCGACTGCCCGCAAAAGGGTATTCCAGATGCAATTCATCGATCCGGCGCATCAATGCCAGATCGGCAGCCGGAACTGGGCGGGAGACGTAGTAGAGCGTCCCCCGGCTGATACTGAGCGCCTTGGCCTGTTTCGCCAGGGGCAGGGAATGTTGACGGTCAATCATCTTTTTGCGCTCAGCAATCCCGCCTTGGTGAGCGCGCCTGCTAAAAAATCATTCGTGAGCGTCAACTCCCCTATCTTCGCGTGGAGTTCCTTCACATCAACCGGTGGCGGCGCTTCCGGCTTGCCTTCGCCGAAAATCCCAGCAGCCCCTTCAAGGAGCTGATCTCGCCAGGTCTTGATGACATTCGCGTGAACATCAAATTGCGCGGCCAGTTCGGCCAGCGTCTTCTCGCCCTTCACAGCCGCAAGCGCCACCTTCGCCTTGAAGGCCGGGCTATGGTTCCGGCGGGGTCGTCTCGTCATGGTCTCTCCTGTTCACGGCATCATGCCGCTCTCAGGCAGAAAATCCACTTATCCCAGTTGTTCAGATTCCCCGAGCCAGCTCTGGCGCCCCACCCCCTGCCTTACAGCGCCACTGCGCAGACGCTCTCCGCGCGTCACAACCTGCACCACCGATCGGCGAGTACTCGAAGGAGTGCTCTTTCGAGCATTCTCTATCCCGACAACAACGTCGACATGCGCCACCGCCCCACATCACCAGACCAAATGGCAAGATCAATGGGTTCTGGCGCAAGGTGGGACGCAGACAGCGGTTATGATGGAGGGGGCTTTCGGGGGTGCAGCTTACGGCCAGCACGGCGATCTAGTCGCGGGAACCTTAGTCTGCCCGTACAATTGACGCAGCACAGGACAGCGCTTCTCAAACTATTCGTCATTGTCAGTAGGTCTTATAGAACGCCTCTGCTTCGAACTTCACAAACTCGTCGGTCTTATCAGTGCTCCGACTAACGACCTGCCACGGCTCTAGTCGGGCAATTTCCATTTGCAAATCTCTTGCTGTTTTATTGCTGCAGCCGAGAATTTTTTGGACCGAATTTGCACTCACACCCTCGCACTGAAAGATGTAGGCGAATTCAAGAAGCTCCTGGAAATTGAAAAACTCTTGTTGATAGTCGTTTGGAGACTGGCTAGCAAAAAATACTACCACCCCCTTGGATCGCCCCTCACGAATAATGCGCTGCAAAAAAATATTCTTCTGACTCAAATAATTATGTGCTTCATCAATCACTAATATGCTTCGAATAGTTCGCTTTCCATCAATAACCGGACTGTCCGACATAATTGACATTTCTTTATACAGCCGTTCGATAACAAGATAAGCTATCAATTCCTTCAAAACGGGCATTGCGTGTACGTCGATCAAAAGTGTCCGATTGGATACCTTTTCAATCGGGGCAGATTCGTTCCCGTGCTTCCAGAAAAGATCAAAATCCGAAAGATCACGCAGGACCTCGATAAGGCTATCATCCTTTTTGCTGTTGTCGTCGTAGGATGAGACCGCGATCTCCAAAATATCTTGGAAGTCGGGGTATGGAGCCGAGGACCCTGATCGCTTGGCGTACCCTGCCCGAATAGCTTCAGTCAGTGCTCCTTTTTGTACCACGCCTAATTTACTGTTTATCGAAGCGAAACTCTCAGCCTTCTCACGTGCCGATATGTTGATACTTTGATCATCATACGAAGGAAGAACAAAAGGGTTGATCGGAAGACTTTGGCCCGCCTGCAGGAGCCGATAAGACTGAACTTTCGCTACCTTCAAGAATTTCTCATTATCTACCACATCTCCTTTATAATCGAAATAAATAAAATTTGTCTGGAAGTTTGATTGTACACGAATATCGGCCAGTAATTTGAGAAGGAATTGCGTTTTTCCAACGCCAGGCTTCCCCATGATCGCTAGGTGCGAATTAGCGTGTTTGGACGTGTTGTTCAACTCCATCACAAGTTCATCACGCCGGAGCAAGGTACGCCCAATGAATACATCCAATCCGCGCCCAAAGTTTTCTCTGCGGCCAGAAAATTCGACCTCCTTTAATAGCGCAGAAATTAGGCCATCGCCGCTGCGTCCACAAGATTGGAATAACTCGCTTAAAATCGAAGCCCCGTGGTCAATATGGTTTTTAGTAAGGGCGCGATTGGAGAAGAGTTCATCTTCACTAAGGTCGGGCTTCTTATGAGTGTAGGATAAAACAGCACGAATAAAAGCCTCATCATCTGCAAAGAAGGTTGGCCTTTTCATCTCGCCGCCGCTGAAATTGGGACTATGTGGAACGTCCTTTCCAACCTTCGCAACCGACAGCGCGAACGCCATGCGGGCCAGCGTTGCCTTCTCCACCTTCGTTTCAAAACGAAGTGCGCTGAAGATTTCATCCGCTTCGCTTGAGGTATACAGACGATCCGCCACGGCTTAGTTCTCCCAAAAATACCCGGTCCTGAAGGTGGTGAGCTCCTGCCTTTGATCAAAATCAAGACACGCCGCACCGCTCAAGTGTGGCTTTAGGCTCCGGTAATAATTAGTATCAATCTCTGTGTCAGTTGATAGTATGATCACCTGCCCTCCTGCATTGGGGAAATAATTGTTGACGATATTGTCACGGTGAGTGCTGTCCAGCCGCGAGAGGGGGGTATCAATGATTATCGGCAGCTTTAGCTGGCTGGTCTGCGCAAGCCCCCAGAGAAGTGAGATAGCGAACACTTCTTTTTCGCCTGCAGAAAGGCTTGATTTCTTTATCTCGTGGCCGTTGCGATCGCTAATGCGGACCTCGTAAGTCTTGTCGTCGATGGTTAAATCCTTAATTAATCCACTGCGGCTTGAGAGAAGCCGGTACATTTCAAATGTCTTCTCTTGAAGTAAATGGACTTTGTTTTTTCGTAGCCGAACCATAAATTGGTTTAGCACGCTTGAAATAGTATCACACTCATAAATATAATCCGTTTTTTCTTTCGATATATTGTGCTTTTCGTAAAGTTTTTCGATCTCTATCTCGATATCGCTGATCCTCTTGTTGAGGGAAATAATTTCCTCTTCCAGAAGGCGAAGTTGTTCCGTCTTGCGGCCAATCTGCGTCGAGCAGCTTTCCATCTCTGATTGCAGCTGCTCGAAAAGTCCTCGCTCCGAAACTGTCATGGCGCCTAGGGTACTCATCCCCTCCAGCGCCCGGACCTGCGCTAGAAGTTCACGCTTTTCTTCCATCAGGGGCTGGATGAGGAAAATCTCACTTTTCTCCAGGGCTTCCATTTGGTTAAGGACACGAGCCACATCGCGGTCAGAGAGGTCCAAGAACTTTACCACATCACCACGACCGTCTCCCTCCTGAAGCAGGCGGACGATGCGACTCTCCAACTCGATCATCTTCTCTGGTGAAAGGCGCTCTCGGTAAATTGGCTCCGGCTCTTCAACTACCTTCACCAGGCGTTTGGCCAACTCGGCTGCGTTATCCTTGATGGCCGTACCGGTGGCAGAGTCCCGCTCCTTCTCGATCTGTTGCCGGATTCCGTCGAACAGCTTTCCCACCAGAGCGAAGGGCAGCGACTTCTCGCACAGTCCGCGAATTTCATTCTCAACCTGGGTGAGCCGATTTGAAGCCTGGATCCGCCGCTTTTCCTGCTCTCGCATCGCGTCTCGGCTTTCGGGTTCCGCATGGAAAGTGGCTTCGAAGCGCTTCTTGGCGTCAGCTAGCTGTTCACGAAATCCCTCCAACTCCTCCTGGAGACCGCTGCGCTCCGTCTGCTTTCTGGCGAGCTTGCTCTTTTCTTTTTTCAGTTCGCTTTGCTTGAATTCGAGATCCTCGTCGGAAATCTCCACGTACCCTTTGCGCTCCTCCTGCTTGAGGTATGCAAGGTCCGAGGCGAGCCGGTTGATGTTCTGGATGCCTAATGCGGCTTCGAGGGAGGATTTGAGTCGCACCTCGGAGTGGTCGTCCGCTGCGATCTCCTGAATCTTCTCGCCGTCGAAAAAGAAAAACTGCGTTATGCCTGGTGGGATAGCGGCGCGGATGAAATCCTGCCAGATCTCCTGGTTCTGAACCGACACTCGCTTCCCGTCTCGCACAACGACCAATCGTTCGCTCAGGTCCTTGGGCCTTGGGTCCGCCGCTGCCCCGGCGCTCCAGGATCGCTTGACGATCAGCTCGGTGCCTTCGTCCATCTCCATGACCAGCTCGAAAACGACGTTCGCGTTTCCTTTGGCCTTTTCGCGTCGGTTGATATTCCGGAAAATCGTATCTGGCTTTGCGCCGTAGAGGCAGAAGTTAATGGCTTCCATGATTGAGGTTTTCCCGGCCCCGTTCATACCGCCGATTAGAAAAATACTGCGACCTCCGCCGTCAAACGGAAAAGAAATCTCGGTTGGGAACTGGAATGACTTGTAGTTCTCGATGGTCAGCTTGATGAACCTCATGTGTGGCCCTCACTCAGCTCCCAGATGCCGCGGGACGAGCCGGTCTTGAGCACGCCATCCTTGGTCATCTGGTGGCGTTCCCAGGCAGCGTTATTCTGCCATGCGTGATCCCTTGTCGTCTCGCGCCATTCCATGTCAGCGGGCAGCAATTCTCCAGCCAGCTTCTGCTCCATGTACCGGCGGACATCGCTCTTGTTGCAGGACCCGCCATGGTGCCGCAGGGCTTCCACAATCAGCTCGCGGAGTCTGGCGTTGGAGGTCTTCGGAGACCGGGGACGCTTGGCGCGCGGCTTGTTGGCTGTGTCGTCTTCCGAAGCGCGACCCAGACGGGCCTTAAGGCCCTTCAGCAGTCCTTCCAGCTCGTCAGCCAGGTGATTAAGCACCTGCACCGCCTCTGCGCTGACGCTTAACGCGGCGGCGAGACGCGTCTTCTCTGCCCGGAGGGGATCCGGAACCGGGACGCCGATCTTATCCAGCTTGTCGATCGCCTTGGCGATCTCGCGGAGCTGCGCCTCCATGGCGGCCGTATCGTCATTGTCTGATCCAGCGTCCAGGCGGTCGATCACCTCCTGCCAAAGCTCGAGCAGGAGGCTTGGGTCCTTCACATAGCGATCGACATCGGCCTCGTCCGTCATGGCGCAGCCCCAGACGACGCCTTGAGAATTTCGCGGAGCGCATCGTAGACCCCGGTGCGACGTTCCTTGAACTCATAGTCCCGCACGGTGTCGAGGAGTTTAACCACCTTGTCCGGGCTGACACCGTGCTGTTTACACAGTTCGTCGAGCAGGCACTTGTCTTCCGTGGAAAGGTTCATGCCTCCAAGGCCTCCTCGATCAGTTGTTCGACGCGGGCCTTGGCTTGACCGAGCAGGCGGGCTGACTTCCGCTGCTGGGCGAGGCTTTCACGAACCAAGTTGCCGATCTCCTGCTGCTTTTCGCTGGGCAGGATGGGTACGACGAACTTGTCGATGTCTGCTGGATAAAGCTCGGCCTGGGCGCTGCCGCGTACATACTTCTGGGTCTGGAACCGTCCAATGACGGACTGAAAGACCATCGCCATGTAGGCGTGGTCGATATCGGGGGAAAGACGAAGAATGTTCACGTGGTTGCTGGCAAATGCTGGCGTGTCATCCAGATAGACGTTCGTCCGACCGATGTAAGCGCCAGTAGTGTAGATCAACAGGTCGTCTTTCGAAATGTGCGCTTCAGGAGCTGCGTTGAACAGCTTCTCTGTTGTCCGCTGCAGCCCATCGTAGTTGATGTGTTTGGGGCCGAGGTGCTGGCTGTTGACAACCGCATAACTCCCGTCTTCTACATAGACAGGCTGCATTCCCCTTCGATTAACCCGCCGGGTCTGTCGAATACGTCGATTGGGAAATTTCGAAAGATGAGAGATGAGCTGAGTGAATCTCGGTTGAAAATGCTGGGCGTCGGATCGACGAGACGACTCAAGTTCCGCGAAGCTGGTTGCGTATCCTACCGGCCTGTCGAACTGGATTTCGTGAAGATTGAGGGTTGCCTCAAGTATTTTAAGCGCCTGCGAATAATAAACTCTCGACGATCCCATGCAAAGTTCTGCCGCCTTAACGAGCTTGGCAACTTCAATCTGCTGATCTGGCTTGGGCAAAAAGATCGGGTGGAGCCGCAAGTCGGCGAGATTTATTCCAGCCTGAACGGCTCCCCGAATTTCACGCATTAGGAGAGCTTGACTTGTATCAGACACTAAATAAGTCAGAAGATAATACGGCTCCACTTTCTTTTGGTCAGGAGACAATCTCGCAAGGTGACGATTTATGTTTATCCTGTTGCCATCATCATCGCAAATTATTCCGATGGGTCCGATATATCCGCCAATTGCGATAACTATATCTCCGCTACGAACTTCAGACCTCTTGTATTCTTCAAACTGGACAGGGCTAATTTGTGGAAGATCTTCACCATATATAAAAAGATTTTCGGAGTTTTGAATTCTTGCCATGCGGAAGCGACTTTCGGCGACTTCCCGAGGTTTTAATACTCCATATGTAATTGGATATTCAGGCTGCACGCACACGCGCAACGGCACCACCATTCCCTTAATCTTTTTGAGCCTCATGTCGGCTCCGGCGTACTCCGGCAAATAATAGTCTGCTGATAACGTCGCATAGCGCCCGAGGTTGGCAAGTGATGTCTGGTTCCAGGTAGCCATTATTGCACTCGCCAAAAACTAAGGTTCTGAACTTGAGCAAATCTAACAAAAGCCTCAGCAACACAAAGCTGATCATCTGCAATGCTGGCTGCATCGGCCAGATCGCTGGCCGCCAGATCATAGTTCACGAGGTCCTGGTCGATTTTGGGCTGGCCGCTTGTATCCTCGATCAAGTGTCCGTCGGCATCGAGCATAAATTCGTAGTCGCCGGAGTTGTCTTTCCCGCCGCGCTCGCTGACCGCCATGAAAATTGGATAGTCTAGGCGCTTGGCCACCTCGGCCGCGATCCAACGCTCCTTGAGCGTGCTGATCAGGTCATCATCGCGAAGCACCAACTCCAGCTTGCCCCGGTTGGTCAGAAGCATCAGGTCGCGCTCCGCAGCGGGGATCGCCTTTTCCAGCCGCTTGATATCAGCCTTAAGGCGCTTCGCAGACTCCTTCTGCTTTGCTTTGAAGGCCTTCACGGCCTCCTTCTGCTCGGCCTTTATGGGCTTCAGATGCGCGGAGAGCTCGCGCGCCGTGCCGGCGAAGGCACCGCTGATGGCCTCGATTTCGGTTTGCTGCTGCAGCTCCAGCGCCTCGACATCGCTTTCGAGGTCGATGAGCTTCTGCTTCACCCCGACGAGGGCACCCTTGAGCGCGTCCACCTTGTCCTCAGCCGCCGTCAGACGGTCCTCGTCGCCGGACGGTTCTGCTGCCTCCTCACCATTCTCGCTTTCGCTATCCTCCGCGGCCGGTTCATCGGGCTCCGGCTCGCTGAATGTCTCGTTGAGGAGATCGGCCACGGCATCGGGGATTGCGCCTTCGGGCACCTCTCCGTCATGCGAGTTCAGCAGAGCCTGAATTTCCGTCTCATACGCTGGGCAGTCCTTCGCCACATCGTCGTGAACGCGGGCGATGTCGGCCAGCTGTTCGTCCGTGTATTTCTGGATGAACAGGACTGATGTCTTGGTTCCGGTGTGTGGCTTGAAGGTGTTCGGGTGCAGCCCGACAACGGCCAGCAGGCGCGCCTTCTTCAGGATCCACTCCCGGATGAAGGCCAGCGACGAGTTGTTGAACTTGCCCTGAGGCAGAACGATTGCCGCACGACCGCCGGGGCGCAGCATCTTCAGGATGCGCTCGATGAAGAGTACGTCGCGCTCTTCCTTGGCGGCCTTGTCTGACCCGGCCCGCTTGAGAGCGGGCTTGGCCAGCTCATAGCGCGCCAGCATCTTGCGGTCCTTCATCTCCCCGGCGAACGGGGGGTTGGCAAGGACGACGTCAAACTTGAGCTCGTCGAAGTACTCCCACGCCCGGTCATCATCCCTGAGCGTCTCCTGCTCGGGGATCTTTACGGCCGTGAGCTTGGCCTGTTTCAGGCCAAGCATGAGCGCCTGACCCGAGCCGTTTTCGTACCAGGTTCGTGGATCCAGGCTGCTGACGTCCGGGCCAAAGATGTTCGTATGGCCGTCGCCGGCGATCAGCATCAGCGCACGGGACGTCTTGGCTGCACGGGCTTCGAAGTCGATGCCCCAGAGATATTTCGCAGCGTACTTGTGCTTGCGAAGCTCTCGCTTGTCGTTGTCATCCGCCGGGTAGCACCACTCCATCGCATGCAGAAGAAAGCCGCCCGAACCGCAGGACGGGTCCATGACGTATTCTTTCTGCGTGGGATTGAGCATGCGAACGCACATCTCGACTACATGCCGTGGAGTAAAAAACTGACCTTTCTTCTTCTTTGCCTCTGTTGGCAGCAGATACTCGAACGCATCGTCCATGATCCGGAGATTCGAGCCCATCAGTCGGACGCCCTCGATCGGGCCGACACAGACCTGCAGATGGCGCTTCGCCAGTTCGATATCTTCATTCTCCTTGAAGATACCAGGCCACTCCTCACAGGCCTTCTTGAACAAGCCATTGATCCGGTCGAAGGTGATGTCCGGATCAAGCGCCTTGCTGAATTCCACAGTCTTGTCTTTGCGGTTCTCCAGCGCCTCTTTTTCGTCCCAAATCTTGGCAAATATCAACTTGAAGATCTCGTTGAACTCATCCTTACCGCTGTCGGCCAGAACCAGCTCTTCGAGGTCTTGGATAATTTTTTTGAAGTTAAAATCCCGCTTTAGTTGAAGAAGTGTTTTCTTTGCCTCGAGAACATCCTTGGGTTCCTGGCCCCGCTTGGGAAGGTCGAATAGCGTGTCATCGAAGTTCTTTGGATAGGGGCGATAAAGGATGATGCTATCGCTACCGTTGGACCATACGGCAACCGGTGCGCCCTTGGCATTCATGTAACTCTTGAGTTGTTCTATGCCATCTTTACGCTTTGGCTTCTTACACTCAACGATTATCTTAGGGGTGTCCTTAGCATTATCTGTATAAACGATAACGTCTGCCGCCTTCGTTCCAACCTCAACACCGAACTGAACACTGGCCTCTAGGTCGATTTCGTCCTTTTGATAGCCGTATTGATTGATGAGCTTATAGACCCATAACTGACGGATTATCTCTTCGGGTGCGGATTTCCCTCCCTCGACAAAAACTTGGACCTCCTCATTTCCTGACGAGAAAGGGATAAAGCTCTTCAAAAAGTACTTCACCTTGCCGGCATCTCGGCCCGTGGCAGTGGTTTTGGGGTAAATCGAAATTATATCGTGAACTGGCTTGCCTAGATTTTCGAATTCCGTGAGCTCGTAGCTCGTGGTCGGATCCTTAAATATGTGCTCGAGTATTTCTTTTGTATTCAAATTGCCCAAGCTGTTGGCATTAAGTGCGGAATTCATGTGTTCGCCCCTTCCATTCCGCTCATGCAGGATTTCATCCGATAGTCTATGTTGTCGCGATTAGAACGCCATTGGTTGCCGATCCTCGAAGTGGGTAGCCCACCACGCTGAGCCAAGCCGCACAGCTTGGTCCCGACCCATTTCAGGTAGACCGCGAGTTCATCGATGGTCAGCCATTTGTCAGACTCAGCCATGAGATTACCACTGATCGAGGGACAAAAATTACAGACTGGAAAGATTAGATAGCGGATCACACATAAAGGCAAGGGTTCACATCAGAGCAAGCTTAATCGGACGGCTGTATTCCGAGGGCAGTAGATATGAGGGCCCCCTTGACACTAACGGTCATGGATCACCTGAACCTCTCCGGCCGAGACAGTAACGTGCTCGCGCCCGTTAGAGATGTTTTCACTTCCCGTTACACCGGCACTCACTCCAGCAGCCCCGGTAGCGTGATCCTCTCCGGCTGCCGCCCGTCCAGGATCGCCTCGACCATATCCGGCGCCAGCAGCGTCAGCCGGAGCAAGCGCGGGACGTAGGACGGGTTGATCGTCTCGGCCACCGCCAGTTCTTCGACTGTGCCATGGCGGCACAGCGGATCGCCGCAATACCCGAACCTCTGCCGAAGACGTCAGGGGCGAACGAGAAATCCCCGGACGGCGTCTGAACAGACGGCCTGCTTATCCGTCCAGTCGCTCGATCAATGCAGCACGCATATCCTCGAGCGCCGGCAAAACGTCTTTCTCCAGCAGCAGGAACCGGATGTCGTTGTCGAAATGCGCGATGAACTCGGCAAGGAAGGTATCCTCTGCCTCCTCGTTGGCGGCGTCGATGAAGGCTGCTACCAATTCTGCAGCCAGAGCTGAAAGATCAGCATCGGAGTCAATCATCGCGCCGACATGGCTTGAGATCACTTCCATTGCTTGGTTACGACCCGATAGGGCGGACCATACCATGCCCGACCCTTCGATTTCGTAGCCGATTACAGCAGCACGATGCGGGCCGATCAGGTCCAGTTTCCGCCGCGAGGCTCGTTCATTAATCTCTTCGATAACAATATTGACTATGCCGTCGACGTAGACGCCGCCAAGAAATTCATTTTCGTCATTGTCACTGTCCTCACAGAAGGCGTGCGCACTCAAGAAGATGAGTGCGTATTCTGGCAGCTTTTCCACCTCGTCGCTGACGAAGGCACGAAGGGTTTCGTCCCAGTTGCCCGAAAGCGATCCAAAGCTCTCCCCGCACCATACACTAACATCGTCAAACGGACCTTCCCGCAGAATCCAACAGTACTCGTCCCACATATGCCGCGCCGCGACGTCGCCGAAAATGCCGATCGCGGAACGAGATCGAAGCTGCTCGATAACAGCTTCGGTAATGCGGACGACTTCCGGGCGCGCAAAATCTTCGGCTGCCGACTGGAGCCTCTTTAGCCCTTCGATGCTTACCCGAGCCAATTCATCAGTCATCTGACACCCTTACCTTCGGCAATGGCTCTTGGCGTATATTCAACCCCAAGGTCGCGAACGCCAAAGCAATATGCCTAGTTATCAGAATTCTGACTCTCTCGCATGTTAATGCTACGAGCGTCGAACAGTGCATACTGACGGTGCTGACGTGCTCCCGCTGGTCTCCTGTCTCTCCCATTCCACGGGAAATGGCTCCAGCAGCCCCGGCAGCGTCACCCCCTCCGGCTGCCGCCCCGACAGTATCGCCTCGACCATGGCGGGAGACAGGAGCGTCAGCCGCAGCACCCGGCTGACGTAGGATGGATTGATTTTCTCTGCCGCCGCCAGCTCGGCGACGGTCGCGTGCCGGCCCGTTTCGATCATGCGGCGCCAGCGAAAGGCCCGCGCCAGGGCTTTGACTAAGGTGATGTCCACATTTGCCGGCCCCTCGATCGCGTTTCCCTCCGCCGTCAGGACCAGCTTTCGCCCACTGGGCAGCTTCCGGGGCGCCAGCGGCACTCGGATGGTGAGCATTTGTGCCTCGCCGGTCATGCTGCGGCCCTCGCCCAGTCCGCGCCGGGGGCGGCCAATTCCCGCGCCAGGCTGGCCAGCCCGTCCAACTTCATCCGTACATCCGCGCCATCAGGCCCAAGGTCCACACGATCCACCAAAAGCCGGAGGATCCGCGTCTGTTCGGCGGGGAAGAGCTCCTCCCATAACGGGTCGAGCCGCTCCAGCGCCAACCGGGCCTCGTCCTCTGTCAGGCCCGGCGCCGCCAACCGTGCCGCGCGCCAGGCGCCCAGAACTATCTCTGGCTGGCGCAGCAGGCCGCGCAGCTGCGCGATCACGATGCCCTCAATTTCGCCGGCAGAGATGCGCGCAATGGCCGGCCCGTCCGCAGCGCTGCCCTTCAGCACCGACTGGCTGACATAGTAGCGGTATCGCTGGCCGCGCCGGCCCCGCGTATGCGTGGGCGACATGGCCCGCCCATCGCTGTCAAAGATCAACCCACGCAGCAAAGCAGGAGTCTGGCAGCGCGTCCGGTTGGCGCGTGTTCGTGGGCTGATGGTCAGCAAGGCATGGGCGGCGCTCCACAGCGCTTGCGGCACGATGGCGGCATGCTCGCCGGGATGCGACTTCCCCTTGTGCATCGCCTCGCCCAGATAGGTACGGTTGCTGAGCACGCGATAGACGTCGCTTTTTGTGAAGGGGCGGCCGCGTTTGGTGGTGGCGCCCTCGGCGCGCAATGCCTGCACCAGCTTCGTGCCGGATTCTGTCTGAGCAAAACCCTCAAAGATCCGCCGCACCAGCGCGGCTTCGGCTTCGTTCACGATCAGCCTGCGGTCTCGCGCGTCATAACCAAGCGGCACAAAGCCGCCCATCCAGATGCCGCGCGCTCGCGAGGCCGCCACCTTGTCGCGAATGCGCTCCCCGATCACTTCGCGTTCGAATTGCGCAAAGGACAGCAAGATGTTCAGCGTGAGGCGCCCCATGCTGGTGGTCGTGTTAAAGGACTGCGTGACGGAAACAAACGTCACGTTATTCGCGTCGAACACCTCCACTAGCTTGGCGAAATCCATCAGCGCGCGCGACAAACGATCGATCTTATAGACCACCACAACATCAATTAGGCCGCGCTCGATATCGGCGAGCAGGCGTTTCAGCGCTGGCCGTTCCAGCGTGCCGCCGGAAACACCGCCATCATCGTAGCGGTCGGCCACCAATACCCAGCCTTCGGAACGCTGGCTGGCGATATAGGCCTCACACGCCTCGCGCTGCGCATCGAGGGAGT
>Ga0315906_10007445_pt1 | contig 13316 bp, 10 predicted proteins | sample LakEriMetagenome_4_FD_203526 | JGI IMG/M metagenome (GOLD analysis project Ga0315906, IMG submission 203526) | Freshwater fungal communities from buoy surface, Lake Erie, Ohio, United States - Buoy 2 MA122 | ecosystem: Environmental > Aquatic > Freshwater > Lake > Lake biofilm | place: USA...
GCGGGAAGAGATCGCGCACCATATCGAGTTCGTGGAAGATGGCCACCACTGTGCGTGCGCGATCCGCGAGTGCAACCAAGAGATCTGCAATCTCCACGCGATGCTTCAGGTCAAGGTGAACGGTCGGCTCATCAAGCGCGAGGATCGGCGTCTCTTGTGCGAGTCCGAGTGCGATCGCAATCAACTGTCGCTCACCCGCACTCAGCGTGCGCACATCACGCGCCGCAAGGTGTGACGCGCCGACGCGCGCAAGCGCCGCCGTCGCTCGCTCGCGATCGTGTGTGGTTGGTCCGCCCGGCCCCGTCCCATGCGGCAGGCGTCCGAGCGCCACCAGTTCGTCGGCGCGCGTCGCAAAGGGGAGGGCAAGATCTGCGCCAACTACAGCAATGGAGCGTGCAATAGTGGCGCGGCTCAACGTGCTGATCGGTTCAGTGCAGAGGATCACCTCGCCTGACGCCACAGGGAGTGTGCCGCTCAAGGCGCGCAACAGCGACGTCTTCCCTGCGCCGTTCGCGCCAACGATTGCCACACGCTCCGCGACGCCAATCTTGAGATTGATGTTCTGGAGGATCTCTACGTCGTTGATCGTGACACGCACGTCGCGTGCACCGAGCAGCTCATACGACGCGTCTGGCGTCATGGTGGGCTGATCGTGCGCGTCGAGAGTGCGCTCGCGGCCGCTCACAGTGCGTACCCCGCTCTACTCCGATGCAGCAGCCAGAGAAGGAACGGCGCGCCGATCAGAGCGGTAATCACACCCACGGGGATACCGATCGTGCGCGCAACGCTATCTGCGACGAGAAGGAGGAGCGCGCCGCCGATCGCCGAGAGTGGCAGGACCGCGCGCGGATCTGGGCCAACGGCGAGTCGAATCAGGTGCGGAACAACCAGACCAACGAAGCCGATCAACCCAGCGAGTGCAACGGCGGCGGCGGTTGCGAGTGAGGCGAGCGCCACACTGATGCGGCGTTCGCGGCGCACCTCCACGCCGAGGTGCATCGCCCCCTCATCACCGAGAAGCAGTGCGGCGAGTGGTCGACCGCGGAGCGCGAGGAGTGTGGTCGCAAGGATCAGCGGGAGTGCCGCGGCGGCGAGTCGTGGCCAGGTTGCGCCATCAAGTCCGCCGAGCAGGAAGGAGAAGATCGCGCGCAGGTTTGCGCCACTCATCAACATCACGAGCGAGAGTGCGGCGGCAAGCAGTGACGCGACCGCGTAGCCCACGAGCAAGATGCTCGCAATGCGCTCTTCACCGCTCCCAATCCCCGCAACGCGCCAGACGAGCCCAACCGCAACGAGTGCCCCAGCGAATGCGGCGAGCTGCACGCCGCCAAGCTCCCACGCTACGCCGCTGATCGGCAGCAGGATTGCGACCGCCGCGCCGAGTGCCGCCCCACTGCTCGTCCCCAGCACATACGGATCGGCGAGTGGATTGCGAAGGAGCGACTGAAAGACGCCTCCCGCAACGGCAAGCGCAGCGCCAACAAGGATTGCGGCCAGGATGCGCGGCAGGCGCAACTCCGTCACGATCGCGGTGGAGCCTGGGCTTGCGGTGGCGTCAGCGCCGACGCCGATCTGTTGCAGCAAGATGCCGACCACCTCCGTTGGCGGAATGGGGACCGAGCCGACGCCGATCGCAGCGATCGCGACGCCAACAAGGAGCAGCGCTCCTGCCGTGAACAACGTCCAAACGCGCGTGGTTGAGCGCACGCTACGGGAGGACGATCTCTGGGTTGATCGCGCGGATCAACGCGGCGAGCGCTTCTGCGAGACGCGGACCGGGCGTGGTGACCAGGTCACCATCAATTGGCCGAACATCACCGTTGATCACGGCGGGGATGCTCGACCAGCCTGGTCGCGCCGCCACCGCCTCCGCCGTCACGCCATACGCGGCGTCACCGAGCAGAATCACCGCTGGCGCCGCGGCGATCAGCGTCTCCAGTGAGATCTCATAGACGCCAGGCGTCCCACTTGAGACGAGGCTCCCGCCAGCAAGCGCAACCAACTCCGCCGCATAGTCGTCTGGCGCGAGGCCGTAGATGGCGGAGGTAGCATCAATCTCGTAGAAGACGCTCACGCTTGATGCTTGATTAATCAACGACACGAGTGCCGTGATCTCGCTCTCGATCTCCGCCGTAAGGTCCGCAGCGAGCAGCGTTCGTCCAGTGGCGTCACCGATCAGCTGCATGGTGCCGAGCACACCTGAGACGCTCGTTGGGTTCAACGTGACGAGCGTCAGGTTCGCCGCACGCATCGCCGTGATCGCATCCTCTGGCGTGAATGGTGGTGCCGCAACAAAGACCAGGTCTGGCTCCAATGCCACGATCGCCTCCACGTCCACTCCCGTGTAGCTGGCTACCGTTGGCGTGGCGGCGAGTGCCGCAGGGGTGCAGGTGCACTCGGCGATTGCAACCACTCGATCTGCAAGGTCGAGGGCTACGAGCGTCTCCACACTCGCAGGCGTCAGTGCAACGATCGTTTCTGGTTCTTCTTGGATCACGACCTGCTCGCCCGCGTCATCCGTGAGCGTGCGCGGGAACGCCTCTTCGGTCAGTGCGGAGTTTGCCGGCTCACTCGGGCTCACAGCGGAGCCGCATCCAGTGATCAGGGTGAGGGTGATCGCGCTTGCGATCATGAGCTGTGCGAACGAAACGAAACGGTGCGCGCGTACGAAAGCAGTCATGCTTCCTCCCTTGCCTCGAGGGCGAATAGCCTTCCTATGCCGCGTGTCCGGCGACCGGACTGATGGGAGCCTCTTGCGGAGCCACTCCCAATTACCGTTGCGGGACAGTGCCGGATTTTCACCAGCTTCGCGTCCACGCGGCGTTGATGGCGGGACTCTATCAGGCTTGCGCCAAACTTGCCGAACGCGATCCGCGACCGATACGCGCGACGTGGCATCCTCGCCCTCCCGCTGACTCGTACCCCGCGCCTCTCGCCTCCCGCACCTGGAGGACGACATGCTCACTGGGTTACTACTCGCCGCCGCTGTTGCAAGCGTCACAACCGTCGCACCACCGACCGCCACCGTCCTCGCCAACCGCACCGCATTCAATCAGCCGTGTGTCTGGTTCACCTCCACCGCACCAGATCGACTCGCCGCAGCGGCATCCGCCGCACTGGAGCGCCTCGGCTGGACGGTTGCGAGCAGCGTGGGGCCGCGCTTTACGCAGGAGGTTGCACTTCGCGGGATCGCGCCCGCAGGTGCGCTCTATGTGCACTCGCACGGCGATCACTACTACGACGCCGCCGCTAAGCGGCGCTCATCAGGATTTCGTGTTGATGCGGGGCGCTGCGAGAACGCACCAACGGTGATCGCGCCACAGATCACTCAGGCTCGCACCGGTATTGCGCCGCTGACACTCGCCTTCATCTCCACCTGCTACAACGGCGAACGCATCTCAAAACTCCCCGCCGCACTTGGGATCGCAATGAAAAAGAGCGGACCAGGAGCCGCTGGGCCGCGTAGTTTCTATGTGAGCTACAGCGGCGTCGCCTGGGTGCGCGCGATCGTGCGCTTTGAAACCGCCTTCTGGCGCGCGCTACGACGTGGCGCAACAAGTGGCGCTGCCTTCGACGCGGCGCTCCTCAGTGGATACTCCGCCGCCGATCTCCTCCCCGAGTGGTGGGGGAGCTACAGCCTGCGACCAACACCGCCCGCCTCACAGCCGGGGGTACCGAGAAGTGTCTAGTTCGCCATGCATCCGACGCACCGCCGCACTCCTTCCGCTGCTCATCGCCGCCGCCTGCGCCACACCGAGTAGTGCACTCGCACCTGATCGCACGTATGTTGTGCCCGCTCGTGATGCCGCCGCAAACCTTCCGCCGATCACTGGCGTTGCGGCTGCGCTTCTTGAGCCGCTCAGTACCGTGGGCCTGCGTGCAGAGCCTGGGGATCTGATCACGCTGGAGTCCGGAGAGGAGCGGATTGAGCAGCGACTCGTCAACACAAGCGGCTTTGCACTACTCACACTGCAGAGCACACTAGGAGGTGAGCTGCGACTCCTGGCGCGCGCGGACGTTGCATACGGTGGAGCAACGCTCAGCAGTGCCGCGCTCCGCAGTCGTGCACTCCTCCACCTCGTTGCACTTCGACTGACTCTGCCGCGCGGCACGCCGATCATCAGCAGCGTGGCGGAGCGACGCGTGGTGCAGTGGGAGCGGAGCGAGAACGGGGTCCCCGTTCCTGGCGACGGCACGCGTGTGATCATGTCCGCATCCGGCGCACTCGTTGGCGTTGCTATTGAAGAGAGCGCGCTCGCACTGGCGAGTGCAAAGCCTCGCAGTGCGGCAGAGGCGAAGGCCGCCGCACTCGCGCTCCTTCCCGTGGGGGCGTCGCTTGCGGGCGCGCCACGACTCGGCTGGGTGCACGTGGGTGCACTCGCTGGTGATGAAGAGCTACGAGATACCCCGCGTCGGCTCGTCTGGCGGATTCGTGGTGCGCTCGCAGACGGGAGGCCGCTCGAAATCCACCTGGATGCGGCGCAGCTTGCGCTGCTCGGTTGGGACTGGGCGCGCTAGCCGCGCGCGAGCTTCTCGCCAATCGTGAGGAGCTCGTCGCGCAGGGCGGCGCTCGTTGCTTCGGCGTAGACGCGCACGAGCGGCTCAGTGCCACTGAAGCGAACGAGGAGCCAGCTGTCATCCGCGGTGAAGAACTTCACCCCGTCCTTGGTACTGAGCGGGACGGCGCGGACAGGGTGTGCGCCGAGCGTGCTCGGCGGCGCGGCCACAAGCTGCGTTGCGAGTCGCTCCTTCACTGCGGGGTATTCGCCGCGTGGGATGTGCACGTCGATGCGTAGGTAGTGCGATTCACCGCCGATTGACTGCACATGCGCAAGCACCTCGCTCATGCTCTTGCGGCCGAGGGCTCGCTCACGGACGAGGAGATCAAGGATGAGCAGGTCGGCGAAGATGCCGTCTCGCTCAGGGAGGTGCATGGCAAAGCCGTATCCGCCCGACTCTTCGCCACCCATGGAGGCGCCCGTCTCAATCATCTTCGGCCCTACGTACTTGAATCCGACTGGCGTCTCAAACACCTCAGCGCCATAGTGCGCGCCGAGTCGCTCCCCCATGGAGCTCTCGTTGACCGTCTTCACGATCGGTCGCAGATCCTTCTTATGTTCAAGCATGTAGTACGCAAGAAGTCCAAACGCCTGCAGCTGATGGATGAACTCTCCCTTCTCCGTGACGGCCCCCGCACGATCGGCATCGCCGTCAAGAAGGAGTCCCAGGTCGTAGCCGCCGCCACGCATTGCATTAAGGACCGGATCAATGTGCGGACGAATCGGCTCTGGGTTCACGCCGCCAAACCACGGGTTGCGCTCACTGCGCATCTCCGTGACGCGCAATTTCCCACCCGCAAGCAGTCTGCCGATCCAGCCAGCGCCCGCGCCGTAGACCGGGTCGACCATGATGCTGAGCGGCTGTGCCGCGAGTCCCGCAAGGTCAAGGTTGCGCTCCACAAACTTCTTGTAGCCCGGGTACGGGTCGTAGCGTTCCACCAGGCCCGCCGCCTCGGAGTCAGCGAACGGTCGGCCGCTCAACTCTGGTCCACGCGTCTTCGCGATCTCTGTCTCAATGCGCTTCAGCAGCTCGGGCCCCGCCGCGGCACCCGAAGGCGCCTTTACCTTGAAGCCGTTATCCAGCCACGGGTTGTGGCTTGCGGTGATGACCACGCCCATCGCCGCGCCGCGCTCTACCACTTCATACGACGCCATCTGCGTGGGGACCGCAGTGTGCGCGTAGGCAACGGGGATGTTGTGAGCGAGCAAGATCTCCGCCGCCGTCACCGCAAAGTCCTCTGACCCGAATCGACGGTCATAGGCGATCACCACACCTTTTGCCGTAGCGCCATCCTGCTCTACGACGCGCGCAACGCCCTCAGCAAGTCGGCGCACGTTCTCATAGGTGAACTCGTCGCCGATCTTGGCGCGCCAGCCGTCGGTGCCGAAGATGATCTTCGTTGGCTCACCAGCGCCCATGATCAACTCCTCTCGGCCACAGCGGCGGCGCGAATCTCTGCGTCGCTCATCTCCACAAGGTTCATGCGCATCACGCTCCCCCCGCTTCGAATCTCTGCGGCGCCTGTTGCGTCCATGATGACCTCTTTCCCGCTCGGTGTGGTGATCCTGATGCGACCGTTCGCATCTGCCGCACCATTCGCCACAAGGTAGGCGCGCAGCTCTCTCCAGTTCCCCACATCACTCCAGCCGCAATCAAGCGGGAGGGTGCGCACAAGTCCCGCCGCGGCTGCTGGCTCCATGAGGAGCGTGTCGATTGGTGCCGGTGTGATCGTCTCGTACGAGGCGAGCCCCGCACGCATCTCTGGTGCAAGCCGCTGCAGTCCGCCTTGGAGCGCTGCGCGTCGCCAGACAAAGGTTCCCGCGTTCCATCGTGCGCCCGCGGCGATCAACTGCGCGGCAGTCGCGGCATCAGGCTTCTCCGTGAATCGTGTGACGCGCTTACCGTCAGCAACGATGTAGCCGAAGCCTGTAGCGGCGCGGGTCGGCGTCACGCCGAGTGTCACGAGCGCCTCAGGTTCGCGTTCGGTGATTGCGATCGCCGCGACGAGTGCGCTGCGCCAGGCGTCTGCATCCAGGACGGCGTGGTCGGCGGGGAGGACGAGCATCGGCGCATCGGATGGTCGATCAATGCGCTCGGCTGCGAGTGCAACGGCGGGACCAGTGTTGCGCGCGATCGGCTCCAGAATGATCTGACCTTCGGGAAGCGAAGGGAGTGATTCGCGAACCAGCGCCGCCTGCGGCGCGGCAACAAGGACGTAGATGTCCTCGAGTGGGATGAGCGGGAGGAGTCGATCAACCGTGGCGGCCAGGAGCGTCTTTCTGTTCACAAGTGGGATGAATGGTTTTGGCCGTTCAGGACTACTGAGCGGCCAGAGGCGCGTGCCGCCTCCACCCGCCAAGATCACCGCATACGGTTTCACGCTCATGCAGGCATCGTAGAGGTCGCCCTGCGACTCGGCTAGACGCCTCCAAAGATTCGGCGAAGGAAGCGCGGCAGCGTGATGTTGGTGCGGCGAATCACGAGCCGCTCCTCAAACTCTGCCTTCACGCTGTATCCGAGTGATTCGTAGACCTTCACCGCCGCCGCATTGTCACTCCGCACATTGAGCACCACCTCATCGCAGAAGGCGAGGAGCGCTTCGGTCACGGCGGAGGTGGTGGCACGCGCGTATCCCGCGCCGCGGAATCCAGATGCGGTCAGCACATTTCCCACCACAGCAATCCGCTCACGGCGACCGATGACATGTGTCCCCGCCGCCGCCACGAGTCGCCCGTTGCGATGAATGCCGCGATAGAGTCCCTCCGCAACGGCGAGTGGTGGGAGCCACGCCGCAAAGCCGAGCTGATAGAGGCGATTCAGCGCAGGCGCATCTGCTGGAACGAGCGGCACCACGAGCGGCGCCGCCTCACCCGCGTACGGGATAAACGTGCTGCGATCAAGGCCCATGCGCAGCATCGGGTGCAACTTCTCCGTCTCGTACTGAAGGTCAAGCACCGGGTCACCGCCAAGCGGCGTGGGGACCCAGGCGGCGCGCGGCTTGATGCCGTGCGTCAGGATCGCCGCAACGCCAGCAGGTTCGCCGTAGAGGTGCAGCGGCTGTGGCGCCCAGCCGGAGTATTCCATGCCAAGTGCGATCGCCTCGCCGCCCCGACGCGCCACATAGCAGCGCGTGCGTGGAAACTCACCATCATCAAGATCACAGAGTGCGTGCGCGGTGATCCAGCGATCACCACTGATTAGTGAGCGAACGAGTTCACGATCGCGTGTCGCGGCAACTTCGATCGGTGCGTCAGACACGTTGTGCAACGCCCGCGGAGAGGATCTCGTAGCGCGGCGCGTGCACGGTCACTCCAGCGGCAACCGCACGAGTGAGGAGCGTTCCGCTCACCGGCTCTTCTTCAGTTGCGCGGTGCATGAGTTGGTTCTGATCTGCCGCTGGCGTGGTTCCACTCGTTGCAATGAGGAAGATGGGGATATCACGTGCAGCTGCAGCCGCGGCAAGGGCGAGACCGCCGGCAAGGATCAGCGCGCTCCCATCTTCGGCGACCGCATCACTCGCGAGGAGGAGTGCGCACACATCGCCCCGCGCAATCGCGAGGCTGAGCTGCGCCTCGCTCATCAGCGCCGCGGGGATGCCAATGCGGACAGCATCTGCTGCGTCGAGTGCGCCGAGTGGTGTGACACCGCGTGGATCAACGCTCGGTCCAGTTGAGAGGAGCAGCTGCGCGGCACCCGCACGTCGCAGCCCCTCATGTCCGGGTGCAAGGTCACCCCAGAAGGTGGCACCGAGTCCGGGCGCGCTCGCGACACTTGCGCCGCGTGTGCCGCACTCGCTTAACGCACTCGCGAGACGCTCCGCCTGGTTGGCATATGCGGCGATCCGTGCCGTGGCACGTGCGGCAACAGTCGCGGCAACACTCCCTGGCGCTGCCGCAAGTGCTGCGCTGACCTCATCGCGGAGTGCATCCGAGTGCGGCGCCGCATTGCGAAGTGCGGCCGCCGCCGCCTGCATCCGTGCCGCGCGCGCGGGTGCGGCGGACTGATCCTCTGCCGCAAGCGAGAGTCCTACGGCAAGTGCACGCACTGGGCCTGGCGCCATCACGGCGGCGCTGATCGCTGCCGCGAGTGCGCTCGGCGTATCTGCACGACGCTCGAGGATCTGCGCGGGGAGCGCGCGCACGTCGAGAAGGATCAAGCCCTGCGCATCGTCGCGTACTGGCGAGGCGAAGGCGGCGGCGGGAGGGGTTGCGCCAGCCGGCGTGAGCCCTGCGTCAACGGGGAGGTCAAGCGCCACTTCGGCAGACCGGCGCGTCGGCTGCGGTGCGTTGGCGATTCGTTCGCTGAGTGGATCAACGGTTCGAAGTTCGTCTGCAAGAGCACCCGCCTCATGCCGAATCGCACCAACAACGCCTAGAAGTGAGGTGGCCGACTTCACGCCATCCTTGGCGATCTGTCGCAAGAAGTCACGACGCGCGGAGGGCTGACCTGAACTTGGCTGCTCCTTTGCGGGCGTGTCGCCCATCGCCGTTAGAAGGGGATGATCGCCGAGACGATCCCCTCGGGGAGACGCGAGCGTCCACCGAGAGCTGGGAGCTCAGCAAGGAAGCTAATTCCAACGACCGTCGCGCCGAGCTGTTCCACCAGTCGGATCGTGCCAGCAACGGTGCCGCCTGTGGCGAGCACGTCGTCCACAATCACCACGCGCTGTCCTGGGGTGAGCGCATCGCGATGCAGCTCCAAGACATTCTTCCCATATTCAAGTTCGTACTCCACAGTGATCGTCTCGCCTGGGAGCTTGCCGAGCTTTCGCACTGGGACGAAGCCGAGTCCGAGCGCGTGGGCAATCGGTGCGCCGAAGATAAATCCGCGCGACTCGATCCCAACAATGACGTCTGGCTTCTGCGCGCGGATCGGGACCAGCATTGCCTCAATCGCAGCGTTGAACGCCTCAGCATCTTGGAGGAGTGTGGTGATGTCGCGGAAGATAATCCCTGGCTTCGGAAAGTCAGGGATTGTGCGGACCTTTGATGCGAGCTGTTCTGGGTTCACCTGCGGAAGTTTACGCGAGCGGAGCGGTGGACGCGGCGGCCGCCTCCAGCCTTCGTCCCTCTGTGGCGAGCAGCCCCACAATTTCTACAGCGAGGCGCCAGATCCGCTCTGGGCTCGCTGGCGTGCTGGAGCGGATACCCCCCTGCTGGAAGGTGAGCTCGCCGCGTGGTCGATCCGCGAGGACCCGTTCGGCAACCCCTCGCGGGAGGTCCGCAAATCGAATCACGAGGCGACCCTCATCCCGAAGGATGGAGGCAAGCCCTGCATCGCTCGCGTCGGCACGAAGTTGCGCCACTTCAAGGAGGCGCTGCGCGGGTTCGGGCGCCTCGCCAAAGCGATCGCGCATCTCATCGGCAATTGAGCGAATGGAGGCGGCACTCTGCGCCGCACCGAGACGACGATAGAGGTCGAGTCGCTGCCCTTCGTCCTCCACGTAATTGCTCGGCAGGTGCGCGGTGACCGGGAGGTCCAAGATCGCGGTGCCACGTTTACGAATCGGCGCGCGCCCTTCTCGCTCTGCGCGCTTCACCTCAACCGATTCGGCGAGCAGTTGTGCGTAGAGATCAAACCCAACCGCAGCAATGTGCCCCGACTGTTCACCGCCGAGCAGATCCCCCGCGCCACGAATCTCAAGGTCGGCGAGCGCCAACTGGAATCCAGCACCAAGGTGAGCCGCATCGAAGATTGCCTTCAGCCGCTTGCGCGCCACGTCACTGAGCGACTCCTCTTGTCGATAGAGGAGGTAGCACCAGGCGCGACGACTGCTCCTCCCCACTCGTCCGCGAAGTTGATAGAGCTGCGCCAGGCCGAGCTTATCTGCGCGGTCGACGATGATCGTGTTCGCATTCGGGATGTCTAAGCCTGACTCAATGATCGTGGTGCAAACGAGGATGTCCGTCTCGCCGCGCACAAACGCACCCATGACGCGTTCCAGGGCGCGACTCTCCATCTGCCCATGTCCAACGACAATGCGCGCATCTGGCAGGAGGCCGCGCAACTGTTCCGCCGCCGCCTCAATGGACTCGACGCGATTGTGGACGTAGTACGACTGCCCGCCGCGCTCTAACTCACGCGCCAATGCGTCACGCACCAGCTCAAGACTCGCCTCCGCCACACGCGTGGCAACGGGGTGCCGATCCTCAGGTGGCGTCTCTATGGTGGAGAGGTCGCGAATCCCGGAGAGGGCGAGGTTTAGGGTGCGCGGGATCGGCGTGGCGGTGAGGGTCATCACATCAAGTTCGGCGCGGATGGACTTGAGTCGCTCCTTCGCCGCAACACCGAAGCGGTGCTCTTCATCCACGATCAGGAGGCCGAGTCGACTGAAGGAGACGTCCTTTGAAAGAAGCCGGTGCGTGGCGACCACAAGGTCAACACTCCCGTCATTGAGTCCAGCGACAACCTCTGCTTGCTTCGCTGCGCTGATGCTGCGCGAGAGGAGCTCCAACCTGAATGGGTACGCGGCGAGTCGACGACGGAAGGTTTCAACGTGTTGGAGCGCAAGGATGGTGGTGGGGACAAGGAGTGCCACCTGACGCCCCGCCTCGAGCGCGGCGAACGCCGCGCGCAGCGCCACTTCGGTCTTCCCGTAGCCCACGTCGCCCACAATGACGCGATCCATCGGTCGCCCCTTGGCAAGATCCGCCTTCGTCGCCTCAATCGCCGCGAGCTGATCGGGCGTCTCTCTGAACGGGAAGGCCGCCTCAAACTCAATCAGCCACGGGGAGTCACCGTTAATCGGTGGGCGGTGGGCGAGTTCGCGCGCCGCGTAGATGCGCAACAGCTCGTCAGCGAGATCATCGGCAGCTCGCTGCGCGCGCTCCTTGGCGCGTCGCCACTCACCACCGCCGAGCCGGCTGAGTGCAGGATCTTCGGCGCCTGTATAGCGCGCGATTCGCGCTAACTGTTCTGTTGGCACGAAGACGCGATCACCGCCGCCGTACTCAATCTCAAGGTAGTCGCGCTCATCACCTTCGCCGCCGCGTCGAGTCATGCGCAAGAAGCGTCCGAGTCCGTGATCGATATGCACAAGGAGATCACCAGGGGTGAGACGCTCGGCCGCTTCGCGTGTAATGCCGCGGCGGTGCACCGCGGCGCGACGAACGCGCGTTGCACCGAAGAGTTCACGATCTGTGATGATCGTCAGCGCATCCACACCGCCCTGGAAGCCACCATCGAGTCCGCCGTGCAGCAGCGTGATGCTCTTCGGCTTCGGATCGCTGGGGAGCGCGTCGCTCACGGGCGTTGCGGCGCCTGCCTCTGCCAGGAGTTCCGAGAGTCTCCCCGCCTGTTCCGAGACGATCACCACCCGCGCGCCGTCGCGTCGCCAACTCTCAAGTCCCTCCGCAAGCTCCCGCGTGCGGCCAGCGGGCATTAGCGGATCATGCCAACCGAACGAGTCGCTTGGCTCACTCTTGGTGAGTCGTCCAGCTTCGGAGCTCCACGTGAGTTCAAGACGCTCCGCACCGAGGTTGCCGAGCAGCTTGAGGCTCACCGCAGGGGGCGGGATTGGCGCAGGCCATGACGGCGGCAGGATGCGCGTTGTCTTCAGCACATCGAATCGCTCGGCGCTCTGACGCGCGAGTGACTCCGCACTACTGATCAGTTCGCTCGGCTCATCAAGGATCACGAGTGCGCCGTTGAACTGATCAAGGGGACGTGATGGCGCAATGAGTGGCGACCAGATCTCAAGGCCATCGCCGCGCTCTGGAGTTGACGAGGCCTCCCACCGCGCAATGTCCGCGCGTAACGCGGGCGAAAGCTCCACGTCATCTTTTCCTGCGATCGCCTCCGCTGCGCGCTTCGCCTTCAACACGACCGCTCCGGTCAGCGGGAACTCAGTCGCTGGCAGCAGGAGTGCGCGCGTCAGCGGAGCACCGCTCCGTTGCGTGGCGGGATCAATACTGCGGATGCTCTCAATCTCATCGCCGAACCACTCCACACGCATCGGCGCCTGCGCGCCTGCAGGGAAGCAGTCAAGGATTCCGCCACGGCGCGCGTACTCGCCTCGCCCGCCCACCAGCGGGACGCGCTCATAGCCAAGTGCCGCCACACGCTCCGTTGCCTCATCGAGTGACATGCGCGTGCCCGGGAGGAGGGGGAGGCTCCCCTCTACAAGTGCGGTCGGGTCGGCGCTGTTCTGAAGCGCCGCGAGGAGTGAGGTGACGAGGATGCGTGACTCGCCACTCCCCCATGCGGCGAGTGCCGCAACACGGCCGGCCGACTCATCCACCACAAGTTCGCCGCGCTCATATGGGAGTGAACTGCGCGGCTCAAGCAGCGTGATGCGTTCAGGATCTGCGCTCCACGCGCGCAGTGAATCAGCGACTCGCTCTGCTACCTCAGGGTTGCGCGCGATCCAGACCAGCCGCGCATCACGCGCAAGCGCAGCACCGAGCACACCTTTTGCCGCGTGCGGAACATGGATCAGCGATGCGGCGCGATCGCGACGGAGTCGCTGCTGGAGTTCAGCGAACTGCGAGCTTGCGTGCAGGCGCGCAAGAAGCGCAGCGAGCGCAACGCGCGAACCGCTCACCGCTCGGAGTCGCTTCGGTCGCCCTCACCGAGTGGCTTGCGCCAACCGTGCGCCGTCTTGCGAATTCCGTCACTCCCAGCCGGCCCGCCCACTTCACCTGCACCTGGCAGGTTCGCAGGGTCGGCGGCACTCCCGCTCTCGGGCTCAGGGAGCTTCCAGTTGTTGAACGCGGTTGCCGCCTTGTTGAGACCGGAGCGTGCCCAGGTTTCGATCG
>Ga0315906_10007448_pt1 | contig 13311 bp, 14 predicted proteins | sample LakEriMetagenome_4_FD_203526 | JGI IMG/M metagenome (GOLD analysis project Ga0315906, IMG submission 203526) | Freshwater fungal communities from buoy surface, Lake Erie, Ohio, United States - Buoy 2 MA122 | ecosystem: Environmental > Aquatic > Freshwater > Lake > Lake biofilm | place: USA...
CGGTGTCGGGCACCGGCACGAGGAGCATGTCGCTCTCGTTGATCGCCTGCCAGCCGCGGATGCTCGACCCGTCGAAGCCGAGGCCGTCCTCGAAGGTGGCCTCCTCGAGCTTCGTGACGGGGATCGTGAAGTGCTGCCAGGCGCCGAAGAAGTCGGCGAACCGCAGGTCGACGGCCTTCACTTCCTTCTCGCGGCAGAAGGCGAGGACTTCGCGGGGGGTCATGGGCGGGCTCCGAGGAGCCTGCATGATACCTGCGGCGTGTGCGGGGGAGGTACGTGACTCGTGCGGGGCCGGGGTTGCCCGTGCCGCCTCGCCCGGACGTTCGCTGCGGCCCTCCGGGGCCTCCGCTCACTCGGAGGTGGCTGCGCTCCGGCATCCCGCCTGCGCTGGCCACCAACGCCGGCTCGACGGCACGGACAACCCCTCGCTGACGAGCGGGGAGGAGTGGCTCGGCAAGTTCGAAGGAACCGGAGCATCGCGTAAGGCCGAGTGGCTCTCCAGTCCACAGGAGCATCCTGTGAGCGATCCGGAGGTGGCGGAGGGCTTGCCGAGCCGCTCCGGCGGCTTCGTTGTCGAGTACTGATTCCTCGGGGGCAGTTTTCTTTTAGCCCACCTTCGCGAACCACCGGGCGTCGCGTGCCCGCAGTTCGAGCCTCCCGCGCATGCGGGTGCCGCACAGGATCGCGTCGACCACCGCCGTCTGTGCGGTGTCGGTGATGTCAACCGGCTCGTACGTGCCGGCGTCGATCCGCCGAGCGAAGCCGCGGCCGCCGGAGACGGCACCCGCTTCGTGACTGAGCCAGGCGAGCCGGTGCGGTGAAACTTCGATCGCTTCGACGGTCGGTCCGCCCAACTCGGGCAGTGCGGCGAGCCGCCACGTACGGCACGCCGCGCCATCCTCCAAAAGCAGGTCATAGTGACGACCCGCTGGATCGTCCGGGGCGCCGGTGTGCTCGAGGATGATGAACCGCGGCATGGCGGCTCAATACTCCGCGCTCGTGCCGTCCGCGGCGCCGCCCGGCATCACGAGCGGCTTCGGCTTGTGGCGGACCGCGCGGCGGGCGTTTTCGTCGCGGAGCCGCTCGACCGCGGCCTCGAGGCTCATGGCGCCGAGATCCCCGTCGAGCCGATCGCGGAGGCTCACCGTGCCGGCCGCCTCGTCCCGCGGACCGCAGACGACCATCATCGGGATGAGCTCGAGCTGTGCCGTGCGGATCTTGGCGCCGAGTTTCTCGGCGGCGAGGTCGATGCCCGTCCGCAGGCCCGCCGCCTCGAGGCGGGCCTTCACGGCCTCGGCGTAGGCCTGGCTCTTCTCGCTCACCGGGATCACGCGGACCTGCTCGGGCGCGAGCCACAGCGGGAAGGCGCCGGCGAAGTGCTCGATGAGCACGCCCACGAACCGCTCCAGGCTCCCCAGCGGCGCCCGGTGGATCATCACGGGGCGGTGCTTGGCGTTGTCGGCGCCGATGTATTCGAGGTCGAACCGCTCGGCGCTCGGCAGGTTGTAGTCGAGCTGCACCGTGCCCAGTTGCCACTCGCGGCCCAGCGAGTCGTTGATGACGAAGTCGATCTTGGGGCCGTAGAACGCCGCTTCGCCCGGCTCGGGCTCGCAGCCGGGGAGGTTCATGCGGCGGGCCACCCGCTCGATGGCCGCCTCGGCCTCCGCCCAGCGCTCGGGCGGACCGACGTACTTGTCGCTCGCGGGGTCGCGGAACCCGAGCCGCACGCGGAAGTTCTCGAAGGCCAGGCTCTCGAGGACTTTCAGCGTGAAGGCGATGCAGCCCTCGACCTCCTGCTCCACCTGCTCGGGCGTGCAGAAGATGTGGGCGTCGTCCTGGGTGAAGCCGCGGACCCGCGTCATGCCGCCTAGTTCGCCCGACTGCTCGTAGCGGTAGACGGTGCCGAATTCCGCCAGTCGCAGGGGCAGGTCCTTGTAGCTGTGGGGCCGGGCCTTGTAGATCATCGTGTGGTGCGGGCAGTTCATCGGCTTGAGCAGATACTGCTCGTCGTCGCTCATCGCGATCGGCTTGAACTGGCTGTCGGCGTAATACGGGTAGTGTCCCGAGATCTTGTAGAGATCCACCTTGCCGATGTGGGGAGTGTAGACCGGCTGGTAGCCCCGCGCGGCGAGTTCCTCGCGGACGAAGCCCTCGAGCGTGGCCCGCAGGGTGGCACCCTTGGGCATCCAGAGCACGAGGCCGGAGCCCACGAGCGGGCTCGTCGTGAAGAGGTCCAATTGCTTGCCGAGCACGCGGTGGTCGCGGCGGCGGGCCTCCTCGAGTGCCGCCAAGTGGGCGTCGAGGTCGGCCTGCGTGAACCAGGCGGTGCCGTAGAGCCGCTGGAGCTGGGCGTTGTTCGCGTCCCCCTTCCAGTAGGCGCCGGCGATGTTCGTGAGCTTGAAGGCGCCGATGCAGCCGGGGCTCGGCACGTGGGGGCCGCGGCAGAGGTCGACGAACTCGCCCTGTCGGTAGAAGGAGAGCGACGGGTGCGCGGCGAGGCCCGTCTCGATGTGCTCGGCCTTCAGGGGCTGGTTGAGTCCACGGACGATCTCCACGGCCTTCTGCCGTGGCACCTCCACCCGCTCGAAGGCCTCGTCGGCCTCGATGATGCGTTTCATCTCGGCCTCGATGGCCGGGAGATCCTCGTCGGTGATCGGCCGCGAGGCCCGCATGTCGTAGTAAAAACCCTCGCCGACGGTGGGGCCGAAGGCGAGCTCCACGCCCTCGAAGAGCCGCATCACGGCCCGGGCCATGACGTGGGCCGCCGAGTGCCGCATCACGCCCAGGGCCCGGGCGTCGCCGGCATAGAGCGGCTCGACGGACGGCGTGCCGGATGCCGGCAGCGGGGCGTCGAGGCCGACGACCCTGCCATCGACCACCGCGGCGATCGGCGGCTTCTTTCCGGACGTCCCGAGCGCCTCACCGACGCACGCGCCGGCGGAGCATTCACGAACGGAGCCATCAGGAAGCGTGATCGAGGGCATGACGGGGCACCCGGGAACTGATTTTTCAGCGGAAAACCCGCAGCGTATCCGCGGCGCGCGGCGGCGGGCAAGGCGACCGTGCCGCCTGCGTTGTTACCGCACCCGGGTCGCGAGCGTCGCTTGACTGGCCCCGGAATAGGCGCGAGACTCTCAGTGCCGACTTTGCGGGCGATTAGCTCAGTTGGTTAGAGCACCAGCTCGACAAGCTGGGGGTCATAGGTTCGAGTCCTATATCGCCCACTCCCGCCCCCGTGGGCGTTCTGACCCCGGCCTGATCCAGGCCGCTGACGCTGCCGGACCTTCTTCCCGTCAGCCGGCCCGAACCGTTTTCTCACGGTGTGCGTACGAAATCCTAACGCCCGCGTGGCAGGCTGCGCGGACGCCGCTCCGGGAGTGGTAGCCCGGGCTCAAGGACCCCGCTTTCCGTGGAGGGAACCATGAACCGCGAGGACCTCGTAGCGCTCTGTGCCCGGTGGGCCGACGGCGGCGGCCGGGTGGTGGTGGGTCGGGTGACGGTCGATCTCGGGCTCCCCGATCCCGTGCCTGAGATCATGCGGAGCTTCCGCCGGGCGGAGATCTCCGAGAGCGAGAAGAACGCCCTGCTCTCGCTCGTCTGCGACCCCGAGGAGGCGGTCGATTGCTGCGCGGAGACCGCCTGCGTGCGCGATGCCTGGGCGGACGAGCACGAGATTGTCGGCGACGACGACTGAGGTCTTTCCGGCCCGCGCCGGCTTACCAGGAGCCGTAGCAGCCGAACGACACGCCGTTGTAGAAGGTCTGGCCGCCGGCGTCGATGTCGCGGATGTCGCGGTTGTCGAGGTTGAACTGCCGCTCGCTGGTGGCGATGCCGCCCACCCAGAGGAAGTCGTAGCCGATCTGGAGCGCGAAGTTGGGCGTCACGTTCCAGCCGGCCAGGATCGTCAGGTCGCCGATGAAGCCGGCACCGACCTGCGAGCCTGAGTCGGAGATGTTCGTCGTGCCCGGAGGCCCGACGGAGGTGCTGTTCACGCCCACGGCGGCCTGCGACATGCTCGCGAACGAAATCGCGGGCGCGGCGCGGCCGCGGAGGCCCCAGTAGTAGAACTCGTTCTGGCTCACGAGCTCAGCCCCGAGGTTCAGTCCCAGGAGCCAGTTTTCCGTGTTGATTCCGTAGTTGCCGCTGAACTGGGTGGGGGGCGCCGGCGCGATATTGTCGGAGCCGAGGTCCGGCCGTGACGCCAGCATCGTGAAGCTCTCCGTCACCCGCGCCAGCCGCGTGCCCAGGATCAGACCCGGCAGGAAGCCCCGCTCCGCGTGGCGCTTCCATTCGCCGCGGGGTGACATGACGAGCTGGTCGCGGCCGAGCCGGCGGCGGAGGCGGTAGTTCCACTCCCAACTGTTCAGGTCGGAGCGGACGGTCGTCTCGTAGCGATTCGCGGCGTTGAAGCCCGGAGCCTGGATGTTCAGGGGCGTGAACAGCGCGCCCCCTTCGAGCGCGTTCCAGCCGGCGTAGTCGTCCCAGTTCATGCCGCCGTAGTACACGAACTCAACCGCGCGGTCGCGATCCGCGAAGTCGCGGCCCAGCGACTTGCCGATCGTGATGCGGGCCCCGGGCGACAGGTCGAAGGGCTGCCCGGTCGTGGTGTAGTTGATCGGTGGGCGGCCGGGATTGAAATCCTCCACGATCTTCTTGCGGTTCTCACGGCTGCGGTCCATCCACAACGATTCGGCGCCGACGTACCAGCCGCCGCTCCAGAACCAGCGGCCCGAGCTGGCCTCGAAGGGCATCTCGTCGAGGGCGAACTCGTCGACGAGCATGCCCTGGGACGCGCCGGCCGAGACGTCGAGCACCTCCGGGGCCGCGACCACCGACGACTCGACGGCCGGCGGGGCCGGGAGGAGTTCGTCGGCCACGATCCCGTCCGCATCCGCGGCATCCACCACCGCACCCGGCGGGTCGAGGACGAACGGCACGTCCGCCGGCGTCGGATCCGCCGCAAGCGCCGCGGGCGGCAGGCAGCACGCGCCAATGCCGCCGACGGCTGCGGCCGTGAAGGCGGCTCGGAAGCGGTGCAACAACGTCACGCGGTGGCTCACGGCATGGTCCTGAGAAAAACCTGCGGAGCCGGCGTCGGCCCCACCCGCAGGAACATCGTCACCGGCACGACCGGAATTACAGGAATTTTCGCCACCGACGGCCGTCCGCGACCCAGACTTCCCAGCCTGCCCGGACACGAACCGCCCCGCATCCGCGGACCATCCGGGTCAACCAGCAGAACCAACGGCCGCGTGCAGCCCGGGTCGGCGGGCGCCCGATGAATTCACCATGATCCCCAAGCGACACCACCTGCTGCTCGTCGGCCTGCTCTTGTTCATGGCCGGCGTCCAGTTCCGGCTCGTCGAGTCGTTCACCCTCAACGAGCGTTCGACCCGGCTCGTGGCGACCGAGATGGGGGGCGCGTCGGCCCCGGCCCTGTGGCAGGGCGGCCCGATCCGCAAGGTCGTCGAGCCGCCCCGCTGGCTCGGCCTGGCACTGATGTCGGCGGGGGCCGTGCTGACGGTGAAAAGCCTCGCCATGCGCGGCGCAGCCTGATCCGGCCACCCGGTCACCGCTTCGTCGCAGCGGCTGAATCGTCGACGATCTCGATCTGTGCCGGATCCTCGACGACGATCTGAGGTCGGTCCTTGTGTTCGGTGACGACGCCGCGCACCCGGATCCTGCGGTCGAGGAAATGCAGCGCCGGGTTCTCCACGCCCTCCTCCTTGAACCGCTCGAGCCCCCGCTTGAAGATCACGGCCGTGAAATTTGCGGCGCTGTTCCGGTCCTTCCGCGAGTTGAGGAAGCAGATGTCCTTGTCGACGAGGGCCCGGGCGGCCCGAACCACGATCTCCACCTCGCACTCCTCGCCGATGTGATCGGCGGCGTCGGCGTCGGTGATCGTTTTCAGCTCGGCCGTGGCCGTGGGGGCGTCGGCGCTGCGGGCTGCGGATGCCGACACCACGGCGAGCAGGCAGACGATCGGCACGGTACGCAGGAGCATCGGCAAACCCTTGGTGTCACGGCGGCATGATCCCGCCGCAGGCACGCAGAATACCCCGCCACCGGAGCCGCCGCTACGCGGCGTCGACGCCCTGAGGCAGGAGCCCCGGGCTCTCGCCGAAGTAATACTTCCGCGCGTCGGGGTTGGCGAGCACTTCGTCGGCCGTGCCGTGGCAGAGCACCTTTCCGGCCCGGATCACGTAGCTCCGGTCGGTGATCGCGAGCGTCTCCCGCTCGCGGTGGTCGGTGATCAGGATCGAGATGCCGCCGTCCCGCAGCGAGCGGATGATCTTCTGGATGGAGTGGATCGTGACCGGGTCGATGCCCGTGAATGGCTCGTCGAGCAGGATGATCCGCGGCTCGGTGACCAGGCAGCGGGCGATCTCGAGCCGCCGCTTCTCACCCCCGGAGATGTAGTGGGCCTTCGAGCGGCGGATCTTGACGATGTCGAACTGCTCGAGCAGTTCCTCGCAGCGGCGCCGGCGCTCCTTGGGACCCATGCCGACGAGTTCCATGATCGCGAGCAGGTTCTGCTCGACCGTGAGCTTGCGGAACACGCTCTGCTCCTGCGCGAGGTAGCCCATGCCGCCGTCGCGGGCTCGCTTGTGCATGGGCCAGTCGGTGATCACCGCGTCGTCGAGCAGGACGCGGCCGGAGTCCGGGATCACCATCCCGCAGGTCATGCGGAAGCTCGTGGTCTTGCCGGCGCCGTTGGGTCCGAGCAGCCCCACGATTTCGCCGGTCTCGACGTGGAAGTCGACGCCGTCGACGACCCGCCGGCGGCCGTAGTTTTTGACGAGCCCTTCGACGCTCAAGAGCGGCATCCGCGGTCCTCCGTCACCGGACGAACCGCATCCTCCCGAAGTTGGGCAGGAAGGGCAATCGCAGTTCCCACGTGCCGATCCGCAGGGGCACGCTCCAGCCGGTGGGCACGGCATGCGGCCAGAAGACCGCGAGCGCCCGGCCCACGATCAGGTGCCGGTCGACGTGGTGCAGCGGCCGCTGGGGGTTGCCCCAGGCCCGGCTGTCCTTGCTGGCGGCTGAGTTGTCGCCGAGCATGAAGAACTGGTCGGCCTGGAGGGAGTAGGAGACGCTGGGCGGCTCCGGCAGCGATCCGTTCATCACGTAGCCGTCGCCGCTGGCGATGTAGTAGACGTCGCGGAGCACGCGCAACCCCGACACGCGGAGGTCAACGCCGCGGGCGGTGATCCCCACGGGGGCGAGATCGCCGGGCTCCTCGTCGCCGGGGCGGCTGCCACGGGCCACGGGGCGGGCCTCGGCAGCCGCGGCGACGCTCGCCGCCCAAGTGGTCGGCCGGTCGCAGGTCACGCGGCCGCCGTTGACGAGCAGCGACAACTCGTCGTCGACGTTGGCGAACAGAAGCCGCCAGCGGCCCCGGCCGCGGACGGGCGTCCGCGCGGAGGCCTCCACGCCGCCGGACTCGGCCTGCCGCACGAGCCTCGCGGTGCCGTCGGCGAGGTCGATCGTGCAGGAGTGGGGCACGCCCGCCTCGACGAGGTCGAGCGTGACGACGCCCCCGTCGCCCCGGCTCTCGAGTTCCACTTCGACGGCGAGGTCGCCGACCCAGCGGTGGCCGTCGACCGCGACCGCGCCGCCCTGCAGCCGGTGCAACCGTCCGGCCGCGCCGTCGTTGTAGGGCTGGAAGTCGCCGATCACCGCGGGCGCGGCGGGCTCGGCCACCGTGCCCCCTGCCGCGATCGCGGTCCAGTCGCCCGGCGCGGGCACGAAGCGGCGGAAGCGGAGCGTGGCCGCCCTGGCGTCGTCGCCCGCCACGGCGTACGACCGACCGGCGTCGTCGGTCTTCCAGCCGCCGCCCGCGGCGGCTCCGTCGGCCGACCAATCGGCCCACGCCAGCGGCCAGCCGGCGCGGACGAGCGCGTCGGCCACGTGCCGGCTGTCGTGCACGCACTCGAGCATCGCCACGAGCGTGTCGGCGGGCTTGCGGGCGATCTGGGGCGCGGCGGTGCCGCGGCCGATCCAGATGTCGCCGCCGGCGATGGTCACCGTCTCGCCCGGCAGGCCGACGAGCCGCTTGATGTAGTTGGTCTTCGCCTCCTCCGGATACTTGAAGACCACCACGTCCCATCGGGCAGGCTCGCGGAAGTCGTAGGCCACCTTGTCGACGAGGATCCGGTCGCCGTTGAACGAGTCGAGCCGGGGATCGAACCAGGCCAGGCCGCGACGGTCGAGCTCGTTCACGCGGCCGCAGTTCGGACAGTCGCCCCGCTTCGGGGAGAGGCCGTCGTTGACGCGACCCGCCGCCTCGTCGACCTCCCGGCTGCAGCCGACGCGGAATCGGTCGCCGCAGGCCTCGCAGACGAGGTCCTTGTGGCGGCCCATCAGCGTGGTGGCCATCGAGCCGGTCGGGATCACGAAGGCCTCGGCCTCGAAGGCCTTGAAGATCAGGGCCAGCGTGAAGGCCACGACCATCGACTCGACCGTCTCGCGTCCATGGCCACGCGGATCGCGAACCACGTCACCGCCCCGCTGCGCTCCGGCTCCCATCGACCCTCGCTCCGGCTCCAGGGATCGCGCCACAATCCGGCAGGCGGCCGGTGCATCGATCCACCGGCACTCTAGCAGACCGTGAAACGCCCGGTCATCTGCCGCCGAGCTCGCGGACGGTCGCCTCGACGTCGGCGTAGGTGAAGGGGCGGCCGAGCCGGCGGGCGGAGTCGTCGTCGTCGAAGCGACGGACGAGCGCGCCGTCGGGGCCCCAGACGTAGACCGCCGGCACGCTCGCGAGGTCGAGTTTTGCGTACAGGCTGTCGGACTCCTCGCGGCCGAGCATGTTGTCGATGCGGGTCGCGCCGACCTCCTCGAGGAACTCGCGGACCCGGGGCAGGGCCTCCTCGGGCGTGCCGATGCCCTCGTAGTCGAACGACAGGGACAGGCAGGCGACGCCGGGAAACCTCTCGGCGAGCGCCACGAGGCCGGGAAACTCACGGATGCACGGCGGGCACGACGTGCTCCAGCAATCGAGCACCACGACCTTGCCGCGGTGGCGGGCGACGGTCGCCATGAGCTCCGCGTGATCGACGAGCCGGACGGCGGTCGCGGGGCGTGACGGCGGCGTCCCACAGCCCCCGATCGCGAGGCCGGCCGCGATGCTGCACAATGCGGCGGTCACGCGTGTTCCGCGGCTGCCCATGACCCGCTTCGCCCACATTCGCCACAAGCCTCCCGATCGTCTCGTCGCGCCCCGCGAGCTCGTCGTCGCGTGCGCGGCGATGCGGAGCCACGTCAACCTGTCGCACATCGTACGCACCTGCGGCTGTTTCGGCATCGGTCGCGTCGTGGCCACCGGCGCCGCGGGCCTGCACGGGAAGATCGCCCGTGATGGCGCGGAGCACGTGGTCCTCGACGTCCACCGCAGCCTGCCGCCGGTGCTCGACCGGCTGGCGGCCGAGGGCTACGAGCTCGTCGGCCTCGAGCAGACCACCGGTTCGGAGCGGTTGTTCGACTTCCGCTTCCGGCCGCGGACGGCGCTCGTGATCGGCAACGAGCGGGCCGGCCTCGATCCCGATGCGCTTGCCCGGCTCCACCGCGTGGCCGAGATTCCCATGGCGGGTCTGCCACACAGCCTCAATGCGGCCACTGCCACGGCGATCGCGGTCTACGAATACTGTCGCCAGCATCCGGGCGCCGCATGACGCTCGTCATCGGCACCGACGAGGCGGGCTACGGGCCGAACCTCGGGCCGCTCGTGGTGGCGGCCACGGCCTGGCGGGTCGCGGCGAAGCCCGAGGCGGCGGAGGCGGCGCTGGCGGCGGCGGTGGCGGCGGTGCGCCGCGCCGACGGCCGGCCGCTGTGGGCCGACTCGAAGCAGGTGCTCCGCGGCAGCGGTGGCTTTGCGGCGCTCGAGACGGGCGCGCTCGTCGGCCTGGCCGTGGCCACGGGCGGCGTGCCGGGCGGGTGGGGCGAACTCGCTCGCGCGCTCGCGGCCGGACCGGCGGCGCCGGTCGCGGAGGACGCCGCGCTGGCCGCGGGGGTGGTGCCCTGCGAGATCGCGGCGTCCGCCGTCGCCGTCGATGCCGCCGCGGTCCGCGGCGTGCTGGCGGCCCACGGGGTGACGCTCGCGACGATCCGTGCGCGGGTCGTATGGCCCGCGGAGTTCAACGCGGCGCTCGACGGGGGTCTCAACAAGTCGGACCTGCTCTCGCAGGCCACGCTCGACCTGGCGGCGGAGCTGCGGACGAACGCGCCGGAACCCGTGCGCGTATGGTGCGACCGTCACGGCGGCCGGCGGCGCTACGCCGGGCTCGTGGCCCGCCATTTCGGCGGCACGCTCGTGCATGCCCTCGAGGAGACCGCCGCACGGTCGGTCTACGAGCTCCCGGATGCGGACTGCCGCGTCGAGTTCTGCGTGGGCGGCGAGGCGCGCGGGCCGGTGGCCCTGGCGAGCATGACGGCCAAGTATGTCCGTGAGCTGGCGATGCGGGGCTTCAACGCGCACTGGTCCACCCTGTGCCCGGGGCTCGTGCCCACCGCCGGCTATCCGGTCGATGCGGCCCGCTGGCGACGCGAGGCGCGGGAGGCCGTCGAGCAGGCGGGCGTCGCCTGGGACGCGATCTGGCGGCGGTCCTGACGGCGGTCCCGCCCCTGCCGGCGGCGGCAGCGGGTGGATTCCTTGCGGCGGCGGCCGTCGCCATCCACAATCCGCGGCATGCCCACGCTCACCACCAGGCTCTACGTCGTGCGCCATGCCACCGCCGAGGAGGTCGCCGCCGAGGGCGGCGACGAGGCGCGGCGACTGACGAAGAAAGGCCGCAAGGCGTTCGCACGGCTCGTGCGGCGGCTGGCCGAGGCGGGCATGGAGGTCGATCTGGTGGCGACCAGTCCGCTCGTGCGGGCGCGGGAGACCGCCGACATCCTGGCCGAGGAGCTCGGCTGTCGGCGGATCGAGGTCGTCGACTCGCTCGCCCCCGGCTCCGACTGGCAGGCCCTCGTGGGCTGGACCGTGCAGCAGGACGCCGCGCGGGTGGCCTGGGTGGGACACGCCCCGTGCGTGGGGCGGCTGGTCGCTCTGTCAATCGGCGACGGTTCGGCGGGAATCCGCATGCAAAAGGGGGCGGTGGCGGCCGTCCGCCTCGACGACGGCCCCGGCCAGCCTGGGGAACTCGACTGGCTGGCCACGCCCGACCTGGCGGGCTGACCTGGCAGTCCGGGCCGCCGGGGCGGGACCGCCTCCACGCCACCCCGCGTTCGGTCTACACTTCTCCCGAGGTGGTGCGGAAGGGCCGCGCCGTCTCGCCTCAGTCCATTCCCGTTCCGCGGAGTCTCGTCCCGTGCCTGCTTCGACCCCCACGCTGCGCTGGTTCCTGCGTCCGCTCGCCGTGTGCGCACTTCCGGCCCTCGTGCTCGGCTGCGCTCCGTCCGGCGGCCCGGCCGCCCCCAAGACCGTCACGGCCGTCGACACGATCGACGTCGTGGCCCTGGAGCCGGCGGCGAAGCCGGCCGGCGCCCCGGCCACCCCACGAACCATCACGGGCGTCGATACGAAAGATGGCGTGGTGCTGGAGGCGGATCTTGCCGCCACGGTCCGTGGCGTGCGGGAGACCGTGGAAGGGGTGCAGGCGGCGGCCAACCAGGCCGATGCGCGGATCGAGCAGGCCGCGCAGGAGATCGCCGCCCCGCCGAGCCAGACCCAGGCGGCGGCCGCCGCTCCGCAGGCCGCTGCCGACAAGCCCGCCGCCGCGCGGGAGCGGGTCACGCTCGGCGACCCGTCGCTCACGGCGGGCGTGCCGGGCGAAGGCCCGATCACGCTGGCGCAGATCGACGCCTGGCTGGCTGATCCGCGGAATTTCGTGGAGCTCGACCCGGTGCTGCCGCTGGGCCTCTCGCAGGGCGCGGCGCAGATCACCGGCCTCGCGGCCAACCCGCTCACGCGTGCCAAGATCGAGCTCGGCCGCCAGCTCTACTTCGACCCACGGCTGTCCGTCGACTCGACCGTGAGCTGTGCCAGCTGTCACGATCCGTCCCAGGGCTACTCGGCCCATACGAAGACCGGGGTGGGCGTCCGCGGACAGCTCGGCGGCCGCAACTCGCCGGTGTCCTACAACCGCATCCTCACCGGCCCGCAGTTCTGGGACGGCCGCGCCGACTCGCTCGAGGCCCAGGCCGTCGGCCCGATCCAGAATCCGATCGAGATGGGCTTCACGCACGAAGGCGTCGTCAAGCGGCTCGCGGGGATGCCCGTCTACGCCCGCCAGTTCGAGAAGGTTTTCGGCGAACTGACGATCGACCGCGTGGGCCAGGCGATCGCCGCCTTCGAGCGGGTGCTCGTGACGGGCCCGTCTCCCTACGACTACGAGGAGCAGTGGCGGCCGCTCGCCGCGCTCGACGCGGAAGACCTCGCCGACGACGCCGAACTCGCCGCCAAGCACGCCGCCGCCAAGGCGGCCGTCGAGGCCCATCCGATGTCGGAGGAGGCCAAGCGGGGCCGTGAGATCTTCTTCAACGACAGGGGCAACTGCACGGCCTGCCACGTGGGCGCCAACCTCGCCGACGAGAAGTACCACAACCTGGGCATCGGCATGGACAAGGAGAACCCCGACGTCGGCCGGTTCGCCGTGACCAAGGACGCGAAGGACACGGGCGCCTTCAAGACGCCGACGATCCGCAACGTGGCCCTCACCGCGCCGTACATGCACGACGGCTCGGTGGCCACGCTCGAGGACGTGGTGGAGTGGTACGACAAGGGCGGCCATCCGAATCCGCACCTCAGCGACAAGATCAAGCCCCTGAAGCTCTCGGCGCAGGACAAGGCCGACCTCGTGGCCTTCATGCACGCGTGCACGGGCCCCACGCCGCCGGTCGAGGCCGGCCGGCTGCCAGCCGATGCGGACTGACCTCCTGCCGCTCGCCCAGGCGACGCTGCCGCTCTACGCGGGCGTCGACCTCGGCGGGACGAACATCAAGAGCGCCCTGGTCGACGATCGGGGCCGGCTGGTGGCGTTTCGCACCGAGCCCACGCTCGCCGCCCGCGGGCCGGAGGACGCCGCGGCCCGGATGGGCAGGAGCGTGCATGCCCTCGCGGCCGACGTGGGGCTCGCCGCGACCGACGTGGCCAGGGTGGGCCTGGGCTCCCCGGGGCCGCTCGACATTCCCGCCGGCACGATCGTGCGGGCGGGCAACCTGCCCGGCTGGGACGACTTCCCGCTCCGCGACCGCGTCAGCGCGGAGTGCGGGCGGCCGGTGACGTTCGCCAACGACGCCAATGCGGCCGCGTTCGGCGAGTATTGGGTGGGGTCGGCCCGTGGGCTGGGGAGTCTCGTGTTGCTCACG
>Ga0315906_10007454_pt1 | contig 13304 bp, 9 predicted proteins | sample LakEriMetagenome_4_FD_203526 | JGI IMG/M metagenome (GOLD analysis project Ga0315906, IMG submission 203526) | Freshwater fungal communities from buoy surface, Lake Erie, Ohio, United States - Buoy 2 MA122 | ecosystem: Environmental > Aquatic > Freshwater > Lake > Lake biofilm | place: USA: Lake...
TCAGTACGGCGCGTCGATGCCGCCCTTGGCGACATAGACGCTCTTGAGCTGCGTGTAGTACTCCATCGTGATGCGGCCGTTCTCGCGGCCGATGCCTGAGTGTTTGTAGCCGCCGAAGGGAAGCTCCATCGGGCAGATGTTGTAGTGGTTGATCCAACAGCTTCCCGCTTGCAGACGACCGATCACGCGGTGCGCACGGTTGACGTCCTGCGTGAACACGCCGGCCGAAAGACCGAAGTGCGTGGCATTGGCGCGCTCGATCGCTTCCTCTTCGTCATCGAAGTCGAGCACCATCATCACGGGTCCGAAGATCTCCTCACGCACGATGGCCATGTCGTCGCGACACTGGTCGAACACCGTCGGCGTGACGAAGAAGCCGCGTCCGAGTGCGCCTTCCGTCAGACGCTTGCCGCCGATCAGCATCCGCGCACCCTCGGCCTGGCCGCGCTCGATGTAGGACATGACCTTGCGCAGATGCTCCTCCGAGATGAGCGAACCGACCTGGGTCGCAGGGTCCTCGGGGTCACCGATCTTCATCTTCTCGACCCGGGCGAGCAGGCGCTTCAGGAACTCCTGCTTGATCGATCGGTGAACGAACACGCGCGTCGCGTTGGAACAGACCTCACCCGCCGAATAGAAATTGCCGAGCAAGGCGCCCGAGACCGCGTTGTCGAGGTCCGCATCCGGGAAGATGAGCAGCGGCGACTTGCCGCCGAGCTCCAGCGTGACGTGCTTGAGCGTCGGCGCTGCGGCACCCATCACCGCGCGGCCCGTCTCGACGGCGCCCGTGACCGACACCTTGGCGATGCCCGGATGGCCGACCAGCAACCGCCCGGTGTCGACGGCACCCTGCACGACCTGGAAGATGCCGTCCGGCACGCCCGCCTCTTTCATGAGGGCCGGCAGTTCGGCGGCGCTGAGCGGCGTGAGTTCGGCGGGCTTGAAGATCATCGCGTTGCCGAACGCGAGCGCGGGCGCGCTCTTCCAGCAGGCGGTCTGCATCGGATAGTTCCAGGCACCGATGCCGGCGACGACGCCCAAGGCCTCGCGTCGGGTGTAGCCGAAGCCAGCCGCACCGAGGTCGATGTGCTCGCCTGCAGCTCCCGTCGCCATCGAGGCGAAGTACTCGAAGCACTCCGCGCCCGAGACGATATCGACGACCTTCGTCTCCTGGATCGGTTTGCCGGTGTCACGCATCTCGATGAGCGAGAGCCGATCGTTGTGCTCGCGCAGCAAATCCGAGATCCGGCGCAGGACGCGTGAACGCTCGGTGCCGCTGAGTGCCGCCCAAGCGGGCTGCGCCGCACGCGCGCGGCGCACGGCCTCGTCGATCTCCTGCGCACCCGCGACCGGAAGCTCCGCCAACAGTTCACCGGTGGCGGGGTTGTAGCTCGGGAGCCGCCCGGCGCGTACCGGAGAGGACTTGCGGCGCATCGGTGGCGCATCCGTGCCGATGGCGCCGCCGGCCGAGGCCTCGGCCGGCGGCGCACCGGCGCCCGATTGACCGATCGCGGCGTATACCATCGACAGCACACGCTCGCAGATCTTGCGGCTGTCGGCGTCGGGCCGCGACGAGAGTGCGGCCTGCAACCAGGCCCCATCGATCAGCGCGGCGATGTTGGCCGCGTGGCTGGCGAGCGACGCCGCGGGCACCAGGGGACGCAAGGCCGCGCGCAGATTCGAGTCGAGCCGATGCTGATAGATGCGCTGGATGCGGGCGATGCCCGCCGAGGAGTGCACCTGACTCCAGAACGCGAGCCAGGCCCGGCTGTCTGCCGAACGCAGACATTCGGGGGACAGACTCGCCTCGAGATAGGCCCGCAGCCGATCGATCGGACTGCCGGCCGCGGTCACGCGCCAGCGGGTCTGTTCCCGCAGACGCGAGAGCAGCTCGCGGAAGGCGGCTTGCAGCAAGCCATCCTTGTCGACGAAGTAATGCGCCACGAGCCCGGGCGAGACATCCGCCTTGCCCGCGATGTGTGCGAGAGTCGTGCCCTGAATCCCGACTTCTGCGAGACTTTCGAGGGTGACTTCGATGAATTGCTGTCGGCGGGTCGCGTCACCCGCGCGGGCGGATGCGCCGTTGGGGGAGGTTGTTGTGTCGCTCAAGGTGAGGTCCCTCTGGAAGGTCAGACCGATCTTAGGATCGATTTTTCGATGCCTTCTTTTTTGAATAAAAACATTAAAAACAATAAGTTATGAACTTAATCAGATATCTTTTTGAAGTTATTGAACGGTCGTTCAACCAACTTCAATCAACGTCCGATGGTGCCTCGCTCACCCGATCAAGGTCAAGAATTTTTGCCGCAACCTGCGCATTGTCCTCGGCTATCGCCGCGGCACCCACGGCGTACTCGACACCGAGCACCGCGCCCACCCTCGAACAGGACAGCTGCCGGGTGGTGCGCTTCTCCGATATCGGCTGGACGGATGTCACCGCCACGACGGGCTTCGCCAGCCATGTACTGCGCCGCCTGGGCTACGACCCCAAGGTCACGGTGCTGTCGCTACCGGTGACCTACGCCTCGCTGCGCAACCGCGACATCGACGTGTTCCTCGGCAACTGGATGCCCTCCCAGAAAGCGGACCGCCAACCCTACCTCGATGACGGGTCGGTCGAGGTCGTGCGTGCCAACATGACCGAGGCGAAGTACACGCTCGCCGTACCGACCTACCTCTACGAGCAGGGCCTGCGTGATTTCGCTGATATCGCGAGGTTCGCCGAGCCGCTCAAGCGAAAGATGTACGGCATCGAGCCGGGCAACGACGGCAACCGGATGATGCTCGAACTCATCGAGGCGGATCGGCTCGGGCTCGGCGGATTCACGCTCGTCGAGTCGAGCGAACAAGGCATGCTCGCGCAGGTCGAGCGTGCCTACAACGCGCGCGAACCGATCGTGTTCTTCGGCTGGCAGCCGCACCCCATGAACAAGCGCTACGACATGCGTTATCTGACCGGTGGTGACGACACCTTCGGCCCGAACTTCGGCGGCGCGATCATCCATACCATCGTGCGCAAAGGCTATCTGCAGGAGTGCCCCAACATCGGACGCTTCCTGCGCAACCTCGCGTTCACCGGCGCGATGGAGAACGAGCTGATGGACGGCATCCTCAACCGCAAGCTCGCGCCCGAGAAGTCGGCGGCCGGATGGCTGCGCGCGAACCCGCAGGCGCTCGTGCCGCTGCTCGAAGGCGTCACCCGGGCGGACGGCTCGCCGGTGGGCGAGCTGCTCGGGGCGGTGGGCGACGCGGGTGCCGCTGGCGCAGGCGAAACCGTGGACACGACCGCTGCTGCGCCTTGGAGCCTCGACCGCTTCGTCGCCGAACACAAGATCCCGGTCGGCCGCCTCATCGGCGATGCCGTCAGCCACGCCCAGGAGAACTGGCGCCCCTTCTTCGACTTCGTGTCGCGGGTGGTCAGCGGCAGCGTCAACGGCGTCCACGCCATCCTGCTCGCCCTACCCTCCTGGCTGCTGGTCGCCGCGGCTGCAGCGCTCGCTTGGGCGCTGCAACGCTCGGTGCCACTCGTCGCGTTCGTGGTCGCCGCGCTGCTCTTCATCATGAACCAGGGGTATTGGGCGGCGACCGTCGAGACCATCGCCCTGGTCGCGGTCGCGACGCTCGCGGCGACGGCGATCGGCGTGCCGCTCGGTATCGCCGCTGCGCACCGTCCACGGCTGTATGCGGCGCTGCGCCCGGTGCTCGATCTGATGCAGACGCTGCCGACCTTCGTCTACCTCATCCCGACCTTGGTGCTCTTCGGTCTCGGGGTCGTGCCAGGGCTCATCTCCACCGTGATCTTCGCGCTGCCGGCGCCTGTCCGCCTCACGCACCTCGGCATCACCGGCGTACCGCGTCCGATGCGAGAGGCCGCCGAGGCCTTCGGTGCGACCCGTTGGCAGCGGCTCTGGAAGATCGAACTGCCTTGCGCACTGCCCTCGATCCTCGCCGGCATCACGCAGTGCATCATGCTCAGCCTGTCGATGGTGGTGATCGCCGCACTCGTCGGCGCCGGTGGCCTCGGCGTACCAGTGGTGCGGGCGCTCAACAGCGTGCAGGTCGATGTGGGCTTCGAGGCCGGTATCGCCATCGTGCTGCTCGCGATCGTGCTCGACCGCTTGAGTCGCCCCCGCGAGCGGAGGACGAAGCCATGAACGCCGCGCTCGAGTTCCGCAAAGTCGATGTCCTCTTCCCTCGCGCCCCGGGCCGCGAGGGCGCGGAATCCGTGCGTCAGGCGCTGACCCGCCTCGATGCCGGCGTCGATCAGGCGCGAGTCGTCGTCGACGGCGGCGTCACCGTGGCGGTGCGCGGCGCCGACCTCGCCGTGGCGCCGGGCGAGATCTGCGTCCTGATGGGACTCTCCGGATCGGGAAAGTCGACGCTGCTGCGCACCGCCAACGGGCTGACGCCGGTGACGCGGGGCGAAGTGCTGCTGAACGGCCCTGACGGCCGCATCGACATCGCGCGTTGCGATGCGAGAGCTCTGGCTGCGGCGCGACGCCGTCGCATCAGCATGGTGTTCCAGCAGGCGGCGCTGCTACCTTGGCGAACGGTCGAGGAGAACGTCGGACTCGGGCTGGAGCTGCGCGGCGAGTCGGCCGCCGACCGTGCGCGCATCGTCGCCGAGAAACTCGAGCTTGTGGGGCTCGCCGACTGGGCGCAGCGTCGCATCGACGAGCTGTCCGGCGGCATGCAACAGCGGGTTGGCCTCGCGCGCGCCTTCGCCACCGACGCCGATGTACTGCTGATGGACGAGCCGTTCTCGGCGCTGGACCCGCTCATCCGTTGCCGTCTGCAGAACGAGCTCATCCTGCTGCAGGAGCGGGTTCGCAAGACCATCTTGTTCGTCAGCCACGATCTCGACGAGGCGCTGCGCATCGGCGATCGTATCGCGATCATGGACCAAGGCCGGATCGTGCAGACCGGCACCCCGCAGGACATCGTGCTGCGACCGGCCGACCCGCGTGTCGCGGAGTTCGTGCAGCACATGAACCCGTTGACGGCGCTGACGGCGGCGATGGTGATGCGGCCCATCGACCCTTCGTCGCCCTGCGACGACTCATGCTCGACGATCCCGGCAGACGCCGATCTTCAAAGCCTGATCCGCTTGCGGCAGACGACGGGACGACCGGTCGTGGTGTCGGATGCGGGACAGATCGTCGGCATCTGCGACACCGCAGAGATCCTGCAGGCGCTCAGTTCGCGCGCGGCACCGTGATCTGCCGGACCGCCGAGAGCGCCATCGGGTCGAGGCCCTCCGCTCGCCCCTCGTCGACCGCGGCGGCGATCTGCGCACGCATACGCGGATCCCAGAACTTCTGCAGGTGATCGGCGACGCTCGCCGCGCCCCGCTCAGGCCCTTCGTGCGAGAAGAAACCGGCGATCTGGTTCGCCATACGGACGAGTTTTTCCGTCTTCATGTCCTGATCCTCTGCGCTGCGCTGAACACCTCGAAACCATCGTCCCGCGCCACCGCCACCAAAGTGATGCCGGATTCGGTCGCGGCGCGCACAGCGAGCGCGGTCGGCGCCGACACCGCGACCAGTATGCCCGCACCCATCATGGCCGCTTTCTGGACCATCTCGATCGAGACGCGGCTCGAGATCACGACGATCCCCCCGGCGGGACGGACTCCGGCCCGTGACAAAGCGCCCGTCAGCTTGTCGAGCGCGTTATGACGACCGACATCCTCGCGTGCAGCGAGCAGGCCCCGACCCGGCTGCCAGAAACCGGCTGCATGCACCGCCCTGGTTTCGCGGTTGAGCGACTGCGCGCCGCCGAGCGCCGCGACGGCCGCGAACACCTCGGAGGCATCGATCTGCGTGGTGCAGCGGACGGCAGGCAACGGCCGCAGCGCCTCGACCAGACTCTCGACGCCGCAGAGCCCGCAACCGACCGGACCGGCGAGCCGCCGCCGCCGCTCGACCGTACGATCAGACGCGTCCGCGGCGAGCGTCATGCGTAGCTCGATGCCGAGCTCGACCGGAACGACCTCGATCTCGGCGAGCGCGTCGGCGCCGCCGATCAGCCCTTCGTTGAGCGAGAAGCCGACACCGAAATCCTCGAGATCGAGCGGGGTCGCCATCATCACGGCATAGGCGGCCCGGTCGTAGGTGAGCGAGATCGCGACCTCTTCAGGCAACCGGCGCTGCCCCCAGCCGCTGCCCGGTTGATCGACCGACCCGCCGACCTTCAGCCGCGGCAGTTCAACCGCGGGCGGCGGGAGGGCCATTCGTGGGCAACACCTGGACGGCGGTGACCTTGTATTCGGGGCAGTTCGTCGCCCAGTCGGAGTTGTCGGTGGTCACGACGTTGATCTGCGTATCCGGGTGGTGGAAGGTGGTGTAGACCACGCCGGGCGCGACACGGTCGCTGACCTCGGCAAGCAGTTCGGTGGCCCCGGTACGGCTCATCACGCGCACGCGATCCCCGGGGCGGATGCCGCGCTGCTCGGCGTCGTGCGGGTGGATCTCGAGACGATCCGCCTCATGCCACTGCTGGTTCGCCGTGCGCCGCGTCTGCGTGCCGACGTTGTACTGCGAGAGGATGCGGCCAGTGGTGAGCAGCAGCGGGAAGCGTGCGGTGGAACGCTCCTCGGTGGGGACGTATTCGGTCACCACGAACCGCCCCTTGCCGCGCGCGAAGCCGCCGATGTGCATGACCGGGGTACCTTCCGGCGCATTCTCGTGGCAGGGCCATTGGATGGAGCCCAGACGGTCCAGCTTCTCGTAACTCACGCCCGTGAACGACGGCGTGGTGCGCGCGATCTCGTCCATGATCTGCGAGGGATGGTCGTAGTGCATCGCGTGACCGAGCGCCTGACAGACCTTCATCACGGCCTGCCAGTCGGCGAGGCCCGCCCGCGGCGGCATCACGCGCCGCACACGGCTGATGCGGCGCTCGGCGTTGGTGAAGGTGCCGTCCTTCTCGAGGAACGACGCCCCCGGCAGGAATACATGCGCGTACTTGGCCGTCTCGTTCAGGAACAGGTCGTGCACCACGACGCACTCCATGGCAGAGAGCGCCTCGGCCACATGTTGGGTGTCCGGATCCGACTGGGCGAAGTCCTCGCCCTGGATGAACATGCCCTTGAAGCTGCCGTCGAGGGCGGCATCGAACATGTTGGGGATGCGCAGACCCGGTTCCGACTCGAGCGACACACCCCAGACGGACTCGAACACCTGCCGTGCGGTGTCATCCGACACATGACGGTAACCGGCGAACTCGTGCGGGAACGAGCCCATGTCACAGGCCCCCTGCACGTTGTTCTGGCCACGCAGCGGGTTGACGCCGACGCCCGGACGGCCGAGGTTGCCGGTCGCCATCGCGAGGTTCGCGATCGCCATGACCGTGGTCGTTCCCTGACTGTGCTCGGTGACGCCGAGCCCGTAGTAGATGGCGCCGTTGCCGCCGGTGGCGTACAGCCGGGCCGCCGCGCGGAGCTCTGCCGCCGGAACGCCGGTGAGCGCCTCGGTGCTCTCGGGGCTGTTGCGCGGCTCCGCGACGAACGAGGCCCAGGTCGAGAACTCGGCGAGATCGCAGCGTTCCTGAACGAACCGCTCGTCGACGAGACCCTCGGTGACGATCACATGCGCGAGCGCGTTGACCACGGCGACATTGGTGCCGGGACGCAGCTGCAGGTGGTGGCGTGCCTCGATGTGCGGCGTGCGCACGAGATCGATGCGGCGCGGATCGACCACGATGAGCTTCGCGCCCTCGCGCAAGCGGCGCTTCATGCGCGAGGCGAAGACCGGGTGGCCGTCGGTCGGGTTCGCACCGATGACCATGATGACATCGGCCTCGGCGACCGAGTCGAAGTCCTGGGTGCCCGCCGAGGTACCGAAAGCGGTCTTGAGGCCATAGCCGGTCGGCGAGTGACAGACACGCGCGCAGGTGTCGACGTTGTTGTTGCCGAACACGGCACGCACCATCTTCTGCACGAGGAAGGTCTCCTCGTTGGTGCAGCGCGAGGAGGTCACCGCACCCACTGAGTTCTTGCCGTACTGCGACTGCAGGCGGCGGAACTCCGAGGCGATGCGCCCGACCGCCTCGTCCCAGGTGGCCTCGCGCCACGGGTCGCTGATGCGTTCACGGACGAGCGGCGTGAGCACGCGGTCCGGGTGCGTCGCATAGCCCCAAGCGAAACGGCCCTTCACGCAGGAATGACCGCGGTTGGCCTTGCCGTCGTCGTGCGGCACCATGCGCACGACCTCGTTGCCCCGCACCTGCGCCTTGAAGGTGCAGCCGACGCCGCAATAGGCGCAGGTCGTGAGCACGGATCGTTCGGGCTGGCCGATCTCGATCACGCTCTTCTCGATGAGGGTCGCCGTCGGACACGCCTTGACGCAGGCACCGCAGGACACGCACTCGGAATCGATGAACTTCTCTTCGATGCTCGCAGACACCTTGGACTCGAAACCGCGGCCGGAGATCGTCAGCGCGAGCGTCCCCTGCACCTCGTCGCAGGCGCGCACGCAGCGCGAGCAGACGATGCACTTGGCAGGATCGAAGGTGAAGTACGGGTTCGACTCGTCCTTCTGGGCATCGAGGTGGTTGGCGCCGTCGTAGCCGTAGCGCACCTCGCGCAAGCCCACCGCACCCGCCATGTCCTGCAGCTCGCAGTCACCGTTGGCCGAGCAGGTCAGGCAGTCGAGCGGATGGTCGGAGATGTAGAGCTCCATCACGCCGCGCCGCAGCGTCTTGAGCTTGCCGGTCTGCGTACGCACCCTCATGCCCTCGGCGACGGGCGTGGTGCAGGACGCCGGCGTGCCGGCGCGCCCCTCGATCTCGACGAGGCACAGCCGACAGGAACCGAACGCCTCAAGGGTGTCGGTCGCGCAGAGCTTGGGGACGGAGACGCCCGCCTCGGCGGCTGCACGCATCACCGAGGTGCCGGCGGGGACCTGCACGGACATCCCGTCTATCTCGAGGGTCACGCTCTGGGTGGAACGCGACGCAGGCGTCCCGAGGTCACGGTCGTCGATGGTGGCGCTCATGGTCGTCGGAAATCCTGCGGGAAGTGTCGCACCGCACTCAGCACCGGGTACGGCACGAAACCGCCCAATGCACAGAGTGAGCCCAGTCGAAGAGTACTGCAAAGATCGTCGAGCAATGCCAGATTCGCGTCGACGTCGCGCCCGGCGAGGATCTTGTCGATGACCTCCATGCCGCGCACCGAGCCGACGCGGCAAGGCGTGCACTTGCCGCAGGATTCGGCGGCGCAGAACTCCATCGCGAAGCGCGCCTGCCGGGCCATATCGACGCTGTCGTCGAAAACGACCACTCCGCCGTGACCCACCAACCCATCGCGCGCGGCGAAGGCTTCGTAGTCGAGAGGCGTATCGAAGAATGCGCGCGGGAAATAGGCACCCAGGGGACCGCCCACCTGCACTGCCCGCACCGGTCGACCGGTCGCCGTACCGCCACCGATGTCGTCGACGATCTCGCCGAGCGTGAGACCGAACGGCGCCTCGAAGAGCCCGCCGTGCTTGATGTTTCCGGCCAACTGGAAAGGCAGCGTGCCGCGCGAGCGGCCGGTGCCGAGCGCAGCGTAGGCCTCGGCGCCCCGCACCAGGATCTCGGGCACCGTGGCGAGCGTCAGCACGTTGTTGACCACGGTCGGCTTGCCGAAGAGGCCATGGTGCGCCGGCAGCGGCGGCTTGGCACGCACCTGCCCCCGCTTGCCCTCGAGGCTCTCGAGCAGCGCCGTCTCCTCGCCGCAGACATAGGACCCGGCGCCGATGCGCAGCTCGATGGCGCAGTCCTCGAAGAGGCCATTGGCCCGCGCCACGACCAATGCGTGCTCGAGCACGGCGATCGCGCGCGGATACTCCGAACGGATGTAGATGAAGCCCTTGCGCGCGCCCACCGCGAGAGCGCAGATGACCATGCCCTCGAGGAGCGCAAAGGGATCGCCCTCCATGACCATGCGATCGGCGAAGGTGCCAGAGTCGCCCTCGTCGGCGTTGCAGACGACGTACTTCACGTCGCCCGGCGCGTCGTGCACCGTGCGCCACTTGATGCCTGCCGGGAACCCGGCGCCGCCGCGGCCACGCAGCCCCGAAGCGGTGACCGCCTCGAGCGTCGCCTTCGCGCCGAGTGCGCGTGCGCGCGCGAGGCCTTGGCCGCCCCCGTGGGCGGTGTAGTCCTGCCAAGAGACCGGGTCGATGATGCCGCAGCGCGAGAAGGTCCAACGCGTCTGCCGAGCGAGAAAAGGATGCTGTGCTGGATCACCGATGCCGAGCGCATGCACACCGCCCTCGAGCCAGCCCGCCGCGAACAAGCCCGCGACATCGCTCACCGTGACCGGTCCGTAACCGATGCGCCCGGACGCGGTCTGCACCTCGACCAAGGGTTCCAGCCAATGCATGCCGCGGGAGCCGTTACGGACGATCTCGACCGCGACCCCGAGACGCTTGGCCTCGGCGGCAACGGCGATCGCGACGTCGTCGGCGCCGAGCGCGAGCGCTGCCGAGTCGGCAGGCACATAGATGCGGGTCATCGACGGCACTTGAGCAGCGCCTCCTCGAGTTTCGGCCAGTCCGCGCGGGCGATCAGACGGTCTCCCACCTGCGCTGCGGGCGCCACCGAGCACAGCCCCAAACAGAACATCGGCTCGAGGGTCACCTCGCCGTCCTTCGTCGTGCCGTGCCAATCGATCCCGAGGCGCCTGCGCGCCTCGTCGGCCAAAGCATCCGCACCCATCGCCTGGCAGGCCTCCGCACGGCAGATCTTGAGATCCGTGCGACCGCCCGGGGTGCGTCGGAAATCATGGTAGAAGGTGACGACGCCGTGCACCTCGGCACGCGAGAGGTTCAGGGCCTCGGCGACCTGCGCGACCGCCTCGTCGGGCACATGCCCGAACTCCAGTTGCAGGGCCCGCAGCACGGGCAACGCCGGCCCGTCGAGATGCTGGTAGGTCTCGATGATGCCCGCGGCGCGTTCTTTGTCCCAAGCCATGATGCCGCCGTCAGAACATGCCGACGACGCGGCCGGACTCATCGATGTCGATGTTGCAGGCTGCAGGGAGCTTCGGCAGCCCGGGCATGGTCATGATGTCGCCGCAGATCATGACGATGAATTCGGCGCCGGCCGCGAGCCTCACCTCACGGATGTTGACCACATGGTTGCTCGGTGCGCCGCGCAGCTTCGGGTCGGTCGAGAACGAGTACTGGGTCTTGGCGACGCAGACGGGGTAGTGCCCGTAGCCGTCTTCCTGCAGTTTACGGATGCTGGTGCGCACCTTGGCATCGGCGGTGATGTCGGAGGCGCCGTAGAGTTCCGTCGCGACCTTCTTCATCTTGTCCCAGAGCGGCAGCTCGTCCGGGTAGAGGTGGGTGAAGTAGTTCGGCTGCTCCGTGAGCCGGACCACCTCGTGCGCGAGTTCGGTGGCGCCGGCGCTGCCCTCGGCGAAGTGCTTGGCGGTGACGACCTTCACGCCCAGATGGCTCGCACGCTCGTGCAGCGCTTGGATCTCTGCGGGGGTGTCCTCGGCGCGGTGGTTGATGGACACCACGCAGGGCAAGCCGAAACGGTCGCGCACGTTGGCGATGTGCCGCTCGAGGTTCGCCATGCCCTTGATGAGAGCCTCGACGTTCTCCTTCGGCAGGTCAGGCACCTCGATGCCGCCGTGGTATTTGAGGGCGCGCACCGTGGCGACGATCACCGCCGCGTCGGGCTTGAGACCTGCCTTCCGGCATTTGATGTCGATGAACTTCTCGGCGCCGAGATCGGCGCCGAAGCCGGCTTCCGTGACCACGAAATCACCGAGCTTGAGCGCGGTGCGGGTGGCGATCACGGAGTTACAGCCATGGGCGATGTTCGCGAAGGGGCCACCATGGATGATGGCGGGGTTGTTCTCGAGCGTCTGCACGAGGTTCGGCGCCAGCGCGTCCTTGAGCAGCACCGTCATCGCGCCGTGGGCCTTGAGGTCGCGGGCGAGGATCGGCTTCTGGTCCCGGGTGTAGCCGACGACGATCTTGCCGAGGCGTTCCTTGAGATCGCTGATGCTGGTGGCCAGACAGAAGATGGCCATGACCTCGGAGGCCACGACGATGTCGAAGCCGTCCTCGCGCGGGAAGCCGTTGGGGCTGCCGCCGAGACCTGCGGTGATCTGACGCAGTGCACGGTCGTTCACATCGACCACGCGCCGCCAAGCGATGCGGCGCACATCGAAGCCGAGTTCGTTGCCGTGGTAGATGTGGTTGTCGATCATCGCCGCGAGCAGGTTGTTCGCGAGCGCGATCGCGGCGAAGTCGCCGGTGAAGTGGAGGTTGATGTCCTCCATCGGTACGACCTGCGCATGACCGCCACCGGCGGCTCCGCCCTTCATACCGAACACCGGACCGAGCGCAGGTTCGCGCAGGCAGACCACGGCGCGCTTGCCGATGCGGTTGAGCGCATCGCCGAGGCCGACCGTGGTCGTGGTCTTGCCCTCGCCCGCCGGCGTCGGCGAGATCGCCGTCACGAGCACGAGTTTGCCGTCGGGCCGGTCGCGCAATGAATCGATGTACCCGAGGGAGAGCTTCGCTTTGTAGCGACCGAAGGGCTCCAGGGCCTCTTCCGGGATGCCGAGACGGTCCTGCGCCAGCGCGGTGATGGGCCGCAGCTTGGCGGCCTGCGCGATCTCGATGTTGCTCTTCAAGGCGTTCTCTCCCGGTTAAGAAGCCCTGAAATTGTGGTCGCGAGGCAGGCCCCTGACACGCCTGAATGCGACATCATGTTGAGCGTAAGCGACCGCACGGTCCGGGGGGTCACAACCGTCCGGCGGCCTCGTCTTCACGGATCATGCGCAGGATGGAGAGCGCCAACAGCACACCGACAGCGAGCAGGGGCAGACTGACGACGATGGTGGCGGATTGGACCACCTTCAGACCGCCCTCGACGAACAGCAGCGCGACCGGTGGCACACCGATCGCGAAGGCCCAGAACACGCGCTGCCAGCGCGCGGGATCCTCGCCGGCACGGATGTCGCGGCTCGCCACCGACGCGAGCGTGTAGGACGCCGAGTCGTAGGTGGTCGCCATCAAGATGGCGGCGACGGCCAGGAAGCCGAGGATCGCCAGCGACGGCCACGGAAGCGTCCCGAGCACCTCCGCGAGCGCATACGGGCCGGAGTGCTGCTTCAAAAGTTCGGTGACCTTCAGGGCGCCGGTGAGCTCAAGGTCGAGGGCGTAGTTGCCGAGCACGATGTAGAAGATGCCGGCCCCCAACGTGCCGAAGACCATCAGCCCGAAGATCAGCTCGCGCAGCGTGCGACCGCGCGAGATGCGTGTCGCGAACAATGCGACGAACGGCGCATAGGC
>Ga0315906_10007456_pt1 | contig 13304 bp, 11 predicted proteins | sample LakEriMetagenome_4_FD_203526 | JGI IMG/M metagenome (GOLD analysis project Ga0315906, IMG submission 203526) | Freshwater fungal communities from buoy surface, Lake Erie, Ohio, United States - Buoy 2 MA122 | ecosystem: Environmental > Aquatic > Freshwater > Lake > Lake biofilm | place: USA...
GGTGGGCTCATCGGCCAGGATCAGTTTTGGCCGATGGACCAGGGCGCGCGCCAATGCAACCCGCTGTTGTTCGCCGCCAGACAACTCATGCGGAAAGGCGTCCTCACGGTCTGCCAGCCCCACTCTGACGAGCATGTCGCGGGCCTGAGTCCGGGCCTGTTTGGCACCGATCTGATTGATCACGAGTGCGAGAGCCACGTTCTGCCAAAGCCGCAGGTACGACACCAGATGAAAAGCCTGAAACACGAAGCCGACCGAGCGCGCGCGAAGCGCACTCAGCTGGGAGTCATGGAGATGGTCAAGCCGCTGACCGCACAGAACGACGCGTCCTTCATCCACCGGCTCCAGGCCACAGGCTAGATTCAACAGGGTGGACTTGCCTGCGCCAGAGGCTCCGAGCAGGGCGACCCGCTCACCCGGTGCGATCTGCAGGTCAATACCCCTGAAGAGGGCGCGCTGCTTGGTGAAGCGCTTGCCGACCTGCTCCAGCGCGAGGATCGGCGACGGTGTCGTGACGGCAGGGGTCTCAGGCATCTGCCTGCTGGCAGTGCCTGGTGATGTCGTTGACCAGACCGGCGATCAGGGGCTCAGGAAAATCGTGCCCCATGCCCGCAACCCCGATGAAACGTGCGCCTGGGATATGCGCGGCGGTGTCACGACCGGCAGCAATGGGAACCAGCGGATCGACCTCGCCATGGATGACTAGGGAGGGCACCTGGATCCCCTTGAGCAGAGGACGACGATCGCCATTGGCCATGATGGCGAGCAGTTGACGCGCCGTCGCGGCGGGGTCGTGTGCTCGCTCCAGCGAAGCCTGCAGTCTGGCGCGCAGTGCTTGGCGTGGGCCCTGCAGCCCCGGACTGCCAATCAGGGTCCAGATGCGTTCGAGGTGGTCGAGCAGCTGCGCCTGCGAGGCTTGGCGCGGCGGTGGCGTCATGAGGGCCCGAACCGCCGGCGTGAAATGAAAGCGAAAGCGTGTCGCGCCACTCGAGGACATGATCGAAGTGAGCGACCGGGTTCGGTGAGCTCGGCCCGCCGCCACGAGCTGGGCAATCATGCCGCCCATGGAAGCACCCACCACATGGGCCGATTCGATGTTCAGCGCATCGAGCAGGCCGGCAGCATCATCGGCCATGTCGGTCAGGTTGTAGGGGGCGCGCACGGGCAACCCGACCATCTGGCGCATGACCTCGGTGCGGACATTCACCGAGGCAGAGTCAATGCGGCTCGACAGTCCGCAGTCGCGGTTGTCAAACCTGAGGGTTCTGAAGCCCCGAGACTGCAAGCCCGTCATCAGGCTGTCGGGCCAGTCGACCAGCTGCTGGCCAAGGCCCGAGATCATCAGGATGCAGGGCGCCTGCGCCGGTCCAGCATCCTCATAGACCAGCCTGACCCCGGACTGAAGCTGGATTTCACTCAACCCGTTCATCCGTCATTCAGCGCCCGGGCCGGGCACACTGATGGAAAAGCCGGCATCGACATAGGTGATTTCGCCAGTGATGCCCGAGGCCAGGTCGGACAGCAAAAACGCCGCGGCGTTGCCAACCTCGTCGATCGTGACATTCCGACGCAACGGAGCGGCCTGCTCGGTGAAATCCAGAAGCTTGCCGAATCCCTTGATGCCTGAGGCTGCAAGCGTCTTGATGGGTCCGGCCGAGATGCCATTGACCCGTGTCCCCAGCGGGCCGAGGCTCGCGGCGGCATAGCGCACGGTGGCCTCGAGCGATGCCTTGGCCATGCCCATGACGTTGTAGTTGGGCACGGCCTTGACCGCACCCAGATAACTCAGCGTGACCAGGGCGCCCCTGCGGTTGGCCATCAGGGGACGGGCGGCGGCAGCCACGGCTGCAAAGCTGTAGGCCGAGATGTCGTGAGCGATACGGAAGGCCTCACGGTTCAGGCCGTCGAAGAGATCGCCGCTGATGGCTTCGCGCGGTGCAAAGGCAATCGCATGTACGACGCCGTCCAGGCCCTCCCAACGGGCCTGCAGGCTCTCGAAGAGGGCGCTGATCTGGGCGTCTTCGGCGACGTCGCAGGGCAGCACGATGTCGGAGCCGAATTCGGCCGCCATTTCGGTGATCCGATCGCGAAAGCGCTCGTTCTGGTAGGTGAACGCCAGCTCGGCTCCCTGGGCACGACAGGCCCGGGCCACGCCATAGGCAATCGAGCGGTTGGACAGCAGACCCATGATCAGGATGCGTTTTCCTGCGAGGAACATCGGGTTTCTCCGATACACTTTTCGAATGGCAATTGTCTCATGCATGGCTGCAGGCCGCTCCCTGAGGGTGATTCTGGGGCTGCTCCTGCTGGCCGCGACCTTGTGGCCATACACCTTGGTGTGTGCCGAATCGCTCACGACCCGGGCTCAGCCGGCCCGCGGATCGAGCGACGGGTTTGTGCACGCCATCGCCTGGGGCGACCAGCCCAAATACCCCCCGGATTTCGAGCACTTCAGCTACGTGAATCCCAAGGCGTCGAGGCAGGGCACCCTGACCCTCGATGGCTTTGGCTCCTTCGACAAACTCAATCCGTTCACGCTCAAGGGTCTGGCGGCCGCGGGCACCTACCTGCTGATGTTCGACACGCTCACCGAGCAGGCCGATGACGAGCCCTTCACCATCTACGGTCTGCTGGCGCAGGAGATGAGGTTTGCGTCCGATGGCCTGTCGATCACCTTCAGGCTCCACCCCAAGGCGCGTTTTTCGAACGGTGATCCTGTCCTGGCTGCAGACGTCAAACATTCCTTTAACAGCCTGATGAGCCGTCAGGCGCATCCGAGGTTTCGCAATCTCTTTGGCGATGTCGCTCAGGTGGTCACGCCCGATGAGCGCACGATCCGCTTCGAGTTCAAGCGGCGCAATCATGAGCTGCACATGATTCTGGGGTCGTTGCCGATCTTTTCGCGCAAGTGGGGAGGGGGTAAGCCCTTTGACCAGATCGTGCAGGACGCACCGATTGCAAGCGGGCCCTATGCCATCGAGAAAGCCGACTGGGGCAAACAGATCACCTTTCGACGGCGCGATGACTACTGGGCCGCCGACCTGCCCACGCGTCGAGGCCTGTTCAATTTCGAGCGGGTCACCTACACCTACTTCAAGGATGAAACCGCCCGCCTCGAGGGCTTCAAGGCAGGGCAGTTCGACTGGATCTACGAAAACTCGGCCAAGAACTGGGCCCGCGGCCATGTGGGCCCCAAATACCGATCGGGCGAGATCATCAAGCAGGAGTTCAGGCACTCCAATGCTGCGGGCATCCAGGGTTTTGCCATGAACACCCGGCGTGTGCAGTTTCAGGATCGGCGGGTCAGACTCGCCCTGGCGCAGGCGTTTGATTTTGAGTGGATGAACCGGCAGGTCTTTCACGGCCAGTATGTCCGCAGCCCGAGTTACTTCACCAATTCCGAGATGCAGGCGAGCGGGTTGCCCGATGACGACGAACTCGCGTTGCTTGAGCCCCTGCGCAGCAAGCTGCTGCCCGAGGTCTTCGAGGAGGCCCCGCTGCCTCCGGTGACCACACCGCCTGCCTCGCTGCGTGACAACCTGCGCCGCGCGCGCGCCTTGTTGGCCGATGCCGGCTGGACAGTGGCAGATGACGGCAAGCTGCGCAATGCCAAGGGTGAAGCCTTCGTTTTCGAGGTGCTGTCCTACTCCAAGGCCCTTGAGCGGATCGCCGTGCCCTGGGTGCGCAATCTGGAAAAGCTCGGTATGGAGGTCAATCTGCGAGTGACTGACCCCGTGCTGTTCCAAAAACGGATGGACGAGTTCGATTTCGATGTGACCGTGACCTCGATGAGTTCGAGCCAGACCCCCGGCAACGAGCTGGTGGAGCGCTTCTCGAGCCGAGCGGCCAACCAGAAAGGCTCCGACAATCTCGCGGGGGTGCGCGATCCTGCGGTGGATGCGCTGATCGGGCGCGTGTTGCGCAGCGGTACCCGAGAGGAGCTGGTCACGGCGAGTCGCGCGCTCGACCGCGTGCTGCGCAACGGCTGGTATCTGGTGCCGCATTTTCATGTGGCCCGGCACCGGGTGGCCTATCGAAAGACCCTCGAGCATCCCGAGACCCTGCCGCTCTACTACAGCGCCAGCAATTGGGTGGTCAAGACCTGGTGGCGAAAGCCCGAGACTGAGAAGCCATAAGTCCGATCATGCTCGCCTACATCATCAAACGCATTCTGCTCATGGTGCCTACCTTGTTCGGCATCCTGCTCATCACCTTTGCGGTAATGCAGTTCGTGCCTGGGGGGCCCGTGGAGCAACTGGTGCAGGAGCTCCGGGGCCGGGGAGCTGCCGGTGAAGTGGCCACCAGCGACAACACCTACCGGGGGCGTGAGGGCGTGGATCCGGCCCGGATCGAGGAGATCCGCAAGCTCTACGGGTTTGATCAGCCCGCGCATGTGCGCTTCTGGGAGATGCTCAAGCGCTTTGCCAGATTCGACTTGGGCACCAGTTACTTTCATCACAAGTCGGTCTGGGATCTGGTCAAGGAAAAGCTGCCGGTCTCAATCAGCCTGGGGCTCTGGACCTTTCTGATTTCGTACCTGGTCTCGATCCCGCTGGGCATTGCCAAGGCCGTCAGACACGGCAGCCGCTTTGATCTGATCACCTCCACGGCCATCCTCGCCGGCTATGCCATCCCAAGCTTCGTACTGGGCGTGACCTTGCTGGTGCTGTTCGGCGGTGGGAGCTTCTGGCAGGTCTTTCCCTTGCGGGGCCTGACCTCCGACCAGTTTGCGCAACTGTCTCTGATCGGCAAGGTGCTGGATTACCTCTGGCATATCGCCTTGCCGGTCACGGCGATGGTGGTGGGCAGTTTTGCAGTGACGACCATGCTCACCAAAAATACCTTCCTTGAGGAAATCCGCAGGCAGTATGTGCTGACGGCTCGTGCCAAGGGGTTGCCCGAGCAGAAGGTGCTCTACAAGCACATCTTCCGCAATGCGCTGATTCCTCTGGTCACCGGGTTTCCTGCGGCCTTCGTGGGCGCGTTCTTCACGGGCTCGTTGTTGATCGAAACGCTCTTTTCGCTCGATGGCCTGGGCCTGCTGTCTTACGAGTCGGTCATGAAGCGCGACTATCCGGTCGTGATGGGTACGCTCTTTCTGTTCACCCTGATTGGGCTCTTTACCAAGCTGATTACCGACCTGGCCTATGTCTGGGTCGACCCCCGCGTGAAGTTCGGAGCGGTTTCGTGAGCCCGGCGCCCAACGCAGATCAGGCCCCGGCGGCCGCTGTCGCAGTCGAAGTGCCTATTGCGGCTTCGGTCTCTCCGGCAGCGCGAGCCTGGCGACGGTTTCGCGCCGATCGCAGGGGTTACTGGAGCCTGGTGATCTTCAGTGTTCTGGTGCTCGTCAGTCTGGCCGCAGAGCTGGTCTCCAACGATCGGCCCATCGTGGCTCACTTTGAAGGGCGGACGGTCTTTCCGATCTTCAATCCCTATCCCGAGACCGATTTCGGGGGCGACTTCGCCACAGCCACCGACTACCTCGATCCCTTCATCCGCGGCCAGTTTGCCAAGCCCGGCAACTGGGCGCTCTATCCGCCCAACAGCTACCGCTTTGACACCCTCAATTACTTTTCGCCAAGCCCCAATCCAGCGCCCCCCTCAGCCGTCAACTGGCTGGGTACCGACGATCGAGGCCGGGATGTGCTGGCTCGCTTGATCTACGGATTCAGGGTGTCGGTGCTGTTTGGTCTGGCCCTGACGGTGATCGGCGTGTTGATCGGCGTGCTGGCCGGTGCCGTGCAAGGCTATTTTGGCGGCAAGATCGATCTGGCCCTGCAGCGATTCATCGAGATCTGGGGATCCATGCCTGAGCTCTATCTGCTGCTGATCTTTGCGTCGCTGTTCGAACCCGGTGTGCTGATTCTTCTGGTCATTCTTTCACTCTTTGGCTGGATGGGGCTGTCCGACTATGTCCGTGCGGAGTTCCTGCGCAACCGCAGCCTCGAGTACGTTACTGCAGCGCGCGCTTTGGGCTTGTCCGATACTCAGATCATCTGGCGCCACGTGCTGCCCAACAGCCTCACGCCCGTGATTGCCTTCATGCCCTTTCGCATGAGCGGGGCCATCCTGGCCCTGACTAGCCTCGACTTTCTGGGACTGGGTGTGCCTCCCTCCACGCCCAGCCTGGGTGAGTTGCTGTCGCAGGGCAAAGCCAATCTCGATGCCTGGTGGATCACCCTGTCCACCTTCGCGGTCTTGGTTGGCATGTTGATGCTGCTGATCTTCATCGGTGAGGCGCTGCGCAGTGCGCTGGATACCCGTCGTGGATAAGCCGCCCTTGGAGGCCTCGCCCTTGCTGCAGATCAATGATCTGAGTGTGAGTTTTGCTGGGCCGCAAGGGTCGGTCCGGGTGCTGGATCAGGTGTCCTTCTCGATCCGGCGAGGCGAGAAGCTCGCGCTCGTGGGCGAGTCGGGCTCGGGCAAGACGATGACCGCCATGGCCATCCTGCGGCTGATTGCCGAGGGGCGCACCGAGGGCGATATCGTCTTCGAGGGCCAGCCTTTGCTGAGCGCCAGTGAGCGGGAGATGAGGGCGATTCGCGGTCGACGCATTGCCATGATCTTCCAGGAGCCGATGTCGGCGCTCAATCCGCTGTTTTCGATTGGCGACCAGATCGCCGAATCACTGACCCTGCATCTGGGCTTGTCTCGTTTGGCGGCCTTGAAGCGAGCGGTCGAGCTGCTCGAACTCACCGGTATTCCGGAGCCACAGAGGCGGGTGAACAGCTATCCGCATGAGCTCTCAGGCGGGCAACGCCAGCGCGCGATGATCGCGATGGCCCTGGCCTGCGAGCCTGAATTGCTGATTGCCGATGAGCCCACGACCGCCCTGGATGTCACCATCCAGCGTCAGATCATCGAGCTGCTGGACGCCTTGCAACAGCGGATCGGGATGGCCGTGCTGTTGATCAGCCATGACCTGCCTCTGGTGAGGCGCTTTGCCGATCGGGTGGGCGTCATGCGCCAGGGCAAGCTGCTCGAGTTGCAGCCCACAGAGGCGCTCTTTGCTCAACCGGGGCATGACTACACGCGCCGCCTGATCGACAGCCGCCCTCGACGGGCGGTGTTGCCGGTGCCTGCCGAGGCCCCGGTCCTGCTCGAGGCCACCGAGGCGGGCTGCCGCTACTGGATTCGGCAGGGCTGGTTCGCTCGGCGCCCCTTCGATGCCGCGCAGAATGTTTCGCTGGTACTCCATCGGGGGGAGACCCTGGGGATCGTAGGCGAGTCGGGCTCGGGCAAGACCACGCTCGGCATGACCCTGCTCCGTCTGGCTGCGGGGGACACCATGGGACGGATCACGTTTGAGGGGCAGTCGATCGAGGGGCTGTCCCAGACGGGACTCAGACCGCTACGGCGTCGCATGCAGGTGGTCTTCCAGGATCCCTTCAATGCACTCTCACCGCGGATGACGGTCGAGCAGATCGTGGCCGAAGGGCTCGCATTGCACCAGCCTCAGCTCGCCGTCCAGGACCGTCGCGATGCAGTGGCTCAGATGTTGCGTGAGGTCGGGCTCGATCCTGCGGTCATGGCGCGTTACCCGCATGAATTTTCGGGCGGCCAGCGCCAACGGATTGCCATTGCACGGGCGGTCATCCTGCGACCGGATCTGCTCCTGCTCGACGAGCCCACTTCGGCCCTCGATGTTTCGGTCCAGCAGCAGGTGCTCGAGCTTCTGACCGAACTGCAGCAGCGGCTCGGGTTGAGCTATCTGTTCATCACACACGATCTTGCCGTGATCCGAGCCATGGCCCATCGCGTCATGGTGATGAAGGACGGCACAGTTGTGGAGTGCGCTGAGACCGAACAACTCTTCGCTGCCCCGCAGGCGGACTACACCCGCGAATTGCTCGACGCCCATCTGGGCTGAATCGGCGCCCGCAGGCGCGCTCAGATCTTCTGATCGACCTTGCTTCGATTGGCTTGCGGGGGCCTTGATTCCGATCGAGGCTCACTTCGTACTGCCGCGCGTGGCTGGACGGGTTCAGGCGGGGCCTTGACCGCTCTCTTCGCAGACTCACCGGAAGGCTTGCGGGTGGCCTGGGCGGTGGCGGTACTGGCAGGGGCCGGGATCTTGCGCAGAACCGCACTCCCTGCAGCAGAGACAGCTTCACGAGTGGCTGTGGCGGCTTCACGTGTCTCTTCGCCGATTCGCGCCATCAGCTTCGGGATCACGCGCTTTTCACCGGACTCGGTGGTGAGCACGGTCTGTTGTCCGGCCGGTCGGACCAGCAGGCTTGCTCCTGGCCGCACGGCCGCCGACCCGCCGTTCCAGTCTGCGAGCTGTTTTTCGCTCACGCCGTAGTTTCGTGCGATGGTGGCTAGTGTTTCCTTGCGCTGAACGCGGTGATACACGGCCGAGGTCGCCACCGATTCATAGATCCGGGGCGCCTGAAAAGCTTCAACCTCCTGCTCGTCATCGACCTCGGTTTGGGGGACCAGGACCCGCGTTCCGGCAAGGATGCGCGTACTGGGTCGAAGGCCATTGGCCTTGATGACTTCCTGAGAGGTCACGTTGCCCCGTCGGGCGATCTCGTCGAGCGTTTCCCCGGGTTTCAGGGTGTAGGGTTGCCACGAGGCCATCGGCCGGCGTTTGCGGTCATGCAGGCTGATCGCAGCCTGGAAGGCTTCGAGCCGATCCGCGGGAATCTTGATCTGGTTGTTGCGGCTCGCCGCGATCACGGGACGGTTGTGCGCTGGATTGAGGGCCACAAAGTCGTCAACGCTCATGCCGGCATATTCGGCGGCCAGTTTGAGATCGATCGGCCGAGTTTTTTCGATCGTGACGAAATAGGGCCGATTGGGGATTGCGGGCAAGACCACACCCAGTTCATCGGCTCGCTCGATGATTCGCTTGAGGGCGATCAGCTTGGGCACGTAATGACGGGTCTCGTTGGGCATGGCGAGGCTGAGGTAGTCGCCTGGACCCCCTCGGGCCCGGTTGGCCTTGACCGCCCGCCCGACCGCACCCTCACCCCAGTTATAGGAGGCCAGTGCAAGAAACCAATCGCTGTCATTCATCTCATGGATACGCTGCAGGTAATCCAATGCTGCATGGGTGGATTTGACGACATCACGCCGGTTGTCCACCCACCAGTTCTGCGCGAGGTTGTAGTGCTTGCCCGTGGATGGAATGAACTGCCAAAGGCCGGCCGCCTGCGCGGACGACACCGCGACCGGGTTCATGGCGCTTTCGACAAACGGCAGCAAAGCCAATTCAGCAGGCAGGCCTCGGCGCTCGACTTCCTCAACGATGTAGTGCAGATAGCGTGCCCCCCGCGTGAACATCCGACTGAGTGCTTCCCGATTGTTCAGGTAGAAGCGCTCTTTCTCTGCCACCAGGGGCGTGGGCAGGTCGGGCAATGCAAACCCGGCGCGCAGTCGCGACCAAAGATCCGGATGGATCGCCGCGGGGTGGGCGGGAAGAGCGCGGTCGGCTTTCGGGGCAGCGCCCAAGTCTGTTGACAGGGCGCGATCGGAATCTGACGCGAGGGCAATCGAAGTCGGACGGGTGACCAGAACAGGGGGCGCCGAAGCCTCGGGCAGGCTAGGCGTGGCACTGACCTGGGCGGAAGGGGACGCCGGCGGATCAACCGGCTTGGCCGTTTGCATGGGGACCCCACCCCCAAATCCAGCACATCCCGTCATGAACAGGGCCAAGAACGGAAGTGCTGCGCGAAAGCGCGTCAAGAAAAGTCGGCAAACCATTGATCAACAAGCGCCTTCAGGAAACAGTGATGCTACAAATTGGTGACCGAGCCGTCAACCGGCATCCTTCCAGGCGCGCACCGCAGCGAGGCAGTCGATCGGATCGCTGATTGCCGTTCCTCGCCAGGCCCCGGCGGCCGTCTGGACCGCATCCTGGGTCACGCGTAAGAAGGGATTGGTCTGTCGTTCAATCCGTACGCAGGACGGCACCGTGGCTTCGTCGACCTCCCGAGCGAGTCGGACCCGTTCTGCGCGCCGATGAAGGTCGGCGTTGGCAGGTTCTACCCGCAAGGCAAATCGCAGGTTGGACTCTGTGTATTCATGGGCGCAGTAGACCAGAGTCTCGGCGGGGCACTTGGCCAGTGCCTCGAGCGAGCTGTACATCTGCGTGGGCGTGCCTTCGAACAGCCGTCCGCAACCGCCAGCAAAAAGCGTGTCGCCACAAAAAAGCAAGGGGCGGGGGTCAATACCCAGCCCGGGCGAGAAATAGGCCAGATGATCCAGCGTATGACCTGGCACAGCGAGTACCTGCACGGTCAGGTCGATCGCATTGAGTCGAACCGTCTCGCCGCCGTACAGCACCTGGTCGGCCTGTGGGATTCTTGCGTGCTGTGGCGCGTGAATACAGACCTCAGGCCATTGCGCTTTCAAGGCATCCAGGCCCCCCACATGGTCGGCATGATGATGGGTCACCAGGATGTCGGTGAGCATCAGGCCCCGTTGCCTGAGCGCCTGGGCTGCAGCCTGCCCATCCCCGGGATCGACCAGGGCCGCGCACTGGCCCGTCGCGTCCAGGATCACCCAGATATAGTTGTCCTTGAACGCGCGAATCGCCTGCACTCGCGGATGGGGTGGCTCTGCCGCTCGGGGCGCGGGGCTGGGAGGCGGTTCAATCGGGATCGGGTTCACAGGACAGGAGCTCAGGTTGTACAAGGACGGGGATGCTTTGCTCGCCAGCGATTCAAATCGACAGGGGCCGGATCGATGACCGAACCTGATCCGATTGTAGGCGACCGTGGGCATGGGCCCCCGAGTCCGCTACTGAGCCGATCCCCGGGCCCGGCCTCACGGCCGCCGGTCAGTGGGCCTCCTGGACGTCTGGGCTGGTGGCAGACACCCGCCGGACAGCTCGTGCAGGCCTGGGAGCAGGCGCAGTTCGATCAGCAGCTGTCAGATCTCTTCGGGTTTCATGCGATCCAGCTGGGGCTGCCGCAGTGGCCTGTCCTTCGCACCAACCGGATGGCATTGCACTTGCAAGTCCGCCGGCCCTGCGACGAACTGCCCGCCCGATCGGATTCGCAAGCACCTTCACACTGCAGCTCGAGCGCGGCTGCATTGACCGTTGAGCACTTTCAGAGCCTGCCTTTTGCAGATGCCAGTCTGGATCTGGTGGTGGCGCCCCATGGGCTCGAGCTTGACGCGGATCCGCGCCAGACCCTGCGCGAGATTGGGCGTGTGCTGCGGCCGGAGGGTCGGCTGGTATTGACGGGGTTCAATCCTGTGAGCCTGTGGGGGGCCCAGCACCTGATGGCCAGAGCGCCCGCGGGCTCCGTCCGTTCGCCCTGGATCAGCCTGCCTCGGCTCAAGGATTGGTATGCCTTGCTCGGGCTCGAGTGCGTTCAGACCCAGCACGGGGTCTACCGCCCACGACTGTCTGAGGCGAAATGGTTGGAGCGGACGCGATTTCTGGAGCGTGCCGGTGACCGGTGGTGGCCGATTTGCGGTGCGGTCTACCTCACCATCGCAGTCAAAAGGGTCCAGGCAATCCGTATGGTCGGGCCGGACTTCAAGCGTGCGCGCCTTCGGGCTCAGACGGCGGCCGTCGGCGCCCGACGACAATCCTGAAGGATCCCGATCGGCTCGGTGCGCTAGACTGCGCCGCCATGAATGCTGATCGATCGTCTCACTGGACGGCCTATACCGACGGAGCCTGTGCTCCGACCAACCCGGGCCCAGCGGCCTGGGGGGCCGTCATCCTGGGCCCAGATGGCCAGACTCTGGAGCAGGCACGGGGCTTTATCGGTCGCGGCACCAACCAGATCGCCGAAATCACCGCTGCCCTCGAGGGGTTGCTGCGTGTCCCAGAAGGCGTGGTGGTGGAGTTGGTATCCGACAGTCAGTATGTTCTGAAGGGGCTGAGCGAGTGGCGAGCCGGTTGGGAGCGTCGCGGCTTTCGCAATTCCAAGAACGAGCCGGTTGCCAATCTCGAGCTCTGGAAGAAACTCTTTGCCGTGGCGGATCAGCGCCAAGTCAAAGTGAGATGGGTGCGTGGCCACAATGGCGACCTGCTCAACGAACGCGCCGACGCCCTCGCCAATGAAGCCCTGCGCGAGGCGGCTTCAGGCCCCACCCGGCCGTGAATTCAGATACGCCCTGAGCCGTTCAACGCCCTCGCTCAGTACGGCTGGCGGTCGCGCGACACACCATCGCAGATAGCCTTCACTGGCTCCACCAAAGGCGATGCCGGGTGCAAGACCCAGGCGGGCGCGAACCACCAGATCCTTGGCGAGAGTCAGGCTGTCGGGCTGCCCCTCGATCCGAAGCAGGACATACATGGCCCCTTCAGGCTCCACCGCCCGAACCGGACCGAGTTCTCGCAGCAAGGTCATCAGATGTGTGGCGCCCGCACGCACGGATTCAACAAAATCGCGAGTGGCCTGATCGCCCTGTTCGATGGCGGTGATGCCCGCGATCTGGATGAATTCGGGCGCACACGACGAATTGAATTCGATCAGTTTTTCGATGGCGGGCACCAGGGTCTCGGGCAGAACCAGCCAACCCAACCGCCATCCGGTCATCTGCCAGGTTTTGCTAAAGGTGTTGGCCACCACCAGCCGGTCCTGCGGGTGAGCGACATCCAGCATCGACGGGGCGCAGGGGCTGCCATCGAAGATCAGGCGCTCGTAGGCTTCGTCCGAAAGAATCCAGATGCCATGCTGTCTGCAGTGCGCGATCACCTCGGCCATCGCGGCCCTGGGCATCACCCAGCCGGTAGGATTGCCCGGTGAGTTCAGGATCAGCATGCGGGTGTTGCCCGTGAGTGCCGCCAGGAGGGCCTGGACGTCGAGTCGCCAGCGACCACTCTGGGGGTCGACCTGAAGGTCCACCGTCTCGACCTGCGCCCCGAGCACCTGAGCAATGGCACTGAGGTTGGGCCAAAGCGGCACCACCGCCACCACCCGATCGCCCGGGGAGAGCAAGGCTTGCGCCGCGAGCATCAGGGCTGAGACCCCGGAGCTGGTCACGGCGATGCGGCTGGGTGTGATTGCTGCCTCGGGGTGTAGCTTGCCGACGTAATCGGCCAGGGCGGATCGCAGCTCGGGCAGCCCCAGATTGGGCGAATAAAAGGTTCTGCCCTGATCGAGCGCACGTTTGGCGGCATCACTGATGAAGCCCGGGGTCGGCCGATCGGGTTCACCGAACCAGAAGGCCAGAACATCGGGCAGACCCATGGCTGCATTGGCAACCTCTCGGATTCGGGAGGCCGACAGGGCGGCGATGGCGGGACGGGGTTGGGCAGAAAAATGCATGCCCGATCATAGCGGTAGCGGGTCTCCGATTCTCTGACCGCCTGTGCTAGATTCGTCCGATCGTCG
>Ga0315906_10007458_pt1 | contig 13302 bp, 15 predicted proteins | sample LakEriMetagenome_4_FD_203526 | JGI IMG/M metagenome (GOLD analysis project Ga0315906, IMG submission 203526) | Freshwater fungal communities from buoy surface, Lake Erie, Ohio, United States - Buoy 2 MA122 | ecosystem: Environmental > Aquatic > Freshwater > Lake > Lake biofilm | place: USA...
GCTGATTGAATTGAGATGGGGAGGAGTTCTCTGCCACGAAAAACTAATCCTCCTCCACAGGTTTTGTACCTGGGCAGCCTTTCTTTTTCCAGAATAGCTACTTTAAGGCCGGCTTTGGCCAATTCGTGAGCCGCCATGGCCCCAGCAGGTCCAGCGCCAATTACAATTACATCCCAGGTGTGATTTACCGACATCAAACCGCTCGTGGTTAAACTTTGGATTAATGTAAGGAAGTAAGTTGAGGAACAAAAAATAATGGGCAAAGAAAAACTCAGGCCAATACTCCAAGAGAAGCTTGCGTTGAAAGTGACACTAGGGCTGGCTTAGGCAGGAGGCTTAGCCGCATTCTCTTTAAGCAATAGTCCATTGTAAATAGCAGTAACTCCCAGAACAAGCCCCCCTGCAATTACTGCCAATACTACATTGTAATAGGCAGGCGCAGAGATGGTTAATCGCAAAAAAAGTGTAGCCAAGGCAAAGGAGGAATAGCGAAACAGGTTGTAATATTTACTGGAATAGCGCAGTGAAAAAATCAAGATAAAAATGTCAGTAAAGATCAATAAGGTATAGAAAGATTGAATACTGAAGGAGACTTCTCCAGTGTTCCATGCACGGGATATATCAAGCGCAACAATCAAGAAAAATACCAGAGCTAGGTAGAGGGAAATGACCTTTTTAACTGCAATAAATTCAGATTGTTCCTCGTTACTTTGGGTGATTTTTTGGTGTTTCTGGGTCCGGTAAAACAGAACCGTCATGCCAAAAATAAGTACGGCCCCAAAGCCATCTGCTACCATAGGAAGAAGTTCGAGTAGGAGTTTGGGGTCCCAATTGAGCTCACCCATGTAGTGTCCAAACTCCTTAAATGCATCCCGAAGAAGAAGCAGGGAAATGATTTCAAACTGCTTTCCAATGGAGTCGGCCACTGACTTAGGTAGTAAAAAAATCAATCCCAGAATCTCAAAAACCAATAAAATCGTAAAGGAAATCTCCACAGCAAAAAAGGGAGATAAGTAAGGAAATGGAATGGGGACTTCTAAAAAAATAAGAAGGGATACAATACAACCCAAAATAAAAAATCCAACAACCAAGTTGCTAATCCACCGCGTACTCCTTGGACTATCCCAGTGCTGATCCAGCCCATCAAAGGCTTTCAAATGGAAGGAAAAAAGTGCATTCATAGCCTTGATATTCAATGAAATATAGGGATTTAAATTTAAAGACCCTCCTTTTTTCTTTTCCTATATTTATTACCTATCCTAAAAAAGAAGTAAACTAAGGATAAATGAATCAGCAAAACTATAACTTGACATTAGGAGACTATTTTTTGGGGAATAAAAGAATAAAAGGCCAAGCCAAACCAATTACAGAGCAGAGGGGAGTCAAACCTGAAAATTGGCTGAAGGCGAATTGGAAAACTCACTCAGATTTTAATTCAAAATTTGTTGGACTAAGAAATCAGATTTTTGAATACTTGTGAATCTCTAGTACCTTTAATTCTACAAAATTTTCACCCAAATAAGATAAAAAACTAGTATGAATAGACATTCATCTGACAAATGGATTGCTGGCGTCATTGGAGGAATTGCCAGATCCCTAGGCATCTCTTCAGGTTTATTGAGAGGCCTTTTTTTAGTATTTTTCTTCGGAGTAGGCGGCTTAACTTTAGGGATCAGTAGTGGAGCTATGTTTGTGATCTACCTCATTTTTTGGATTACTCTCGGAGAAAATTGAGCCCATGTTTTTTTTACCAAATCACAATAGCAAAAAAACTAGAGATTTGAATTTTAATAAGAAGAAAAAATCCTATTCTACTTTTAAATTAGAAAAAAGAAAATAAATTTAAATCAATTACTCTTCAGAGTTCTATTAAAAACAAATTATAAATCTTTAAAAAAATAACCAATCTCATGAAAAAACACATCTTACTTCTTGTAGCCCTAGTTTTTGCGGCTACTACTTGGACGCAGGCACAGACTGTATTAGATTTTAAATTGGTAAATAACACGGGTAAAGATTTTTATGGCGTGTATTTGACAGAAACCACCACGGATAATTGGGGTGAGGACATCCTTCCTCAAGATATCGTGAGAGATGGGGCTATCGTAGACATTTCATTCGAATATGTTGATGATGAAACCCTCTGCGAATGGGATCTTAGGCTGACCCACGACGCTTCAGAAGAGGAGTACATCTACATCAATGAAATTGACCTATGTGAGGTTTCAGTCTTAACGCTATACATCGATGAAGATGGCGATTATGCCTTCAAAGTAGAATAAATTCAGCTTGGTAATCCCCCAAGAAATTTTCGGTTGAGAATTTCTTGGGCTTTTTTTTGACTAGTTCGCTATTTTTACCTCGATACGTCGATTAAGTGGATTCTCTTTTTCAGTGCCCTGGTAAGGATAGGCAGGAACTGACCAACCGAATCCTTTGGTCTCAATTCGGCTTGAATCAATCCCCTTTTTCACCAAGTAGTCCTTTACCGCATTGGCTCTTCGCAAAGAAAGGTCCAAATTATATTTCTCTGTTCCCACCTTGTCTGTATGGCCTTCTACTACAATCCGAAGATCAGTTTCCGCTTTCATCAAAAGTAACAATTGCTCAAGCTCCTCTAGATCTGCTTCCTGATCAATCTGGGCACTCGCCTCATTAAATAAGATGTCCAAATCAATAGCATATCCTTCTCTTGCAGGTGTAGAAAAGAAAGTGCTTGCCGTCAAGGGCTTTTCCAAGCCTTTCAAGGCAAGTTCGATTTCAATTTGATCTCCAAACATGCAGGGAGAAAACTCAAGTTCGTAGTTGAGTCCAAAATTGACCAGTAGATTATCAAACAACTGATTAAACTCATCTTCGTGGTAAATTTGGTAAAAATCACCTCCGGCAAAGTAGGCGATTTGCTTGAGGTAATCTACATCAATATAGCTCCCAAACCCTACCGGCACGATGTTGATATTGTTGGAAATAGCCATGCGAATCACATCGCTAAGTGCTACCGGGTTTTGATCGGTATTGGTGTACCCATCGGTAAATAAAATGATGATTTTTGACTCGGATGTACTGTCCTGCGCCAGGGCGACCACTGCCTGATATAAGGCATCTTTGATGGCGGTAGAATTTCCAAAACCAGTCAAGCCAATAGGAGGTACCAGCACCTGAGCGATGCGGTCTACCTCAGTAGAAGTAACAAGTTGCTTGATATTGCCCTCTCCATCAAACTTTTGAATGGTATAAGTAGACGTCCCTTCTGCTTCCCTTCGAGCATTGGCATTGATGGCATTAAATACGCTTTGCTGCAATTCACTGGCTCGGTCGTCCCCCATAGAACCGCTGTGGTCTAGGACAAAAGAATAGTGACGCTTCACCGTACGCTTGGGGAGAAGTACCCATTTTTTGACTGTACATTCCACAGAATCTGGAGTGCGCAAGGTAATCTTATCTATATTGTCTTTAGTCAGGTCTTTTAAGAAGCGATTGTAATCAAAATCTCCTACTTGAAAGGACACGTAGCCTTTAGATGTCGTAATTCTAGGAAAAAATGCCTTGGCCTCTAGCTCGGGAAGTTTGTTTTTCTCTATGGGAATGGCCCTAAACTGGGGCTGAGTAGTACTTACTACCGGTTTGGTAGCCAGATACGTATCTGGGGGATTGTGTTTCTTTATTTCCGTCTCGTGCTTGTTGGTTCCTAGCTTGTAGGGCAGCAAAAGCTTGTCTTTTTTAAAAATACTTTTGATCTCCTCCCAAGTTTTGGTAGCCAAGGCATCTAGCGCCTCTAAACTTTTTTCTGCAGTAGTTTTAGGAGGTGCTTGCTCCCCTGTTTCTTGGGCAAAGATTTCACCGCTCAAGCAAGTAGCTAGGAGCATCAACAAACTGATTTTTATAATTTTTATTCTCATGGGTAATTCCTACCAATTGGTTTTAAAAGGAAATATAATTAAAAATGTTTGTGGTTAACCAAGAAAAATAAGTTACCCTATTTTGATTATTCACTTTTCTAAAAAATTTATTTGATAAACCACCACAAAATACCATATTTAATATCGATCCTTATCCCAAATCCCATTGCAAATGAAATCACGGAGAGAATTTATTTACACCTTAGGCGCCTTATCCTTGGCTACCGCATCAGGAGCGTGGGCCATTACCAAAGGACCCTTCAAAAAAAATATCAACAAAAGAGACGCTATATTTTCCCTGCTAGAGGGTAAGCGCTTAGACGGTTATATTCCCAGTGCATTTTTTGTCCATTTTGGAGAAGGATACAAGACGGGCGATGCCGCAGTGGCTAGGCACTTAGAATACTTCCAAGCCATAGACATGGACTTTATTAAGGTGCAGTACGAGGCAGAATTCCCCCGACTTAGCAGCATTACGCAGCCCAAGGACTGGGAAAATATGCCTTTTTACAAAAAAGACTTCTTCGAGAAGCAGCTCTATGTGGTTAAGGAATTGGTGAAAAAAGGAAAACAATCGGCCCCTGTAATCGTGACCCTCTATTCACCCTTTATGAGTGCAGGACATTCTGTGGGAGGAGAATTACTCACCGAACACCTAAAGACAGATCCTGAAAAAGTGAAGAAGGGTATGGAAATCATCACCGAAAGCACCCTCCTATTTGCCAACGAATGCATCAAGCTTGGCGTAGATGGATTTCTGGCCTCCACCCAAGGGGGAGAAGGCTTCCGCTTCCAAGATCCTAGCATTTTCAACACCTATGTCAAGCCCTACGATTTACAGGTCATGAATCGAATCAATGAAGCCTGTGAATGCAATGTATTGCATATTTGTGACTACGTAGCTGATTATGAGGATTATTCCCCATTTGTAGATTATCCAGGCCACATCGTCAATTGCTCCATGAAGTTGGGCAACTCCCTGCTTCAGCCAACTGACATTTACCAGCAGTTTAAGCGCCCCGTATTTGGTGGATTGGAAAAAAGAGGCCCTATCTCCAAAGACAGCAAGAGCAGTTTGGTCCATACCGTAGAATCAGTCCTGAACCATGCACCGGAGCAATTTATTTTAGGAGCGGAGTGTGCCCTATTAGGTGATATAGATTGGAAGATGGTACGCTCTGCAGTAGATCTAGCCCATGATCGACAGCAAGGCTAACTTGATCTCATAACCTCTGAGTAGCTCAAAGCAAGCCATCCAAAAAGTCAAGTTATACTCTCACGAGTACGACCTGAATTAAAATCAGAACAAAGGTGATTACTCACTCAATAAGATCTTCATGTCCTCGATGCATTGATCTGCATCTAGGGGAAGTGTCCCGTTGTAAATGCCTCGAATACGCCCTTTTTGGTCTACCAATATAAAGTGCTCCGTATGTAAAAAATCGTTGCTGTCCTTCGTGAAACCAAGGGATTCTTCGGCAAAAAACGATTGCCTAGCAAGTGTATAGATGGCTTCCTTATCACCCGTCAGAAGAGACCAGTGAGCTGAGGAGATTTGATTTACTTCACTATATTTTTTGAGCGTTTTTACATCATCAATCCAGGGGGTTACGGAAAAAGAAAGAAAAGCTACCTGAGGGTCTTCCAAAAATGCTTTTTCGATCCGCTTCATCTGGGACATCATGTCGGGGCAAATGTTATTGCAGGTAGTAAAAATAAAATTTGCCACGTAGATTTTACCTTCTAGGGAATCTCCAGTCACCAAGACACTATCTTGGTTATAAAATTCGAAGGAGCCAATGCGATGGGTAATTTGCTTTTCAGCGGCAATTTCTGTTAAAAAATATGGGGTAAAATCTGCTTCGTTGTAAAAAGGAATCTTGGAAGGAGCCGGTTCCGAACAGCCAATTCCTAGCATGCAAAGGCTAATTAGGAAGAGGAACCTCATTTTCATTGATGCAATTTTTAGTTCCCAATAAGCCATATCGTCGGCCGTTGATCATCACAAAGTTGGACCTGATTCTACCATCGGCATGCCACATTTTTTGCACGCCTTCTTCTTGACCATTTTTATAGGTAGCTAGGTGAAACAACTGTCCATTTTCTGCCCATTCCTTCAATTCCCCTTCACAGGCATCGTTTACCGCCACGTACTCAAATCTCTTGTTACCATTTTCCCAAAAGCCCGTTTGAAGTCCATTTTTAGCTCCATTTCTGAAATGCCGGATTTCCATGATCTTTCCAGAAGGAAAATATTTTTTCTCTACAGTCAAGGGAGCTTCTGGATTTGGATGAGAGCAACTCCATAACCCCAAAAAAAGAAGTAAATATTTTATCATTGTGAAACGGTGCCAGGGGTACCATAAAAACCATTCCCATTCAGGTAAGGTGCTGTAATGGTAAAATGGTAATGATAGATGCCTGCAGGAAAATCAAGGGTGGCATGCGTGTGTCCGTGGTACACATCCAAGTTTGAATTGCTCACCGCAGTCCCATTTTCTTCTTGGGGGCCATACACTGGAAAGCCATCCAGCAAAAATCCCATCAGCCCTGATTTGGTAGATTTTACCGTAGTTAAGTGCAAGGGTTCTACGTGGTAGTGGTACATCCCAGATTGCTGTGGGTGCCCATAAAATTGGTCAAAGCTCGCCATTTCACCCGTCAATTCCTGATTATTTGGGCCTGCATACTGGTTGAAAAAAGGCACCCCATTCAGTGCAATCCCAATCGGTCCTAAGGGAGTGGCAGCATGCGAAGCCGCTACTTTAGGATTTACTGGGATTTTGAATGTTCCGGATTGTTCTACAATCGTATTGGGATTTTTATTGAAGTTCAAACCACCAAAGGTGGTCCCAGAATAGGCTTGATACAAGGTATTCGTGGTGGCATAGTAAGGACTTTTGTGATCGGGAAGCCCCTTGGTTTTGATGGTAATGTAAGTTCCATCACTGGTAATACTGCTTGCACCATAGATCTTTTTGTAGACCTCAGGAACGGTAGTATCAAGGGTCGGGTCTGTGGTAGGTGTGCCTTCTTCCGAACAGGAACATAAAAGGAATACCCAAGCTGTAAGGGTAAGGAATTTTCTTATTGAAGAGGTGAAAGAAAATATCAACATAATTAGAAGGATTTGGGAAAAGCGAATGAATTCTTGGAAAGAATCCTTGCATTCTTAGGGATAATTGATGAATGTGAAGAATCCTATCTACTAACCTAACTTGAATTTATGATTAGAAATAAAAAAATTTTATGATAAAACCAAATTTTAGTTTCAAAACAGTACGAAAGGAAATCCTTATTTGAGGAAAATAGAGGTGCTCAATTGGGATTAGTTGCAAGGAGTTTCATCCGCAGTTGTACTACTTACTGCCTTGATATTCCTTTTTTAACCATCCTGAATCTATGGAAAAAATTGAGGCTAAAAGTTCTCTAAAGATTCTTAATTTCCATTAAAAAATTAATAGTACTGTGCTAAGTCCAAGGTCGTACCATTCATTTCCCTAAAAATTTTGGTAATCACCCTCCTGGTTTTACCATCGTAGACTACATCGCCTACATTTCCCACAAAACTGGCCGTAGTGAAGGGACTTACTCCCGAGCAGCAGGCTCCACTACCAGGCTGGGAACCGATCCCAATGGTTACCGCAATGTTTTTGGATCCGGTACCTTTGATCTTAAAACTAATACGTTCGGCACTCCCTAGCGAGTGTGCGATTTCCGACATTTCAGAAGCAGGCGACCATACGATAGGGAATCCTATCATAAAAAGTAGGAGGAAAAGGGAGATCTTTTTCATTTGGATGTTGGGCTAATGACTACTCAATTTCTTTTCAATCTAAGAAATCACCCGCTAGTAAAAAATACTTTTTGATGCTGTAGAACAAATTTGAAGATTTCAGCAGGCAAATAATCCTTGACATTTTTATTCGCTATTCGCTTTGTATAAGTTAAAATTCTATTTTTAAGGAGTACCAAGACCCCTTTCCCATGAAATTTCTTCCCCTTCTCTTGCCTTTGCTTCTGCTTAGATTTTCCTCCTTGGCTCAAAGCAGCCATGAGCAACTGGTGGAATTGGATAAGGGCTGGGAAAGGGCCCTGTTGAATTCGGAAGTGGAATTTTTAGATCAGCTCTTGGCAGAGGAGTTTGTCTGGGTGCACAACCATGCCAGCCAAATTGACGGAAAGGCAGAAGCCCTCAGTCGGGCAAAAAAAATCCGAGCAGGACAGCAGGACGATACGCGAAACCGAAGTCCTCGAGACCATCAAGTAGTCATCTTGGGACAAACCGCTGTGGTGAGCGGCTTTACTGTAGTGGATCGAGGTCCACAACCCAGCACCTACCATTTCATGCGAACCTACGCGCTAGTGGATGGAAAGTGGAAACTGATCGCCAACCATACCATGGCAATACCTGAAGAATAAACCCTACTCCATTTAAAAAATACCCCATTCCAATTATCCCATGAAACCAATCCACCTCGTACTAAGTCTGATTTTTTTAGCGTTTTCAGTAACTAATGCAGCCGCTCAAAATTTCAATCAGGTCCTTCGATCCGAACTCAGCTCCAGCAACCCGGGAGTCCTATTCACCATCGAGTCGGGAGACGGACAGTTTTCTTGGTCAGGGGCAGTCGGAATCAACGACCTGGGCCTTGGCGATTCCTTGCAAGACTACCAAACCTTTCGCATTGCAAGCGTGACCAAAACCTATGTGGCCGCGGCAATCCTTCGGCTGATGGAGAAAAAAGTACTCCGACTGGAAGATCCGATTTCAAAACATCTGTCGCCCTCCCATGCCGCTATTCTGGCACAAGACTATGACTTGGAGCAGATTACCATCCAGCAGATTTTGAGGCACTCGGCAGGCCTTTTTGACCATACCCATGCTCCTGAATTTTTCGACAAGGTATTCTCAACTCCAGACTACGAGTGGACCCGAACCGCACAACTTCGCATGTGTGTCGAGAAAGGGGAACCCATTGGCCCTCCAGGCGATCAATTCAGCTACTCGGATACGGGCTACGTGATTTTGGGAGAACTTATTGAAACCTACACTGGAAAGTCCTTGGATGGGGGAATTAAAGAACTGCTGGGACTTGAAAAATTGGGTCTCGAGCGAACAGACTTTGAGCGGATGGATCCCCAAACGGATCAACTCCGCATCCACCAGTACTACCAAGGGACAGATACCTTCACCTTCAGCCCGACGATGGATTATTACGGAGGGGGAGGAATTCTTTCGAATACCAGAGAGCTAGTCGACTTTTTCCAAGCCCTATTCCAGGGCAAGGTCTTTAAACATCCCGAAACCTTAGAACTCATGCTGGAGCCTGCAACCTATCCCACCCAGGCCAAAATGGACTATCAGATGGGTATGTACCGCGTGCAAGTGAATGGTATGGAGGCTTACTGCCATTCGGGGTTTTGGGGCACGCAAGTCTTATACATCCCCAAGCTAGATCTCTACTTGGCTGCCAATTATTCTGGAGCTTGGGCAGGTGGACCGGTCGCGCCTATTTTTGGAAAGGTGTTGAGTGAGTTAGAAAAATCGATTCCATCGAGTTCTAAAAAGCCTTAATAGATGCTAGTGCAAGCGAAATAAATCCAGTAAGTGTCTGATTAGAAAGTCCCCCAATTGACGATTCCTGAATTTTGGGGCTACTTACACAGGAATCTAAGGACTCATTTAATAGTAATACCCAAAAATAATATTCATCTCATCCTCACTGGTTAATCCAAAACTCACCGTTTTATTTGTGGTATTGTTGTAGGTCACCACACTGGTCAATCCCTCTCCTGCTTTTAGTTGAATGGGTTTGGCAAGGTTGATTACCAAGGGGTGCTCCCAATCCGTATTTTCATAAACGACCTCTCCATTTCTTGCTCCGCCAAGAATTTTGATTTGAAATTTTTCACCCAACTTATGGAAATGCGAGGTAAGGGTAATCACAGTTACGTCTTTGTTGAAGGTAAAATCGGTGGTGATTGTTTTCCGTGAATTAGCAGGAATAGAAAAATTATAGTTGCCAAAGTTTATAGACTGCGCCTCTTTTACAACGTTTGCCTGAGAAACGGTATACATATTGATATAGTTCTCACCTAATAAATTGGTATTCTGTTTATTGAAATAATGTGCATTCAGGTCAAGCGCAGTTGCAGGAGGAATTTTTAGTGCAACACCTTCAGGAAAGGTATAGGTTGTATTTACATCTGTTCCTCCACCTAAAAACACATGGTTCTGCATTTGTGCAAATGTGGTGATGTTGATTGTTCCGTCTGCATTATACAAATCCCTCAATTGGTTTGCCGGAGGTATCAACGTACTATTTTGGAACCCATATAACACAAAATGGTGACTGTTTGGCCGCCCTTGTAGGGTAATTTTATTTACATATACCGTGGAAGTATTGGGGGAGATTCTGTTTACAAACACTTCACGTTCTGTTTTGGGACTTACCGTGAAGGCATTTATTGCTAACTGAAATCCATCTGCAGCGGCAGGTGCTGCCATGGATACAAAAGGCTGACTGCATACTGCATTACTGTTCAGTATGTTTTCATCAACAACACTTCCTTTTTTGGGTGCACCTTTCATTATCCATTGTTTGATAAATTCTATTTGTCCCGCAGTCAAATTTGTCCCCCCCAATGGCATCGATGCACCATAGGTAGTGGGGGACTGACAATCAATTTTATGGAATAACAGACTATTCATGTGATCCCCTGGCTTTACCCTTACTAGGCCGGCTGTTTTTGCTGCCTGATTTTTTGCAGGGACATTAATTAAATTCTCATACGCATTCGTTGAGTTTAACAGTAAGTTATGCTGAGCATAGGTAGCATCGCTGGTAGATCCATGGCAACCACTGGTCGCGCAAGAAAGGGTTAGAATATCGTCCTGAATAATGGCCCAGGAATCTTTTTTAAGAGTGCCTCCATCCATGGCCTCGTCCGTATTTTTTGTACAGGATTCCATGGAAAAGGAAACAAGGATTATTGCCATCAAAATCGTTGCTGTCACAAAATTTTTCATGAGGCATTGTTTTAGAATATTTCAAAAGATAGGTAAAATCCTATGATTTCAGATTCAAAAAGAGGAATATTTGGGAGGTGGGAAGTAAGGATAAACTGCGGCTATAATCCGGCTATCCACGCGTTTGAGGTTTAGTGACTTTTTTCAAATTCTTCCCCCCAGTACCCTTCAAATTCTCCGAGTAAAGATTTTTAATACTAATTAAGAAAAAAATCAAATGCCCGTAACCCGAAAATCATCTAAAAAACATGAAAATTTCAATAATTTAGCTGTTTTTTTAATAAAAATACCCCTTCGGTAAGGATCATAAAAAAAACCGATCATTTCTGACCGGCTTGCTCCCCCACTTGGACTTCCTGATTTCACTTCCTTGCATGGGGACCCAATAATGATCACAAAAAAACCCGACACTATTGTATCGGGTTTTGTATTAATCCCATTCTTGGGCTAGAACCCATTCCGCACCTACAGGACCAGGATTAACATTTATTTAGGTCATAGACTGTTAGTTCTTGTAAACAATCTTAATTTAAAACTTGCCCAAAACGTAATACAGACTGGCATATAGTAGAGCAAAGTAGAACTAAATAATCAAATTTAAATTTAAGAAAATCAGCTAATTAAATTACAACTATATCCGGCAATATGTTGATATTATTGAGCATTTTCTTCTTTATCTTTCATCAAAAAAGCAGCGATTGGTAAGGCAATACCTGCTAAAGGCAATAAATAAAGTCCGAATCCTATTGAAACAGTAGATGAAAGGGCTTGGGCAAAAGGATTATCGCCAATTTCTGACATTTTAGAATTAAATTCTATGATTTTCCATATAGCAATCACGCCTGCTAAAAGACCTGGAATAATTGCACCAATAAGGAGTCCACCTTGTAATGATTTTGTTCTATCGTTTAACAATGAAATTATTAAGGGTATAGCAAATAAAACTAAGGTAATCCAACCATCACCTTCTGTTCCGTTGATTGTGCCGACAATTGGCGCCTTTACCCAAGGCATGAATGTAGCTAATGCTCCAAGTGATGCAATAATTAGAATTGCTAATCTTTGTTTGTTCATGTTCTTATGAATTTAATTTTTTTCCTTTTTAATTTGTTCCTAAGGTTTAAGCTTTTCGGAATACACCTCTTTTTTTTGGTGGGCTTTTCTCCGCTTGCTCATTAAATTATTTACAATTGCCCATTTCTTTCAATAAGGCTTCGCTAAATTTTTGCTTATCAGAATCAGAGGTGTATTTTCCTTCCATTTCTTTTGATAAAGTTGCAGCTTCATTAGCCAATTTAGTGCTTTCTTCTACTACGGACATATCTCCCGATGTAGCTTTTTGCATTAATTCTTGAGCTTTGCATTGAAGTTCTGCAACTTTTTTAGCATCGCTTTGAATTGAATCACCACCACAACTTACCAGCATCACAGAAGCAAATAATACTGCTCCAAAAATTGTCATTACATTTTTCATTTTGATTTGCGTAGTCGCCACTTTTGATTGATAATGCCCGTTTTTTTAAGTTGGTTCTGGTCTCAACTTTTACATTAATTTTTACTAAATAATAATTGTAACTTAAATAAAATTTCAATTACAAACAACAATTTCATTTTTTGATTTTATAAATTACTTAGGCTCTCAAAAAATTGATTCATCATTACAATGGTGGGTCTACATCCATGAACTAATTTTTTGAAATCTATTACTAAATAGAATATAACAAAAAAGTCGCTCTCGGAACTTATAGGTTAAGAATCAAAGGATTCACTTCATGTAGAAAAAATACTTATTCATTTAAGGTCAAAAAAACCTGATCTGTAGCAGCAGATGGCTTCTCCCAGAACAGATGAAAGATGCAATTATAATGCGATGATGGAGTATGTGATTTTAAGAAATCAAAGGGTTACCTTTTTTCAATTTTCTAGAAGCTAAAAAGTCTAGTCAAATCTCCATCTCTAAAAAGAAAAGAGGTTGAATTCGCTTTTAATAAAGAATCTCCCAATGGTAGTTTTTGTAATCAACGGCTACTAATAAATTCGTTAAATGCAGCCTTAGCGATAGGACTTTCAAACAAAGCACCGTGTCCACCCCCCAATATTTCTGTATATTCCCTTACTTGGCAATTTGAACAACTTGATACATCCTTTTTAAAAGTTGGCCATGAATACAATTGGATAGGAGAGTCATTTAAACCTTGAACAAACAAAATGTCAGACTTGAATCCATTTGTGAAATTAAGTAAGGACTTTTGAAAGTAGGTATTTGGGTTGCTTGTTGTTGTTCCATATACATTTTTAAGTTTGGTACAGACGGCACTTGATTGAATTTGTCCATTTTCCTCTAATTGACATCTATAAACAAGGTTTAAT
>Ga0315906_10007460_pt1 | contig 13302 bp, 10 predicted proteins | sample LakEriMetagenome_4_FD_203526 | JGI IMG/M metagenome (GOLD analysis project Ga0315906, IMG submission 203526) | Freshwater fungal communities from buoy surface, Lake Erie, Ohio, United States - Buoy 2 MA122 | ecosystem: Environmental > Aquatic > Freshwater > Lake > Lake biofilm | place: USA...
AAATGAAAAGGAATAATGAGGAATTTTATGAAGATTTGATTAAAGAAGTTATGAAACCATCAAGGGTCTTCAAAAATCCTGATTATGATTATCTCGAAGAATTATTTGGAGATTAAAGGGATTTAAAGATTTATTGTTTATTCTTATTATTATTCAAATTTTTTTATTAAATTCATTAGAATTATTTAATAAATTCATTAGTATTTCCTAAAAGATTTAATAGAATTCACAAGTATTTCATAAAAAGAATTAATAAATATTTATTATAAAGAGATTTAAAGATTTATTGTATATTCTTATTATTATTCAAATTTTTTATTAAAAAACTTAATAAATTAACAAGTATTTCCTAAAAGATTTATTAAGATTATTTAATGAATTCATTAGTATTTCATAAAAGATTTATTAAGATTATTTAATGAATTAACAAGTATTTCATAAAAGATTTATTAAGATTATTTAATGAATTAACAAGTATTTCCTAAAAGATTTATTAAGATTATTTAATGAATTCAAAAATAAAAAGATTTGTTGGATATTATTATTATTATTCAAAAAATTTGATTATTTTTATGTTAAATTCTCATACTCATTATTATGAGCGTTAATAAACCTGTTTTCAAGTTGAAGGAGTGGATACCAGTTAGTCGTCTTAATTGGTCGCAATTGTCTAAAAATCCCAACGCCATCAATCTCCTTGAACAACATCCCCATCTAATTGACTGGAAAGAACTGTCATACAATCCCAATGCCATCCATCTTCTCGAACAAAATCCCCATTTGATTGATTGGAACGCACTATCACAAAACCCCAACGCCATTCATCTCCTCCAAGCCAATATCACCAAAGTCAAATCTTCCAATCTACTCTTCAATCCCAACGCCCTCAAACTCGTTATGACAAATTCCAATAAAAGAATTACTGTCAAATTCATCAAAGAATTCAAATTCTATCAGCATTCTCTCTATTGGAACTACTGTCAAAAAATTCCTAAAGAAGATATTGATTGGAGATTACTATCCGCCAATCCTCTCGCCATCGATTTCCTTCTTGATAATAAACACGAAATCCTTTGGCGTTATTTCTCAGGAAATCCCAATGCCATCCCTTTCCTCGAAGAAAATCCTCATCTTATCGACTGGTTTCGTCTTTCCGCTAACCCCAACGCCATCAACCTCCTCCAACAAAATCCCCACAAAATTGATTGGTTCCAACTCTCGAAAAATCCCTCAATCTTCGAGCTTGATTATGAAACTATGCGAACCAATAACCAAGAATTCTATGAAGACCTCGTCAAAGAAGTTATGAAACCATCAAGGGTCTTCAAAAATCCTCATTACGACTATCTCGAAGAATTATTTGGAGACGATTAAGAAATGCCTTTTTTTCATACAAAAATTATTAAAAATTGATATTTTTAAAATAATAAATACTCGCCACAAATGACAACTCTAGCTAATTATAAGAAACTTATGGAAGATTTGGAAATTAACAAAGCTTCTATGAGCGTTAATGATTACCTAAGTGAATATCTTCGGCTCTATTATATCATCGAAGAACTTGGTGGTTATAGCGACGATAATGATGATTGGTATGCTCCTGATGTCGCTGAACCAGCATTTCTTCCAAAAAAATGATTTTGTCTTTTTCACTAGATTATTATCAATATGAGTTTAAACAAACCTATCTGGAAATTGAGAAATTGGATACCTGAAAAGAAATTAGAATGGTTTTATGTCGCTATGAACTCAAATGCTACACAACTCCTATTAGATAGAAAGAATTGGATTAATCCAGCTTATTTAGCTCTCAATCCAAATGTCTTAGATATCATTCATAAAACTGATTGGATTGATTGGTATCAACTCTCTGCCAATCCAAATGCTATCAAATTCCTTGAAAAAAACATCGATAAGATTTATTGGTGCCAACTATCATCAAATCCCAATGCTATCCATCTACTCGAACAAAATCCAGATAAAATTGATTGGTATCAATTATCCTCTAATCCCAACGCTATCCATCTCCTCGAACAAAATCCAGATAAAATCAATTGGCGTCAATTATCCAACAATCCAAACGCAATCCATCTTCTCGAACAAAATCTAAAGAAGATTAATTGGCGTCAATTATCCAACAATCCAAATGCCATCAATCTTCTCAAACAAAATTATCATAAGATTAACTGGAGACAATTATCATCCAATCCAAATGCCATTAATCTTCTCAAAGAAAATTCAAAGAAGATTAGTTGGAACGAATTATCAAGAAATCCTAATGCCATCCAACTTATCGAACAAAATCCCGATAAAATTGATTGGAACCAATTATCCTTAAATACAAACGCCATCCATCTCCTCGAACAAAATCCTGATAAGATTGATTGGCTTTATATATCTTCTAATCCATCTATATTTGAACTGGATTATGAAATTATGAAGAAAAATAATCAAATAATTTATGAAGAACTTATTAAAGAAGTTATGAAACCATCAAGAGTTTTCAAATATCCTGATTATGATTATATCGAAGAATTATTTGGAGAATAAATTTTTAATTTTTTCTAAATCACCTCCAACAACCTCATCTATCTTCTTTCCATCCTCCAATAATACTAACGTTGGAACTGAAGTAATCTTATAATATTCAACCAATTCTTTTTTATCATCATTATCAACCTCTACCTCATAAACATTTAAATCCTTCGTTTTTTCCACGATTTCCTTAATAAATGGCTTGATTTTCTTACAAGGCATACACCAAGAAGCTGAAAATAATAAAAATACCTTTCCTGTCATTATTTTCTCTTCATTCAAAACAATATACATCTTATTAAATATAACACATCAAAGTTTTAAATGATTTATACATATAAACACGTGAATTCCATTCAAATCTCTTCAACTCTTTTTTTCCATAATGATATGAATATCCCTTCTTATCATTATTAAATAATATGAAATAATTCTTTAATTCATCCTCATATATCATTGTCTCTAATTTATAAATCTTTTCACCAATTTGAATATAATCCTTGAATTCATCATATTCAAATTCAATCTTAAACAATCCCTTCTTAATTATCTCTCGCATAGTCTTAATCTCATTTTCACTGAAATTATAATGAACTATTATCATTAAAGGTTGCTTCAAATCTTCATAATATTCACCAATTTCAAATTTCCACGTTTTAATAATATCAACTTCACCCGAATAATAATTATAAGAATATTTATAATATTTATTCAAATCTTTATAAATCACATCATCTATCATATATAAATTCATATGATTTATTCCAAATAATTCATAAATATCTGTAATAATTCTTATGGAATATTTGAAATTTTTCTTAATAGACATCATTTTTATTATTTGCTCCTTTCCCTCAAATCTTAAGAACTTTATTAATAATAATTCAATCGGTATTAATTTATTAAAATTCTTCAAATTCATATCATTCAAATATATCCTGATAATCTTATCTATCTTTTCATTCCCAATTGGATATCTATCAAATACCAATAATCTCGAATTATCACTATAAAAGATATTTATCAATATCATCACAAACCAATCAAGATTATTATTAGTCTTTATATCCAATATTCCGTTAATATCTAACATATTTGAAGATAATGATTATTTAACAATCATTTTTTCTATAGTCATAAAAGTTGCTATTCCCTCCATTAATAACTTATGATGAAAATCTTTAATATTTCCACCTCTTCCAATGAATTCATCCCTTAACTTAATTATATGAAGTTTTCCAATCATATAACTAATAGCCTGTGCCGGATTACATATATATCTATCAATCTCATTCTTAATATCATTGATTTTATTTGGCATATATCCACGCATATATTCAAATGCCTTCTTATAAGTCCATCCATAATAATTAATTCCGGTATCCACTACTAATCTCAATTTTCTCATCAAAGACATCACATTATTATCATCATCATAATCTTCACAATAAGTCTCCATATAAAACGCAAATCCTTCCACTAAAGATGTATTGAAATATTTATAATACTTATATTTAGGTAATTTATAATATCTCATAAAATTGAAATGATAAGCGTGGAAATATTCGTGCATTATTAATGAATGAACCTCATTTTTACTAATCTCATTATAAAATGATAAATTAATAAATACCTTATCTTCAAGTGGTTTAAAATATCCCAATGGAGCATTCTTCTCGTCTTTTTCACTAACTTTATAAATCTTAAATGATTTCTTAGGTTTATAATGGAAATATCTGTCAATAACCTCATTATGAATATATTCAGCATAATGACAACAATCTTTAAACATTTCTTCTCTTGATGTATAAGTATTCCCAAGAACAACTTTCTTCTTTTTAATTAAACTTAATCCTAATTGATGAATTTCCTCAGGAGTTATTTCCAAAAATCCAGTATGTTCCTTAATCATCATCTTATAAATTTCCTTTCCATTTTTAACATAACATAATCCAATCTCATTCCTACAATTTGGATAATAATGATTTTTTATGAAATTATATAAAAATCTCCATTTACTCTTATTCTTAATTTGGTCTAAAAACTTCTTAATAATCATCTTAGGATATGTCATATTCATTTTTAAACCTTCTTTTGCCTTAATTATGGAAGTTCTTACGAGTTCCTCGAAATCAGCCTCACGAGACCTCTTATAAACCGCATTTTTAGGATAAAGAGTTTCATTATCATCCTCAAAATCATTGATGAAATTTATATATGAAGAAAATAGAAAATAATTAAAATGATTTTCAATTCCAAATCTTTCAAGTATTAATAATAATTTCAATTCCAAATCTTTCGTTTTCTCATATTTCTCAATTATTTTCATTTCCTTCTCAACATATTCATCACTTAAATAATTATCAATATGAGATAAACATTCTTTATCTCTTTTTCCAAATACAAACCTTTCCACTGGTGATAATTTAAATAAATCTTTCATATAATTTTCGTAATCATTCATTTCTAATTAGAATAATTATAATTATTTAAAAGTAGAATAATGAAATATATTTTACCAATAATAATCATCTTGATAATATTAATTTTTACTATCCTAATTTTAAATCATAAATATTATTTTAGTGAAGATTTTGTCGGTAGTTATGACCAAAATACCATTGAAGACCTAATTCCTTTAACTTATGTTCCATCTAATCCATATCTAAAAGAAGAAATGACAGAATATGAAATTATTGATATTTATAAAAAGATTTTAAATCGTCCTCCAACCTTAGATGAAATTAAATTGAAAACTTATCAACCTAAAGACGAATTAACCGAAGAACTTTATAACTCCTATGAATATGAAAAAATGACTAAAGTTCAAGATAATATGGCTGAAGGTGGTATTGAAAGCTCTATTGCTAAAAGAAACTTATTAAGAAAAATTATTGATATGTATAAAAAGAAATATAATAAAGAACCTGAAGAAAAAATTTTAATGCCTTTAAGAGACTGTTTTATCCATCTTCGTAGTAATCATTTCCTCTTTAAAGCATTCTTAGAAACAGATAATTATCTCAAATTTGAAAATGAAGTTCTAACATCTATCACTATGACTAAAAAACTTCTTCTCGAAATCTTTAACAAACATTATAATCTCCTAGAATTAAAATTAAAAGCTGAAGAAGAAATTAAAAATACTAAAGGAGGTATTGAAGATAATACTGAAACTGTTGATGTTGAAACTCTTAAAAAAGAATTAAATAAGCTCACTTCCAATGCTCAACCACCCTCAACAATTCCCAATCAATCTCCTCCTAATGTCGCTAATGTAAATGAAGTTAATAACTATCTAAATCAACAAATATCAAGTAATTCACCCCTTAAAGAACGTTTTGATGATAAAGAATTAACTCCTAAACTTAAAGCTTATATTGATGAACTCCTCAAAAACTCCAAAAACGGAGATTTAAAAGAACCTTTTAATGAAATGTTCCCTGATATAAGTTCATCCATTAAAAATTATATAAATAATGCTTTAACTTCAAATCAATCCACTCCCGTCAAAGAAGAAACTGTCAAAGAACCTGAAAAACCCAATGAAATTAGAAGAATTACTAGTGAATTACCTGAAAATAGTGAGGTATATGTTCGGGTCTATAATCCCATTGAATATAAACAACGTTCCTATACTGGAGACCCTCGTTTTAGACCTCCCATTTGCACCTCTCTAGGACAAAAACCATTAGAACAACCCATTTTCACCGAATCGAAACTCCTCTTCCAAGGTGCCGAGATTGATAAAGCCTTTGAAGAAACTCAAGTAGGAAGCATAATGCCAAAATTCGTATATAAAGAATATCAAGATGTTCGAATTAAATAAGGAACAAAAACTTGTCCCTTATTTGAAATTAAATTTATTCGAAATTGATGGTTATTTCGATGTCATCGTAGAACCCGTATATGACGCGAGACGTCGTAAATTCGAACCTTATTGTCATGTCTTCATACAAAATCACGTCGTTTTCCACCCGCCCGCCGAGATACCGTGCCACTGTAGTGATGAAAGAACTATCGAACAAATTCACGCTAACATCGTAGAGAAGAAAGGAAGTCCATTCCTCATTTTTCACCAAAGAAGCCATAATAACCTCAGCGGTATGCGCACAATCTCGTTCAAAATCTTCAGTCATTTCCACAGAAACGCTCATCTCGATTTGGGGTTGGGGGGACTACTTCTCTCTTGTAATCCGCAATGATTTGAAAAACTAAAATATTCATTTATTTTTAATTTTCTTTTATTTTAATACATTTCAAAAGAAACCATAACCTCTTGATAATATCCATCTATTTCTTTATGAGTTTTGGAAGTAAGCCAAATTGAGAAGTCTCCGTAATTAATGATGTCATTATCTTTACCAATAACCTTTCCATCAAGATAATGAGCGACCATTGAAACAAATTCGTTCTTAAACAAGGATGAATTAATATTATAAAGAGTTATGCTATCATATTCTTCGCCACTAGCTATGGTTTCTTTGATAGCCTCAGCTGTTTTTACACAAATTTGTTCGAATTCTTCACTCATCTTGCGTGATTTGTAGGAATTTCACAAAAATAAAATTTTTAAGATTTTAGAATAAAATCAAAACATTTCTAGTTAAGCAAGGAACAAAAACCACTTGTTCCTTTTCGATTTACCTAACTAGACCGCGTGAATGTAGAGGTCTCGAACGTTCTCACTGAAGGACTTTGAAATCCTAATTTCTTGACTTTTGAAGGAGATGATGAAAGTCTCCTCTTTCAAATCAAGCAGTCGAGCACCGCTCAAGTTTGCGACTACTGCTGGAGCGAGGTGGGAGAAATTCACGTCATTACAGTCAATAGAGACAAACCTGTCAGGCAAACCGTCACAATAATCACAATCTCTCTCCTCAAAAACCGAGGAGATAGCACGAACGACAGAGCAAACTAAATCGTTGAACAGCATTGGGATATTGATGACCGAATTACTTTTCGAGTAATTGGTAAATAATTAATGATTACCCAAAATCATTTTAATTAAATTTATTAACAAATTAATACAAATCTATAAACATCGGTTAAGGAACAAAAATTTCTTGTTCCTTCTATGAAACTACTTAGAAATCGAATGGAACTTCGTCCTCAAGGTCGCTTGAGATGAGAATGGAATTCCCGTCCCGAGTGAATTTGAGAATGAAGCAGTCGTGATGGAGGATGAACTCATCGGTGAAAATCTCATCTTCTAGATAAGTATCAGGAAGCGAGGCGACGAGGTCGGTGGCAAGTTTCTCGAAAACAGGTGAGGTCAAGCCTTCGATATCATTCATCCTGATTTCAACCAACTGAAAGGTGTTGGTGAATTGAGAACCAATGGTTTCAATGGCGTCGATAGCAGTGTTCAAGAGCATCGCGGGGATTGTTTATGATTTTCACAAAATCAAATTTAATTAAATTTAAGATATTTTAATACAAAATCATTTTTTTAATTTGTTAAAATAAGAAATGAGTGAAAGTTTTTCAAGAAGAAAAGAAAGACCTGAAATTACTCAAAAAGAAATAAATGAACGAATTTTAAAATTAAGAAGTTCTGTTCATAAATTATCAAGTGAATATGATGATAAAGATACAAAATCACTTACATTTAGCAATCCTCTAGGTTTAAAATTTGCTTCACAACAAATTAAATTTAAAATTGATGAGAATATATCAATATTATTAGATTATAGTGAATTTTTAAAACAATATTATAATATAGAAAAAAATGTAGATGACATTTTAGATATAGTTTTTATTGAATTCAAAGCACAACATAATATGACTATAAATAGTTTTTTAACGCAAATAAAGGAACAATTAAAATACTACACTTATTTTCCTTATAATGTTCTTGAGAGTGTTGTTAAATTTTATTTATTTAAATATCTTTTGGAATATTTAGATGATTATAATGAAGCTGATAAATGTGAAGAATTTTTAAAAATATTAGAATTTTTACTAAATATATCTAGAACAAATTTAATTGAAGATTCTAAAAACTTAATTCCTCAAGAAGAATTTGAGAATTTTTACAATGAAGGAAATAGTGAAATAAAAATTCTTTTAGAAAGTTATTCATATGGTATTTATATTCATACAAGCTATATAAAAGCAATATTAACTAAATTATGTCTATATAGAATAACTAAAATATGTGGTTTAAAAGAAAAGGAAAGAAGAATAAACTTAGTATCAAATTTTTTAAGAAAAATAACACGAACATCTTCTGGTAAAGTTGTTCCAATAAACACAAAAATGGGAGGAGGAAAGATAAATATTCTTATTATAAGTCTTTATTCAAAACCAGATAAATTCAAGGAAAAAAGTGAAGTTTTTAAGGAGATTTTTAAAAATAAGGCTAAATTAATTATTAAAAATTGGGAAGATAAGAATGGAATAATTAATCAAATAAAATCAGGAAAAATAAATGGTATTATATTAACTGGTTCTAATTTTCGTATAAAAGAAATGAATAAGGAAATGCTTCCGGACATCATATTTAAATCTAATATTCCAATTTTGGGATTATGTTTTGGTTTTCAATATTTAGTTTATAAATTATCATCATTAAATAACATTAAATCTTTTAAATCTAAGAATTATAATAAATATGATAAAACTTTAAAAATTAATAAACCTTTTAAAGTTAGTAAAACTAAATATAGATTTAATCATCACGATTATATCGTCAAACTCCCTAAAAATTGGCAAATATCTTCAAAATATAAAAATATAATTTATATGGGTTATGATTTAAATAAGAAATATATCGGTATTCAATTTCATCCTGAAGTTCATAAACAATCTTCTAAACTTTTTTATAATAATTGGTTGAAATTTATTCGCAAATATAACGCATAACCACATTCATCGTCTGCAGTTCCTGTGCTAATAATTTGAACGCGTATGGAATTCTTATTTGAACTATATCATTTGAATTCTTACAATAATTACATTTATATAAATTTTTCTCTGTATTAACTGTAGCAAACATTCCACATTCTTTACATATAAATACTCGATAATTATCCGCGCAATCCAACATCTTCTCCTTGAGGAATAATGCTGAACCGTGTCCTATGAAACAGTCTCTTTCCATTTCTCCTAATCTAAGACCTCCGCCTCTTGCTCGACCCTCACTACATTGACGTGTAAGCATAACAATTGGGCCATTACTTCCTCTTGAATGAATTTTATCCATAACCATATGTTTTAATCTTTGATAATATGTTGGGCCGATAAATATTTCCATTTTAATTTGTTCTCCAGTTCTTCCATTATACATAATTTCATTTCCAAATCTTTCCATACCATTTTCTTCAAGATGTTTAGCAATATCTTCTACAGAACACCCTGAAAATGGAGTAGCATCTCCATCTGCTCCCAATATACATCCTGCCTTTCCCATAATACATTCCATCAGTTGTGCCATCGTCATTCTCGAAGGAATAGCGTGAGGATTAATAATAATATCTGGAACAATTCCTTCCTTTGTGAAAGGTAAATCTTTATGGTCGTAAATCATTCCAATGGAACCTTTCTGTGCAGCTTTCGAATTTAAAGACCAGATTGGTCTTCCATTACGTCTTACATAAATAATACCATCTCCTAATCCTAAGGTGCAACAATAGACCTTTCCATTATAATCTATCCAATTATCCTTAAATTGAAATTTGCTGAAATCTTTATGAGTTTCGCTGAGTTTATTCTTATTAATAATCGGTTCATTTTGAGATGTGATAATAGTTAATACCCAATAATCCGCATTTAAATAACTTTCTTTATCATAATCAGGGTTCTTATCTTTTCTTAATTTTTCTAAACTATGATTTCTGGTTCCTTTCTTAGTTTTTAATAACTTATTACAGGAATAACCAGCGTGAAGACATAATCTCTGGAATTCGTCAGCTAATCTTGTAGAAGATGTGTAATATCTCCAAGTTCCATTTTTCATTAATCCACCATCACCTAAACACATCGCATAAATTAATTTCTGTGCTTGGTCTCTATCTAAATACCATACCCATTCTTGAAGGAATTTGGTAATTGCGATATGACCTAATCCAATAAATCTTGCCATTTGAACGTGATTAATATTCCATTTAACTCTTTCTCCTTTTGATAAATTCTTTGTGAGATTAATACCAGTTTTTCTAACAACTTCATCTAAAGCTTCTTGAACTCTTGGTTTATTTGCTGCGATTGAAATATGATATTCTCTAACAGTTCCTTCAGCGATATAAATTCCGTAAATAGTGAGCCAACTATCAATGTCAATAATCATATCTTCTTTTCTAACATTCTTTCCATTTACGAAACCATTAAATTTGAAATGAGTAATTTTAGTTTTATCGTCGTTCATAATGAAACATTCGGGAATATCGCCTGAATAATCAGGAGACCAATTATCAACATTCTTCTTCATTTTATATTTATGATGATAGACTTCATCCGCACGACTAATTTTCCATTTGGAACCAGTAGCGGATGTGCGATGTAGAACACGATGATTAGGAGTTACTAATAAATCAATGTGATTTGTTTCAACTTTATACATTTTCCCTTCATAATCGAATTCGTGTAATTTGATAGGATTTTGATAAATGAGTTTTCCATCAACCATAGAAGCTACTTTATGATTTAGGGTTAAATCAGCGACATTAACCCATCCTTCAGTTGTTAAATATTCGTGGTCTGGAGAATAACAGGCGAGTTTATCTCCAATTTCAGGCTTTCTATTCTTTCTAATACGAATTTTACAGAATTTATAACCTTCACTATTAGTTCCAACATAATTCATATCAACATAGCCGTCGTCATTAGCTTTCATTGAAATACTATTATCTTGATAAGTAGTTTTTCCATTAAGTTTTCTTGGCATAACTTTGCCGACAATTACATCACCATTTTCAACATAAGTATTTTTGGGACAGAACCCATCTTCTTCTAATTTTTCATATGATAAATTCTTGACACTACACATTTCTTTAGGGTTCATAAACAATTCTTCTTCACCAGAACTATGATTTTTAGTGCACTGGTCTCTAATAATTTTATAATAAGTGCTAGTAAATAATCCTCTATCTAATGCTGATTTATTAATCATTACACTATCTTCTTGATTAAATCCGGTATGTGTCATAATTGCTACGATAGCATTTACACCGGAAGGAAGTTCATTTGTATATGTATATTTAGATAATTTGGTTGAAACAATAGGTCTTTGGGGATAATTGATGATATTTCCCATAGTATCAGTTCTATTATTGAAATTACTCATATAGATACCTAATGCTTGTTTTCCCATAGCACAATTGCTAACTGCGAAACCATTACCACCGATAAAGCTATGAAATTCGCTATTTGCGATAGTTAAATCACTAATATTTTTATTTTTATTAAGGAATTTTTCTAAGAATGGGATGAACATCATATTTCCTTTAAATTCGATTAATTTGGAGAATTCTTCTAATGAATATTTCTTCATAATAGTATCATTTCTATATGTTTCGAGTTGATATTTAGAATATTCATAATCAATAGCATATTTTTGTAATTTCTTTGAATTATAAGCAATACCGATATCATCGGGATTATTAAGGGATTTGAGTAATTCATTTGATAAATCATCATTATTCATAGAACCACTTAGGAATTCTCTTTTAATTAAATCACTGGAGTTCATAATCCAATTTTTCAAATTCTTGAGAACTTCTTCAATAAACATTCTAAATCGAATATCAATTAAACCATCTTTGAAACCAATCATAATAACGTCATTATCATACATAGTTCTATCATAATCACTATTGAAAACGAGAGAATTGGATTTATAATAACCAGCTAAACGAGAGATAACGGGCATATAATAGTTATCATTTTTCAGGTCATTAAGACCAATGATTTTAAGATATTCATTTAAATTCTTATCAACATTATCGATAATATGAACTATTTTCTTTTGAATATTTGATGAATATTCGGGTTTTAGATAGATACCTAATTTCATTCCTACATCAAGATTTCGAACTTCAATCCAACCTTGATTAGTCATAAATTTATGGTCATAAGTGGCGGTAATAGTTCTACCGGAGATAATTTTGATATTATATACGAGTTTATTAGTAATTCTATTATAATGATTGATGACTTTTGAGATAGATTTTTCCATATTTTTTGGGTTAAAACAGACGACTTCATCGCCAACTTCTATATCACGGATGAATTTGAAATCGCCATTACTCAGGAGGACTTTTTCAAATTCGTTAAGACATTGATAACAATTACGAGGGGATTGGTTATGGTCGCTAAATGGGATATTAACTCCTAGAATTCCGTTCATAAGACTTGGATGAATTTCGCAATTGGTATAGCGAATAGGTAAATAATTTCCTTCAATTTTCTTATTAATATCTTTATAATTCATAAGTATCATTGAGTTATTAATTTCATTACAATCAAGATATTCGATGAAACCTTCTTCATCACCGTCATCGCCCGAAGGAACGACGAAATTATCGAAAGTTTTATTTCTAATAAATTCAGTCCAACTAATGCCTTTTTCTTTAAGGATTTTATTAATTCTCAATTCACATCTTTTAGAAGTTTCATCATAATCGACGATTAATAGAGGACGATACATACGACCAGCCTCAGTGCTAATAATAATACCTCTTTTCATAATATTCCAAACGACAGAAGTCATAGGATAAATCATTCCACATCTTTTAAAATGTTTAAGTTTTTGATATAATTCGAGTG
>Ga0315906_10007461_pt1 | contig 13301 bp, 11 predicted proteins | sample LakEriMetagenome_4_FD_203526 | JGI IMG/M metagenome (GOLD analysis project Ga0315906, IMG submission 203526) | Freshwater fungal communities from buoy surface, Lake Erie, Ohio, United States - Buoy 2 MA122 | ecosystem: Environmental > Aquatic > Freshwater > Lake > Lake biofilm | place: USA...
ATCTGACTGTAAATTTCATTGGAAATTAACGTCAAATTCAAGTAAATGATTGCGCTAACTTACCTTGTTTCCTCTTCCGAAGAAGAGGCGCTGCTGTTTCCAAACTTTCAAAGATCTTTTGACTTGTAGTCACCCTTTTTTCAAAGGGGAGGGCAAAGTTACAAGCCTTATCTGTATCGCCCAAAAAATTTTCAAATTATCCTGATTTTTCCTCCGAAAAACCATCCGTTGTTTTTCAAACGGAGTGCAAAGGTATAGGCCAACAGGTTACCCGCCAAATTTATTTGAAAAAAAATCAGCCTAACCTGATAAAAATCAGCCGTCTAAGCTGGTTAAAAACAGCCGAAATGCAGGCCGGATAAGGGCTGTAGGAATAAATATAAAAAGTTGATTTTCACGATAATTTTATAAACCCGAGCCGGCAAAATTCACCCTTACGAGAAAAAGACCCTGGGGCGGCACCGAAAAATCCGCTTTTGACTGATCACCGGCCTCTATCAATCGGCCAAAATCCTGCACCGACAGCTTACCCGTACCCACCCGCAACATAGTGCCCACCAGGCCTCTGACCATCCCTCTTAAGAAACGATTGGCCTCCACCCTATACCTCAATACCTCTCCCTCCTGCTGCCATTCGCTTTGTAACACATTGCATGTGAAGGTCTTCACCTGAGAGTGCTTCTTGGAAAAAGCGGCAAAATGCTGATGCCGCATTACCTCTATGGCCGCCTCCCGCATCTTCGCTACATCCAGCCGGAACGGGAAAAAATAACCACGATCCTGCATGAAAGGGTCCTTCTCCCGGTAAATGAAATAATGATACTCCCTGGAAATCGCATCAAACCGGCAATGAAAATCGTCCGGTACTTTCCTCAAGGATCTTATCAGCACATCCTCCGGCAATATGGCATTCAGATGATACGGTGCTTTCGCCAACACCTCATCCGCCAACCATACTTCCTGATCGAAATGAAAATAATTTTGCAGCGCATGCACTCCGGCATCTGTACGGGAAGATCCCGTTAACTCAAATTCCCTCCTGAAATAAGTCTTCAGCGCCCGCTCCACTTCCGCTTGTACCGTGTTGGCATTCTCCTGAACCTGGAACCCTGCATAACGGCCACCCTTATACGAAACCTCTAACAGATAACGCGGCATATTAGCGGATTTTTCCCGTTATCGACCGGAAACGGTTTTTTGATTCAACTTCGGCGAACAAAGATTCAAGCTCCGAAAAACGCTCACGGTCATATACCGAAGGATAAGCGATCTCAAGGAATTCGAGCTTGCCTGCATCATTCAAAAACAAAACGGAAAGATTTCTGACCTGCTCCGTAGTGTAGCAGCGGCTGCCGAAAGCTCGAGAGGCTAGCTGCAACATTGCCTTATCGGTATTGACACCGGCCATTTTCTTACGCAACTTGAAGAAATCATCCTGCGTGGCGGAACTATTACAAAATTTCTGCACGAGAGAATTCTTTTCCTTCATGGCTACCGCCTCCTCTACGGCAACTGCAACCTCGGCGGCTCCTTCCTTTGAAGACTTTTCCACTACCCCGGAATCACGTTGCAGCAACGCTGTGCTCTGCCCCGACTTCCACTCCCGGATACCATCTCCCTGCCCTGCTTCCGAATCAAGAGCATGCCGCAATGCCGCCGGGTACTCCATCTCCAGCATAATCGTATCAACCTTCTGGTCATCGCGGGAGAGGTAACGCATCCTTCGAATATTATTCTCGAGCGAAGTTTCCAACTTTCGAACCATTGTCCAATCATCGATGACTCCGGGGCGGTTTTTTTCGGCCGCCTCTTGCACCTGAATTTCCCTGAGGGATGGTGTATTGACCACCTCTGCCAGAATATTCGTGAAGGCATCATCCGTTTTCAAAGCAGGAGCAGCGCTATTTTTCCTTTCAACCGGCCTCAATAGCTCAAGGGTGATCAAATTGACCAGCACCCATTCACCGGATTCCATATGCTTGAGAAAGAACCCTATATCATCTTTAATGACCGGAATCTCGAATGTCAACGCCGTAGTGGTATCCGACAAGAGCCTCAGCTCCAGGGAATGCACCCTGGATTCCAATCTGGACAACAATACATAACCTGCTGCGGAAGAAACATGTCTCTTCCCCTCATGCCTGACAATGAAGGGAGTTTTATTCTCGGATTGGACATAAACATAGTGCAACAGCTGCGCCATGGAAGGCAGAACAGCGGTTATCAGGACAATGGATATCAATGCGGCACGAAGCATCCGGGACTATTTACACAAATCTAAATATTATCATGCATTCGATTAACAAAAAGATAACGGCACCAAACTCTACCTTTGCCGCATCAAAATTTGCATTCATGAAAAGAATCATCGGAATGATGTTGCTAAGTCTGCCCTTAATTGCTGCAGCACAAACGGAGATTAACATCAAGGACACTACCTGGAAATCGCTTTACAGAGAGACTCCCGAAAAACGGCATGCCTTGGTACACACTAAACTCGATGTGAAGTTCGACTTCAAGAATTCCTATATGTATGGCAAAGAGTGGCTTACCCTGAAGCCATACTTTTATTCTACAGACTCTGTGGTGCTTGATGCCAAAGGGATGATCATTTCCATGGTAGCCATGATTTCTGGCAACAAAAAAATTCCGCTGGCCTACAGGTATGATAGCGCTCAATTGTTTATCAGAACCGACCGCGTCTATAAAAAGGAGGAGAAATTCACCTTATATTTTGAATATACCTCCAGACCGAACGAACTCAACGTGAAAGGAAGCCAGGCCATCACCGATGCCAAGGGACTTTATTTCATCAATCCAACGGGAGAAGATAAAACCAAACCCACCCAAATTTGGACACAGGGCGAGACAGAGGCAGGAAGCGCCTGGATGATCACTATCGACAAGCCTAATCAGAAGACTACCCAGGAGCTGTCTATGACAGTGCCGGAGCGCTTTGTCACGCTGAGCAACGGCATACTCTCATCGCAAAAGAAAAATACCGATGGTACCCGCACGGATACCTGGAAAATGGATTTACCGCATGCCCCCTATTTGTTTTTCATGGGCGCCGGTGAATATAGCATCATAAAGGATACTTATAAAGGAAAAGAAGTTTCATACTATGTAGAGAAGGAATATGCTCCTTATGCCCGAGGAATTTTCGGACTCACTCCCGAGATGATTTCTTTCTATTCAAAAATCACGGGCGTTGACTATCCCTGGCCTAAATATGCGCAAATTGTCGGAAGGGATTTTGTAAGCGGCGCCATGGAAAACACCACAGCGACTCTTCATCAGGAAAGCGCCTATCAGAATGCCCGTGAACTGAAGGATGGCAACCGATGGGAAGAGACCATCGCCCATGAACTGTTTCATCACTGGTTTGGCGACCTTGTGACAACGGAGAGTTGGAGCAACATCACGCTAAACGAGAGCTTTGCCAATTACGGAGAATATCTTTGGCTGGAATACAAATACGGAAAAGACAAAGCCGATCAGCACAATTATGAAAACATGATGCAGTATGCGATGAGCGGCAGCGATCAGAAAAATCTGGTCAGGCATTATTACGAAAGCAGGGAAGATGTGTTTGACCTCGTAAGCTATCAGAAGGGAGGAAGGATTCTGCACATGCTGCGGAACCATATAGGCGATAGCGCCTTTTTCAAGGGAATCCAACTTTACCTCGCCCAAAACAAATACAAATCAGCTGAGGCTCCGCAACTCAGATTAGCATTCGAAGAAGTTACCGGCAAGGACCTTAACTGGTTTTTCAATCAATGGTATTACGGTAACGGACATCCGAAGTTGAAAATCAATTATGAATATGACGATGCCGCCGGATTAGCCAAGGTAATCGTTTCACAAACCCAGAAAACAGACAAAGTTTTCCGCCTGCCTGTAGCCGTGGATATCTACGAAAACGGAAAACGAACAAGACACGAACGCTGGCTTGAAAATAAAAATGACACCTTGGTTTTCTCTTATAAATCGAAACCGGAGTTGATCAATGTTGATGCAGACAAGGTGCTGCTGACTGAGAAAACAGACAATAAAAGCGCAGAAAATTTCATTGCTCAATGGAAGAACGCCCGTAATTACCTGGATCGCTACGAAGCCTTACAATATTTCTCCAAGAAGAATCTTCCTGAATTGGCGCTTGGATTACAGGATCCCTACGAGGGAATCAGGATTTTCACGATCCAGAAAGCAGGCAGCAGCATGATCAAACATGACAGCTCCGTGATCCGTCGCATCAGTGAAATCGCGCTTTCAAAGAAAACGGGGAAACTGAAGGCAGCGGCGATACAGTTCCTGGTTAAAAAAGGCGATAAAAGCTATTTAGGTATCTATGAAAAGAATGTCAATGACTCTTCCTACAGCGTGTCAGGAGCGGCCATGAAAGGACTAATGGAGATTTATCCGGACAGCGCTTTGAGCTACGCAAGAAAATTTTCAAAAGATGCGCGTGGGGCGCTCGGGCAACAGGTGAAGGAGACCATGATGAAGCAAGGAGACGAATCCGACTTCGAAATCGTATCAGGACTCTTTAACGAGGGCGGCTTGAGTGAGGAAAAGTTCTCCATGCTGAAACCTTATGTCTCCTATCTCAAGAAGGTAAAGGACAAATCAAAGCTGAAAAAAGGAATAGACGATATCATTCAATTCAGAAACCAAGTCCCCTCGCAATACAGAGAGTACACCGACGTGATGTTTGAGCAGCAATTGACAGAACTTGGCAAATCAAATGATGAGGAGATCAGGGGGTATTTGGAGGAGCATTGGTGGAAATAGAGTTCAATAATTTTAGTTTCCAGTTTAAGGTTCAAGGTTTACAGTTAACGATTATTCACTGAACCATGAACTTTAAACCTTGAACAATAAATTGGTTTAGATTCTACCATGACCCGCTGGCGCCGCCGCCGCCGAAACTGCCGCCGCCGAAGCCGCCGAAACCACCGCCACCGCCGGACCATCCTCCGCCGCGGCTTCCACCGCCGGTTGGGAAGAATATGAAGGGACTGCCGAATCTTCTGACTCCTCGTCTGGAAGTGTAGGAACCACCGCCGCCTCGGCCACCTGAAAATAGAGCAAGCATTATGATAACGAAGACAAGAACGCCAATCCAGTTATTGGATTTGCCGCGATGCTTTTTTCTTGGAACCTGGTACTCTCCTTTTACCGCTTTGATGATGGCATCGGTGCCTTCGTCAATGCCATGGTAATAATCATCTGCTTTGAAATTTGGAACGATTCTATCCTCGATGATATGCTTACAGGTGATATCCGGCAAGGCACCTTCCAATCCATAGCCGGTGGCAATGTTCAACTTTCTGTCATCCTTGGCAATCAATAATACCACTCCGTTATTAAACTTCTTGTCTCCCACCCCCCAGGCGCGGCCTAACTTGACATTGTAGTCAGCAATATCATACCCATTCAGCGTTTTGATGATGACCACTGCAATCTGCGTGGAGGTACTGTCATCCAGCGTCACCAGTTTTTTCTCCAGTGCCTCAATTTGCGCGGGAGTGAGCGTATTGGTAAAATCGTTCACCAGCCGGGGTGGATCAGGACGAGCCGGAAGATCCTGGGAGAAAACATTGCCAACCACTGTCAACAGACAGCAGGCAAGCAAAAGATATCGTAAGAGGATTTTAAACATTTGTCAATGGCCGAAGATGATCTCATCGGGCAGTTCATTTTTGTCTTCACCGGGGATATAGGGAAATTTTTCCTGTAAGACCTTGCCTATGTCATGAATGCAATGCACCAGCCCTTTTGCCGGCTCATGCTTCTTGAAATGCTCCAGCATGATGGCGATTTCTTTTTTCCAGTAGTCGCTACCCACCTGTTCATGAATTCCCTGATCAGCGAAAATGGCCAGCTCCCTGTCTTTGATGGCCAGATAAATCAAAACACCATTACGATGATGTGTTTTCTCCATTTCCAACTGTCGGAAAATGACTGCAGCTCTTTCCAGAGTATCCATCAGCGGATTCCTGGATTCCATGTATACCCTTATCTCACCGCTGGTAAGGGCTTCCGCCTGGCGAATGGCTTCAAGGACAATCTTATCCTCTTCTGTCGAGAGCAGTTTTTTCTTTTTTGAAAACGGAAACATGATAAGGAGACTAACTCCTATTATTTAATATTGAAATTGATTTCCGGGGCTTTCTCAGCACCTTCATCTGCCTTGTAGAAAGGCTTTTCGCCAAATCCAAAGAAGCGAGCCAAAATTACTCTGGGAAATTTCTTAACATTCAGGTTGTAGTCTTCAATTGCCTTATTATAATCCTGGCGAGCTACATTGATCCTGTTTTCTGTTCCCTCTATCTGGGCCTGAAAATCCTGAAATGCTTTTGTAGTTTTCAGGTCGGGATAGTTCTCTACTACTGCCAGCAATTTGCTGAAAGAACTTTGTAAAGAGGCCTGGGCATTCTGATAAGCTTGTAACGACGCGGGATCATTGATATTCACCTGAACGGAAGTTGCCTTGGATCTTGCTTCCAGGACATCCTTTAACGTTGATTTTTCAAAATTAGCAGATCCTTCAATTGTCTTGATTACGCTGGAATAGAGATCCATCCTGCGCTGGTAATTTGTCTCCACATTGCTCCAGGATTTTTTCACTGACTGATCAGTAGTTACCAATCCGTTATAACCGTTGCAACCCCAGAAGAACAATATCAGAATGATACCAAGCGTCACCAATAGGCCTGTACGTTTCATCTTTATTTAATTTAATGATGCAAATTAATGGCAATTCAGGTCAGTTTCTAGTCTGGCAGGGAATTTAACAAAAGTGAGGAAAGGTTACAGAGGTTCCAGAGCCTGCCTGTCGGCAGACAGGGTTCCAAAGGTTCCAGTGGTTTCAAAGGTTTCAGAGGTTTCAGAGCCTGCCTGTCGGCAGACAGGGTTCCAAAGGTTTCAAAGGTTTCAGAGCCTGCCTGTCGGCAGACAGGGTTCCAAAGGTTTCAAAGGTTCCAGAGCCTGCCTGTCGGCAGACAGGGTTCCAGAGGTTCACCACCTTCGCTAAAGCTTCGGTGGACAAGGCAAATTTTATGAGTAAGTCTTGCAGATTGAGTGTTAATCACCCTCCGTGTCTCTGCCGCAGGCGGAGGACGGGGAAGCTCAACTCAACCAAATCTCTTTTCAAGAGACATTGGAGCGAAGGATATAGTCTAAAGATTATTATTTATGTTTTTAATTGCTTTCCATTTAACCTTAAACCATAAACGATAAACCATAAACCCCGATAGCTATCGGGTCAATCCCTGACAACGCGCACAGAGAAACCGATTGTCTTAAGGTAGTAGTACCTGCCGACATGACTAACGTTATAGCCCAGGGCCCGGGCCCATGCGCTCGTTGTGACATACTCGCTAGCACTCCACCAGACCCCGTAGTAACCAACAGCGTCGAATGTACCATCGTCGTAACGGGCGCCACCGGGAAGGCCTGCAAAGCCGCTGCTATTAGTAGCACCGGTATTAGGGCTAATCCAGCCTGTAGTGCTCTTCATCGCTCCACCGGCTACCGTGCTTTGGATACATCCCTGACACGTGGTATCAGCCGCCGCATCCAAATATTTCACCAATTTGTTCCAATCTGCCTCATTGGGTACATGCCATCCCTGTGGCGCCAGCCCCCTGGGATCATTCACCGCATACCAGTTATACAGACGACCATAAGTAGCTGCATAAGTGGCAGAGTCATTATTATACCAACACCAGGCTCCGGTAGTGAGATTGGCCCACTGCGTGGGGTCTGTCACTTGAGGAATAGGATCACCGTTTCTATAGGTCGCCACATCCAGGTTCTTGCTGCTCCAGATCTGCGTGCTGATGGTGACAGAGGGTAGATTTGCCGAACCTTCCTTTGCGGTTCCACCTATCATATTCAACCAATTTGTCCCATTGTAAAACTGAGGCTCTCCACCGTTTGTACCACAATCCGTGCAATAAATAATCAACCCTTGCGCGGGATTACTGATCGCATTCCTTTGCGCAAAGGTCATGCGAGGTGGGAGGAAGCCTCTGGAGCTATCTCTGAGCTCTAGCAGGGCTGAGGCATTGGGATTAGAAGCACCAATACCTACGTTTTGGGCAAAGGCAATGATATCAACAAAAAGAATACTAACTACAAGAATTAGACGCAGCGATAGCGCAATGGACTTTCTCATATGGGGATGGTTTTGGGGGGGTAAAGATAGGAATTTGGGTGTTCACGAAGGTTTCAGAGCCTGCCTGTCGGCAGACAGGGTTCCAAAGGTTTCAAAGGTTCCAGAGCCTGCCTGTCGGCAGACAGGGTTTCAGAGGTTCAATACGTTCAAGAAATTCAAGTGGAAGAGTGGAACACCTCTGGAACTGCTTCCACAGAAAGAGTGGAACCTCTGGAACTTCTGGAACCTTCTAATATCCCGCCTTGGCGCCCCCCACAGTCTCAATCGGATGCCAGGTGGTTTTGATTTCAACCGTATCCATGATCAGATAGGGTGACTGCGCATCATCGCTTGTCCACTTCATATCATCTCTGAAAAATACACGCTTCAGATTGAGGGTAGCCTTTTCATTGATCATTTTTTGAGTGGCCTTATCAGCTTCACAACAGACAATGGCGTTCACATCCATGTGATCTGCAAAATAAGGGGTAAGCTCGGATGGCTTTCCGGTTAAAATATTGATGACACCGCCGGGAAGATCGGAAGTGCCTAATACTTCAGCAAATGTGATGGAGCATAAGGGCTTACTGTAACTTCCTAATACCACACAGGTATTTCCTCCTGCAATCACCGGCGCAATCACCGACACCAGCCCCAGCAAGGTATCCTCTTGCGGAGCGAGAATAGACACTACTCCCATGGGCTCGGGACTGGAGAAGTTGAAATGAGAAGAGGCCACCGGATTTACGGCACTGAATACCTGCTGGTATTTATCACACCAGCCTGCATAATATATCAACCTGTCCACCGCCAGCTCAACCTCTTCCGCCGCCTTCGCCTTGCTGTAATCCTGCATCATCATCTCCTCTATAAATTGCGCCTTCCTACCCTCCAGCATTTCTGCCATGCGATACAAAATCTGCCCACGGTTGAAGGCCGCTCTGCCACTCCAATCTGAAAATGCAGCCCTGGCAGCCACTACAGCATCCCTGAAATCTTTTCGGGAACTCAGACAAACATTAGCCAGCTTGTCGCCTTTTTTATTTTGGGCAATATAATACCTGCCTGACTCAGTACGCGGGAATTTGCCTCCGATGTAGAGTTTGTAGGTTTTCAAGACGGAGAGACGATTTGTTGACATACAATATTTTTTAATGTTCCAGGGGTTTCAGAGGTTCCAGAGGTTTCAGAGGTTCCAGAGGTTCCAAAGGTTTCAGAGCCTGCCTGTCGGCAGACAGGGTTTCAGGTGTTACAAAGCCTTTGGAACCTTTGGAACTGCTGAGGAGCTATGCGACGAAGCATGGAACTTACTAAACCTTTAGGTATCCCCCCAACCCATGCAATCCTCCTTCTCTTCCGAAGCCGCTTTCTTTGTAGCCTCCGAAGGGAGAGGTGGGATCAAACTGGTTGAAAGTATTGGCCCAAACCACGCCTGCGCGCATTTTGGTTGTCATGTTGAAAATCTTGGAACCTTTGTCTGTCCACACGCCGGCTGATAACCCATAAGGGGTGTTATTGGCTTTTTCAATTACCTCATCATCGGTTCTGAAACTCTGAATGGCGAGCACAGGTCCGAAGATCTCTTCCTGGGAAATCCGGTTTGACTGCGCCACGTTGGTGAACAACGTCGGCCGGCAATAAAAACCCTTGCGCGGCAGCGCACAGGAACTTTGATACATCTCCGCTCCTTCCTGCTGTCCGATCTTCAGATACTTATGTATAGAATCAAGTTGTTGTTTTGAATTGATGGCACCGATATCGGTATTCTTGTCCATCGGGTCACCGACAATCAACGTTTCCAGTCTGTCTTTCAATTTTCTGACCACCTCTTTATACACCGACTCCTGCACATACAATCGTGAGCCCGCACAACAGACATGGCCCTGATTGAAAAATATACCATTGATCACCCCTTCTACTGCCTGGTCAATCGGCGCATCATCAAATATGATATTAGCCGCCTTACCACCCAATTCCAAGGTGGATTTCTTATCGGTTCCTGCGATGGCTTTCTGAATTATTTTTCCCACATCAGTGGACCCTGTAAAGGCTATCTTATTGATGTCCGGATGGTTCACGATAGCCGCTCCTGTGGCTCCTGCTCCTGTAATGATATTCACCACACCCGGAGGTAAATCAGCCTCCTGCAATATCTCAGCCAGTTTCAAAGCAGTCAGTGAGGTGGTTTCCGCAGGCTTCAACACCACCGTATTACCGGTGGCCAAAGCAGGCGCTATTTTCCAGGCCGCCATGAGCAATGGAAAATTCCAGGGAATGATCTGCCCTGCCACACCCAGCGGCTGCACCTTCCTGTTAGGAAACGCATATTCCAGCTTATCTGCCCACCCTGCATAATAAAAGAAATGATTGGCCACCACCGGAATATCAAAATCGCGACTTTCACGAATAGGCTTCCCGCCATCCAGCGTTTCAATCACTGCCAGCTCACGTGCACGCTCCTGAATCATCCTGGCGATACGGAACAAATATTTGGCCCGCTCCTTTCCCGGCATCTTTTTCCATACCTTATCATAAGCCGTTCTGGCGGATTGCACCGCACTGTTCACATCAGCCGCATTGGCCTCTGCTATCATAGACAGTTTTTCCTCATTGGCGGGATTGATGGTACTGAAATACTTCCCGGACTTTGGTTTTACGAATTGGCCATTGATGAACAATTCATACTTGGGATCAATCTTCGCCGCACTTCTTGACTCCGGTGCAGGAGACAGTTTTCGGGCGGAGTCGAATTTGAGTTTTAATGTATTTTTTTTTGCGGCCATACTCTTTGTTTAAGAGGTTTAAGAAGTTTAAGAAGTTTAAAATGTTTAAGACGTCATCTTCACCTACCCTTAAACTTTAATCCTGTTATTTCAGATTTTTTCAAATAGTTTATTAACCTTAAAATCAGGGAGCTGATATTTCTCAACTGTATACTGATTTCCTTAAATTCGGATTCCACAACCATGCCCTTGTCCAATGCACGATAAAATTGAGACCTCAGTTCTCCACAAGATCCTCTTGCAATAAAGAGAAACTGCACAAATTCCTTATTCCCACCTCTTTCAAAACCTTCTGCAATATTATCCATTATGGAGCCGGCAGATCTTACAATTTGTTTTCGCAAATCAAAATCATGGCCAAATCGATTTTCTTTTACAAATACATCCACCATACGATTTAATTTCCTTGCCTCAGCCCAAGAAATAATATCCTCGAAACGCTCAATGGTTGCCATAATAAAGCAAACCTATTAAACTTCTTAAACCTTTTAAACGACTTAAACTTTCTTCACAATCCTATCAAACTTCTTTAAAATTCCCTATATCAATCAAGTGAGAAATACCCACCCCCCTGATAAACTCCTGTCCTCTGCTTCATCAGTTGCATGAGCACATCGTTGGCGAGACTGCTGGCACCGAAGCGGAACCACTGGTTGTTCATCCAGTCCTCCCCGAGCACTTCGTTCAACATCACCAGATAGTGCAGCGCCTGCTTGGCTTTGGAGATTCCTCCGGCAGGTTTCATGCCGATCATTTTCCCGGTCTTGAAATAAAAATCTCGGATGGCTTGCAACATCACGAGTGTAACTGGCATGGTGGCTGCCGGCTGCACCTTACCGGTGGAAGTCTTGATAAAGTCCGCCCCGGCATACATGGCGATGTCGCTGGCTTTTCTCACTTTATCGTATGTGACCAATTCACCTGTCTCCAATATCACCTTCAATCTTGCTTCGCCACAGGCTTCCTTGATGGCTGCTATTTCATCAAAAACAAAATTATACTCCCCCTGTAAAAATTTACCGCGACTGATGACCATGTCAATTTCATCTGCTCCCTGCGCCACTGCAAAACGGGTATCATTGAGTTTGGCAGACATGGGCACCTGACCTGCAGGAAATCCGGTTGCAACAGAAGCTACTTTGATGCCCGAACCTTCTACCGCTTTCTTAGCCACCTTCACCATATTAGGATAGACGCAAACAGCGGCCACCGTTGGCAAGCCGGGATAAGCATCATGCAGGTGCATGGCCTTGTAGCACATCTGCTGCACTTTTCCATCAGTATCCTTGCCCTCCAGGGTGGTAAGATCAATCATATTCAAAGCCAAGAGCAGTCCATTCAGCTTAGACTCATTTTTAATGCTGCGCTTGGTAAAACGTGCAGCCCGCTCTTCCACTCCTACATGATCTATGCGGGGTGATTGTGAGAAATCGGGTATCCTGACAATGGTAGCCATATGCTTAATCGATTGAGGTGAGTACTCCTAACGCTGCTTTGATCATTTTTTCAACGGCAGCTTCTGAATCTTTGGAAAACTCCTGACGAACCCTATTGGCGATGATGACATTGATGCTAAGGCATTCATGCCCCATCATCTTGCCCAGTCCGTAGATGGCGGAGGTCTCCATTTCAAAGTTAGTGATCCTGTGATTGTCAAATTGAAAATCGGAAAGCTTGTTGATCAGGCCGGGACTGCTTAGCGGCAGCCTGAGCACACGCCCCTGCGGACCGAAGAAACCCGGGCAAGTGACGGTGATGCCTTTATGAAATTCATTTCCGAATGGCTGCAACAGGAACTCACTTCCCGCAAACACATAAGGAATACAAACTTCCGGGCGAAGACCTGTTTGACTGGCAAAGGCTTCTGCCAAGAGCTTTTCCTGCGTCGCAGCCTGGTATTGATAATAGTTCATCAGGTTATCGAGACCCAGCCCATGGCTGGAAGCCACGAAGCTATCGACGGGAATATCTGCCTGAAGGGCACCAGAAGTGCCAAATCGCACTACCCTTAATTTATTCAATTGTGGTTTGATTTCCCTGGTGGCGAAATCTATGTTCACCAGTGCATCGAGTTCATTGAGGGCGATGTCAATATTATCCGGACCGATGCCGGTGGACACTACAGAGATACGCTTATTACCGACAAAACCTGTATGGGTGATAAATTCCCGATGAGCGCATGTATATTCAATCCGATCAAAATGCTTGCTGACTTTAGCCACACGGCCTGGATCACCTACAAGTATAACAGTATCGGCGATTTCATTCGGACGCACATCCAGGTGATAGACGGCCCCACGGTTGTTAATGATTAATTCTGATTCTGCTATTTTAGACATGTCTCTGAGGTA
>Ga0315906_10007464_pt1 | contig 13298 bp, 27 predicted proteins | sample LakEriMetagenome_4_FD_203526 | JGI IMG/M metagenome (GOLD analysis project Ga0315906, IMG submission 203526) | Freshwater fungal communities from buoy surface, Lake Erie, Ohio, United States - Buoy 2 MA122 | ecosystem: Environmental > Aquatic > Freshwater > Lake > Lake biofilm | place: USA...
TTGTGTTTGTGTGCCTACACTACCATATCCGCCACCTTTGAATCCACCACCAGTTGATGCTGTTTGCGTTTGCTGATTTGTTTGTGCAGCAGAAGGAGTTCCAGCTGCGACCCCTAACTTTAAACCTTCAACATCTGGTTTTGCGACTGCAGCATAACCTGCTTGTAAGCTAGGATCAGTAGCAGGATTGTAAGGATCTATACTTGGGTTTTGATTATTTTGAGCCATTTGCTGCATACCAGCACCAATAACATTTGCTTTTGATGTTTGATTTGCCTGTGATTGCGTTGCGCTTGCTGTAGGTGCCGCTTGATTGTTACCTGATGCATACTGAACCTTAGTAGGGTCATACCCGCCACCGTATTTTTGATTTGGATTTACTGTCTGAGGTGCAGGTGTGTTGATTTTTCCTGATGCCATTTGTTGTTGTAATCTATCTCTTGATCTAGTCGCTTGAAAATCCACATTAGTTGGAGCGCTTTGCGGCGTTGGTTGTACTGTTGTACTACTAGTTGTGTTAATTTTTTTCCCAAATGCAGCAGCGTTAGGATCGTTTGGATTAATGGCTGTTGCAGGAGCCTCATCAAGCACATCCAATAACTTTCTCATTCTACCGTTTTCATCCAATTCTTCTTCTGTTGTTGGTTGCGTTTGTTGTGGTTGAGTTGGTTGCTGCACAGTTGGCATTCCAAGTTGTCCTGCGGCTTTATCGTATTCTGCGCTAGTACCACCAACAGTTTGTTTTTGTGTCAATGCCTGATCAAAAGCTTGTTTTGTTGCATCTACACTTGCACCTAAATCTTTAGCGGTAGGAGCAGTTTTCATAAAGGCGTCTACTTGTGCTTTAACCTGTGGATTATTCTTTACATTTTTCTCATAGTACTCTGAACCCGGTGTAAAATTAGACATAGTTTTAGCATATGGATTGACAAGTCCCTTACCTGCATCAATTGCTTTGTTGCCCATACCAGGTAACATTTTAGTAAAAGTATCTGGTTGTCCAAGTTGCTGTTGTGGTGCCTGTCGTGTAGCATTTGGGCCAACGCCTGGGGGTGGCCCCTCATTTAAAATGTCTAAATATTTTCTAAAAAATTCGCGGTTCATAGTATATTCCAATTAAGGTTGATATACTATTTATCTAGGTAGGGCTTGTAAATCTCGTTTAGTTTTTTGATGGTATCGTTAGTATTGTTCCAACGATGTAGTACTCCTATGCCTCCTGCACTTTCCCAACTATTGATGTACTTCTTGTGGTCGTCAATAAGTACATTAGGTTGCCCACCTTTTGTAGCATAGCGTTCTTTCATGCCGTCAAAGATAGCAGGCATATTTGAATTATGTTGGCTAAGCCAATATTTTTTACCCTCAATGCTAGCTTGAGTGATAATTTTTTTCTTATCTTCTTTGGGTGATCTTAGTGGGGCAGATAATACAGTGCAGGGCACGTTGTTTTTAGATATCCAGTTTAGTATTTCGGCACATCCTGATAATACTGGAAGAGTAGCAAAGAATTCGTAAACAAAATCAGGACCTTCTGCTTGTAGTGCAGCAATAGATATTTCACGCTGTTCTTTGTCTCCGATGTCCTTATACCACTGAATATTAGGATCATTCATCTTATTAGACCACCAACGTGCCCATTGAGTAAAGAAATCAGCTTGTACCCCATCCATATCTAAAAATAGATGTGGCATTTTATTCTGTTCTATATCAGCGGCTCTCATCCTCTAGCTCCTCAGTTAATGGTAGCATAATCAGAAATCCTACCAGTACAAGTAAGATCGGAAATAAGCTACCACTTCTAATAGCCAGTGTCATGAAAATGGTAAAAAGTGTGAAGATAAAATAGAACATACTTGTATTATAAAGTATTTAGTTTTTACTGTCAATACTACAATCTACCCATTTTAAATTGTTATACTGCTCATAACCCCAACTACCTTTAGGAATAAGGCATCTTCCTAATTCTGGATTGTATTCTATCCTTATTTGAACTATTGACCAGCACAACCAAACAATATATAGTATAGCGACTGTTGTGATAGACCAACAAGTAATTCGGTATTTTAATATTTTATTTTTACGGGCTTTAATCCTTGCTTTTATTGCTTCTTGTTTCATATGTAGGGCAATAGCACCTGCTTGCTCTTTGCCTACCTTTTTCATCATTTCTTCTACTTCGGTCCATAATGCTCCCAGTTCCGGTGGACTATTATATACCATAATCTCACGTAATTCTGTAGTCATAGCTTCTAGTTGTTTTTTAAGTAACACCCTTGTTAATGCACGATGACCTAAACTTTCTTCACCCGTGTAAACTTCTGTTCTACTACGGCGTTCTTCCTCCTCCAATACAGCCATGCACCTGTACATATTATCAAAATAGGTACCTAATTCTTGTCCAATTTTTGTATAGATGTTTGTTGTATCACCACCTTGTTTATTAAGGTCAATGATACGATTACGTTCAGTTACGTATTGATTCTTTTCCGCAACCGTAGGTTGACGATCTTTAAACTTATTGTGAAATTGGTCGTCAAGGTCATTGAGGACATCCTTAATGTCCCCAGCTGCTCCCTTTATGTCCTTGTAAAGCTTACAGCCTTCTTTTACAAGTTTGACCGCCCCATTTGCAAGCGCAAACAGCGTTAGCGGATCCATCTTACTTCGTCCTTTCTAAGGATCTTATTATTGTGTTTTTATTATTTGTACTACTTTTTTATTATATTGGCATCCACATCCAAATGCCTTGGCTCATTAATAAGAAGCCAATTAAACTTACACCAATACTAGCATAAAACATACTCATGCTTACTGCTAATATACTTGCAGATAACAATACAATTGCTAACTGATAGCTTGTACCTGCAAAAGTCATCCAAGGTCCATGTTTTTTAGCAACATCACGTTCCTCTTCTAATGCTCTAGCCTTTGCAAATAGTTCTTTTTTACCCTCACCCTTCTCAGGATCAGATTCATAGCGTTCAATCTTAGCTTTCATTTTTTCTGCTTTGGCTTTATCCCCTCTAACCATTGCATCATCATAACTCATTTCTGCTAATGTTTGTTTAATACTTTTTGCTTGATAAAAGCTCCAAACGTCATTAGCTTTAATTGTGTTATTTAAAACTTTACTACTAAAACTGTTCGCCATGTAAGTATTTACAGCGAGTAATAACGCAATAACTGTGATTACCCAGCCTGCTTTATCTTTTATTTTTGCTTCTGCTTCACTACGGGTTAATACTTTACCTGTTACTTTGTCAATCATTTGCTTCATGGTCTTTTCCCTTTATTATAAATTTTTCTAAGTCATCAACTTTAACTAGTCGTAGTTGCCCTTCAACTAAAACTAATTTAAAATAATCACCTGGTTTCCAACCTAATTTTTCTACTTCAAATCTGTTATCTAGTGCGATTCCCGAATCGCTTAAATCCCAAATATAATCGTCAAAAAGCACAACATTCACTTTCGTTTGAACAAAATCATTCACCTAACGACCCTGACCCCTGTATTTTTTAAAGGATCTAGATTCACTTTTATTCATTGTGCTGGTTTTAATTTTACCGCCCTGTTTGGTTGTTTTTACTACGCTTGTGTGCGCTTTTCCTGAAGTCGTACTCTTAGCTTTTGACATATTATCTCCTTTATATGTAGCTATATCAGCGATTTTAGAACTTTAAATACTCTTATATTTATCAAATGGACTTGCCCATTTGGAGGACAATATGCAGCAGGCTCTAGCAAATCTAATTCATGTAAAATCTGAAGAAAAACAGACTGCCCCAAAAAAACAAGTTATTCCCGTTGTTCCAATAAATCCAAATAAAAATCAAATTAAGTCAACTCCACCTAAAAATTAGTGTGGTGAAATAGTATGTTTTAACCAAAATTAAAATGTGATATATACTATTGTAAGCTGTGTCTTACATTAGGAAACTAACATGTTAAGGTGTTTAAGTAGGATAAGGGAAGAAATCCCAATTCTACTATTAATTGAAATGTTTACATTAGTTAGAGTTGCATCTATATTACTTTTGGTCACATTTTCAGTGCTATACAATTTATTTTAAGGTGCAACATGAAAAAATTAACTTTACTATTACTATTGACTTTTTATAGTACTAATTCACTATCAGAGGAATATCGTAGTTTTCGGGTAGTATGTGACAAAACTGAAACAATAGTAGCATCTTTAAAGGAAAAGTATCAAGAACTTCCTATTATTGCTGGTATGAGATTGGGTAACAGCAGAAGCACAATCAGCGTATGGGGAAATCCCGCCACTCAAACTTTTACTGTATTGGATAGTTTAGGTGATATGTCTTGTGTGCTAGCAGTAGGTGATAACATATCTGTCCTACTTCCACAGGGAGAAGAAATATGAATTGGTTAGTTGATTGCTACGTTGAAACTTTTGTAAGAACAATGTTATTTTGGTATTACTTACCTGCATACATTACTGATTATCAAGTAAATCAGAAACCACCGTCGGTTTGTTAGGAATGTAGTCAACGTTCATAATCGGACTACGATCAGGGACTACATTGTCCTCTATGTCATCACCATATTTTAATTCAATATAACTTAATACTTTGCTATCTTCAGGAACTTCTATAATGAGTCCATGAAGAAATCTTATTTTAAATTTTAAATATTTTTTCAATACAGGATCAGATAATATATCATTAAAGTTATTTGATTCCCTTCTGAACATTATTTTCTTAATCATTTCTTAAATAACATAAAATTTATATAGTCTTTTTCAGATTCAAAATAAAACTTATAATTACCTTGCCCTGCAAAATCACTATTATCAGAAAAGAACCATGTGTCAGAACAGTTCTTTTTACACCAATCCATTAATGAGCCTAAACTACCATAGGGTATTTCTATTTTAATTTCAAATAGTTGTTTTGTCTGTTCTGACAACCTCTACTCCTGACCTAAGAAGAAATTTGATACCGTCATCGCTGCGATAGTCTCCGTCGTAATAAACAGTACTAATCCCACTTTGATATATAAGTTTGGCACATTCAATGCAAGGACTGTGAGTAATAAAAATTGAACTACCAACCCCACTGTTATTAGATTTGGCAAGCTTAGCAATTGCGTTACTTTCTGCATGTAATACCTCCGGTTTTGTTTTTAGTTTAGACCAACGTTTAGAGTCACTGTCGTAGGTCCAATCGCCGTTGACTGTATCTCTTTCGTCATATGTGTATTCTGTATCTTCGCAGTTATTATCCCAACCACTGGGCATACCATTGTAACCATAACTTATTACACAATCATCTTTTACAATTACTGCACCAACTTGTAAACGTTTTGCGTAACTACACTCAGAAACACGCTTAGCCCAATCCATGTAAAGATTGATAAATTTTTTCTTCATTTGTATCTATCAATCCCAAAGATTTCTAAAATATTTTCCAAATAAATCCAGTCCTTCTTGAATACGATCATCATGTAATCTGTGACCAACTTGGTCATACCAATGTTCATCTGGGTTAGTGTCTACCATTCGATGCATAACTTCCATTTTACCAGTCGATGGATTTAGCATTGGTTCTGTATCAACAAATTCATATTTTGCTTCACCATGATGATATATACCATCATAATCATCCTTTACAAGTTGCTCAAAACTCCAAATCATTTTGTCTAGTATTTCTTCCCAACGTTTGCAGGACTCATCAAATGATTCATTGTGACTTTCTTTGTAAAAATCAAAACTATCTTGCATGTCGTGATCAGCACCGCCGATATCAACAAACTCTCCGGGTACACCATGCTTAGTCTCTTTAAGCTGTATAAGCATTGGGTATATAATAAGGGCTAAAGTATGATACATGTTCCACGTATCATACTTGTCTATTTGAACATCAATGCGGCGTGCAGTAAGATGCCCTTTAGGGAAAGGACCAATGTTTATCTTCATATAGTTTTTGTAATTTTTCCGTTTACAAAAAATAGTTCATCATTGTTATGTTTAACTGCAGCAGTAAAATTTTTCTTGCGCTCACAAAAAACTTCAGCGGCCTCTTCAATCGTTTTAGCCTGTCCTAAGAATTCATTTGTGGTTAGATTATACAATAAAATCGTATCATCTACAACTTCAGTTTTTACTAATACAATATTGTTTTCTTCCAGTTCCTCATCACTTGCAGCATTTAATAAATCATCTAAATTGATATTATGGGCTTTTAAAGTCCTGTGAATCATAATACGTGTTTCAATTTGTTGAACAAGTTTTCCTAATCGGAACATGCCATAACCATACAGCAAATAAATGAGCATTTCTAGCATATCTTATCCTTTACTTTATTTATTAACGATGTATTTATTGTGGTACTTTTGCCAATTTTCTAAGTAAATTTTATAATTAATCCATTTAGGTTTACGTACATTCTTAGTTACTAAGAATCCCCATTCACGTTGTTGCTTACCCATCAAAAATAATGTAGTAGCGGGCTTCCCTGCGTCAAGTTCAAGCCAGTGCATTTCTTTTGCACCGCGCTTAATTATACTACCTGGACCACGCCAACATGCATATTCCCCACACATCTTACCTTCTTCATCATAAAGTGGTAAATGCTCATAGTATCCACCTTTTAGTATCACTGTAATATATGGCCATGGATGATCGTGAAATATTGGATCATCACTGCGAACAATTTTGTGCAATGTTACATTAAAAGGGAACCAGCTACGATTTTTACAGAGCAAATAATAACGATGCATATAATCTGCACCAGTGCGTCGGTCAGGTATAAGACGATACCTGCCTAGCTTTTCCATTAGTTTGTGAAGTAAATTTTTCATAGTAGGTATCAGAAATGGTAAAGCAGCTTTTTTACAGAAAGCTGCCAAAACTGATCTTTAGTTTAAGTTAAAGATTACAAGCCAAGTGCCAATGCACGATAGCCTGCTGCAACGATTTCACGGCTAGGAGTACCTAGACGATACTTAGTCGTAGTACGACCTTTAGTATCAGTATGCTTGTTAGCATAGATAGCGAAACCTTCATAACGTAGGTCGCTAACAGTTGCAGTTGGGTTAGCAATACTGAAACGTTGCTTGATTTGTGCAGCAGTCATTTGCTCACCCTTTTGAAATGCCTCTAGTAGGCGTTCTTGTTTTGACTTCAACATATGTTTTCCTTATAAAAAATGTCGCTGATCTCTCAACGTGCAATCATTATAACATAGATTACACATGTTGCAATACTTTTTGGTTAACTATTTTTATCAGTTTCACCGAAATTTTTTTGAATTGGGAACGGCCAAACACTTGTTTCTTGATCACTTACAGTTTGCCATGACACATCGATTTTTTCGCTAATTGGTTTAATATCTTCTTCAAATATCTCTAAAGTTATATCATCAATTAAATCAATTTTTACAGGTCCATAAATTGTGAGGCTATCAAAGTCAACTTCCCAATCATGTTCACCGTCATACAACCAACCTGCACCACCTTCGTACCAATGTTTAGTTAGTTCTTCTTTTTCTTTTTCTGAGAAATCTCTATCAAATTGAAAACTCACGTTAATTAAATCATCAAGTTCAGATCCATATCCTATCTCTAATTGACAACTTATACTATTACTTTCAACTTCCCACTGACTAATTGGATTATCTTCACTTCTAAAACCTATACCCCAACGGTACAGTTCTTCAACTGACCAGTTACGTACAGTACCATCTTCTTTTTTTTCAAAGATTTCGTATAGTATTTCTACATTCTTTTTTTCAAGAGGTGTTATTCTATAAACTTTCATTTTAATCCTTTTTTCTTTTTGGATTCTGCCATTCCTGCGGAAATCATTTTTTTAATAATAAGTAAAACTCTACCTTTTTCTTTCTCTGTTAGAATCTTTACCATCGCTAGTTTATCATCATAACTATTTGCACCATCTAAGAATTCAGCAGGTACGGTTATTTTAGGTTTTTTCTTGAACTTTTTTAAATTTGCTTTAATATCATCATCGTCAGACATTTCATTGGAGACTCCTTTCTTAAATCTCTAAGTATTTAAGTTTAAAGTTGTCTGCTTTTTCTTCATAGTTAATGTAGCCACGAGGATTACAAACAACACGGGTAGTACCAATCATGTAGTCAAAGTCCTCATGAGTATGACCATGAGTCCAAAGTTTAATTTGCCTACGATCTAAAATCCAGTTATCTAAATTAGTGCTATATGCTCCATTCATGATAACTTCATTTTTGTATCGCGGGTGTGTACTAGCCTTACTTGGTGCATGATGTCCAACTACAACAGTAGATAGTTCTGGATGTAATGCAAGTACATCATCTAGTCCTTTTAGAAAAGCCTTATGATCTGCTACAGCATCTTCTGGCATGAAAACAGTGTAATATTTGTCATCAGTTTTAATACCGTTTTTAACGCAATTGAAATCATTCATCATCATGCGGATACGGTGCATGGTGTTTGGATCCTCACCATTCATATCTGTCCACAATGTGCCACCATAAAACAATACACCGTTGATGATGCGCCATTCTTTATCTAAGAAATGTACATTGTGATAGTCACCGAAAGTGCCACGAATAATATTAGCACTACGCTGAAAGTCTCCATGATAATGTTCGTGATTACCCATAATAAGAATTACGTGCGGAAATCTTTCAGCACAACGGACAACAAAGTCGTGGTAGCGTTTGCCGCGTTCGCGGACACTTGATGTTGCAGAGACAATTGCAGCCTCACCATCATCGTATCTAAAATCGGTTAATTCATCAGCAATAAAGATATCACCACCGAGAATGAGGACATCCGCACCTTCTTCGTTCTGAAGGTCCAGATCGCCGAACTCTAAGTGTACGTCACTTGTAACTGCAATTTTCATACGCAATAACCACCTTTAAATTTATATACGTTACTATCCCAACGAATCTGTTCGTAAATTTCATTGTCCACACACTTGTATGGGTCTTTATAATTCAGCACTATAAAATATCCCGCTGCTCCTATTGCTGCAACAAGTATAAGCCAGGGTAACATTCTACCAAACGCACCCAATGACTGGAATACTTGTAGTACTAGTGGTAATATCTTTTGTAAGTTTTCTAGTAAGTTTTTCATAATTATATCACAAAAAACTATTTAGTAAACCTTACTATGACCATTTTAGCATAAACCAAGTAAGGTATTCTTCGCTAGGGAACTCTGCTTCAATCCATGCATCTTGATGCTCACGACCAAAAGAATCTTGTTTGTAACCTGTTATAATTTTTACATTATATTCTTTTTTCCACCATTTAGCAGGTAATACAGTTGATTCACGGTAACTTAGTATCTTACCACCCGAATGCTTTTCCCACATAACACGGTGTGCATTATTAAATGCAGGCTGTATGTCATCTATCTTAACTATTGTTCCCACTTAGTTCACTCACATGTTTGCAAGCTTTACGAAATTGAAAGCCAGGACAAGTGCAATCCCAACCCTTACTATTTTTTGTCACAATGTATTTGTTACCTTTGCTACCTGCAACTTCGTATACCTTAACATCCGTGTCAACATCTTTCATTGAACCACTTAATAGTTCAATATCATTTACTAAGTCCATATTGATTACACGGATATTCATTTGCTCATCACCAGTCATACAAAACTGACGATCATTCAACCATTTGTAACTAGGAACGACGGTCCCCTCAAACACATGAAAATTGGGTTGAGGGGGAATCATGCGAGGTCCCATGTCATAACGAACAGTGACCTTTACTTTACTATCCTTAGTAGGAACTTGTATCATTTTTTAGTAACTGAAGTTTTAAAAAGAATACCAGTAAGAATCATGATACCCCATGCTTGCAGCCAACCAATTTCTTTAACACCATCAACTGCAGGAACTAGACAACCATTCCAAAGTAGCATTACTGGATAGCTGAACAGCAAACCTAGTACAACAACAATACCAACGATCAGAAAAAATGCTTCGGCAATATCTTTCATCATTTGTAATCCTTAAGCAATAGTCAATTGCACTTGCAGACCTTCCCAAGTACCAGCAAGACCAGTACTCGCACTCTCAATGCCTGTACCTGAACGATAACCTTCAAGTGCATCCAGTGCCTTTTGTGTGGCAGCATTGCATTTCATAAGATCGCCGACACCGTAACGAATCTGTTTAGCAGTAGCATAGAAACATGCATCGCCAACAATTACACGGAATTTTTGAGTTTGCTTAAATCGCTTAACCATTATGCAATCTCCTTACCATCAGAATTAACCAGAACCATTTCTTCGCTTTCACGCTTGTCCATCATCTCGCTAAGAATAAACTTAGCAATATTAATATTCTTGCGAGCCTGATCACTCGCTTGTGCATGTCCAAAACTCATAAGTTCCTGTGCATCAGACAATACGCTCATTGCGACCATTTCAAGACCTGACAGTCGGGCAGTAATAGACTGCATGTATTGTTCACGAATATTTTTTGCAGACATACCATAGCAGTTTTTTTCAAATTCAGTCATTTCTCGCTCCTTGTTATTTACTATACCGTTATTATATAACCAAATGGATTTATTGTCAACCAAAATCGTAAAAATTTATGTTAACAGTTTGACAACAAGTCCTACTGTATAAATTAGCAACAATGTTGCATTTATGACAATAAGACTCCATTCACGCCACATTATTGAGACAATTAACCAAATAAAAGCTCCTAGATTCAGTAGTGCTGGACCTAAAGGGTAGAGATTAATACTAGTGCATATTGCTCCTGCGATTGTTATCACAGTTGCAATCCATTTGAGATAAAATACGATTTCTTTTTTCATGTTCGTATTATATGCCCAAATGGATTTATTGTCAAATGTTATCTTTTTGTAATTATTTTATCTGCCAAACCATATGATACTGATTGCTCTGCACTCATGTAGTTATCACGCTCCATATCAACCGCAAGTTCTTCAAATGTTTTACCTGCACTGTTGTGTTTAACATAAATGTTAGTTAGGTTACGTTTGATTTCAAGGATTTCGTTTACTTGGATAAGCATGTCAGTAGCTTGACCACGTGCGCCACCTGAAGGTTGATGAATCATGTGTCTTGCATTCGGGAGGATATATCGTTTACCACTAGCACCACTGTTAGCAAGCAATGAACCCATACTACAAGCTTGCCCCATAACGATTGTGGAAACATCAGGCCGAACGAACTGCATAGCATCGTAAATTGCCATGCCAGCAGTAACACTACCGCCGGGACTGTTGATATATAGTTGGATATCTTTCTTATCATCTTCACTTTCCAAAAACAATAGTTGTGCTACAATAAGGTTTGCCATATGATCATGTACTTCACCTTCTAGCAAAATTACACGGTCACGTAGTAGGCGACTATAGATATCATAACTACGTTCGCCTTTACTTGATTGTTCGATTACGATTGGTACGAGAGCCATTTGATTCCTTTATAGTTAAATGTGTTTTACTATAACACATATATTATCAACTATAAAGAATTATTTTTTCCTTTTTGCCCTACCAATATCGGATTTTGGTTCTCTTAGTTTACGTTGCAAAACAGATTTTGTATTTCCAACAATTTTTTCTGCTGCTTTGGATAAGTCTACATCTGCTGCATCATCTGTAGCCTGTTCTGTTTCAGTAGGTTCTGGATCAGCCTTTGCACCATTACGTAAAATTTTAAATGTAAAATTACCTTTGATTTCGGTACTGCTATAATTTTTGCCTGCACTTAGTACAACGCCAGTAACAGCCTTACTTGGATAAACTGTTCTGAAACCTTCTAGTACCCATTTGTTTCCTGACTGTTTTGCATTCGTGTACATTTGAACTAATGCACCATTGTTTAGTATTTCACTTGCTGCTTGACTAAAATTTGTATCAGTGTTTACCTTTTCGGCAACTTTATGTGCGACTGCTGCAATTAAATGATAATACAATACTGTTGATTCAGGTCTTTTTGTTTTTCTGCCCATTGCTAAATTAATTAAATTTTTGCTAGGATCATATCCACCTACAGTTAAATCTTTTATTGAATCTAATGGAATTGGTACTATTTTTTTCAAAGATTTTATAAATTCTGCATCAGTTTCATCTATTATACCATAGCGAATGCCTAATGCCAGTGGTGCACCAGCTTGACCATTTGTACGCATTGTTTCTATTAATTCTATTACATCTCCATACTTTTCTAATAATTCTGGATTTTGTACATTGTCAACTTCATCTAATAAGTTTTTAACACTTGCTTCAGCACCCTTTTCACCTTTGCTACTTACTTTTACATAACGACCGTCAGATAATTCTAATACACTGTCGCTTAATCCTGCATTTTTACTGTCATCAAAACTAATTGTAGTATTTGCAAAACTGGGTTCACCAAAAAATATTTGTGCCGCTTCTGTTGCATTACCCTTATAATTACCATTTTGTAGCACGATTGGTTGTAATATTTCACAAAAATAATCTCTAAAACCAGTAAAGCTTAAACTATCAGGAACTTCAACTTCTATTGGAAATGGGGCATTCATTGCTACTTGATGAGCAATATAATAGATGGGACTGTCTACGCCCAAACTTTGACTTAACTGTAACATTATATCCTTTGTTGTTAAGTTAGTTTTATTTGTTAGTAAATCTTGCGGAGTCATTTTTGCTTGTGTTTTTGCGGCGGCAGCACCTGCAAATTTGTAGTCACCGACTTGATTTTTAATATTGTTGTCAACAGGATTAGGTTTTATTTCGCCTAAGAAAAATCCAAAATATAACGGTCCTGTTTCACTATCAAATTGTGCTAGAGCAAATCCACCAACTCTTGCTGTTTTACTATTTTGCCACTGTATGTCACCGACCTGTGCGGTCATTTGCTGTATCGCATCTTCTAATTGTTCTGGCTCAAACCTTCCGCCCCCATCAGGATAAAAAGATAAGTCAACAAAGGTTATTTCATCTCCGGCAGAATTTTTAAAAATTGCTCCGGGTCTCCTGTTTGCCAGCCCCTTGCTTTCAGCTATTATTTGAATTTTGTCAAGAATATCACGCATAATATGTATTTAGTGTAAAACTTATAGTTAGGTTCAATAATTATAAATACTTTTATATAGGAGAAAATTATGGAAATTATTATTGCAATACTAGCTATTGTCGGGATCGGGTACTTTACCTACAAGAATCTCAACAAAAAAATTGAAGAAAATCATTCTAGTGAACCAGTTGCACCCTACAAAGTTGAACCAACAACTACAAAAGTAGACGGAATTGGACATGAAAGTATACCAGTCCAACCTACTAT
>Ga0315906_10007470_pt1 | contig 13292 bp, 15 predicted proteins | sample LakEriMetagenome_4_FD_203526 | JGI IMG/M metagenome (GOLD analysis project Ga0315906, IMG submission 203526) | Freshwater fungal communities from buoy surface, Lake Erie, Ohio, United States - Buoy 2 MA122 | ecosystem: Environmental > Aquatic > Freshwater > Lake > Lake biofilm | place: USA...
CCCTGATCCGCGTGATGCGAAAGAGTGGACAAAGTTTGTCAATGCCGAAATCGTGAAATGGGCCGGTGTGATTAAGCGGGCTAACATTAAGGTCGACTAAGTCAACTTCGCCAGTACTCCGCTGTATAAAAAAAGACCACTTCGAGCTTAGCTCGCGTGGTCTTTTTTTGCAGCCTAACGAATTAGATTGCTTTGAGCATTGAAGCAGCGTCGCTGACTTCATACTTGCCAGCAGCTTCGATATGTAGAACCTTGACTACACCGTCAACAATGTACGCAGCATAACGTTGCGAACGCACGCCCATGCCACGAGCAGTGAGGTCAAGCTCAAGACCGAGCGCTTTTGTCCACTGTGCAGCACCGTCACCCATCATGCGGACTTTGCTACCCACTTTCTGATCGCGTCCCCAGGCACCCATGACGAACGCATCGTTCACAGCAACGCACCACACTTCATCAACGCCTTTGGCTTTGATGGCGGCGTTATGCTCGACATAGCTCGGCACATGCTTGGCAGAACACGTTGGTGTAAAGGCGCCTGGCAAGGCGAACATTAAGATCTTTTTGCCTTTGACTAAATCAGCAACTTGGAAGTTGTTTGGGCCAAGCGTGCAACCCGCTGTTTCTGTTTCGATGAATTCTGTGAGTGTTGCGTCGGGCACTCGGTCGCCAACTTTGATTGTCATGAGCTCTCTCCTCGGGCATCACGGGCAGCGATGGCTGCCACACTTGAACCCAGCTAGACCGCTATCATAAGCCAGTCAGGCAAGAAATGAGTCTGCTCCCGCCGCTCATTCCCACATGAGCAGCGGGGTTATGTTTGATGACGAAGAACTACTTGGCAGGCTTAGGCTCGTCTTTCACCCGATACACCAACACTGGCATATGGGTCAAAGCTAAAACCTTGGTTGTCACACTCCCTAGAAGCAGTCGCGACAAGCCTGTCCGGCCATGGCTGCTTATAAAGATCATGTCACAACCGTAGTCCTGTGCCGCTTGCACAATCCCATCAGCAATATTGAAGTTTGAGACAGCATGCACAGTCGCTTTGACATCCGCCGTATCCGCTCGATCTAGAACCGACTTTAGATACTTTTTAGCCTGCTCGGCGTTGGCTTGCTCGTAATCAGTATCCGAGACTGCGTACGCTGCTGACATCCCATCGAAACCAATTGTCGCAGCAAAAGGCTGCGTGACGTAGAGCGCTACAACTTCTGCGCCAGTCGCCCGCGCGTAGCTAATCCCAGCATTCGCCGACTGCGCAGATAAAGGTGAGCCATCGGTGGGAATTAATATTTTTTTAAACATGACCAGATCCCTTTAAGTAGAAAGTAATAGTTCCATACTAAACGGGTCGCTACAACGATTACAGCAACATTTGCGCTGGAGTTGACGCAAATCAACCGTTTCCGGTTGCGGCCCGATACAACACCGTACAGCGGGTACCCGAACGGCAATAAGCCAACACAGGCGTAGGCATTGTGTGCAATAGCTCAGCAAAACGAGCAACATCATCTTGGGTCATCGCACCGCTGACCACTGGCTGATACTCCACCCGCAAACCTGCCTCTCGCGCAGCTGCTGAAACCTGCTCAGCCGTTGGCTGATCTGGGCCCGCCTCATAGTCCGGACGGTTAATGATGACGCTTTTAAACCCAGCGGCCGCCACCGCTGCCATATCAGAGGGCTGCAACTGCGGCGCTACCGCGAAATCAGGGGTGATGGAATTAATGGGCGTCGACACGAAACAGCTCCGAGTGAAATAAGTTAGATCAAACTAGTGTTTTAAATGAACATTAAATATAAGACTGGGCAATATTTACTAGTATACGCAGCGAAAGCCAATATAGACGACATAGACATCGATCGACTTGTACTGCATGCCCTCCACCCGCATTTGCGAGGGGCCGTACCACCAAGAACCACCTCCGGTCAGCCGAGTATCGCCCTGTGCATCCGCTAGCCATTCCCAGGCGTTGGCTCCCATATCAAATAACCCGTTGACGCCCCTACGCGTTTTACCCACGGGCGCGTGACGCTCCCAGCCATCACCGCCGCCTTGCGTATTTGCCCCATCCGGCGAATCGCCCGTTGGGTAGGGGTATGTTTTGCCACGCACAAAAGGTGCAGGGGGATTCAAGCGTTGTTCGGTATAGGCTGCGCGCATCCACTCCTGTTTGGTCGGCAGCCGCCCACCCGCATCCCGGCAGAAGGCCTGTGCTTCGTCCCATTTGATGTGCACCGCAGGCTCGTCTTGTGCGCCAGGGCTGCCAAACGGTGCTCGCCAATTCCATCCAGCCCGCTTTTGCCAACCCATCACATATTCAAAGCCCCCACCGCTGCGTTCCGCTTCGGTCACCACTGCTTTGCGTTTGGCATATTCGGCAAAGCGTCCAATGCTGACTTCAGTTTCGTCAATCTTATAGTCGCCCATATCCACTCGGACATTTGTTGGCTGTGCCGCAACGGCAGGCCACACAGAGCAAACCGACACAACAGTTACGCCACACCAAGAGTATAGGGATCGAAGTAATTTCATGGTCGGGATCAGATAAGTTGGTGACAGCTCAAATTTGAGCGATACTTTACGCAGTACATTGCAACATTAGTACAAATGTATCTCAAAACACCTCGGAGACAAAAATGATTTTGGTTGGCCGCTATGCATCCCCTTTTGTTCGACGCGTTGGCGTCGTTCTGCAAACCCTTGGAACCCCTTACGAACATAAGGTTTTGTCGACAGCCAAGGACGTTGAAGCGATCAAAAGCTACAACCCCATCGCCAAAGTACCCGTACTGGTTCTAGAGAACGGCGAACACCTCATTGAAAGCGCGGCGATTATCGAAGCGATTCTGGAGATGACACCCAACCAAAAATTGTTGGCACCAAGTGGCGCAGCGCGTCGTCACACCTTACAGCACTGCGCGATTATGACGAGCGGTTTAGATAAATCTATTCAAATTATTTATGAACCACTTAAACGACCCGCAGAAAAAGTTCACGAGCCTTTCTTAGACGGTTTACGTGCGCAAGTACGTGCGAGCCTGGAAATTCTAGAAGGGCTTGCAGCCAAAGGAACGTTCCCAGGTGGCGCGCAAGCGAATCTCGCCGACATCACTGTTGCGGTAGGTTGGTTCTTCCTACACAAAATGATGCCCAAGGTTGCTGCACCAGAGCAGTTCCCAAATCTGGTGGCGCTCTCTGCGCGCTGCGAAGCCTTACCGGCCTTTAAAGCGTGCCAATTAGAGGGCTAGAGACGCCTCTCACGATCCGCCAGTCATGACTAGTAAAACATTCCATGGCTGGTGGATGGTAGCGGGCTGCATGGCTGTTGCCATCGTGGCCTGGTCCTTCGCCCTATATGGCCCAAGCGTCTACCTACACACGATCAGTCAAACGCATGACTGGTCCATCGGGTTGGTGTCGTCCGCACTTACGCTTTCATTTTTAGTCAACGCCTCAGTGTTGAGCGTTGTCGGCAGCGCGATCGCCAAGCACGGTCCGCGCATTGTCATGGCGCTCGGGGCCGCGATCATGGCCTCGGGTTTTATCGCGATGAGTCAGATTTCAAAGATCTGGCACGTCTATGCCTCTTTTGCTCTGATGGGTCTAGGCTGGTCCTGTCTCTCCACCACCGCGATCACCTCCTCGCTCGCCCCATGGTTCGAACGACACCAAGGTCGTGCAGTCTCTACCGCAATGCTAGGAGCCAGCATTGGGGGCATGGTAGGCGTACCAACCCTTCTCGCCCTGATCGCCTGGCTGGGCTTCAATGCCGCAATACTCGTTGTTGCTCTGATTGTGCTCACGACCGTTTGGTCTGTCAGCTTCTTCATTCTGCGTCACCGCCCACAAGATCTCGGCCTATATCCAGACGGTGAACCACCCGCCCCACAGGCGGGTAAGCCGGCCGCGCGGACCTGGTCACGCACCGAGGCGCTTCGGACACTGGCGCTCCGCAGCGTCGCCCTCACCTTCGGCTTAGCTCTGATGGTGCAAATAGGCTTTCTGACACACCAAGTGTCACTGCTCTTGCCTGCGCTTGGCCAAGCTGCTACAGCAGTCTGCGTCACTGCGGCAGCCATGCTTGCCTTCGTCGGTAGAATTCTCTTAGCTAAATTTTCTGATCGTCTCGATGTGCGTCAGATCGCCTTTGCGGTCTTACTGACCGCCGGTGCGAGCCTTGGCCTAGGATTCCTTTTTACAGAGCAGGTATGGGCACTTATCCTATGCGTACTTGGCTACGGCTTTACGGCGGGTAACATCACGACACTCTCTCCTGTCATCGTGCGACGTGAATTTGGTGCAGCTTCCTTTGGTGCCATCTTCGGAATCACGGCAATGTTGACGCAACTCATGTCAGCGATGGGACCGGCTTTTTTTGGATTACTGTATGACCTTAGCGGGAGCTATCGTTTACCTCTAGGTCTTGCCGCTTTACTTAATATTGTTGCGGCAATTGTCATTATGATTGGCCGCCAATCGTTGCCAGTAATCAGTAAAGAGGTCTCTGCTGCACCGTGAAACTAAACGCGTCGCTCGTACCAAGGTTTAGTCTGATTGACTACTTTTACGACGACGAGCATCAGAGGCACTTCAATCAACACACCCACAACCGTGGCAAGTGCTGCCCCCGACTGAAAACCAAACAAACTGATCGCCGCTGCCACAGCAAGCTCAAAAAAATTAGAGGCACCGATGAGTGCCGAGGGACAAGCCACACTATGTTGCTCGCCTAACCTACGATTCAACCAATAGGCTAGACCTGCATTCAATACAACTTGGAGCAGAATCGGGACAGCCAACAAGGCAATAATGAGCGGCTGTTCAACAATCGATTGCCCCTGAAAAGCGAAGAGCAAGACAAGTGTCGCGAGCAGTGCGACCACGGACCACTTACCCAATGCCGTCATCGTTCGGTCAAACGCCGCCTCTCCCTTAGAGACAAGCCATCGACGCCAAAGCTGCGCTAACAAAACAGGTACCACGATATAAAGTACAACGGAGATAATCAACGTATCCCAGGGCACCGTGATTGCAGAGATGCCGAGCAACAGCGCGACCAAGGGAGCAAAAGCAAACACCATGATCGTGTCGTTCAAGGCCACTTGAGACAAGGTGAATATTGGATCCCCGCCTGTCAGCCGACTCCAGACAAACACCATTGCTGTACAAGGTGCGGCAGCCAATAAAATGAGTCCTGCAATGTAACTATCGATTTGCTCTGCTGGTAGCCACGGTGCAAAAGCGTGCCGAATAAAGAGCCAGGCAAGTAACGCCATTGAAAACGGCTTGACTAGCCAATTCACAAATAGGGTGACACCGATCCCTTTGACATGCTGACGCACCTGACCGAGCGCTGCAAAATCAATCTTGATCAGCATGGGAATAATCATGACCCAAATCAAGAAGCCAACCGGCAGATTGACTTGTGCGAGTTCCAGTGCCGCAATCGCCTGAAATACACTTGGAGCTAACTGCCCCAGCGCAATACCGACAACGATACAAAGAAATACCCACAGGGTCAGGTATCGCTCAAATACATTCATGCAGAACCTTTCAGGCGCGCGTAGTTGGTAAAAATAGGGTGATTAGCCAGCATAGTACTAGCATCACCGCAGAACCCACCAGAGCCGCCCAAAGCCCGCCCCATTGATACAGCAAGCCCGACAAGAGTGTCCCGATTAATCGCCCTGCTGCATTCGCAGCGTAGTAAAACCCTACGTCCTCGGCCGCCTTCTCGGACCCGGCATAGGCCAAAATCAGATACGAGTGCACAGACGAATTGACCGCAAAGGCAAAACCGAAGATACCAAGACCCACCACAACGACCCAGGTAAGATGCGGCACCGCGAATGCAACGGCGAGCGCCAATGCGATTGGCACCACAGCCAGGAGTCCCGACCATAATCTGGCTGCAGGAACTTCCGCGGTCAACCCATCAGCGCTGCGCTTAACGAGTGATGGTGCGATGGCCTGAACCAAACCATAACCAATCGTCCACAGGGCCAGAAAGCCGCCAACCATGGTGAACGTCCATCCGGACGCATAAAGGAACACGGGCACACCGACAACAAACCAGACGTCTCGCGCACCAAACAACACGACGCGTGCAGCGGCCAGTAAATTGATCGCTCGGTTTTTTGCAAACAGCTCACGCGCAGACTTTGACGCACGACTCTTGCCCATCATCGGAGGTAAGGATAAGAGCACAGCGACTAATACGAATGCCAGCATCGCGGCCATGGCCCACAGTGCACCACGAAAGCCAAGCAGATCAAGTAACAAACCACCAAGAAAGAATCCGACACCCTTCATCGCATTCTTACTGCCGGTGAACCAGGCAACCCACTTGAATAATTGTCCCGACGCCTCGCCTGCTGTAATTTTGATTGCCGACTTACTTGCTGTTTTAGTTAGGTCTTTGGCGACGCCACAAACGCCTTGCGCCAGCACCACCCAGGCGACCGATAGGCCGGCTGCCCAATCGGGCGACAACATCGACAACAGTAGGAAGCCAATAATTTGCGTCGAGAGACCGACACTTAGCATCCGTGTGATGCCAAACCTTGCGGCAAGCCAACCTCCAATCAGATTCGCTAAAACGCCGGCAGCCTCGTACAACAAAAATAAGAAAGCAAGGGTAAAAGGCGAATAGCCCAAGCGATAGAAATGCAGCAGTACCAGCATGCGCAACGCGCCATCGGTCAGCGTAAAGCCCCAGTACGCTGCCGTCACAATCCCATAATTACGTGCGCCAGCTGAAGACATCGCTTACAAACCCTTGCTATCAAGGATACACGCCAGATCTACCATGCGACAGGCATAGCCCATTTCATTGTCGTACCAGGCGTAAATCTTCAACAGCGTGCCGTCGGTGACCATTGTCGACAAAGCATCCACAATTGAGCTGCGTGTATCCCGTGCGTAATCCGCACTCACCAGAGGGCGCGTCTCAAACCCCAAGATACCAGCTAAGGGCCCAGCAGCAGCTTTAGCGAACAAAGCGTTGACCTCTTCTGCCGTGGTTTCACGCTTGAGTTCAAAGACGCAATCTGTCAACGAAGCATTCAATACTGGAGCCCGAACCGCGTGGCCGTTCAGCTTTCCTTTCAGCTCAGGGTAAATCAACGCGATGGCCGTCGCGCTCCCTGTTGTCGTAGGCGCCAGACTCAACATTGCACTGCGCGCGCGGCGCAAATCTTTATGGGGCGCGTCAACGACCTGGTTCGTATTGGTGGGATCATGAATGGTCGTGATCTGTCCGTGCCGAATGCCGATCGACTCATGAATCACTTTGACCACGGGTGCGAGGCAATTCGTCGTGCACGACGCAGCCGTCACAATTTTGTATTGCGCGGGATCGTACAACTGGTCGTTCACACCCACCACAATATTCAAGACGTTGCCAACCTTGACGGGCGCCGCAACGATCACGCGCTTGGCACCACGCTCGAGGTGTCCTTGAATCGTCTCGGGCGTTAAAAACTTTCCCGTGCATTCCAGCACCACGTCGACGCCATAATCCCCCCAAGGGATTTCTGCTGAGGTCGCGTAGGAAGAGAATCCAAGCTTCTTGTCGTTGATTCGAATCGTTTGTGCATCGTCGGCTTGTATCTCTGCGCGCCAACGGCCCTGTACGCTATCAAATTCAAGCAAATGGGCAGTCGCCGCTGCGCCGCCCTTGATTTCATTTAAATGAACGACTTCCAGACGATTGCCCGACCGAGGATCGTCAGACTGCCGTTCAGCAACCCCAAAGGCCGACCGCAAAGCAAGGCGTCCAATCCGTCCAAGTCCGTTGATACCGACTTTCATTCTGACTCTCCCATGCTTTCGCTACGTGTTGAACGGTAGGTAACACTATTTCAGACTGAACTCTAGCAAGAGCATATGACGATTATGTGACAATACTCATTCTTAGTCTTTGATGCCGAGTCCCGTCATGGTGCTACCCAGCGATCAAGTCGATCGACTTAACGAACTAGAAATGAAAATCGCCCTTGCTGACGATATGCTCGATCAACTTAATCAGACCATATTTCGGCAACAGCAACAGATTGATGCCCTAGCTCAGGAAGTACGCACGCTTAGGCAACAGCTTCCTCAGGATCGAAACACTTCGGGGACAACGCTCTTGGATGAGCTTCCCCCACACTACTAGCTTGGCTTGGCAGGCTTAGCCATGACGCCCATAAACAAGTCGCTTTCTAACCAACCATTTAACCAGCGGCGCACCGCGGGAAACTCTGCGGTACTAAACCAGTTGGCATCGACCGCTGCGAATTGGCGAACGAATGGAAAAATTGCCACGTCACTCAAGCACGGATCTTGTCCACCAAGATATGGAAAGCGCTCCAACCTAACTTCAAGATCATTAAGCAGCGCGAACCCAGCTTGTTCACGGTAATGCAATGACGAAAATTCTGGATAGCGTTCAGCATACTTGTAGCGATCCAGCCAATGCTTGAAGTCCGTGTCGTTGCGCTGAACCAAACCGAGCTGCTCTGTCTCTTCCGCTCGTTGCAGCCACCTCTGCGGATCGTTCTGCTTCAGGGCCCAGCGCATGATGTCTAGACTCTGCTCGATGACCAAACCGTCTGCGCACTGCAGGACCGGAACCGTGCCTTTGGGCGAAATAGCCAGCATCGCTTGAGGCTTGTCTCGCAAACTAATTTCAATTTGCTCGACCTCGATGTCAGCAACGCGCAACGCCATCCGCGCGCGCATGGCGTAAGGGCAACGACGATAAGAATAGAGAATCGCTTTAGACATCTAAACGATAGACCTTCGCCGCGGTTGCAAAAAACAATTGATGCTTCTGCGCGTCAGTGTAGGAGGCCGCAATGCGCTTGAAGGCATTCCAAACCACATGGTAATCGACAGACTCTCTATCAGGCGGGAAGTTGCTCTCAAACATACAGCGCTCAGGACCAAACTGCTCAATGCAATACTCGAAGAAGGGGCCCCACGCTTGCGCCAGCACCTCAGACCCTGCGGGTCGTTCAAGCTTATTAAAGCCAAATCCAAGGTAACCCATACCCAGACCACCAAGCTTCACAAAAACATTCGGGCACTGAGCGAGGTCACGTAGTGCACTTCTCCATTGCTCATTGGTCTGTGCCTCATCGGCAAGGTAGGTTCGAGTCTTAGACAGCAAACCACCGATGTGATTCAGAATGATCGGGGTATTAGGAAACGCGCGCGCTAAATTACTAAGCTCAGGTATTTGGTGGTGATAAATCATCGCATCAAAACTCAGACCCCGTGATGCCAATTCAGCAAATCCGGCCCGAAAGTCCACATCAGCAAGTAAGCCCGGTGGAATTGCATAACGACCGTTATTTAGAGGCGGATCTGCATCCCATTTTGTAATGAGACGTACGCCGCGAAACCGCTCTGAAGCAGTGGCTATCTGAGCGTCTAACAATTCAGCAATGGCAGAACCATACGTTAAATCTGCTGTGCCGACGATGCCTGCTGCAACCTGCGCCACTCCGTAGGCCTGACTAGCTCCAATCGCTGCCATGCCATTTGCAAACTCGACCTCGCCAAGTCTGCTCATCATCTCAGGACCATTCTTTCGATAATACGCACCACACTCAACAAACACCGACGCAAGAATGTTGTGACCCGCTTTTGTATCAGCGCTGAACTCCGGGAATAAATACGTTTGGCCCGGCCGCTCCCAAAGATGGTGGTGCGCATCGATAATCGGACGTTGCGGGTCAATAATGTCTTCGCGCAACAAGGCACGCCAAGCGGAATTATCTTTGAGGACGTGGGGCGCAGCAGGCGTGCCATCCGGATTAAGGCTTACACGCAAAGGCAATTTACTTGGCATCAAGATCCCCTTTATATTTTTGAGTCGAGATAAAAGTCGATATCGCTAAAGCGGCAAGTCGTTAGCGCTTAGAGGAAACCTCAAGCGGACTATTTTTTTAGAATCATGGCCTTGATTTGATCCAAGGTGACGTAGCCCTTCTTTTCGACATCAATTTTGCTGAATGATGAAGCAATACGAGGCATGCCGGCCTTCGCCTCTTCAAGCGTCAGTTTGCCATCGGCATTCTTGTCAGCTGCCGCAAAGCGTTCTTCTGCTTGCTTGACCTCGTTTGCCTGACCAGCAGTCATTGTCTGGGCAAGACTAGCGGTGCCCAGCGAAATGCCCATCAGGGCGACTAGACTTGCTAAAGCATGACGAATCTTCATGGTAGAACTCCAAGTGATAAGACAGAAGGATTTGACTTTAGCACTAGTCGCCCAGCGATCTCCGCCAAACTTCTCACTAAAACTACACTCAAATTTATTGAGCCATAGTTGCGGGTATATTAAGCACCGAGACAAACATACGTCAAACCCTTCTTCACCGTTCACACTGGGCGACTGACCACCATGAAAATCACAAAAATCGAACCCTTGCACATCGGGCAATTCATGTTCGCCCGCATCAGCACTGACGCAGGCATCACCGGCTTTGGTGAAGCGGGCACTTGGGGCCATATCGAGGCGGCTGGTATCTGCATTAAGCGTTTCGCGGAATACCTTGAAGGCAAAGATCCCTTCCCGATCGAACATCACTGGAACGTGATGCATCGCTTTAGCTACTTCCAGGGTATGGCTGAAAATGCAGCCATTTCTGCCATCGACATGGCCTTGTGGGATATCAAGGGCAAGGCGCTTGGCGTACCGATTTACGAGCTACTAGGTGGCGCCGCACGGACCAAGGCGCGCATTTACGGTCACATCTACGAAAACACGATCGAAAAGATGTTGGTCGAATGCGAAGTCAAAATGAACGCTGGCTTTACGGCCTTTGGTCACTTAAACCCGTTCCTCGATGAAGGCAATGACAAGGTTTACTTCAAGACCCATATCAAGAAGATGCGCGATGCCATTGAAAATACCGAACGTATGCGAGCAGTCGTTGGCGATCGCGTCGATCTCTTGATAGAAATTCATCGTCGCCTCACACCGGCTGAAGCGATTGTCTTCGCGCACGGCATTGAGCATACGCACCCAATGTTTATCGAAGATCCCATTCGACCAGAAAGCAATGATGCGATGGCCCGCGTAGCAGAGAAAATTAATATCCCGATTGCTACAGGCGAACGCTTTTCAACAATCTATGAATTCCAAGCGCTCATGGCGCGAGGCGGTGTGGAATATGCACGCGTCGATCTGTGTTTATGCGGAGGCATTACGGGCGCTAAAAAAGTTGCTGCAATCGCCGAAGCGTATCAAGTCCAAATCGTGCCGCACAATCCGCTCTCACCAATCGGTCTTGCCGCCTGCCTACAAGTTGCGGCAGCCATTCCAAACTTTGCGATTCAAGAGTACGCAACAGGCTTCGAGGCGGGCACCTTCGAATCGCGCCCTGAACACTTGGGGAGCAATATCGTCGATAAAGTTCCATTACCAAAGGATGGCTTCGTCGATATTCCGACTGGCCCAGGGCTAGGCATGAATCTTTTGCCTGACGCACAAAAGATTCGGCCACCCTTGTTAAAACCAATTTCGATGCGCCCGCACTTCGATGGGTTTATTGTGGATCAGTGATTGTTTGTGCACAGCTACAGTACAGCACCGCTCAAGAGCTTTGATTTCAACTCTTGATATTCCGCATCGCTAATTGCGCCGCTATCGAATAGCGCCTTAGCCTTTTGAAGCTTTTCAAAGATGCCGTCGGTGCTTGCGGCGCGATTGCCTTCAGCATTGCCCATGCTCACCACCGTTGCACCACTTGCGGCGCGACGTTCCTCGAGATCACGAATACGATTTTTCTCTTCCCACTCCTGCTCTTTACCCTGAGCAAATGAGTAGACCTCTGATGCCACGGCAGTAGGCACGCCATCAATCACGATGGGACGACCCCCTGCCTTAGTCAGGAACACCAACTTGGATCCAGCGAGCGCTGGGATCGTGTTTTCAGAAAGCTGCACATCTCTAAGATCTTTCCATTGGTAGTCTTTCATATTGAAGCCACCGAGAATCGATCGTCGAATTTGAATCAGACGACTACTGGTAATGGCGATCAACTCACGTCGCGAAAAAAGTGCATGTACGCGCATCTGAATGCCAGTCGTCACAACAGTCTCACCTTTAATGAGTGCACCCTGTAGTTTGGTTTGCGCCTTTTCCGCACGCGCTGGGCTTCCGGCAAAAACCATCCAGCAATAGAACACAAAAAAGATAACAGCAACGATGACAGCTTCTACACCGAGCCCTATAGGCAACACCAGGAATAAAAACCAAAAAATAATGAACGAGAAGATTTTGATAAGACCAATCACGTAAGTACTCCTGAGGAGGTAATTTTCAAGCGGCGCGACGTGTTGTTTCACCTGACCTTACTGAGAGTCTACAGGACAATTATCAAAATGGCATGAATAGTAGCTCAGCTCTGCGGAGTCTCCAAGCCCCTCCAACAAGCTTCACGGCCTAACAATCACCGCGTCGAGCGCCACCGCACCAGATTCCATCACCAGGACGGGGTTGACGTCCATGCTCGTGATCTGTGGATACTGCACTGCCAACTCTGAAATACGACATAGTGTATCAATCAGTGCTGCACGATCATATTGTGGTCCACCACGAAACCCGTCGAGCAGGACCGAGCCTTTCACTGAGGCCACCAGTTTTGCGGCCGACGCGCGGTCCAAGGGTGCAGACGCCATCGCGACATCCTTGTAGAGCTCAACCATCACTCCACCCATCCCGAACATGATCATCGGACCAAAGACTGGATCGCGATTCACACCGATCAAGGTCTCAACGCCGCGCGTCAACATCGTGGCGACCAAGACGCCGTCGATCTGCGCCTTTGGGTAAGCCGCCTGCGCTCTTTGCAGGAGCAAGGCAAACGCATCGCGCAACACGGACTCGGTCTGAATATTTAAAATGACGCCACCGATTTCAGTTTTGTGCGCAATATCGGGGGAAGCAATCTTCGCGACTACTGGGTAGCCCATCGATGATGCGACCGCCAAAGCACGCTCAACCGACGCGCATACCTCTTCACGTGTGATGCTCACACCATGCTGCTGAAGAAAGGATTTTGCCTGCGCCTCACTCGCCACCGGTGCCGATAGCTCTCTTGTCGGAGATAAAGGCAACACCTGTCGCAAACTTTCGCCTCTTCGCCCGATTTCACGCATGGCCGCAAGCGCCGCAATGGCACGCGTCGGATCTTCAAATACGGGGATGCCCACCTGCTCGAGCGCGCGACGCACACCCGTCTCGCTCGGCATGATCACCATGATCATGCGAGTGGGGTTTTTTGTCTTCAACT
>Ga0315906_10007471_pt1 | contig 13291 bp, 10 predicted proteins | sample LakEriMetagenome_4_FD_203526 | JGI IMG/M metagenome (GOLD analysis project Ga0315906, IMG submission 203526) | Freshwater fungal communities from buoy surface, Lake Erie, Ohio, United States - Buoy 2 MA122 | ecosystem: Environmental > Aquatic > Freshwater > Lake > Lake biofilm | place: USA...
CGTAGCACATGGGCCAGGTAGTGGGCGCTCTGGCCCTGCAGTTCGGCCTGGCCGCCGGTCTGCAGGGGCTGTTCGGTGAAGAGACGGGACTGACGCATGCTGGGGAGGCTCGGCTGGGGGCGGGCGGGCTCGCGGCGCGCGGGTCGTCATTATCGCCTCATTGCCAGGCCTTCTTGCAGCCCTCGCGTCGCGACCCCGGCTGCCGCTGCTGGCCGCGGCCGATCGGGCCCACGGACTCGGTGGCTGCGCGGCGGGCGAGCCGCTGTCGTACCATGCGCCGGGACGGGTGAGGTAGCGAGAAATGACACTTCCGGTTTTGATCAATGGCGGCGGCATGGTGGGGCTGGCGCTGGCGCTGGCGTTGGCCGAAGCCGGCATCGGCGTGCATTTGCTCGAGGGTCAGGCGGCGCCGCTGTCGCCCGGCCACTGGCAGGCGCTGCGGGCGCAGGCCGACTTCGATACCCGCGTGAGTGCCATCACGCTCGCCACCGAACGCCTGCTACGCCGCCTCGGCGTCTGGGAGCCTCTGGTCGCGCTGCGCACGAGTCCTTACCGCGATATGCGGGTGTGGGACGCCGAGGGCACCGGCCACATTCACTTTGCCGCCGAAGAAGTGCAGTGCGAGGCGCTCGGCCACATCGTCGAAAATCGCCTGCTGTGCAGTGTGCTGGCTGCCGCGCTCGCCACCCATCCGCTGGCCCGCTGCGACTTCGGTCGTGGTCTGCTGAGCGCCGAGCGCAGCGCCGCAGGCGACTGGCACGTGGTCTGCGACGACGGCACCGCACTGCAGGCGCGGCTGCTGCTCGGTGCCGACGGTGCCAGCTCGGTGGTGCGCGAGCTGGCCGGTGTGCAAACGCGTCGCTGGAGCTACCAGCAGCGGGCGCTGGTGTGCACGCTGCGTTCGACGCGGCCGCATGCCGGCACGGCCTTCCAGCGCTTCCTGCCGAGCGGGCCGCTGGCCCTGCTGCCGCTCTGCCTGCCGGGGGCCGAGGCCCAGTGCTACAGCTCGCTGGTGTGGAGCTGCGACACGGCGCTCGCCGACCAACTGCTCGGCCTGCCGGAACCGGCCTTCCTGCAGCAGCTCACCCGCGCCAGCGAGGGCGTGCTGGGCGAGATCGAGAGCGCCACGGCGCGCAGCGCCCTCACGCTGCAGCAGCAGCACGCCGTGGACTACGTGCAGCCGGGGCTGGCGCTGGTGGGCGATGCGGCCCATACCATCCACCCGCTGGCCGGGCAGGGCGTGAACCTCGGGTTTGCCGACGTGGAAAGTCTGGTGGCGGTGCTGGTGGCGGCAGAGCGCCGCGGCGAAGCGCTCGCCAGCCTGCCGGTGCTTACGCGCTACCAGCGTCTGCGCAAGGGCCCCAATCTCGGCATGATGCTGGCCATGGAAGCCTTCAAGCGCAGCTTTGGCAGCGACGCGCTGGCCGTGCGCTGGCTGCGCAACACGGGCCTGCGGCTGGCGGCAGGGTCGCTGCCGCTGAAGCGGGCGCTGATCCGCCAGGCCATGGGCTTGTCGGGCTAATTGAGAATAATTATCATCCGCACCCCGCTGCGGAGTTTTCCCATGCCCAAGAGTCTGCCCGCCCTGCTGTTGTTGCTGCCCCTGCTGCTGGTCGCCTGCAGCGCCGAGGAGGGGTCAGCCCCGGCCGCCGCTGTGGACTCGACCGTGACCGCTCCGGCGGCGCGCGAGGCGGCGCCCGAGAGCACCCCCGCCGAGCCGGCTGGCCCGCTGGTGGTCTACTCCTCGCGCCAGGAATATCTGCTGAAACCGATCTTCGACCGCTTCACCGCCGAGACCGGCGTGGAGGTGCAGCTGCAGACCGGGGAAGAAGGCCCCTTGATCGCCCGTTTGCAGGCCGAAGGCGAGGGGACTTTTGCCGACATTCTGTACACCGTCGACGCTGGCAACCTGTGGTCGGCGGCCGAAAAAGGCCTGCTGGCACCCACCGACTCGCCGGTGCTGGAAGAGAAAATTCCTGCGCAGCTGCGCGATCCGCAGAAGCGCTGGTTCGGGCTATCCGTGCGGGCCCGCACCCTCGTCTACTCCACCGAGCGGGTCAAACCGGAGGAGCTGTCGAGCTACGAGGCGCTCGCCGATCCTCGCTGGCGTGGGCGGCTCTGCCTGCGCACCTCCAAGAAGGTCTACAACATGTCGCTGGTGGCCACGCTCATCGATCGGCTCGGCGAGGCCGGTGCCGAGCAGGTCGTGCGCGGCTGGGTGGCGAATCTCGCCACGCGCGTGATGAGCAGCGACAACTTGGTCATCGAGGCCATTGCCGCCGGACAATGTGATGTCGGCATAGTCAATACTTACTATCTCGGACAGGAACAGCAGAAAGACCCGGCCATCCCCGTGGCGCTGTTCTGGGCCAATCAGGCCGAAAGCGGGGTGCACGTCAACGTGTCCGGCGCCGGCATCACCCGCCACGCCAAGCACCCTGCCGCCGCCCGTCGCCTGCTTGAATGGCTGGCGTCCGATACCCCGCAGCGCTTGTTCTCCGAACTCAACCTCGAATACCCGGCCAACCCGGCCGTGGCGCCGGTCGACCTGGTGGCCAGCTGGGGCAGCTTCAAGGCAGATCCCATCAACGTCGAGGTGGCGGGCCGCCTGCAGGCCGCCGCCGTGATGTTGATGGACCGGGCCGACTACCGCTGATGCGTGCCGGCGCCCTGCTGCAGCCCTGGCTCTGGCGCACTGCCGGCCTGGCGCTGGCGCTCCTGGTGGCGCTGCCGCTGGCAGTGCTGTTTGCCGAGTGGGCCCGCCTCGGCAGCGGCGAGCAATTCATCTGGCAGCATCTGCTCGACACGAAGCTGGACCGGCTGGCACTCAACACCCTGCTGTTGCTGGCTGGCGTGGCGCTGGGAGTCGGGCTGGTCGGGGTGAGTCTGGCGGCGCTGGTCAGCCTCTGCGAGTTTCCGGGGCGGCGCTGGCTGGAGTGGGCGCTGCTGTTACCGGTGGCGATCCCGGGCTACGTGATGGCCTTCGTGTTTCTCGGCCTCTTCAATTTTGCCGGCCCGCTGCAGACGGCGTGGCGGCAGTGGTTCGGCAGCAGCAGCGGCTTTCCCGACGTGCAGAGTCCACCCTTCGTGATCGCAGTGTTCACGCTGGTGCTCTACCCCTATGTCTATCTGCTGGTACGCGCCGCACTGCGGGCGCAGGGGCGGCAGTTGCTCGATGCCGCCCGCAGCCTCGGTTACACGCCGCGCCGTGCCTTCCTGCACGTGCTGCTGCCGGTGGCGCGCCCGGCGATCGCCGGCGGCATCGCCCTGGTGCTCATGGAGACGCTGGCCGACTTCGGCGCGGTCAGCGTGTTCAACTACGACACATTCACCACGGCGATCTACAACGCCTGGTATGGGCTGTTCAATCTGGCGGTGGCCGCGCAGCTGGCGACGCTGCTGCTGGCGTTCGTGCTGGTGGCGCTGCTGCTCGAGCACTACAGCCGCCAAGGGGCCCGCTACACGCGCGACGAGCGCAGCCGTGACCTGCCGCGTTTTCCGCTCCGCGGACTGCAGGCGGTCGGCGCCACGCTGTGGTGTCTGCTGGTGCTGCTGGTGGCCTTCGCGCTGCCGGTGGGGCAGTTGCTGTTGTGGGTCCTCGACGCCGGTGTCGCCGAATACGACGACCGCTACCCCGAATTCTTCGCCCACACGCTGGCGCTCGCCACGCTGGCGGCCGCGGCGGCCGTGGCGGCGGCGCTGCTGCTGGCCCTGCTGCAGCGGCTGCCCGGCGGCCGTGTCGCGCGCGGCCTGCAGGCACTCTGTACCCGGCTGGCCACCCTCGGCTACGCCTTGCCGGGTTCGGTGCTGGCCGTAGGCATCCTGCTGGTGTTCACCGGCGTCGACCGAGTGCTGGGTACGCTCGGCAGCGGAAACCTGCTGGTCGGCAGCGTGGTAGCCCTGCTGCTGGCCTACCTCACACGCTTCCTCGCCGTGGCCGTGGCGCCGGTAGAAACGGCGTTGGGGTCGGTGCGTCCGGCGCTGGTCGAGGCCGCCCGCAGCCTCGGTGTCGGCGGCGCACCTCTGCTGCGTCGGCTGTACGTGCCCCTGCTGTGGCCCGGTCTCATGACGGCCGCGCTGCTGGTGTTCGTGGACGTGATGAAGGAAATGCCGGCCACGCTGATCCTGCGGCCGTTCGGCTGGGACACACTGGCCGTGCGCGTGTATCAGATGACCGCCGAAGGCCAGTGGCAGCGCGCGGCGCTGCCGGCACTCACGCTGCTGCTGGCCGGCCTCGTGCCGGTGATACTGCTGGTGAAAAACACCTTCGCCGCACCGAAAAACCCCGGAATTTGAGCCTCCCGTGCAGCGGCGGAAGCCTGCCTTGCACGCCCCGGGGCAGTTGCCTATGATGCGGTGACGTCATTTTGGAAGGTTCTCCCGCTACCCACGCATGAGCAACGCACCTGAGGGTTTGTACTATTCGGAGGCGCATGCCTGGCTGCAGCTCGAGGATGGCAACACGGCCAGAATCGGCATCACCGATTTTGCCCAACAGGAGCTCGGCGACGTCATGCATGTGGACCTGCCCGACCTCGCGCAGGTGGTCGCTGCCGGTGAGCAGGTACTGCTGGTCGAGTCGGTCAAGACTGCCTCCGATGTGCCAAGCCCGGTGTCCGGTATCGTCGTGGCGGTCAACGAGGCGCTGCGCAAAACCCCCGAGCTGCTCAATACCTCTCCCTATGACAAGGGCTGGATTTACAGAATCCGTCTCAGCAACACGGGTGAACTGCCGGACCTGCTCGATGCCGGCGCTTACCTCCGCAATTGTGCCGACTGAACCCGGCGCCCGGCGGCGACTGCTCCCTCTGGGCAGTGCAACCCAGGGCAGGAACGGACTGGAATCGTGATAGACAGTGATGGCTACAGGCCCAATGTCGGGCTGATCATCTGCAACCCCGCCGGCAAGCTGCTGTGGGCCAAGCGCGTGGGTCAGGATGCCTGGCAGTTCCCGCAGGGTGGCATCCAGCGCCACGAAAGCCCCGAAGCCGCCATGCTGCGCGAGCTCAACGAAGAAGTCGGCCTGGAACCGAGCGACGTAAGCGTGCTGGCCCGCACCAGCAGCTGGCTGCGCTACCGGCTGCCAGCCCATCTGGTGCGGCAACGGGCCGCGCCGGTGTGCATCGGCCAAAAACAGCTGTGGTTCCTGCTGAAGCTGGTGGGTGACAGCGGCCGCATCCGTTTCGACCGCGGCCACAAGGCCGAGTTCGAGGCCGTGCGTTGGATCGACTACTGGACCGCCGCCGACGAAGTGGTGGCCTTCAAGCAGGAAGTCTACCGGCTCGCCCTCGGCGAGCTGGAGTCGACTTACCGGCAATTGCTGGCGCAGGCCACCGAAGACAGCGGCGGCGCCTGAGCGCCCGGCCGCAGGCTGCGGTATGCCGAGCACCGGCGGCACTTTGGCGTAGCGCTGCCATCCGCCGTCGGCCCGTTGCGGGCCGACCTTGTTCCACCACCAACCAGGATGGCCTCGCCGACGCATGCTCGACACCCTGCACAGCATCATGACCGAGGTGAATGGCGCGCGTGATCTCGACGCCACGCTGGAAATCCTCGTCCGCCGCGTGCGCGCGGCGCTGCAGACCCGCGTCTGCTCCGTGTACCTGCTCGACCGGTCCAGCGGTCGCTACGTGCTGCTGGCGAGCCAGGGTCTGGACCCGGCCGCCGTCGGCAAGGTCAGTCTGGCCCCGCAGGAGGGCCTGGTGGGACTGGTGGCACAGCGTGCCGAGCCGGTGAATCTCGAAGTTGCCCGCGAGCACCCGCGCTACCACTACCTGCCGGAAACCCGCGAGGAGGAATACGAATCCTTCCTGGGCGTGCCGGTGATCCAGCACGCGCAGGTGCTGGGTGTGCTGGTGGTGCAGCAGCAGCAGCGCCGCAAATTCAGCCGCGAAGACGAGGCCTTTCTCATCACCTTGTCGGCGCAGCTGGCGCCCGTGATCGCCCTCGCGGAGTCGAAAGTGGCGGCCCAGCGCGTCAGCCCGACCGGCAAGCCGGCCCGCGATCCTGTCTTTGCGGGCGTGGCGGGCGCGCCGGGTGTGGCCATCGCCCAGGCCGTGACGGTCTTCATTCCCGCCGATCTCGGCGCCATTCCCACGCGCCGCTGCAGTGACATTGCCGCCGAGGTCCGCTTCTTCAACGACTGCCTGGAAGCCGTGCGGCAGGACATCAGCGAACTGAAGATAAAGATCAAAGGCCAGCTGCGACCAGAGGAACGCGAACTGTTCGATGCCTACCTGCACATGCTGGCCGACAGCGCGCTCGGCGCCGAGGTGGTCGCTCTGATCGAGCAGGGCCACTGGGCCCAGGGGGCGCTCGCCCAGGTGGCGCGCCAGCACATCAACAACTTTGCCAGCATCGACGACGATTACCTGCGCGAACGCGCCACCGATATCAAGGATCTCTGCTCGCGCGTGCTGTATTACCTGCAGGAGCAGCAGAAGAAGCAGCGCGTCTACCCCGAGCGCTGCATCCTCGTGTGCGAGGCGCTGTCGGCCGCCATGCTGGCGGACGTGCCGAAGGGTCAGCTGGTCGGCGTGGTCTCTGCCGAGGGCTCGGCGCATTCCCACGTGGCCATCCTCGCCAAGGCCATGGGCATGCCTGCCGTCATGGGAGTCGCCGACTTTCCCTTTGCCGAGCTCGATGGCCACGAACTCATCGTCGATGGCCACCATGGGCGCGTCTACAGCGATCCCTCGGAAGCACTACGCCAGCGCTACCAGCAAATCGTGCGCGAGGAGGTGCAGCTCACCGAGGAGCTGGAAACGCTACGGGACCTGCCCTGCGAGACCCGTGATGGCTACCGGGTGGAGCTCTGGGTCAACACCGGCCTCCTGACCGACGTGCTGCGCTCGCGCGAGCGCGGTGCCGAGGGCATCGGCCTGTTCCGCACCGAAGTCCCGTTCATGCTGCGCGAAAGCTTTCCCACCGAAGACGAGCAGACCGAGATCTACCGCGAGCAGCTGGGCGCCTTCCATCCCAAGCGCGTGACCATGCGCACGCTCGACATCGGCGGCGACAAGCCACTGCCGTATTTCCCCATCGACGAGGCCAATCCGTTCCTCGGCTGGCGCGGCATCCGCGTCAGCATGGACCACCCCGAGCTGTTCCTGGGGCAGGTGCGTGCCATGCTGCGGGCCAGCGTGGGCCTCGACAACCTGCAGATCCTGCTGCCGATGATCAGCCACATCGGTGAAATCGACAGGGCGCTGCTGCTGATCCGCCGTGCCCAGCGCGAACTGTTCGAAGAGGGCTACGCCGTGCGTACACCACCGATCGGCGTGATGATCGAGGTGCCGGCCATGGCCTGGCAGATCGATGCGATCGTGCGTCGGGCCGATTTCGTGTCGGTGGGCAGCAACGACCTGACCCAGTACATACTGGCGGTCGATCGCAACAACCCGCGCGTTACGGGCCTGTTTTCGCATCTGCACCCGGCGGTGCTGCGGGTGCTCGGCAAGATTGCCGGCGAGGTCACAGCCGCCGGCAAGCGGCTCAGCATCTGCGGCGAGATGGCCGGCAGTCCTGCCGCCTCCGTGCTGTTGATGGCGATGGGCTTCGACATCCTGTCGATGAATGCCACCAACCTGCAGCGGGTGAAGGCCATGCTCCGTGACATCACGCTCGTGCAGGCCAAGGCCTTGCTCGGGCGCGTCCTGCAGCAGGAAGATGCCGAGGCGGTGGAGGCGCTGCTCGAGCAGGAGCTGCGCGGGCTCGGCGTCGACAGGCTGCTGCAGGTGGCGCGCGAAGGCTGAGCGGGACGGTGTCCTGTCCCGACCCTTGCGGCGGCTGATCCGGGCGGCCCGGCCGCCCTTCAGCCCCCTACGAGCGGCGGCAGCCTTGAGGCTATACTCGCCCGTACCCTCGCCTGCTTCCTTGCTGCCCCTGCGATGATCGTCCTGCCTGAAATCGACCCGGTTGCGCTGTCCCTCGGTCCGCTGCAGATCCGCTGGTATGCCCTCACGTACCTGTTCGGCTTCGGCATGGCCTGGTGGCTCGGCACCCGGCGACTGCTGCGCAGCCCGACCGGTTGGACTTCGCAGCAGCTCATGGACCTCATCACCAATGGCATGCTCGGGGTGATCCTCGGGGGTCGCCTCGGGTACGTGCTCTTCTACGACCTCGCCGGGGTGCTGGCCGATCCGCTGAAGATCGTGCGCGTGTGGGAGGGCGGCATGTCCTTCCACGGCGGCTTCGTGGGGGTGCTGGTGGCGGTGACCTGGTATGCGCGCAGTGTCGGCAAGGATGTGCGCGACGTGCTCGACGTGGTGGCGCCGCTCACGCCACTCGGTCTCGGTGCCGGCCGGCTCGGCAATTTCATCAACGGCGAGCTGTGGGGCCGCCCCACCGACGTGGCCTGGGCCACGGTCTTTCCGCAGGACCCCAGCCAGCTGCCGCGACATCCCTCGCAGCTCTACCAGTTCTTCCTCGAAGCCATCCTGCTGTTCGGCGTGCTCTGGTGGTTTTCCAGCAAGCCGCGGCCGCGCTTTGCGGTGGGTGGCCTGTTCTGCCTCGGCTACGGGCTGCAGCGCTTTGCCGTGGAATTCTTTCGCCAGCCCGACGCCCAGCTTAACTTCGTGATGTTCGACTGGATGACCCGCGGCCAGCAGCTTTCGCTGCCCATGATCGTTGCCGGTATCGCCATCCTGCTGTGGGCCTACCGCCAGCCGGCTCGGGTGCCCTGATGCAGGCCTATCTCGACCTCATGCGCCGCATCCTCGCGGAAGGCGTGCGCAAGCAGGACCGCACGGGCACCGGCACGCTGTCGGTGTTCGGCCACCAGCTGCGCTTTGATTTGCAGGAGGGCTTCCCGCTCGTCACCACCAAGAAGCTGCACCTGCGTTCGATCATCCACGAGCTGCTGTGGTTCCTCACCGGTGATACCAACATCAAGTACCTGAAGGACAACGGCGTCAGCATCTGGGACGAATGGGCCGACGCCAACGGCGACCTCGGCCCCGTATACGGCCGCCAGTGGCGCGCCTGGCCCGGCAAGGACGGCGGCACCATCGACCAGATCAGCCAGGTGCTGCACAGCCTTCGGCACAATCCGGATTCGCGCCGCCACCTGGTGGTGGCCTACAACCCCACCTTCGTGGAGGACATGGCGCTGCCACCCTGTCACTCGCTGTTCCAGTTCTACGTCGCCAACGGCAGGCTCTCCTGCCAGCTCTACCAGCGCTCGGCCGACGTGTTCCTCGGGGTGCCGTTCAACATCGCCTCCTACGCGCTGCTCACCCACCTGGTGGCGCAGCAGTGCGATCTCGATGTGGGTGACTTCGTGTGGACCAGTGGCGACACGCACCTCTACCTCAACCACCTGCAGCAGGTGGAAACGCAGCTGGCCCGCACGCCGTATCCACTGCCCAGGCTGCTCATCAAGCGCCGACCCCCGAGCCTCTTCGACTACCGGTTCGAAGACTTCGAGATCGTCGATTACCAGTGCCATCCGCCTATCAGCGCGCCGGTGGCGGTCTAGGCGGTTTTCTTGCCCGGCGGCCCGCAGCTGTCAACCGCACTCGGTCGTCTGCGTTAAGCACGGTACAAGTACAAGGCCGAGGACGGTCGACAGCGCATGCCATTGCTTCGCAGGGCCCACTGGCTGGGCATTTCTCTCTTGCTGGTCTACGCCATGGGCACCCAGGCGGCCAGCTACGACACCGCGACCGGCCTGCTGGCGCTGCCCTCGGTGCTGCTCGCCGGTAGCAGCAGCTGCTACCGCGTCAGCCTGCGCACCACGGGCAGTCAGCCGCTCAGCCTCGACGTCCTGTCGGCGCAGCCGGAAACCTGCAACAACGGCGAGGCCGCCATCTACCGGGCCACCGAGGGCCAGCTCACCGTGCAGGCCCTGCGTCTGCCGGACGCCAGCTGCTACGACGTGAGCCTGCTGCGCGTGGCAGAGCAGCCCCTGCGCCTCCAGCTGACCTCGGCGCTGGCCAGTGACTGCAGCGTCAGCGGCATCGCCCGGCCCGGCGTGCCACAGGGCCTGACGGCATCGCCCGCTAATACCGCGATCACGCTCAGCTTCACGGCACCCTCGGACGGCGGTACAGCCACCGGCTATGCGGCTGCCTGCGGCGATGGCCAGAGCGCGGTGGCCGTGTCTGGCAGCAGCAGCCCACTGGTGGTGACGGGTCTCACCAACGGTCGCAGTTACCGCTGCAGCGTGTTCGCCACCAATGCCTCGGGCAGCGGCACGCCGGCCGAACCCGTGACTGCCGCGCCGCAGGGTGCTGCCAGCGGCTTTACCCTCAGCAGCAGTCTCGGCAGCGACGGTGGCGTCCTGCCGCGCGACTACACCTGCGACGGCACCGGCTCCTCACCGGAGCTTTCCTGGAGTAACGTGCCAGCGGGCACCCGCGAGTTCGCGCTGCTGATGACCACGCTGCCGCGCGACGGCGCCCTCAAGTGGAACTGGGTGCTCTACAACCTCGACGGTGGCCTGCGCTCGCTCAAGAAAGACGCTTTCGGTGTGGGTACGCTGGGGGTCGGCAGTGACGGGCCGATGGCAGCCTATCAGCCACCCTGCTCGCAGGGGCCCGGAGTGAAGCTCTACACCTGGACACTCTATGCCTTGTCCGCGGCACCCGTGCTGCCGGCCGGCAAAGCAGTGACCGGTGACGTGCTGACGGCCGCGCTGGCTCCCCTCACGCTCGCGTCGGCCAGCCTCACGCTCGGCCATGAACGGTCAACGACGAGTGGCACCAGCACGGCCTGCGTCAACGTACGCAGCTCGACACTGGCGTCCACCACCGGCTACCCGATCGTGGCCTGCGACGAGCAGTTCGCTTATGTCAGTTCGCTGGCCCTGCCCAGCCACACCCTCATGAACGGCATCACCGCCACCAACCTCCAGGTACCGGTGAGCCAGAATTTCCTTGGCGCCAGCGGCTGGAAAATACCGCTGAATCCGCAGCTGGCCGCCACCACGGTGTCGGCGGTGGATGGACCGATCGGCGTGGCCATCAACGGCGTGCCGATCTTCAATCCCTGCAAACAGGGAGGTTGCCAGAATGGCGACACCAAGGTGCTCGGCGAACTCGATGTCTGCAACGGTCATGCGGGTCGTGCCGATGACTACCATTACCACGCCGCGCCGGTCTGCATGATGGCCGCCCGCCCGGCGTCCTACTGGGCGACGCATCCGGTGGGTTGGGCGCTCGATGGCTTCGCCATCTTCGGCTACCTCGATGCCAGCGGCGCTACGGCCAGCCGCGACGGCGTGTGCGGCGGCAACACCGAGCCGGTCAGTAACGCGCCAGCCGGCTACAGCTACCACGTGACCGACCTGTCGCCCTACGTGCTGTCCTGCTTCCGTGGCACGCCCGGCCCGGACCTGGCCGGCCAGTCCGCCAAGTTCAAGCCCTTCCGGCAGCCGCCGGTGCAGCCCTTTGCCGTGAGCGGCATGACGCTGACGAAGGCTGCCGATGGCTATCAGGAACTGCGGTTCACCTCGGCGCTCACCTTCAATACCACCGAGACCGGCACCGACCGCTACACCAATGCGCCCGGCACCTACCGTATCCGCTACCGGCAGCTGACGGGCGCCGAGCTGCTCGCGCAGCTGCAGCAGTCGAAGAACAGCGGCAAGGCCGCCTGCTGGGCCTTCCAGTTCACCACCGATGCGGGCGCCAGCACGCAGCCGGATGTCACCTACTGCCGCTGAACCCCCATGCGCCGTCGACTGCTCCTCTGCCTGCTGCTGGCCTTCGCACTGCCACGGCAGCCTGTCGCCCATGAACTCGACGAGAACAGCATCACCGTCGTGCTGCACGAGCGGCACAGTGTGGCGCTGGTACTGCGACTCGATTTCGCGGGGCTGCTGCAGCGCCTGCTGGCACCGCAGAGCTCCGCCGAGGAATTCCTGCTGGCCGCCGCCACCACCGACGAGGCCAGTCTCGGCGCGGCTTACGCGCAGCTGCAAGACACGCTGCAGCAGCAGCTGCTGCTCGGCAGCCGAGGTGCCTCGCTGCCCCTGCAGCACTGGGTCTGGCCCCCGCTCGCCGTGGTGCACGAGTCGCTGCGGCGGCGCCTGGCGGCCGGCCTCGTCGGCGACGAAGCCCAGGCGTTCGAGGGTGCCCTGGAAGTGCACGCCGATGCCGCCGATGTGCTGGCCATCGAGCGGCTCACGCTGACCCTGCCCGACCTGCTGAAGCCAGCGATCGTGCTCTGGTACCAGCCTCGCCAGCGCCTGCTGGCGCCCGATCAATCCACCACTGTGCTGGAGTTCTGAATGGGACGCCCCTTGCTTGCCTTGCTGTTGCTGTTGTCGACCGGCGCCTTGCAGGCGCAGGCGCCGAGTGGTTGCCGCGGCAGCCCCTGCCTGCAACCGGCCGCAGCACAGGCAGCGGCGCTGTTCGACAGCATCGAGCACCTCTATCCCCAGCTGTTTTTCCCCGCCGCCCGCACGCAGAGCCAGGCGCTGGACGGTTCGGAGGCCTTGTTTCGTGAGTATGGCGGTGCCTCTGGCTGGGGCCTCGCGACCTGGCAGGGGGGGCTGTGGTATCGGTCCGCCGGCCAGTGGACCCGCTTCGGCGCACTGGAGGACGGGGATCGTCAGTTGTGCAGCAGCCAGTGTCTGTTGCCGGCTGCGGCAGACGGGGCCTTCACCGGATCGGTCGTGCTCGGTGCGCCGACCGATTCGGGAGTCGTGCTGAGCCTGTACGCCAGCGAGCAGAGTGGCCGCCTGCGTGTGGAATACGGCAGGCGCGGGCAGCCACTCAGCGAGAGCTCCGCTACCGTCGGGCTGAGCGCCGGGCAGCCGGTCACCCTCACCCTCGCCGGTCTCGCCGCCGACACCGCCTACGACTATCGCGTGCAGTTCCAGCCGCAGGGCATGGCGCAGGAAGTGGCCGGTGCCGTGCACCGCTTCCATACGGCGCGCCCTGCTGGCAGCAGTTTCACGTTCACCGTGCAGGCCGACTCGCACATGGACGAGAACTCGGTCGTGCGCATGTACCAGCGCACGCTGGCCAACGTGCTGGCGGCGCAGCCCGATTTCCACGTGGATCTCGGCGACACCTTCATGACGGAAAAGCATCAGGCGCCGCTGTCGCTGACCTCGGCACCGGCCAGTTCTGCCGCCGCCGTCGAGCAGCGCTACGTCTATGAGCGCGGCAACTTCGCCGCCATCACCGCGGACGTGCCGCTCTTCCTGGCCAATGGCAATCACGAGGGCGAGCTGGGCTGGTTGAAAACCACGGCCGGCAACGACATCGCCAACTGGGCGGCGCAGGCGCGCCAGCGCTACTTCGTGGCGCCGGCCACCGGCGGCTTCTACAGCGGTGAGAAC
>Ga0315906_10007473_pt1 | contig 13289 bp, 16 predicted proteins | sample LakEriMetagenome_4_FD_203526 | JGI IMG/M metagenome (GOLD analysis project Ga0315906, IMG submission 203526) | Freshwater fungal communities from buoy surface, Lake Erie, Ohio, United States - Buoy 2 MA122 | ecosystem: Environmental > Aquatic > Freshwater > Lake > Lake biofilm | place: USA...
ATTCGCCGGCAATTTTTAGGGCCAGTGTACCCCGGTGCGGCGGGCATCCTGATGCCGCGGCTGTGTCATCCGGATGCACTCATTCAGTATGATTTCATCGCGACCCGAGACCTGCCGGTGGCGGTCAACCCGGGTTGGGACCGCTATCAGAAGCTCACCTACAGCCCCGCAGTACGTGCCGGGAAGCTACTCTTCATGTCAGGACAGGGGTCGCTTGATCCGGCCACCGAACGCGTGCTGTTCGATGGCGATGTGGTGGCGCAAGCCGAGTACACCTACGGCAACATCATCAAGGTGCTGGAGGCGGCGGGCGCCGGTCCGCAGAACCTGGTGAAGACGATTGAATATGTGACCCCCGCGGGGCTTGCGCGCTACCGCGACGTGGCGGGTGTGCGCGCGAGGCTCCTGTCACAGCCGTTTCCCGCCTCGACCGGTCTGGTGTGCGAGGCGCTGCTGCGGCCCGAGATGCAGATCGAGGTCGACCCCTTCGCCATTCTGGACTGACCGCAGGAGGCCTCTGTCATGTCGCTCCTTACCGACGAACTGCGCGCCATGATCGGGCAGCAGGTTCACTATCCCGCACGCGAGCCGATGGGGCGCGCCTCCATCCGCTATTTCGCAATCGCCATCGATGATGACAATCCAGTCTATCGGGATGAGGCCTACGCGCGCGCGGCGGGTCATGCCGATGTCATTGCGCCGCCGACGCTGGTCTGCGAAACCTGCCAGACCGCCGACCGTCAACCCGATGCCGACGGCTATATCGGCCATGACTGGCATCTGCCGGTGGGCAACAGCCGCCTGATCCGCGCGGGTAACGACTACAGTTTCGAGCGGCCGGTGCTCGCGAGCGACTCGATCTCGGCCACCTGGACCCTGGAGAGCATGGTGGAAAAGCCGTCGTCGCGCGGGGGCACTCAGCTATTTGTGCAATCCGTGGCGCGCTATACCGATGCCGAGGGAAAGCTGGTCGCCACCAACCGTGAAACGCTGGTCATCCAGCCGCTTGGGACTGCAGGCTGAAGCGCGGCATGAACCTCCTTGAACTGCGCGGTACCGCAGCCCTGAACCGCCGCTCGCCCGCTCCAGTCTGATCTACCGACCGATACCGATGACCATCAACGCCGCTCCCACACCCCCATCCACCACAGCCAGCGTGGTGCTTCAACCGACTGTGGATCCCGCCACACTCGCGCCAGGCACCCCCCTCCCCGGCTGGGAACATCGCTTCACCGAGGTGGATCTGGTTGCCTACGGCGCAGCCACCTGGGACTGGCATCGGGTCCACTATGACCTTGCCTATGCGAAGAGCCGAAAGCTGCCCGGCGTGTTGATCGATGGTCAGGTGTATGGCGCCATCTTCGCCAAGCTCGCCACGCGCTGGGCGGGACCGGGTGCTTTTCTTTCCGGCATGGGCTTGAAGATGCGGTCGATGGCGTTTGCAGGCGATGCGCTGCGCGCAGAGGGTGAAGTGCGATCAGTGGAATCGCTTGCTTCGGGCGATCAGGTTCAGCTCTCACAGCGGCTCCTCTGCGGCGACCGGCTGATTGCCGAGGCGCTCACCACCTTGCGGTTTTCGAAGCGCTGACCCACCGCCATGGGCTGGTCGAGCTTTCAAACCCTCACGTGGCAGGCGGCACCGATGCCCTATAGCAGCGGGCCGGTCAGCATCGCTCGGCTACCGTCGGGCAACGATGATTTTCTGGCCTTTGTCCGGTTTCCTGCGGGATGGTCGCGAAGCCAGCCGGTGGTCTATGAAGCGGCCGAGGAGTTCGTGATTCTGGACGGCGAATTGCGGATCGATGATCAGCGCTGGGTGGCCCCCGCCTACGGCTGTATCGCTGCGGGATCGGTCAGAAGCCTGACCGAGTCGCAGCCGGGGTGTCTTGCCTGGGCACGATTTCATGGGTCACCGCGGCCGGTAAAGGTACAGGCGGGAGAAGTTGGCCGAGCGGGTCTGGCAGGCATCACGGGATCAGGTGGGCGCGGGCCAGCGGATTGTCTGCGCCCCGCGGGCGCCCTCAGCGAATCCGCTGCTCCATCCTGGTCGGATACAACCCGACGTCTGCTTCACGCCTTCCCGGCAGGCGAAACCTGGTTCGAACCGGCTTACCGCCTGCGCGACGAACGCGAAGGTGGGCGGTACGACGCCATTGACCTCCACACGCTCGAATGGTGGTCCAGCGCCTGCGCATCGGCCTCCCAACCGCCCACGCCTTCAGCCCCCCACTCACGACCTGCCATCGTTCACAGAATTTCGGAGATGCTGCGATGAACCTCGGTTCAACCCTCACGCAATCCGCGCTTCGCTGGCCCGACAAGCCGGCTCTCGTTTTCGAGGGCAGGCGCTGGACCTACCGGCAGTGGAACCGGTGGGTCAATCAGACCGCGAATGCCTTTCTCGCAAACGGCGTGGGCCGCGGCGACCGCGTCGCCTTCCTCACCTGGAACCTGCCCGAACAGATCACGGGCTTCTACGCCCTCATGAAAATCGGTGCCATTCCGGTGCCCATCAACTACCGTCTGGCCGCCAACGAAATCCGCTACATCATCGATGACTGCGGCGCGAAGATCCTGGTGTTCGAGGAATCGCTGCGAGCGCCAGTCATGGCCATCCGCGATCAATTGTCAGTGCGCAAGCTCGTTTACGTGGGCGATACACCCGGCCCCGGCGAAGTACGGTTCGACGATTTCGTGGCCCCCGGATCGGATCGCGAACCCGCCATCGGCGCAAGCTGGACCGATCCCGCCATGATCATGTACACCTCGGGCACCACGGGCCGCCCCAAGGGCGTGGTGCGCTCTCATATTGCCGAGCTGGTGGGTGCAATGGCCATGTCGGCCGAGTGTGGCTTCACGCATGACGACACACTGCTCAATAACAAGCCGCTCTTTCACATCGCGCAGCTGCAAATCCAGCTGATGCCCTTTGTGATCAATGGTGGCACCAATGTTCTCACCCGCGGCTTCGATGTCGATGAAACGCTATCGTTGGTGGGCGCGGAAAAAATCACCACGCTTCACGGCGTACCCACCCAGATGGTCATGATGGTGGCGGCCGACCTCAGCAAATATCAGCTCGAGACACTGCGCTGCGGTTTTTTTGGCGGCCAGACGCTCGCCGATGATGTCACCCGCAAGTGCATGGCGCTCTTTCCCAATTTCTTTGCCAACATCTACGGTTCGACCGAAGCATTGATGGTCACCTCATGCGACTACCGACGCCACCCCAACAAGCTGGGTAGCGTCGGTAAGGCGGGCCAGACCATGGAGGTGCGCATCATCGGTGCTGACAGCACCAACCCTGAGGAACAGTGCAAGCCGGGCGAGATCGGGCAACTGATCGCTCGCGGCCCCAGCCTCTTCACAGGCTACTGGGGGCTGCCTGAAAGAACCGCGCAGACCCTCCGCGACGGCTGGTACTTCAGCGGCGATGCCGCCGTCACTGACGACGAAGGCTTCATCACCGTCATGGGCCGCATGGATCACACGATCAAGAGCGGGGGCGAGAACATTCATCCGTCCGAGGTGGAAAACGTGCTGTTCTCGCATCCGGGAATTGTTAACGCGGCCGTGGTGGGACTGCCCAGCCGCAAGTGGGGGCAGGTGGTGTGCGCGGCGGTCATCCGGAAAGACACGGCGCTCGATGCAGCAGCGCTCGAGGCGTTCTGCCTGGGTCACCCAGACCTGGCTGCATTCAAGCGCCCACGCCACTGGTTCTTCGTTGATGAGATTCCGTCCAACCCAACGGGCAAGGTCGAGCGCGGTCGCCTGAAGGACAAACTCATGGCGGGCTTGAGCGGCCCGCTCGACTGACGACACGCTGATCACCATGTCTGCACTCTTCTTTATTCAAGCGCATGTGCCGGATGACCCCGATGTGCGCCGTCGCTATCGCGATTATCAAGCCCGCGTGACGCCGCTCATCGCCCGGCACGGCGGCCGGCTGCTCGCCACCGGCCAGCATCTGGAAACCTTCGAGGGCACAGCGCCGGATCGGCGCGTGGTGGTGCTCGAGTTTCCCGACATCGACGCACTCCGCGCCTTCTGGACCAGTCCGGACTACGCCGAGGTGCGCACGCTGCGCGATGGCTGCAGCGTGACTGCCTGGGCGATTCCCACGCTCGCTCCACCTCCCGACGCCTGATTCAACCCCGCGACCGACCCCTCCGGAGAGCCTGTGACCTCGCACCTTTTTCAGCCGCTGATGTTGGGCGGCCTCGCACTATCGAACCGCATCTGGATGGCGCCGCTCACCCGATCGCGCGCCACACCTGACCGTGTGCCTACGCCCATGATGACCGAGCACTATGTGCAGCGTGCGTCATCCGGGCTGATCATCGCTGAGGCCACCAACGTGGCGCCGCAGTCCAATGCGTGGGAGTGCGCGCCCGGCATCTTTCGCCCCGAGCAGATCGCGGCCTGGCGCTCGCTCGTCACTGCCGTGCACGCGGCAGGCGGACGGATTGCGCTTCAGCTCTGGCACGGTGGCCGGGTGGCGGCCGACCGCTCCGAGAACCCTGAGCCGCCGCTCTCGCCCTCCGGTGTGAACGACAACATCGAAGCCGTCACCGTCTGGGGTCGGAACGAGGAAGGCATCTTCAGAAAAATGGCAGCGGTGCCGTCACGCGCGATGACCCTGGGCGAAATCCAGTCCACGATCGAAGCATTTGGTCTGGCGGCACGCGCCGCACGCGAAGCGGGTTTCGACGCACTGCAGCTCCATGGCGCAAACGGCTACCTGCCGCATCAGTTCATGTCGCCCTACCTGAACCGTCGCACGGACGCCTACGGCGGATCGCCCGAGGCCCGCGCGCGTTTTGCGATCGAGGCCCTGGACGCCATCATGGCCGAGTTTCCGCGTGAGCGGGTGGGCCTTCGCATCTCTCCTTACACCACATTCAACGGTGCGCTTGACCCCGACCCCGAACCGGCGTTCCGCCACCTGGTGCGAGAGTTGGATGCCCGAGGCATGGGCTGGCTAGAGCTGGCCGATACCAACTTCTGGAGCGGGCAGTTCGACCGCGATCGTATGCTTGCGCTGGTGAAGCCCGTGTTCCGGGGAACGCTGGTGGTCAACGGCGGTATTGACCCCGATACCGCCGAGCAGCTGATTGCATCGGGCGCGGTGGATGCGGTGGCGTTTGGACGGCTCTGGATCGCGAACCCAGATCTACCCGAGCGGATCCGCGTGGGCGGGCCCTATACCAAGTCGATCACGCGGCGGTTTTATGGCGGCGGGCCGGATGGGTATAACGACTATCCGACGCTCGCGCAGGAGAAGGCGACGAAGTCAGTCGCTTGAGTTGAAAGGCGAAGGCGTGCCGGTTCAGAACCGGCGCGCCATGACCTGATTCCTGCTCGATGACAAACCGCATATCGGCGACCGGGGCCTGATAAGTCCAGCTCATGGGCGTGTTCCAGAAGGGCTATCGCCGTTCGACTTTGGCCGCACGCTTCTGAAGAAACGCGCGGACCCGTTCCTTGGCCGCTTCATCACCCTGGGCAATGGACGACATGAGCGACTCCACAAAGAGCCCCTCCGCGGGCGACATTTCGCCGATACGAGGCAAGGCCTGCGTGATGGCATAGTTGGACAGCGGCGCATTGCCCGCAATGCGCACCGCAAGCTCAAGCGCCTTCGCTAGGCCCTCGCCGGCGGGCACGAGATAGGTAGCAAGCGAGGCCGTCAGACCCTCGTTGGCATCGAGCACGCGACCGGTGAGCATCATGTCGGTCATGAGCGCGGTGCCGATGAGCCGGGAGATGCGCACCGAGCCCCCGCCGCCCACGAATATCCCGCGCGTGCCTTCGGGGAGCGCGTAAAACGTACCCGCTTCCGAGACCCGAAGGTGGGCGGAGGCCGCGAGCTCCAGCCCGCCGCCCACCACAGCCCCGTGGAGCACCGCAATCACCGGCACCGGTCCGAACTGAATCGACTCGAAACACGCATGCCAGGCACGCGAGTGATGGATGCCCTCGGCGACCGTGCGCTCGCTCACCTCTGACAGGTCGAGACCCGCGCTGAAATGCTCGCCCTCGCCACTGAGGATCAGGACGCGCACATCGGCTGGCAGGTTAAGAAACACGGTGTGGATCTGCCTGAGCATTTCATCACTCACCGAGTTCCGCTTGGCCGGGCGATTCAGGCGCAGATGCAAAATGGCACCGCTTCGCTCGAGCCGCACCAGATTCAGCCCGGACAAAGGACCCGAGGGAGGATCAAAGCGTTCGAGGCCAGGTTGCGAAGCGGGGGTGTGCTGAGTCATTTGAAAGCTTCCATGAAAAGGAGATCTTGATCAGATTCGGATCACGCGCGGGTCGGCGGAGATTGCGTGGAGTGCCTCCACCTCGGCCGCCCGACGCTGCAACACCATGCGCTGGTTGATATAGCCTTTGTCGGTGATCTCGCCCGCAGCCAGGCTGGGCGGATCGGGCAGCACGAGCAAGCGCCGTGGCACCTGAGATGAACCACCGCCCTGAGCCGCCAACGCGATGAGTTTGGCATGAAGCTGCACGATCAGCTCGGCTTCGGGCACCCCCCGGGCTGCTTCGCTCAAGAAAAGCAGTGCACCCACTTCGGTGCGATCGTGTCCGGTGATGACGACATCCTGGACGAGCGGCGCAAGCGCGGTAACGAGTGAGAGCCTCAGCGTGCCCACCGACACCCAAGTGCCCGAGGTGAGCTTGAAGTCTTCGGCCACGCGACCATTGAACACCACACCCGAGGCGGGGTCGGCTTCATCGAGCAGATAGCCCGCATCGCCGATCCGGTAGTAGCCCTCGCCATCGAACGCCTCGAGGGTGGCGCCATCGTTGCCGCGATAGCCGGGGAAAATGTGCGGTCCGCGAAGACGCATCTCGAGCTTACCCGCGTTGGGCACAAATTTGAGATCGACACCCGGCATGGGCAGCCCGATGACGCCGGGCCGATCGAGCCGCCAGTGCGCTGCCGTGTTGGCGGGCGAGGTTTCGGTGGAACCCCATGAGGTGGTCAACCAGACCGGTTCGCTCCGCACGCCCGCGGCGACCGATTCCAGCCGCTTCCAGGTGGCCACCGGCATGCCAGCGCCGGCGTAGAACACCATCCGCATTTTTTCGAAAAACCGGCGGGCAAGCGCGGGGTCGGCTTCAAGCGCCGGCAGCAACATGTCGTAGCCACGGGGCACATTGAAGAACACCGTGGGCTGAACCTCGCGCAGATGCGCAAGGGTTCGGTCTATGAGGCCCGGCACGGGACGGCCGTCATCGATCACCATCATGCCGCCATTTCTGAGCACGATGTTCACGTTGTGGTTGCCGCCAAAAGTGTGGCTCCAGGGTAGCCAGTCGAGGAGCACCGGCGGCTCGACCGCCAGAAAGCGCAGGGTCTGCGCAATCATCTGCTGATTGGCGCACAGCATGCCGTGAGTGTTGATGACCACCTTCGGGTGGCCGGTGGAGCCGGAAGTGAGCAGGTATTTGGCGTGGGTGTCGGGCCCGACGGCAGCAAAGGCGCGCTGCACAGCATCGGTTTCGCGGACGGCTACGAGTGAATCGAAACCGACGGCCCCCGCGAGGTCGTCCGCCCCGCGGCTCAGCACCACCGGTGCCGAACCGCCTGCGGCGCGGATGGCTGGCCCGTAGGTGGCGGCATCGGACGCATAGATCAGCCCGGGGGCAAGCTTGTCGAGAATCCCCTGGATACGGCTGAAATCACCGCCCGCCAGGCGGCAGTAGGCGCTACTGACTGTGCAGGCGGCCCGCCCGATGTGCATCGCCGCGAGCATGAGCACCAGATGGTCGAGCGAGTTGTCGGACAGGATGACCACCGGTGCGCCCGGCGCGAGCCGCATGTCGAGGAGCGCCTGAGCGACCGAGCCCACTCGGCCACGGAGTGCGGCCCAGGTGAGTGTGGTGTAGCCGGTCGAGACTTCTGCACGCGACAGCCCGGCGGGCTCGGCAAAGGCATACGCATGGGGCTTTTCCCTCGCCCACTGCTCGAGCCAGGCGCCTGCGGAGCGGGCCCAGGGCTTGAGCGGTTCAGGAGAACGGAGAAGAAACGCGCCCTCGCCCAGATCAATGCGCTCGACCCGGCGCGGGGCAAGCAGGGACGGATCGGAGAAGAAATTGGACCCGGGAGACGAGCTCTGCGCCCAGCTGACGCCTAGAGCGGGCGTGGTAGAGGAATTCAAGGTCTGGGCTCCTATCTATCCATACACCTCTGTATGTGTGTGGAATATTCTACTTAGGCTGTGATCGACTTTCCATACAGTGATGTATGGCATGATCCCTTCCATGAAATCCCCCGTAAAAAAGGCGGCTGCCCGCACACCCGCCACAACCCGTGTGCCGCACCGCACCGCCTCGCCTCGAGCCTCATTGGCAAGCGCTGCCAAACGACCGCGCCGAGAGGCGCTCACCCCCGAGGCGTGGATCGACGCTGCCACCGACGTGCTGGTCAACGAAGGCATCGACCATGTTCGGGTCGACGTGCTTGCCAAGCAGCTCGGTGTCACCCGCGGCAGCTTCTACTGGCATTTCCGCGACCGTGAAGATCTGCTGCGCCGCGTGCTGCAGGCCTGGAGCGAGCGTGCCACGCTTGCGCTCACGCGCCGGCTCGCGAGCGCAAGCAGCGATCCCCGCGAGCGCCTGCGCGACATGATTTCGCTCCCCCACCGGGGCCGAGCGGCCGAGCGCGCCGCGCGCATCGAGCTCGCCATCCGGGCCTGGGCTCGCCGGGATGCGCTCGCGCAGCAGGTGCTAGACGAAGCCGACCGCAGCCGGCTCGCCTATCACGAGGAAGTCTTCCGGGCACTGGGCCTGCCGCCCGCTCAAGCGCGCGCGCGCGCCTTCGTCACCTACTCAACCGAAATCGGCGAGTCACTGCTCCATCATCATGGCGACACGCGCGCCCGTGCTGATCGACAACGCGAAATCGAACGCCTGGTGCTGCAGCCGGCGGTCAGCCGTGCTGCAGGAACTCCTCGAGCGCCTGCGCCGAGGGCAGCACGTAGCCCGAGTGTGGCGCGCGGCTTGCCACGTGGCCGGTCAGCCGGCTGAGCTTCACTGCCATTTCAGCGGCCTTCACCAAGACGGTCACGCCATTAACAATGGGCACACCGTCAATCGCCGCGCCCGCTTCCTCAGCAAACATCATCATCGGCAATCCGCCGGTCGGCACGATCACATCTGCGCCCGCATCAATCAGGCGGCGCGCCTCGTCTTCAAACTGGCGCTGTAGCGACACCTTCCGATCGGCTGAGGCAAAGCCCGCCATGTAGTCTGGAATATTGGCGTTGATCGATCGAATGCCCGCCACCCGGTCGCGCAGACCATAACGCGCGACCTGATCGGCGTGGAGCGGCACGAAGGCCGGGTGAATCGCAAGAAGCCCCAGACGACGGCCCAGCGTGCAAGCATGCAGCATGCTGGTCTCACCCAGCCCCAGCACGGGAATATTCACGGTGGCGCGCGCCTCCTGCAGGCCCACGTCCTGAAAGTGGTTCATGTAAAACGCCGCATAGCCTTCGCGTTCGGCCCGAACGGCCGCGCGGATCACCTCGCGCGAGAACCGGAACTCCGACACCGCATGCACGGTGGTGACCGAGGGCGTGGTGGTGTGAAACCTCACCTCGAAATCGGGGTCGCTGCAGCGGGCGATGTGAGGCAACAGACGCTCAAGGTAGGGCTTGTGGCCAATGCGGTCCGTGGCACCCTGGGCCCAGATCAGGGTTTTGGTTGAGGGCGATGTCATGGCGGCGGTCTCCTAATCACACCGCCCGAGTATAGGCTGCGGAAAGACCCCGCATTTGGGGTACGGCGCGCGGACACTTAACATCACTCATATCCACCCACCCCGTGTCCAGGAGCCGCCATGCCTCTGTTCCGATTTCCCCCCAAATTTCTCCGTCCGGCTCAGGCCGCCGCCTTAGTCGGCGCATTGCTGGCTTCTGCCAGCGCGTCGGCTCAGGAGTGGCCCGCTCGGCCCGTCAAGCTGGTGGTCCCGTTTGCCACCGGCGGCTCTGCCGATGTGTTCGGGCGTCTGGTCGCCACGCGTCTGCAGGAAGCCTTGGGACAAAGTTTCGTGATCGAAAACCGTCCTGGCGCGGGCTCCATCATCGGAACTGACGTGGTCGCGAAGAGCCCCGCCGACGGTTACACGCTGCTGGTCATGTCAAACACCCATACGGTGAATGAGTCACTCATCGCGAGCAAGCCTTTTCAGCTGATGCGCGACTTCGAGCCGGTGGCGCCCATCAATGAATCCGATCTGGTGCTGGTCGCGCGCACTGCTCTCCCCGCCTCCAGCATCACCGAGGTGCTGGCTGCCGCCCGCGCCAAACCCGACAGCATGACCTACGCGTCATCCGGCAACGGCACGCCTTATCACATGGCGGGCGAGCTATTGAAGTCGATGGCTGGCATCAAAGTGGTTCATGTTCCCTACAAAGGTAGCTCGCAGGCCCGCACCGACGTGCTGGGCGGCCAGGTCGACATGATGTTCGATGCAATCCCCACCATGGCGGCCCAGGTCGCGGGTGGTAAGGTGAAGGCACTCGCCACCACCGGCCGTGCACGCTCCTCCATCATGCCCAACGTCCCCACCGTGACGGAATCGGGCGTGCCGGGCTACACCGCCACCATCTGGATCGGCGTGATGGCGCCCAAGGGCACGCCCGCCGCCATCGTCAACCGGTTAAATAGCGAGATCAGCAAGATCACCGCCGATGCTGAGCTTCGCAAACGCTGGTCTGCCCAGGGCACAGCAGCCATGACGATGAACGTGGCCGAGTTCGGGAAGTTTCTGAACGACGACATCGCCAAGTGGGCGGGCGTTGTAAGAAGCGCTGGCATCAAGGCCGACTGAACATGTCTCAAATCATTGCCACCCTCTGCGCGGGTGCTTCGCAGGGACTCGTCACCGGCATCGCCGATCGGCTGCGAGACGAGCTCGGCGTTCAAACCGCTGGCCGCTTCGGCGCGGTCGGTGCGATGAAAGAGGCATTTCTTGCCGGCGATGCGTGTGACCTGATGATTCTCACTGACGCCATGATTCGCGCAATGGTGGCGGATGGGCAGTTGCGCGCAGAGGGCGTCATGCCGCTTGGAACTGTGCGCACTGGCGTGGCGGTTCCCGCGGGCCAGCCGTTGCCCGATGTCAGCACTGCCGAAGCGCTGGCGGCTGTGCTGGGTCGGGCGTCGAGCCTCTGGATTCCGGACACCGTTCGCTCAACTGCGGGCATTCATGTTCGTAAAGTGCTGGAGGCGCTGGGTCTGGCTCAGGCCATGCAGCCCCGGCTGCGAGAGTTTCCCAATGGCGCAACGGCCATGCGCGCAATGGTTGAGTCGGGAGACGCCGGGGCCATCGGCTGCACGCAGATCTCGGAGATTCTGTTCACCGCCGGCGTGACCCTGGTCGCCCCCCTTCCCAAGCAGTTTGAGCTGGGCACGGTGTATACGGCGGCAGTAAGCACGCGCGCAGCGCAGCCGGCGCTCGCAGAGCGGGTCATTGCGTTACTCGCCGCCGAGTCGAGTGCCGCGCTTCGGTCGCGCTGCGGTTTCGAGTAAGCGTGCAGGTTGGAGGCTGCGGCAAGCGCCGCCCAATTTCCGGGCGGCCCGCCCCCCTCCACCCAATCACCGGTCAGGTCGCGCCAACTGGTTCTTTGCCGCGCTATAACTCGACACGCAGAACGGCACGAAATAATTGAGCGCGACGTTCACGAACGAGATCTCTAAGCCACTCCAGATCGCTGGGCCCTGGTTGATCAGATTGAGAATCGAGCCCACCACCAGCGCGACTCGTATTGCATTGCGTCGGATTGACGGTGAATTCGCCACTCGAAAAAGCGTCTTCAGGCCGGTCGCCGACATGTATGCCTCACGAATTGACAAGCGCCAACACACCGTCAAGTGCGCTGCACATGTGGTGAGGCCGCTCGCCAATCGTCTCGAACGGAAGCCCCTGCCGGTTAACCCAGCAGGTACGAAAACCGAACCACCGGGCGCCCACCACGTCCCAACCATTGGATGAAACGAAGAGCAGCGACTCGGTGGGTATCCCGAGCACCTGGGAGGCGAGTGCATAACAGGCGGGGCTGGTCTTGAACTGTCGGACTGCATCGACCGAAATCAGGTGGTCCAGCCAGGGCGTGAGCCCCGAGCTCTCCGCAGCCGCCCTCAGCATGTCGGGAGATCCGTTGGACAGAATGGCAGTGACAAGACCGCTTGCCTTGACCGCCTGAAGTACCGCGAGGCACTCGGAATACGCGTCGAGTCGCGCATAGCCACTCATCAGGTCATCGATCTCAACAACCGTATGGGAGAGGTTCAACTTCTGCAGGCTGTAGACAAGCGCCGCGCGCGTCAACTCCCAAAACGTCTGGTAGTGACGACTGCCGGAGGCTGAAGGATCCGACAGGGTCACCAGGCGCGAGTACTCGATCTGCTTGTCGCGCCAGGTGGTTGAAATTGCCGCACCCATTCCGGGATAGCGCTGCTCGGCGCGTTTACTGATCGAGTAAACATCGAACAACGTGCCATAGGCATCGAACACCACGCCGCGCAAGCCAGCCATCGCACTCTCCCGGAACAAATCAGGCGATCAGGGCGCGATCGCTTCGATCGCAATGTCAATACGAACCTCGTCGCTCACCAGCGGCACGTACTTACCCGCATTGAACTCCGAGCGCTTGATGACGGTGTAGGCGTTGGCACCCAGCGCCTGCTTCTTTGCCATCGGGTGCTGCAGGGCGGCGAAACTTGTGACCGTCAAGGTCACTGGCTTACTCACACCTTTGATGGTCAGCGTGCCCTCGATACTCTTCGGCTTGTCGCCCTCGAACACCACCCGCGACGATTTGAAGGTTGCGGTCGGGAACTTTGCCGTATCGAGAAAATCTTCGCCCTGAATGTGGCCATTGAAGTCGGCAAACCCGGTGTTAACGGTTTTCATGTCGATGGTGATGTCCACGCTCCCCGTCTTGGCCGCCGCATCGAACACCACGGTACCCGTGGTCTTGGAGAAACTGCTGGTCTGGCTTGACAAGCCTAGATGCGAATAAGAGAAGCGCGGGTAGGTGTGGCTCTGATCAACGTTGTAGGTGACGGGCGCGGCCACCGCGCTGCTCAACACAGCGGCGAACAGAGCGGTTGCAACGGAAAGATATTTCACTGATTTCATGACGGCTCCTTGATAAAAGTTATTTGAGGGAAAGGTTGAAATTCACGACGATTTCATTGGCGACCACATCGAACTTGGACCACATGCCTTCGCCGATGCCAAAGTCGGCACGCTTGAGCACAAAACT
>Ga0315906_10007476_pt1 | contig 13288 bp, 10 predicted proteins | sample LakEriMetagenome_4_FD_203526 | JGI IMG/M metagenome (GOLD analysis project Ga0315906, IMG submission 203526) | Freshwater fungal communities from buoy surface, Lake Erie, Ohio, United States - Buoy 2 MA122 | ecosystem: Environmental > Aquatic > Freshwater > Lake > Lake biofilm | place: USA...
CTCGCGTGCAGCAGATCCGTCGTGGACCGGGCTGCCTGCCGCGGGCATGACGTTCTTGGAAGACAGTCCGGCGGACAGCACAGCACAACATGACAACATGGATTCGGTGGTCTTGTCGGTGATCTGCGCCAAAGACAGGGGAGAGCACACAGCCTCCCTCGTCCACGGGCAGTGAGTCCGCGGGATCGCCGCGACGGTCGGCGACGCGTGTCGACGGGCGTGCGAGGGAGTGTGTCGGGGTCGACGGCAGGGGCTCTGCTCAGGCTTTCGGCTCGAGCTGATATCGGTTCGTTCCTTTCCAGAAAGGGTTTCTCATGATTCGCAAGATCGCTCTCGCCGTCGCCGTCCTGGCGGTCGGCTTCGTCGTTGCTGCTCCGGCCCAGGCCGGCGGCAGCGGCTCGGGTGCCAAGAAGACCGCGACGCTCCGTGCTCGGAACATCGCCGACGCCGCCGTCTACGCATTCGCGCTGCCCAACGGCACCGCGGCTCCGACGACTGCGTCCGGCGCCCAGGCGCTCGGTGCGAAGCAGATCCCGGTCGCGGGCGTCGGCAACTTCCCGGTCGCTCCGGGCGTGGGGATTTTCCAGGCGGGCTGGGCCTCCTACGCGACGGCGGCGGCTCCGGCGCTGCCGCCCCGCAACGGTACTGCCTACTCGGCAGTCGCCGGCAAGACCGGCTACGTGACGATCTCGGGCAACATCGATCTGATCGATCCGTTTAGCGCCCCGAACGTCGCTCCCGGCGGCGGCCCGTTCTAGTCTGATCGAGTCGGCCCGATTCGCAGGTTTCGAGTCCGACTCGTTGCAACGACGAGCCGGGCGGGACCGAAGGAGTGGCAACTCCCCCGACGTCCTGCCCGGCTCGTTCGTGACACCGTGGTTCACCGCTCGCGTGCAGCAGATCCGTCGTGGACCGGGCTGCCTGCCGCGGGCATGACGTTCTTGGAAGACAGTCCGGCGGACAGCACAGCACAACATGACAACATGGATTCGGTGGTCTTGTCGGTGATCTGCACCAAAGACAGGGGAGAGCACACAGCCTCCCTCGTCCACGGGCAGTGAGCCCGCGGGATCGCCGCGACGGTCGGCGACGCGTGTCGACGGGCGTGCGAGGGAGTGTGTCGGGGTCGAAGGCAGGGGTCCTTCTCCGGCCTTCGGATTCAGGTGACTTTGTTGAATTCGTTCCTTTCCAGAAAGGTTTTTTCCATGATTCGCAAGATCTCTCTCGCCGTCGCCGTCCTGGCGATCGGCTTCGTGGTGGCTGCGCCGGCCCAGGCCGGCGGCAGCGGTTCGGGTGCCAAGAAGACCGCGACGCTCCGCGCTCGCAACATCGCCGATTCCGCCGTCGTCGCGTTCGCGCTGCCCAACGGCACGGTCGCTCCGGCTACTGCGTCCGCTGCCCAGGCGCTCGGTGCCAAGCAGATCGCGGTCGCGGGCGTCGGCAACTACCCGGTCGCTCCGGGCGTCGGCAATTTCATCGCGGTCTGGGCCGATGCCGCGGCGGCTGCGGCTCCGGGCGTGCCGGCTGCCAACGGCACCGCTGCCTACTCGGCGGTCGCTGGCAAGAAGGGCTACCTGACGATCTCGGGCGCCAACACGCCCGCCCCGGACGACGTCCCGACCGTCAGTGGCGGCGGCGGCCCGTTCTAGTCTGATCGGGTCGGCCCGATTCAAGCGTTTCGAGTCCGACTCGTTGCAACGACGAGCCGGGCGGGACCGAAGGGACGACATCGCCCCCGACGTTCTGCCCGGCTCGTTCGTGTTTGGCCGGTGCTCGCGCGGCCGGATTTCGCAGGGCAAAGCTGCGGTCCTCGACGGCGAGAGGCCTGTGTTTTGATTCCCTGTTTTCGGCTGGGTACAACCGCAGGATGGCCCTTCCAGCCCATCCCGCCGTCGCTTCGCAGGTCGAGTCCACCACCGGCGCAGCGGTTCCCGCGGCGGCAGTCGGCGGGGCCGCGACCCTCCGTCGCTTCGCCACGGCGGCCGGCATCTCGCTGGCGGTCGCCCCGCTGATGGCCGCCCCCTGGCTGCGGCAGGATCTCGTGTGGTGCGGGTGGCTCGCCATGGCGGCGGCGCTGCTGCTCGTGCCGCACCTGCGGGGCTGGTGGGGCGAGACCTGGTCGCTCGCCGCGGCGACGCTCGCGATCGCGATCGCCTTCCACTGGTCGCCGAAGGTCCTCGCCTACGCGATGAACACCAACTTCGAGATCGGCCTGCTCATCGCCGCGCCGATCATGCTCTGGGACGCCGCGCGACTCGTCGTGCCGCTGTGGTTCGCGGCCCGCGTGCAGCCCGATCCCCTGCGGGCCTGGCTGCCGGCGGGGCTGTTCGCCGCGGGACTCGAGGCGCTGCTTCCGGCCGTCTTCCCCTGGAAGTTCGGCTACAGCCAGGCGGCGTGGACGCCGCTGGTCCAGTCGGTCGATCTCTTCGGCCCCGAGTTCGCCACGCTCGTCTTCTATGCCCACGCGGGGGCGATCGTGTGGCTCGTGCAGGCCGCCCGCCGCACGGCCGCCGGCCTGCCGCCGCTCGCCGGGAGGACCGGCCTGGCCGCGGTCGCCCTCGTGCTCGCCAACCTCGCCTACGGGCTGGGGGCGATGGCCTACTGGCAGGCGCGGGTCGCCGCCGCGCCGACGGTCGGCGTCGCCCTCGTCCAGTCGAATCCGGAGGACGCCGACGGCGTCGATTCGCTCCGGAGCCTCACCGAGGCCCGCTGCTCCGGGAGCGACAGCCTGCCCGACCTCGTCTGCTGGCCCGAGTGCAGCGGCGGCTCCTACGAGTCGTCGCTCGAGTCGCTCGCCGACGCGGACGAGGTGCTCTCGAAGTCGCGGCCGCCCAACGCGGGCATGCGGCCCCTCGACGCGCCCGCCTGCCCGCTGCTCTTCGGCGGCAAGATCTTCTCCGGCCACCCCGAAAGGCCGCGGGAGCTCTACCAGTCGGCGATCCTCATCGACCCCGCCCACACGATCCTGGGCTGCTACCACAAGCGACACCTCATGCCCTTCGGCGAGTACGTGCCGGGCGAGGACTGGTTTCCCGACGTCAAGCGCTACTTTCCCATGCAGGACGACCTCACCGAGGGCCGCGACCCCGTCGTCCTCGGCTGCGGCCCGGGCGTGCGGCTCGGCGTGATGCTCTGCTACGAGGACATGATCCCGCGGGCGGCCCGCACGCTCGTGGCCGCGGGCGCCAACGTGCTCGTGTCGCTGATCAACGGCGCCGCGTTCACCGAGCCCCTCACGCTCGCGCAGCACCGGCTCCTGGCCCAGCTGCGATCGGTCGAGACCCGCCGCTGCCTGCTGCGGTGCGCCGCCACGGGCCAGACCTGCTCGATCTCGCCGCTGGGCGTGGTGACCGAGTCGCTGCCGCTGCAGGGCCGCGGCATCCTCGAGGCCCGCGTGCCGCTGCTGGAGGCCCGCACGCTCGCCAGCCGGATCGGACCGGCGTTTCCGGCCGTCGCGTGGCTGTGCGTGGGGCTGCTGGTCTACCGCAGCCGCCGCGCCGACTAGTGCGCATCCGGTTTTGCTGGAGCGACGATCCGGCAATCTGGGCGGGGAGGCGAAGGGGGTCGGCGAAAGCTCGACCTTGCGTGTGGCCGCCGCGGCCACAGCGAGGAGACTTTTGCCGCCCCCGAAGCCGGTGCTCCACCTACGTCGAATGCGCTTTAGCGCGGCGCCGCCTCGGCCGCCCGCCTGTAGAGCTCGAGGTCGAGCGCGTTGCGGTCGGCGATCGCGCGGCGGTCCTCGGCGGCGATGCTCTCGAGGGACCGGCGGCCCGCCGTGGAGTTCGTCCGCGCGTTCTTCCACGGCGTCGTGGCCCCGATCGCCGTCCGGATCGCCTCCATCGCGGGCGGCAACCGCTCCACGATGCCCACGACCCGGTAGCGGCCGCGGAGGACGTCCCACGCCCTGTCGACCGCACGGGCGGGATCGCGTTCCGCCTCGGCGGGACTCGCGCCCAGGAAGCTGCAGGTCATGTAGTTGCGCAGCTCGTCGCTGAGGCCCGACTCGACATAGTCCCGCAGCGACATCTTCCCGCCGACGACCCGCCCATGCAGGTAGTGGTCCGGCTGCTCGAGCACGTAGTAGTAGTGGGAGACGATGCGGTCGACCGGCTGCCGCAGGACCGTCGCCGTCACGGCGTCCGGCGCGAACCAGTCGAGGAGCCTGTGGGCGCCGTGGCCGATGACAAGGTCGTAGCGTCGCCGCTGCTCCTCGGGCATGCGCCTGAAGGTCTCGCACTCGTTCGGCCTGCGGTCGTAGACGGTGTAGGTCCGCCGCCGGGAGTACCGCTGCTCGAGGTATTTCATGGCCGCCGTGCCGGCGCACTTGGGCACGTGCTCGAAGAGCAGCTTCCTGACGCGGCCGGCGCTGCTCCACAGCATGAACATGGTCGTGGTTCTCCGTGCGGTCGCGCTGCCAGGACTGCCCGACCGGATCGGGACGCGGCACAGTCGGAAACGGCCGGGACGGTAACCACGCCGCGGCCGCAGCGACAGACCGAAACCGCCGTTCACGCAGCGGACGGTCCCGCACCGCAGCTTCGCCCGCCGCCGCACCTTGCCGCAGCCTGGCGGGCTCCCGTGCCGACCACCGCGGCTCCCCCGACGCCGGCCGTTGGCGAAATATTTCGCCGATTTGCCACTGCGACGACAGGCCGCCGCCGCTACGCTCCCCCGCCCGCCGATCACCCCCGGATCGACACCCGATGCGCCCGCGCGACACCGTTCCATTCACAGCCTGCCGGCAGGCCGGCGCCGCGGCCACCTCCGGACCCGACCGCGGCCCGGTGCCGCCGGCGTGTCCCGACTTCCTGGGCGAGCGGTTTCCCGAGCTCGCCTTCCCGCCCGCCGCCGGCCGCGAGCAGGACTACCGCCGCGCGTGCGAGCGGGGCTACGCCACGATGGCCCGGTCGCGGGTGGCGATCACCGGCCTGGCCCGCAACCTCGCCGCTGTGCTCCCCGCGACGATCCGGCGGATCGAGCGACTGCAGAGCCTCTTCGCCGACAGCCGGGTGGTCGTCTACGAGAACGACTCGACCGACGCCACGAAGCTCCTGCTGCAGAAGTGGGCGGCGTCCGACGACCGCGTGCACGTGACCCTCGAGGACTGCCGCGATCCGCGGAATCCGCCCAAGCGGTGCGCGCACCGCGCGGAGCGGATGGCCCGCTACCGGCAGCGGTGCCAGCAGCTCGTCCTCGAGACGTGCGGCCACTTCGACGCCACGATCGTGATCGACCTGGACGTCGCCGGGGGCTGGAGCGAGGACGGCGTCGCCAACTCGTTCGGGCACCACGACTGGGATTTCATCGGATCCAACGGCCTCATCTACCGCCGCGACGGACTGCGGATCAACGCCACGCGGCAATACGACATGTGGGCGCTGCGGTTCGATCCGGAGCTGTCGCCGATTCCGACGTCGCAGGCCGGGCGGTACCTCTACACGCGCGGCGAGCCGCTCGTGCCCGTCACCTGCTGCTTCGGCGGCCTGGGCATCTACCGGATGGATGCCTACCGGCACGGCCGCTACGGCACCACCGACACCGAACACGCCGGCTTCCACCGCGAGATGATCCACCAGGGATTCCCGCGCTTGTTCCTCAACCCGAGCCAGATCCTGATCTACGGCCGCCGTCACCGCTGCGGTGATCCGTTCGTGGCCGCGGTGGCCCGGGCCTGGGCGGCGCTGCGGGGCCGCCCGGCAACGCCGTGGATCTTCGGTCCGAACCGCCGCGCCGCCGCACCGGCGCAGGCCGACACGGCGGCCCACCGACGCCGGGCCGTCTGAAGGCTCCGCGGAAACCGGCTGCGGCGGACTGGGGCACGTTTCCGCGGACGCCCCCGTGCTCGGTTGAAGCCCCGCCCGTTCCTGCCATATTGTCGGGGCCGCGCGAGCCGCGGCAGCGGCAAGGGCGGAACGCCGCCGCCTCGCCACCAGCCCGCGGTCCGTCACGCAGGCGGCCCTCCTGCAAGAGGTTCAGCATGAAGATTCACGAATACCAGGCGAAGGACCTGCTCCGGGCCGCCGGAGTGCCGGTTCTGGCGGGGCGGGTCGCCCGCACTCCGGCGGAAGCCGCTGCGGCGTTCACGGCGCTGGGCACTCCGGTCTGCGCCGTCAAGGCCCAGATCCATGCCGGCGGCCGCGGCAAGGGGCAGGTCACGGGCTCGTCGCAGCGGGGCGTGGAGCTGGCCAAGTCGGCCGCCGACGCCGAGCGGATCGCGACGGGGCTGCTCGGCCAGACGCTGGTGACGATCCAGACGGGCCCCGAGGGGCAGGTCGTGCGGCAGGTGTTCGTCGAGTCGGGCTGCGCGATCGACCGGGAGCTCTACTGCGCCGTCCTCGTCGACCGTCGCGTCGGCTCCCCGGTGCTGATCGCCAGCACGGCCGGCGGGGTCGACATCGAGGAGGTGGCCGCCAAGACGCCGGAGCTCATCCTCAGCGAGCCGTTCGACCCGGACCGCGGCCTCGCCGGCTACCAGGCCCGGCTGCTGGCCGCGCGGCTCGGCCTGCCGACGGCCAGCTGGCGACACGCCGAGACCTTCTTCCGTCGGCTCTGCGCCGCATTCGTGTCGCTCGACGCGTCGCTGCTCGAGATCAACCCGCTCGTCCTCACCAAGGCCGGCGAGCTCGTCGCCCTCGACGCCAAGATGACGTTCGACGACAACGCGCTGTTTCGCCACAAGGACGTCGCCGCCCTGCGGGACGAGTCGGAGGAGGAGCCGGCCGAGACGCGGGCCGCGGCCGCCGGGCTCTCCTACGTCAAGCTGTCGGGCACGATCGGCTGCCTCGTCAACGGCGCAGGGCTCGCGATGAGCACGATGGACTTGGTCAAGCACCACGGCGGCGAGCCGGCCAACTTCCTCGACGTGGGAGGCGGGGCGGACGTGAAGCAGGTGACGGAGGCGTTCCGCATCATCCTGTCCGACCCGCACGTCAAGGCGATCCTCGTCAACATCTTCGGCGGCATCATGCGGTGCACGACGATCGCCAACGCCCTGGTCGAGGCTTCGAAGACGATCGGCTTCACGGTGCCCCTCGTCGTCAGGCTCGAAGGCACGGAAGTCGAAGAGGGCAAGAAGATCCTCGCCGCCAGCGGCGCGAAGATCATCACCGCCGACGGTCTGACCGATGCCGCCAAGAAGGTCGTCGCCGCCGCCCGGGCCGCCTGACCCCATCCCCGCACCCCACCCCCGAAAGCATCCCGTCATGAGCATCCTCGTCGACCGCAACACCCGCGTCATCTGCCAGGGAATCACCGGCAAGGTGGGTGAGTTCCACACCCGCGGCTGCCTCGACTACGGCACGCGGATGGTCGGCGGCGTCACGCCGGGAAAGGGGGGCGAGGAGGTCGCCGGCCTGCCCGTCTTCAACACCGTGGCGGAGGCGCGGGACGCGACCGGCGCGAACGCGACGATGATCTTCGTGCCCCCGGCGTTCGCCGCCGACGCGATCCTGGAGGCGGTGGGGGCCGGCATCGAGCTGGTGATCGCGATCACCGAGGGGATCCCGGTAATGGACATGGCCCGGGTGATGCCGGTGGTGAGGGATTCGCGGAGCCGGCTCATCGGGCCGAACTGCCCGGGCGTGATCACGCCCGGCCAGTGCAAGATCGGCATCATGCCCGGCTACATCCACACACCCGGACACGTCGGGGTCATGAGCCGCTCCGGCACGCTCACCTACGAGGCGGTGTGGCAGCTCACGCAGCTCGGGCATGGCCAGAGCACGTGCGTGGGGCTGGGAGGCGACCCGCTCGTCGGGTCGAGCTTCATCGACATCCTCGGGCTCTTCCAGGCCGATCCCGACACCCACGCCATCCTGATGATGGGCGAGATCGGCGGGTCGGCGGAGGAGGAGGCGGCGGCGTTCGTCAAGCACCACGTCACCAAGCCCGTCGCCGCCTTCATCGCGGGTCGCACCGCCCCTCCCGGCAAGCGGATGGGCCACGCCGGCGCGATCATCTCGGGGGGCAAGGGCACCGCCGACGCGAAGCTGGCCGCCCTGCGCGACGCCGGCATCGAGATCGCCGAGAGCCCGGCGGACATGGGCGCTGCCATGGCCCGCGCGATCCAGCGCCGCGGCCGCTGAGGCGGCTGGATCAGGCCGGCGCATGGACTACACTCTTTCGACATGAAGGTCGACCTGTTCATCCCGTGCTTCGTCGACCAGATGACCCCGCAGGTCGGCCTGGCCGTCGCCCGCGTGCTGGAGCGGCTCGGTCATGCCGTGGAGTTTCGGGCGGCCCAGACCTGCTGCGGCCAGCCGAGCTTCAATGCCGGCGCCTGGGACGAGGCCCGTGCGATCGCCATCCGCGCCATCGACGTCTTCGCCGGCGCGGAGGCCGTCGTCGGTCCCAGCGGATCGTGCGTGGCGATGATGCGGGTCTTCTATCCCGAGCTGCTGGCGGGCACGCCCCACGAGACCGCCGCGCTCGACCTGGCGGGCCGCACCTTCGAATTCGGTGAGTTTCTCGTGCGCAGGCTCGGCGTCACCGACGTGGGCGCGCGATTTCCGCACCGGGTCGCCTATCACGACGGCTGCCATGGCCTGCGTGAGCTGCGGGTGAGGGACGAGCCCCGGCAGCTGCTGCGGGCGGTTCGCGACCTGGAACTGGTCGAGTGCGACGAGCCGGAGAGCTGCTGCGGCTTCGGCGGGCTGTTCAGCGTGAAGTTTCCGATGATCTCCACCGCCATGGCGGAGGTGAAGGGCGGCTCGCTCGCCCGCACCGGCTGCGACTACATCGTCTCGAGCGACCCCAGCTGCCAGCTGCAACTCGACGGCTGGCTGTCGCGAAACGCCGGCGCATGCCCCGGCGGCAGGCCGCCGCGCACGATCCACCTCGCCGAGGTGCTCGCGGCCTTCCCGGGCTGATGCCGCTCCGCACCGGTCAGGGCTTGGCGGCCTCTGGCTTCGCCGCCTTGCGGTTGAGCGTGACGGCTCGCTCCGCCTTCAGTCCATGCATGTCGGTCACCGACACCAGGATCCTGAGCTTGCCGGACTTGCGGTCGCGGAACGCTTGGGCGTCGGTCATCTTGACGGCCCCGGTCGTCTTGTCGACCGACAGCACGTCGACGTCGTGATCGACGGACGTGCCGCCCTGTTCCTTCTCACCGGGCTTCTGCGGCGCGCCCGTCGGCTGGTTCGGGTCGATCCGCATGCCGTAGGTGAAGGTGTCGTTCGGATCCATGTCGATCGCGACGATCTGGTAGACGACGTCGCCATCCTTGACGTCCGCCCGGACGTCGGCCGTCTCCGCCGAATCGATCGTCGGCGCGTTGAGCACCTTCGCGTTGAGCCAGCCGCCCAGCCGATACCGCTCGATGAGCCCCACGTCCCTCCGGCCGTTGCCGTTGCCGTCCGAGTACGGAAGCTGGATGGTGAACGAGCCGTTGGCATCGGCATCCAGGTAGCGCTCGCCGTCGTCGAACGCATCGTTGCCGTTGACGTCGGAAAACACCTCGCTGCAGGAGGGTCCCGCGGCGGGCGGCGCCTGCGGCTGCTCGCCCATCGCGACCAGTTTCCTGTCGTCTTCATCGGCGGCGACGCACCGCACGAAGGTGTTGAGGACCTTCGTGCCGGCATCGAACCGCAGCCGTGAGCCGTCGATCCGCAGCGCCACCGGCAGCGGGATGATGGACAATGCGATGAGCGCGGTCCCGGCCAGGATGAAGCCGGCGAGGGCCCCGACGAGTCCCCCGCCCGCCTTGTCGATCGCGGGCGTGAACCGCACCACGTCGGCGGGCACGTAGCCTCCCACCGCGAGGCGGATGGCGACCGCCGTCCCGACCAACAGACCCCCGAAGGCCGCTGGAAAGGCATATGCGGTCGGCACCTCCATGCCCGTGAGCAGCCCGGCGAGCGGCTGGGCGAACGCCAGTGCCACCACCAGCGACGCCAGCACGTGCATGCCGGCGACCACCGCCAGAAAGAGGCCGAACTGAACGCCGTACGCGGCCAGGGCGAGCACCACTGCGACGACGATCACGTCGCCGAATCGCTGCAACATTCCCGTCGCGGCCAGCATCAGCATGATCGCCTCGTCGCCGTCCGGCACGCCGCCCGGTTCACCATGCGCTCACGAATTCCGGTCCTCCGGTCGCATCTCGCACGGCCGCTCACTTGGTCACCCGCACGATCTCGTTGAGGCTCGTGACTCCCGACAACACCTTCGCCAAGCCCGACTCCTGGAGGGTCCGCATGCCCGCCTTGCGAGCGGCGTTGCGGATCGCCTGAATCGAGGGATGTCCCACGAGCAGCTCGCGGATCTCGTTGTCGAACACCAGCAATTCGTGCACCCCCGTCCTGCCCTTGTAGCCCGTGCCGTGGCAGGCGGGACAGCCTTTCTCACGGTAGATGGTGATTTCCTTGTCGGCCGGAGCCCCCACCTTGTGACGAAAGTCGTCCGGAGCCGGATAGGGCTCCTTGCACTTGGGGCAGAGCACCCGCACGAGCCGCTGCGCGAGCACTGCCGTGACCGCCGACTGGATCAGCGACGTCTCGATGCCGATGTCCAGCAGCCGCGTGACCGTCGTGGCCGTGTCGTTGGCATGCAGCGTCGTGAAGACGAAGTGGCCGGTCATGGCGGCCTGCATCGCGATCTCGGCCGTCTCCCGGTCACGGATCTCGCCGACGAGAATGACGTCGGGATCCTGACGCAGCACCGACCTGAGGATCTTGGAGAACGTCAGCTCCGCCGCGTTGTTCACGGCCGTCTGCGAGATGTTCTCGAGGCGGTACTCGATCGGATCCTCGATCGTGACGATGTTGCGGGAGAGGACGTCGATCTCGCCGAGGGCGACGTAGAGCGTGGTCGTCTTTCCCGAGCCCGTGGGGCCGCAGACGATCAGCATGCCGTGCGGCTGGTGGATGATCGATTGCAGCGTCTTGAGCATGGAGTCGCGCATGCCCAACGACGCCAGTCCGCCCTTGAGCACGCCCCCGTCGGCGTCGAGCAGCCGCAGCACCATCTTCTCGCCGAAGTTCGTCGGACCGGTCGCGGCCCGGATGTCGAATTTCCTCGACTCCTTCAGCACGGCGAAGGCGCCGTCCTGCGGCCGGCGCCGCTCGGCGATGTCCATGTCGGCGCACACCTTGATGGCCGACACGGCCGCCTTGCCATTCGCGCCCTGCAGCGTGGCGATGTTCTGCATGATGCCGTCGATGCGGCACCGCACCTGCACTTCCTCGTTCGCCTTGGGCTCGAGGTGGACGTCGGTCGCCCGCATCTCGATCGCCTTGTCGAAGATCTGCTGGACGGTCTTGACGGCCCGCGATATCTCGCGATCCACGTTCTTGCCGCTCTGGCCTTCCACGACCGTGCCGTCCTTCTTGAGCAGGACGACGCCGGGGTCGGCATGGCTCCCGGACGACGACGAGCGGGCGCCGCGGAACCACCCCATGACCGTCTCCTCGGCTCCCACCTTCCGCGCGACGGCCAGGATCACCTCCCTGGCGAACCGGCGGCTGAGGATCGTGCGGGTCGAGGGGGCTTGACGGTCGCGATACACGACGTACGCGAGCGCAGCCGCGGGCATCAGCACCAGGAACAACGGGAGATAGCCGAATCCGTACTGGTAGGTGAGGAGGAAGAACACCGCGCCGACGGCGACCGACCCGAGGGCCCACGGCAGCGGGTCTCCGATGATCTCGCGGGCGTCGTCCTCGATCCAGACGCAGAAGGCCGCCCAGGCCGCGGCCAGGACGAGCCACGCCCCGCCCAGCCAGACCACGCGTTCGATCGCCGCCGCCGACACCATGTGTTCGATTCTTCCTGCCGATCCCGATCGCCGCTGCCGTCCCGAGCCCGCCCGCCGGAAGGCGGAGAGTCCCTGAATCCGGCGGGTTTCACCCTTGTCTTACCACCATTCCCGCGAGAAATCCATGCGAGGACGCTGGCCGCTCCGCGATGGAAACATTGTTGCGGCCCGCCGAACCCGCGGCCATCCTGCGGGTATGCTGAAGGGTATGACCGACGCGCACGCAGCCGCCCTCGACGCCGAGCCGCCGAAGCTGGCGAAAAAGCGGTTCCTTCGCGACGCCACCCGCAGCGCCGGCGACACGGGACACCGCGCGTTCGTCCGCAGGGCGCTCAGCGGCTATTACGCGAGCCGCGACCTGCAGAAGTCCCGCTACCGCGATTGGGAGCATGCCCGTGACGCGGCGGCGCTCGCCAAATGGTCCGCCGTGAATCGTCTGGACGAACTGCTCCCGCGGTTCGTCGCCGCCTTCGAGGCGAATGGCGGCCGGGTGCACTGGGCGCGGGATGCGGACGAGGCGCGGGGGATCGTGCTCGCCCTGCTGCGAGACGCCAAGGCGAAGGCCGTCATCAAGAGCAAGTGCATGACGAGCGAGGAAATCCACCTCAACGCGGCGCTGGAGGCCGACGGCTACGGCGTCGTGGAGAGCGACCTCGGCGAGTTCATCCAGCAACTCCGGGGGGAGCCGCCCTACCACTTCGTCTTCCCCTGCATGCACGTGCGCCGCGACGAGATCAGCGACCTCTTCGGCAGGCACCTCGGCACGCCGCCGACGGACAGCCCGGAAGAGCTCACCATGATCGCCCGGCGGCACATGCGCCGGCTCTACGTCGACGCCGACGTGGGCATCACCGGCGCGAACTTCCTCATCGCCGAGACGGGACAGATCTCGATCACCGAGAACGAGGGCAACGCCCGGCTCACGGCGGCGCTGCCGCGCGTCCACATCGCGATCGCCGGCATCGAGAAGGTCGTGGAGCGGCTCGACGACATGGCCGTGCTCCTGCCGATGCTGGCGACCGCCGGGGCCGGCCAGCCCATGACCTGCTACAACACGCTCTATGCCGGGCCGCGGCGGGACGGGGAGGCCGACGGCCCCGAGGAGATGCACCTCGTGCTCCTCGACAACAGGAGGACGGCGCTGCTGGCCGATCCGGAGCAGCGGGACAGCCTGCACTGCATCCGCTGCGGGGCGTGCCTCAACGTCTGTCCGATCTTCAAGAACGTCGGCGGCTTCACCTACGGGACGACCTACCAAGGTCCGATCGGCTCCGTGATCACGCCGCACCTGCGCGGACTCGCCGACTGGAACCATCTGTCGGCGGCCAGTTCCCTCTGCGGGGCCTGCAGCGACGCCTGCCCGGTGCGGATCGACATCCACCATCACCTGCTCCACAACCGCCGCAACGCCGTCCGCGAGAGCCCGCATTCCTGGGAGCGGCTCGGCCACAGGCTGTTCGTGACCGTGGCCCGCCGGCCGTGGCTCTTCGCAGCCGGTGGCTGGCTGTTCCGCCGCTGCCTGCCGCTCCTCACCTG
>Ga0315906_10007483_pt1 | contig 13284 bp, 13 predicted proteins | sample LakEriMetagenome_4_FD_203526 | JGI IMG/M metagenome (GOLD analysis project Ga0315906, IMG submission 203526) | Freshwater fungal communities from buoy surface, Lake Erie, Ohio, United States - Buoy 2 MA122 | ecosystem: Environmental > Aquatic > Freshwater > Lake > Lake biofilm | place: USA...
CGCATTTAGTAAAGGCCTGGAATGAAATTCCACATGTTACTCAATTTGATGAAATTGATGTAACGGATATGGAGCACTTTAGAAAAAATTTAATTGATCTTAATACAAAAGAGAAAATTACTATTACTCCCCTTGCTTTTATTATGAAAGCACTAGTTAATGGGATGAAAAAGTATCCTAATTTTAATTGCTCACTTGAACCTACTGGTGAGAATATTATTTATAAAAAATATTATCACATTGGAATTGCTGTTGATACCCCTCATGGTCTAATGGTTCCAAAAATTAGAAATGTTGATCAAAAAGATCTTCTAACCTTAAGCAATGAGCTTAGAAAAATTAGTAAATTGAGCAAGGAACTTAAAATCGATAAAAAAGAATTTTTTGGAGGATCAATGACAATATCTAGTCTTGGCGGAATTGGAGGAAGTTTTTTTACACCTATTATAAACAGTCCTGAAGTTGCAATAATAGGAATAGGAAAAACAGAAACAAAACAAATATTTATTGATGGAAAATTCTTAGCAAGAGCAATGATGCCAGTTTCACTCTCTTATGATCATAGAATAATTGATGGAGCAGAAGCAGCCAGATTCTGTCAAGATCTCAAACTAAGTCTTGGAAAAAACTTTGCTTTCAATTTGTCATTTTAGAAATGATAAATGGTTACTGCGAAGAAAAATATATTCCCCTAAAAAAAATATTTGAAGATTATTTCTTAAAACAGGAGGAAATTGGAGCGTCATTTGCAATCTATAAGGAGGGAAAACCATTAATAGATTTATGGAGCGGTCTTAAAAATAAAAATGATAAAAAATGGGAGGAAAATACTATCGTAAATGTATTTTCAGCAACAAAAGGTATTTATGAAATTGTTACTTCCATTCTAATTGATCAAAATATTTTAGATTTAGAAAAATCTGTTTCTTATTATTGGGAGGCTTTTAAACAAAGCAATAAAAGAGAAATCACGCTAAAGCATATTTTATCTCATCAATCTGGACTCTATAGATTTAAAGAAAAGATCACACAAGAGGATCTTTTGGATTGGAATAAAATAATAACTATTTTAGAAAATCAGGAACCGGATCATCCGTGTGGTAAAAAAACATATTATCATGCAAAAACACACGGATTTTTAATCGGAGAAATTATAAAAAAAACAACAAAAAAAAGTTTAGGAGAATTAGTCTCCGAATTACTATCAAAGAAACTAGGTTTAGATTTTTTTATCGGAACTCCAAAAAATCAACTGTCAAATATTGCTTTTCTCTATGAAGAAAAAACTGAAACTAAAATATCAGCCGAATTTAATGCATTTAACAATCCTGAGCATGAAATAAATTTTTATAACAAACAAAAATGGCAGACCGCTGAGGTTCCTTCAATGAATGGTCACGGGAATGCAAGATCTATTGCTAAAATTTATGATATTTTTGTAAATGACCTATTATTAGAAAAAAATATTTTATTATCAAAAGCAACAATTAAAAAATGCCTAACAGAGGGTACTAGTAGAATTGATGAAAGTTTAATGATGCCTATTAGATGGTCTCAAGTTGGCTTAATACTTAGAGGTGGATGGTTATTTGGAAAAAACAAAGAGTCTTTTGGTCATAATGGCTGGGGCGGATCTTTGGGTTTTGCTGATCCAATGTTGGGAATAGGAGTTTCTTATGCTACAAATAAAATTAATCCTACAATGGTCTCTGATCAAAGAATTATAAATTTGTTAAAAAAATTTTATGAAATCTATTAAAATATTTTATTTTTTAAATAATATTTTCTAAATCTTTTTTAGAAACTAAATTTAAATAATTTTTATAATTGTAGTAAAAATCTTTAAATTTTAATTTATTAAAACTCTTTATATTGAGGCTAAGTAAATTTCTATTTTTTCTTTTAAGGATGATACCAATGCCATGGTCGGCCATACAAACATAAGTATCTAAATTTTTATCAGTCCTTGTTTCAACTATATTTTTCCATACATCGCCGTTCCATATTCCTGAACATCTTGGAACTGTCTGTCGAATGCAGCTTTCTGGCATACAATCATGCAAAAAAATAACTCCGTTATCATTCAAAAAAAGTAAAGAATTCTTTATATCTTTTTTCACCTGATCGTAATGGTGAAGTCCATCAATAAAAATAATATCAAATTTAGTCTTATTAAATTTAAAAAAATTATCACTTGTATCTCTAATGGTTCCTCCCTTTTCAGGATCAACTCCTACTTTGCTTTCTATTTCTATTTTAGAAAATAACTCATCATCAAAACAGCCAATTTCTAAATAACTTTTATATTTTTTCTTAAATATTATATCTTGTATTACATTGTGTCTGGTTGGATATTTATGCCATTCAAAATTTATTTTTTTGAAAAACTTTTCACCAAATATATAATAATATAATTTATTAATCTTCATTTTTAATTTATTCATAGTTATATTTTTATATTTTCTGGCCTAATCCATGATGGTTTGTTTAATATAGAATATACCAAACCAGACAAACGATACCTATTCAGCAGATATTTTTTCTTATTAAAAACAATTAATGAAAATAATATTTTTATTATTGATGAAAAAAGTTTACTAAACGCAATAGTATAGGCTTTAAATTTTCCTAAATGTTTTAGGTTGTAATAATATAATGACCACATCCAGTGCCAATTTCTACATAATTCAACTTCAAAGCTACTGCCTGACCCTTTTTTTTCAGAATGATAAATTTTTGAATCACTAACTAAGTAAATTTTTCCATTTTGATTTTTAATTCTTCTGCACAAATCTATTTCTTCTAAAAATAAAAAAATTTTTTCATCAAATATTGATCTAAAATTTATATTCTTAAGATTTAATAGCATTGCAAAACCTTTCACGTAATCCACTTCCAATACTTTGCTAGAAATATTAAAATAATTTTTTTTAGAAAAATTACCGTAATTATCGTAAAAATTTGGCGCCATTATTGAAAATTTATCTTTTAATAATAATTGGGCCGCTTGTAATTCTTCTATAGTATTCTCATCTATGTATGTATCTGGATTCAATATAAATGCATATTGAGTTTTAACCTTAGAAATTCCTAAATTATTTCCTCTTCCATATCCTAAATTTTCTCCTGCAATAACAACTTCCACATTTTTAAATTTACTTTCTATAGAATCTTTAATTAGATAATTTTTAGAATTTTCAATAATAATAATTCTATTATTAGAATTTATGCTTTCAATACATTTGGTAATTACTTGTTGGCTATTAAATGTTACTATTACAAATGTAATGTTATCTTTAAAACTAATCATTAATTTAAACTATAAAATTACCAATTATAAATATATAAAATATTATTTATTAATTAATAATAATATATGAAAACAGTTATTGTAACTGGCGGTTTAGGCTTTATAGGAAGCAATTTAATTAAAATATTAAATAAAAAAAAATACTTTGTAATTAATATTGATAAAGCAACTTATGCGGCCAACTTTAAAAATATTCCTATAAATATAAAAAATTATAAATTTTATAAACAAGACATAAATAATAAAAATTTTTTAAAGAAAATATTACAAACTTACAAACCATCTATTATTTTTAACTTAGCAGCAGAAACGCATGTTGATAGATCTATAGAAAATCCTAGTAATTTTATAAATACTAATATTCTAGGAGTTTTTAATATTCTCGAAGTGTTACGTGAATATAAGCAAAATACTAAACTTGTACACATTTCTACTGACGAAGTTTATGGAGACATAATAAACAAAAGAAGTTCAAAAGAAGAAGATAGGTATAATCCAAGCTCACCTTATGCAGCTTCAAAAGCAGGCTCTGATCTTTTGATATTGTCTTATATTAGAACATTTAAAACTCCAGCAATAATAACAAATTGCTGTAACAATTTCGGCCCAGGACAATTTCCTGAAAAGCTTATTCCAACAATAATAAGCAATATTATTAAAAATAAAAATATCCCAATATATGGAAACGGAACAAATAGCAGAGAATGGATTTATGTTGACGATCACGCTGAAGGTTTAATTGCAGTCTCAAAGAAAGGTCTTATAGGACATCAATACAATATAGGATCTGGCATTCGATTAAATAATTTGGATATAGCAAATAAAATTCTTTTATTATTTAAAAAAATTACTAAACAAAATACTCACTCTAAAATAGTTTTTGTAAAAGATCGTCCTGGTCATGATATGTGCTATTCTTTAAATTCTGAAAAAATAAAAAAAAAATTAGGCTGGGATATAAAATATAATATTAATGATGCCCTATCTAAAACTATAAAATGGTATATATCAAAATTTAAAGATAATTTTTTTGATCAAAAAAATTATGGAAAAAGAATTGGTTTAATAAATGATTAAAAAAGGAATTGTATTGTCTGGAGGAACAGGATCTAGGCTTGGTCCTATTACAAAGTCAGTTAATAAACAGCTATTGCCTTTGTATGATAAGCCAATGATATTTTATCCTCTTTCGGTCCTTATGTTGGCTGGAATAAGAGATATATTAATTATTACTAACAAAAATGAAATTGGAAGTTTTCAAAAATTATTAAATGATGGCAATGAACTGGGCATCAAAATATCATTTTTAGAACAAGAAAAACCAAACGGCTTACCCGAAGCTTTTATAATGGGAGAAGGGTTCATAAAAAAACAAAGCGTAGCATTAATACTCGGTGATAATTTTTTTTACGGACAAGGATTTACTAAAAGATTAAAAGAAATGGTTAAAAATAAAAGTGGAGCAACAATATTTGCTTACCCTGTTAATAATCCATCTGACTATGGAGTTGCAGAAATTAAGGATGGTAAAGTTAAAAATATAGAGGAAAAACCAAAAAAACCAAAATCTAATTTAGCTATAACTGGATTATACTTTTTTGATTCTAGTGTAACAAATATAGCAAAAAAATTAAAACCTTCGAAAAGAAATGAACTTGAGATTGTAGATTTAATCAGAGCATATTTGAAAAAAAATAAACTTAAAATTGAATTAATGGGTCGAGGTAGTGCTTGGCTAGATGCTGGAAATGCTGACAGTCTATTTGAAACTTCTCAATTTATAAACAGTATTGAAAAAAGACAGGGTCTAAAAATAGCTTGTCTTGAAGAAATTGCGTTAAATAACAAATGGATTAATTCAAATCATATAAAAAAAAGAATTAATTTTTATGGTAAAAACAAATACTCTGAGTATTTACAAAAATTAATCTAAGTTAATTAATTGAAAAAAAATATATTAATAACAGGTGCTTCAGGATTTGTAGGAAGCCACGTACTAGATGACTGTATAAAAAATAATTTTAATGTTTATGCGATTTTTAGGCATTCAAAAAAAAATGTTAGTTTTGCAAAAAAATATAAAAAACAAATATTCCCAATATTTTATAATAATATTTATGAGATTAAAAATAAATTAACTAATTGTAAAATTGATTATGTCATCCATTGCGCAACTCATTATATAAAAAAGCATGATCATAATGATATTGAAAATATTATTAAGTCGAATGTTTTGTTCTCGACTATTCTTTTGGATGCAGTGGTTAATATTAAAATTAAAAAATTTATTAACCTCGGAACAGTATGGCAGCATTTTAACGATACTAAAAATTTAGCTTTTAATCTTTATGCGGCTACAAAACAATCTTTTGAATGCATATTTAATTATTATAAAAACCAATATACGAAAATTAAATTTTATAATATTCTCTTAACAGATACTTTTGGGGCTAATGATAAAAGAAAAAAATTAGTTCCTGCTCTCCTAAAAAAATTTAAGAATAAAAATCAAAATAAAATAAATATACCAAAAAATTTATCTATGAATTTAGTTAACATAAATGAGGTTACCAAATGTTTAAATATCTTATTAAAAAATAATTCTAAGTCAAATAACTATGTCATAAAATCAAAACAGGATGTAAAAATATTTGATTTAATTAATTTTTTAAATGATAACTTGGAAAAAAAAATAAAAGTAAATTGGTTAAAAAATACTAAAAATTATAAAATAGTTAAATTAAAAAATTTACTAGAAAAAGATAATAATATTAATAAACAGATATTGGAATTGTTTAATGAAAATAACAAAAACTAAATTTAAAGATTTAATAATTATCCAACATGAAAAATTTATTGATTATCGTGGTGAGTTAAGAATAACTTTTCACCAAAAAAATCTTAATATAAATAATTTTTTATTTGAATATGCGGTAACATCAAAAAAAAATGTCTTAAGGGGACTACATTTTCAAAAAAAGTTTCAACAGGCTAAACTTGTTTATGTTTTAAAAGGAAAAATTCTTGATGTAGTAATAGATTTAAGAAAAAAATCTAAGACATTTGGGAAATACTTTTCAATTATTTTATCAGATAAAAATAAAAAAGCGTTATATGTTCCTGAGGGATTTGCTCATGGTTACTATTGTTATGAAAATACCAATATAATTTACTATAAACTATCTAATTATTACAAACCAGAATATGAAGATGGAATAATTTGGAATGCGAATGATATTAAAATCAAGTGGCCTAATGGAAAAAAAATTCTATCTTCGAAAGATCAAAAACTTAAAAACCTCAAAGAATTTATAGAAAAACATAAAAATTTATGAAAAAAGTATATTACGGATATGCAGTTTACGATCGTAAAGAGATCAATGCGGTCAATGAAGTATTGACTAAAAAAAATCTTACGCTGATTGATGGTCCATCCGTAAAGCTTTTTGAAAAAAATGTAGCAAAGATTTTCGGTAAAAAATTCGGTCTAATGGTTAACTCTGGATCATCTGCTAATTTGCTTGCGATAGCATCTTTAAAGCTGAAAAAGGGAAGCGAGATTATCACACCAACTTTGACTTTTTCTACAACCGTTGCCCCAATTTACCAATTAGGAATGGTTCCTTATTTTATAGATGTTGAAATGAATAAATTCATAATAAATATTGACCAAATTGAAAAAGCTATAAATAGAAACACTAAGGCAATAATAGTACCTAATTTATTAGGAAATATTCCTGATTATAAAAAAATTTATAAAATAGCCAAAAAATATAAACTTCAAATTATAGAGGATTCTGCTGATACGATTGGGTACACGATAAATAAAAAAAAATTCGGAAAATTTTCTGATATAACAACTACTAGTTTTTATGCTTCCCATATAGTAACTGGAGCGGGATTTGGTGGTATGGTCTGCTTTAATGATAAAAAACTTTACGAAGAAGCTAAAATATTAAGAGGATGGGGAAGATCTTCAGCAACTTTTAATGAAAGCGAAGATATTAAAAAAAGGTTCTCAGCAAAAGTATCTGGGATACCTTATGATGGTAAATATATTTTTTTAAGAATGGGTTATAATTTTCTTCCTTCTGAAATTTCAGCTGCATTCGGTTTGCAACAAATAAAAAAACTTAATAATAATATCAGTATTAGAATTAAAAACTTTGAATATTTAAAAAGTTTTTTTTCTAAATTTCAAGAATATGTAAATTTACCCATTACTAATTTAGATGCAAGAACTGGATGGCTTGCATTTCCTCTAACAATAAAAAAAAATAAAAAATTTAATAGAAGAGATATGCAAATTTATTTTGAAAAAAATAATATTCAAACTAGAACTATATTTACTGGTAATATTCTTAGACAACCTATAATGAAAAACTTAAAGTATAAATCTGTTAAAAACTCATCATTAATAAGTGACTATGTTATGGAAAATGGAATTTTACTAGGTTGCCATCACGGTATTAAATTGAATGATTTAAAATATATATGCGAAGTGTTTATTAATTTTTTAAAATACAAGAAAGCAATTAATTAAAATCTGATTAAAAATTTATGTTTTACCAATAGATGTAATTTTATTTTTATCTAAATTGTACATAACTATTGGCCATCTCAAAACTTTATAATATTTAGTAAACCAATAGTCCAAAAACCTTTCATTAATATACTGAAAAATTCTAGAATTTTTTATTAAAGGTAAATTATTATTCTTATTAACTATATTTTCACACTTTGAGAACCATTCAAATATTACACTTGAGTATCTATTAATAATTTTAACTTTACTAATGTACATTCCATGTGCACTTAAATATGTTCTCTGTTTTAAAAATTCTAAAAAATCATCTCTTTCAGTAGGTGGTAAATATTGAATTATATCAAAAATTAAATCGTATCCAAAGGAACCTAAGGATTTTGCAAACTGATCTAGAACTGTGGTTTTATATTTGAATAAACTAAAGTCTCTTTTTATAGGAAATAATAAAATATTTTTAAATATCTCTTTTATCTTTTTTTTAAAATAAAATGATGGAGAGATTATTGCGTCATACTCATGCCACGTCCTATCAATCTCTGTGAGAATTATTTTTTCTAAATGATTCAACTCAATGTCCTTTGTGATTATATTCTTAATCCATAATCTTCTATACTGTGAAAAGCCTATCCAAGAATCTTGATTATAGTTATCAAGAAAATTTTTCCATATATAATAATGTCCAACTAAATCAGCATAGCTAAAAAATTTTTCTGAAATATTTTTTTTTGTATTAGACCGATGCCAACTATTAGGGAAATTAAAATTATTTCCTACTCCTAACATCTGTATTGAAGGATAAAATTTGTCTAAATAATTAATAGTCTGATGAGAAGTACAAAATATTATTAATTTATTTTCTGTCACTATTTTTTTCTTTATAATTTATTAAAATATTTATTGTTAACATATAAAATTAGTAAATTTATGAAGATTGTTTATGATGTAATTTGGATATTTTTTTTTAACAATCTTAACTTCTTTAAAAACTCGATCACGATTATAAAGATCTTTTTTTTCGATAATTTTTTTTTTGATTAAATTAACATCAAAAAATTCTTTTTTGTTATATTCAGAATGAGCAAAGGTCTTAATTTTTTTAGAAATATTTTCTGGAGACATTAAATTATTAAAGTGCCAACCACCATTCTCAAATATTTCTATATTTTTTTCTTTATCAATTCTCCAAAATGGATATTTAAGATTTTTTCTTAAAATCTTTTGCCTCATAAAATCTATCGATAACAAATTTTTCTTCATAGCAATTCTTGTGCCTTCCCACGGATCTTCATACTGATTATATAAATTAATTTTATAAACGAAATGTCTTTGTAGAAAAATTCCATATTTTTTTTTTAGGACAAGATTTTTTAATAAACTTGGATTGGGTATTTCATCTGGGTCTGAAAACATTATATAATCATTTTCTTTACAATTTCTTAATCCTTCAAATATTTTTTCTCTTTGTAGTGCTTGATTTTTCCAAGGTCGTGTTGGTTTAGGAAATTTATCTTTTACTATTATATGAATAATCTTATTTTTAAATTTAACATTTTTTAATCGAAAATTAATTTTTTTTTTTTTACCTTTATGATCATAAATAGACTCACAGATTATAAAATAATCTACTACCGGATTTAATATTTCAAATCTTAAATTTGTAATGAAATTTTCATTAAAAAATGTAATACAATCAAATATTTGATTTTTAATTCTATTGTTAATTTTATTCATTAAAATGATATTAATTTTTTTATTAAAAATATTAAAATACAATTAATTGGCGGAGAGAAAGGGATTCGAACCCTTGATACCTTTAACAGTATACACGCTTTCCAAGCGGGCGCCTTCAACCACTCGGCCATCTCTCCATTCTAAATTTTTTTGCAATTATACATATCCGCTGTACTAAATTTATTATTTAAAATATCTATGCATTTTTTTTTAAAACAATTTATATTATTTGGCTTTCTACTTTCAAATAAATGATAAATTCCCTCTTCGTAAAAAGTTCCAATTCCATACTTTCCATAATTATGTAAATTATAATTATCAGCTTCTAGCTGATAGAATGATGGGTAAAAAGCTTTATACTTAATATTATATTTTTCAAATTTATAACACACACCCTCTGCTACATCAAATTTTTTTCTAAAAAAATTTTTTAATTTATTCTTTCTTGCTTTAAAAGATGGTCTGCCCAACTTTTTCCAGGTATCCACATTTATAAAAAAAAAACCTGGTCCAACAAAAATATGATTTTGTGGTTTTATATGGTTAGAAACCTGAGCAATACCAATAATACTTTTACATTTAATAATGTAATTCTGACATTCATTAATAATTTTTTTATTTGTAATTACACAGTCTATATCTATAAATCCTAAAACTTCCTCTTTGCAGTTATTTATTACATCATTCATCCACTCTCCCGGACTAATTGTTTTTTTATGATATTGAACATTAATATCAAATTTATTCATGATTTTTTTATGATATTCGTAAAAAATGGGGTCATTATTTTCCCAAAAAAGACTATGTATTTCCATACTCAAAATTTAATAATTAAATTTATTTTTTTAAAAAAATTTATTATTGGATTTTTTTCTTGGCTCGTTTGACTTTTCCATATTTCTAAAATCTTAATATAATTTTCTAATAAATCCCAATTTATTTTATAATCCTTAGAATAGTATTTTTTCATAAATATTTGTCTATTTGCATAATTAAGTTGATATTCATAAATCGATTTCCTACACCTAAAATTGTAAATTTTTTTAGATAAATTACTATAAACAATTATTTTATAATTTTTATCTGGTGTCCATGGATTAAATATAAGTATTTTGCCTTTTGTACCTTTAATTACTGTTGGTTTTTTAAATTTCTTTTTTACAGAAACAGCAATGTTTGAAGTAATATTATTATTAAAAATAATTTTAGCATATGCTGTTTCATCTATATTTAAATAATTTTTAGAATTGAAACCAAAAAAATTTTTTAACTTAACACATTGATTTTCACAAACAGAAGCAACAATAATAGAAAAAACAATTGGGTAGCAGCCTAAATCAAATATTGCCCCACCCCCATATCTATCAGTTAATATTCTTTTAAATCTTTCATCAGTACTTTTTACTTTGGAACCAAATGAGGAATTAATTTCAAGAACTTTTCCTATTTCGTTTTTTTTTATAATTTCGATAATATTTTTTAACTGAGGATGAAATAAATTCATCATACTTTCCATAAAGAATATTTTATTTTTTATTAATAATTTTTTACATAAAATAAGATCGCTTAGTTTTAAAAAGGATGGTTTTTCTACTAAAATATTTTTTTTTTTTTTTATACACTTTAATATAAATTCTTTGTGCAACTTATTAATTAATGAAACGTAAACGATATCAATTTTTTTATTATTTAGTATTTTATTATATGTTCTAAATACAGAAAAATTTTTATAGTAATTTTTATTATATTTTTTTTTAAAATAATTTCTATTTTTTAAAGTTTTACTTGCTATGCATACTAAATTAGAATTTTTATCTTTAAAAATAGTTTCTGCAAAAACTTTGCTCATTCTTCCGCCGCCTAAAATTGCCCAGTTGACTTTACGCATAGTTATTATTTTATATAAGATTAAAATTTAAATAATATAATTATAATTAGTTTTATTTTCGTGATAAATTTACAATTTGTATGTTTAAATTTAAAAATATTTATAAATTTTTTATTTACCAAATATTTAAAATTGTTTACGGAAAAATTTTAATCAAAAAAAAAATTGATATTTTAGTAAATCAATCACGAGATATTTTATTTAATAAAGAAAATATAAATTATCAAACTCATATAATTAAGAATGGTAGAATTTATACTGATTATGTAAGCAATGTAGCCGTCATAAGTAAAAGTGATCTTTATAAAAAAACCTCCTTTGAGGGTATTAATAGTAAAAAAAAAAATATATTTTCTGAAATTTTTAAAATAGGAACTCCTAAATTTAAAAAAAAATTTAAAGGTACTGTATTAAGTTTAGTACAGGGTGCAAGTGGATCTAATTATTTTCATTGGATGTTTGATATTCTTCCAAAAATTTTCATTTGCTCAAAAAATATATCTTTAAGTAGTATAAATTATTTATATTTACCGGAAATAAACATCCTACAAAAACAAACTCTCAAATTGCTCAATATTAAATCGAAAATAATTAATAGTAAAAACTTTAGGCACATATCAGCTGATAAAATAATAACAGTTGATCATCCTTGGTATAAGGGGGGATATTTTTCTAAATATTCTATGAATATACCAAGTTGGATAGTGTTTTGGTTAAGAAAAAAATTTTTAAATAAGAAAAAGAAATTTAAGTGTAATAAACGAATTTATATAGACAGATCAGACTCTAAATTTATGCATTCACAAATAATAAATAGTAAAGAAACTTATAAACTTTTAAAAAAGTACAATTTTAAGAAATATAAAATTGCTAATTTTAATTTTTTTAGACAGATTTATTTATTCTGGAATTCTAAATTTATTATTAGTGCGCATGGTGCTGCTCTAACTAATTTAACTTTCTGTAAACCTAAAACAAAAGTTATAGAAATAAGAAGTAAAAAAAACTTTGGTCGATACTTTGAGAGAATATCCAAAATTAATAAACTTAATTACTCATTAATTAAAACTAGTAAAATTACCTCACCATCTGGTGATATCCTAGTGCCATTAAATAGATTAGAGAAGTTGATAATAAATAAAATATAATTTCATTCATTTTTATTTATCTTCAAAACTTCTATAAAAGCTTCTTGGGGTATATCAACACTTCCAAATTGTCTCATTCTAGCTTTTCCTTTTTTTTGCTTTTCTAAAAGTTTTTTCTTTCTATCTCTAGCTCCTCCACCATGAATTCTACTAATAACATCTTTTCTATAACCAGATATTGTTTCTCTCGCTATAACTTTTCCCCCAATTGCAGCTTGGATTGGGATCTGAAATTGGTGTCTTGGTATTAAGTCTTTTAATCTTTCGCACATTAATCTTCCTTGTCTTACAGCAAAATCTTTATGAATGATCATAGAAAGTGCATCAACCATCTCTTCATTCACCAATATAGATAATTTAATTAGATCACCTTCTCTATAGTCATTCAATTCATAATCAAAACTTGCATAACCGCTAGAAATAGATTTGATCTTATCGTAAAAATCAAAAACAACTTCATTCAATGGTAATTCGTAAGATAGTACTGCCCGATTTCCTGAATAACTTAAGCTTTTTTGCTTTCCTCTTTTTTCTTCACATAATTTCATAATTGAGCCCAGATATTCATCTGGAAGAATTATTGTTGCGTTAATCCAGGGTTCATTAATGGATTTAATAAAATTTGGTTCTGGCATATTTGCAGGGTTTTGAAGATCCATAA
>Ga0315906_10007486_pt1 | contig 13281 bp, 16 predicted proteins | sample LakEriMetagenome_4_FD_203526 | JGI IMG/M metagenome (GOLD analysis project Ga0315906, IMG submission 203526) | Freshwater fungal communities from buoy surface, Lake Erie, Ohio, United States - Buoy 2 MA122 | ecosystem: Environmental > Aquatic > Freshwater > Lake > Lake biofilm | place: USA...
ACGGGCGTTGTTGGCTTCCATCGTGCCAATCTTGCCCCAAGGGCTTGCCTCGAATGCGGACCATGCCTGTTCCTGCGTCTCGGCAGGCGTGGCTGTGGGGTCTGGCGCTCCCTGCTGGCCCATGCCGCTTGTGGGCATGGCGCGGCCCTCGCCTGCGAAGTTCTGCGAGTGCCAGCGGCCATAAGCTGCCGGATCGCCTCCGAACTGCGCTGCTACCTGCGGCTTCGAGAACTCGGCTGCGAGGTCAGGATTGTTGCGGACATAGGCTGCGAAATCGGGCTGTGTTGAGCCCATCGCGCCGCTGTATTGCCCGCCGCCTGCCGGATTGTTGAGCCCGAGGAACGCGCTTTGACGGCCACGGGCTGCATTGCCCTCAACCGCGTACTTGCTGAGAACGTCGCGCGCCTGGTCCCGGCTTTCGCGCTGGAATTGCAGCGCCTCATTCTGTGATTTCGCCTGAATGTTCCCGGCGTTCTTGATCGCCTTGGCGTTCTGGCTTCCTGCATAGAGCGCAGCGCCAGAGCCAACGACCGCAGAGGCAACCAGAGCGGTTCCAAGCGAAATAGCAGCCATCAGGCGGCCCTCACAAACGAAAGTTCAATCGGCATGTATCCCGCCCGGTCATAGATCGGTGAAACGTCGCGACGGCCCATAATCATCACCATGTTGACCACCTGCGCGCCCCGGCTCTGCGCCCACGCTTCGAAGGCTTTCATCAGGCTCAGCCCGTTGGCCTCGGACCACCAGAACAGCTCATTCGCCACACGCACGTCAGGCGAGCACCAGAGCGGAGCAATCACCCCGCCAATGGCCCCACGATCATGCACCAGCAACGCCGCGTCCTCGCCCTCGATCATCCGCCGCAGCATGGCTTCCACCGCCGTCATGTCGCGCGGGAACTGGCTTGTGAGCGGATGATAGGACAGGAACTCTGCCGCATAGCCCATCAGCCGCGGCAGGTCGTCCAGCGTCGCCGGGCGAACGTTCACGAGAGGTCAGCGTAGCCCAGACGTTCCGCCTTCTTCGCGCGCGGTGCAGGCTCGTCGTCCTCGACCTTCTCGCGCTTCACCTGCTTCTTCGCAGGCTTGGCCGCGCTGATGCCCAGCTTCGTGCGCAGCGCCTTGCGGAGAACGCGGATCGAGTCGTCAGTGATTTTCGGCTTGCTCATGGTCACTCCGTTGTGATTGCGAAACGCGTGCTGAATGGCCGGTCATAGCCAAGCAGCTCGTTCAGGTTGCCCGTTCCACGCTCCAGCGCGGCAGCGACGGGCGGCTTCTCGCCAAGGCCAAGGCTCTGACCCGTGCGACCGCCGATCAGGTCCATTGCCGCATCGAACCATTCCTGTGGAAAATCCAAGATGTCGGACGTGTTGACCACATCCTCGGGGACGCGCTCATAGGAGATGCGCAGCGTACCCGCTGCAATCGTCGCATCGGGAACAGGCCAGAGGTAGACCGTGGTGGATGTGCGTTGCCGATCGACCGCGAAGATGGTCGGGCGTCCCGTGCTGGTCTTGACCGGGATGCGCTCGTAGTCGTCCATGTTCCACTGTTGCAGCTCCAGGTCATAGTTCGCGGAGTTGCGATAGTAGACGCGGTGGACGCGATCCGGCCTCGGGCTGCACGTCACGAACGCAACGGCTGCTGTCATGGCTGGCGTCTGGGTCGCCCTGCGCCACTCGCTCGGGCCTTGCGTTACCAGCAGCTTCAGGAGCCCGTTGATGTGGCTTCTCGCTATCGTCCACTGATAGGCCGATGCGGTCTGGCCGTCTCCGAGGATCTGGACGCGCTTAAGCGCCTCATCCACGAACTCGCCTGCGGTGTAGGTCAGGCTTATGCTCATGTCGGAGGCTCGTAGGTTGTCCCGTCACGGTAGGCGAACTCAAGATCGGCATCATCCGCTTCGGGCTGCGTGTCTGGCCTTGCACCGGGAAGCGGCGCACCTTCGCCGGGCCTGAGAACAGGCGTGGACAGGTGGACAGGTCGCGGGTCGTAACAACCGTCACATACCCGCGAGTTTGACCACTCCGTCCGCAGCTCATCCAGCCGGACCTTGGCATAGCATCGGTCACAGACCGCGTATGGCCTGCCCGGCTGGTATGAGCCTTTCCACGACATCAGAGATTGTTCTGATGCACGAGACGCAGCGCCGCGGTAGCCGATGCGCTGTAGCTGTTCGCCTTGAGACGGAGCCCGCTGGGAATAGGCCCCAGACCGAACTGGACATCCGCCGTGATGGCAATCAGGTCAATCGTTGCGTCAACCACGTCGAACCAGTTGAACTCGCCATCATCCGCACGGGTGCGAATGTCGGAGTTGGTTGCCTGGACCGTGTAGTCAATCGTCCCCGTCACATCGATGTTGCCCGAGACGCCCTGAGCATAGGTGTTGAGCTGGATCGTCGGGGTGACGAACTCATCAGCCCAGCCAAGATCGACCGTGTTTGCTCCCAGCGTGGCGCTGATGGCGATCGAGGTCACGGTCTTGAAGTATCCCGTGCTCTCGACCGTCGTTGCGTTCGGACCCGTCACAGCCTCGACCAGAGCCACGCCATCCGCATCCGTACCCGTGAGGGTGAACGTGATGGCAGAGAGGTTCGCAGCGCTGACGATGGCGATCTGATGGGCGAGGCCATCGCCGGGGCCTGTGGAAAGCTGCGTCAGGGGCGAGGTTGCCCCTGTCGCATCGTTGACCAGCCCGTCTGTGTCCTCGGTAGCGGGAGAGTAGAGCTTGTACAGCGGGCGCATGGTTTAGCGCTCCTTGGCGACGAAGATGTAATCCACAGAGAGAACCTTGGCGACAGCTTCGCCGTTCTGGATGCCGAAGCTGATGGTCATCTCTTCGTCGTCGGGCAGGTTCGTGACCGCCAGTCGGGCGATGACCGTGCTGTCCTTGAAGAACTCGATCGCATCGACGCCGTTGTAGTAGAAGCCCAGCACCGCATAGGTGTCAGCCGTCAGCGTCGAGGCGGCAGTCGCCGTGGTCGAAGTGCCGTTCTTCGTGACGTAGCAGTCGAGGTTCGCGTCCCCGTCGTCCTTCATGAAGTAGATGCCGTCCGACACAGCCAACGGCGTGGTGTCCGTGATCTGAAGGCCCAGCACAAAGTCAGACTGAATCACTTCATCAATCTTCAGACGAGCCTTGAACCAGAGCTGCTTGCCCGCGATGAACTTGAAGCTCTCCACGGCGCCGGTTGCATCGTCGCCCGAGTATTGCAGGAACACTGCGTCATTGTCGGCAGCGTCGTTCGTGATGACGAGGATACCGCCATCAAGGTTGCCAACGGCTTCGGTCGCAGAGCCTGCGCCGGCCTCGGTCGTGGTGTTGATCCACTGGTCCGCTTCGAAGTTGTCGAAGTCATCGAACCAGACATGCACGGCAGTCGGATCGGGAATAGGAAGCATCCGCATAGGATCGGACGCTGAGACGTTGGTTACGCCTCGGGAGAAACGTGTCGGAGTGTTAGCCACTTGGGGCGCCTTTCATGGATGAAGGCGCGCGGCTGTTACCCCGCGCGCCCCGTCAGTGGATGTGAGGTAGGTTAGGTGCCGGACGTGCCGCGGACGGAACGCCAATCGACCCAGCCCGAGATATAACGCTCTGTGGCTTTCGCCTTGGCGTTCTCGGTGTCGAAGTCGTTGTCCTGGTCCATCTCCAGCTTGCGGCGCTGGAGCGTGACGAGGCCCTCGGGGACGTTGTCCACCATCAGGAACCACGCATTCGGGTCCGTCAGGTAGTCCCAGACCGAGTAACCCTTGGACAGCATTCCGGACGAGCGAACCGCGTTGATGTCGTTGTTCGCCGTTCCCGATTGCTTCTCGGACTTCAGCAGCCGTTCAGCAACGAAGCCGAGTTGCGGGGGAACAACCAGTTCCTTCGCACGGAAGTACATCTTCAGCCCGCGGCTGTTGGTCATCAGGCGGGTGTTGATCAGTTCGTCTTCCAGCGAAGCTTCCGACAGGTCGGCGTCCACGGTCGGCTTGTTGGCTTTGTTGCCAGCAAGCGTCGGGTGAGCCGTCGAGCAGAGGGACGCGCCGTCGCCGCCAAGGAACGAGCCCGAGAAGGCGTTGTTGAAGTGCGCCGCGTGGACGACCTCTTTCGACTGGCCCATTGAGTAGGCGAGGTTACGCGAGCGACGCGAGGCGCGGCTCTCATACTGGTTGTCCTCGATCTCTTCGCGGGATGCCATCCAGCCAAGGCCCCAGACCACGTTGGTGAGACGGGTCTTGTAGCCCTCGGCGTCGGCGTCGAAGCGGATCGCCTGGCCTTCGTTCTTGATGTCCGGCAGGCCGAACGTGGTGGACTCGACGAACTCTTCGTAAGCCTTGTCCGACGACTTGTCTTCGAAGTAGCGCGTATACTGCTTCTCCATCGACTTGTAGGCTTTGCCGAAGTGCGCCTTGATACCGGGCCACAGGTCCGCCGGGTGGAGTGCTCTGGTCATTGTCATGTTTCAAGCCCTCCTTAGATGCCGGCCAACGGCGAGAGGCCGTTCGTGTGCAGGTTGATGGAACAGATGTATTTCGCGTAGGCCGTCGCTTCCTCGTTATCCACACGAGTGACGATGTCGCGGATGGTCATCTGGAGCGTTGCGCCAGTCGCCACCGTGCTGGAATCGATCATCCAGCCCGACTTCTTGGTGAAGGTCGAACCTGTGCCAGCGACGAGATCGACGTTGAGGCCGATGGACGCCACCGCGATGGCGCCGCCCACTGCATCTTCCTGAAGTTCAAAGAGCAGTTCCGGGCCAGCAGCCACGATCGGATAGCGCAGCGTTGAAGCCACGCCGTAGCCGTTCGTCACGAGGCTGGGCGTCGGTTCGAAGCCGACGATGAAGCCGGTGATCCGGTTGGTAGCGCCAGCCGTCGCAACTTCGACAACCTGGTGACCAGATCCACGGGCGCCGGTCACGATGACCGGGTCGCCAATGAACATGTTCGTCGCGTAAGAAGCCAACGCCGTATAGGTGTTGAGCTGTCCGCTCATGGGAGCGCCGATCAGAGTTCCGACCGGACGCCCTCCCATAGCGGCGTTTGTGTTCGCCATTGTTTATCCTGTGGGGTTATGGGGTGTAGCTGCCAGCGGACTTGGTCGGCGTGGCAGCAGAAATCGTGTTATTCAGAGCGTAGCTCTTGCCCGCATCGTCGGGGCTTTCCTGCGGGGCCTTTGCCGCACCGCGTTTGAGAGCCTTCTCACGCTCCCGATATTCGGCAACCTTGGCGTCCTGATCTTCATCGAACCAGGGCTTCCACTTCTTCATCAGCTTGGCGTTCATCGCCTTGCCTTCACGGGACATGCCCGCAAGTCTGGCCGTATCAAGGCCGTTCAGCTCGGTATCGGAGACAGGCTCCCATTCCCGCGCCATTAGCTGCTGGAGATTGCCCAACTCATCGTTGGCCCAGCGGTATTGCCAATTCTGGTAGTCCAGTTCCGCGCCAGCAACCGTCAGGCGCTGGTCGTTGGAATGATCATTAACGCCGCGCGCCTTGCGCTCCGCTCGCCGCCTTGCAAGCTCTGCACTCGGGCCATCGGTACGGGCGCGAAGGGGCTTCGTGGCGCGTGCTTCCTTGGTCCGGCCATCCACCTTGGAGGGCTCGGCGTTCACGGTTTCGTCGGTCATGTTCAGGATTCCAGTTTGATGCGTTGCTCGGCGTACTCTTCGAGGGAGCCGAACAGGCCCTCCTTTACGAAGCGTGCGCCGATTTCACGTTGAGCAGGCGAGAGGCGAGAGGCCGCGGATACACCGCCGCCTGCGCCCTTGAAGCCGGATACCAGCACGGGAACGCGCTTGCCGTTCTTCGGCTTCTCCTCGGGTTCCTCGTCCATGTCCTCGTCCTCGTAGCGATCGGGATAAGCCTTGCGGAGCGCCTTGTCGGCCTTCTCCAGCGCGTCTGCGAACGGGATGCCGCTATCGACATAGTCCAGCATCACCCGCATCGCGTCGGGGTCCGCGTCGTCGTCCAAGATCCAGGCATGACCCTCGTTGTAGAACCGTTTCTGGACCTGCGGATATGACGGGGTGAATGCTTCGACCCACTCCTCTTCATCCGCTTCGGGCTCATCGTCCGCGTCCTCGACGTCCTCGGCTTGGGCAACCTTGGCATCCCGCTCACGAATGAGCTTCTTCTCGGTCGCCTCGTCGCCTTCCTTGATCGCCTTGCGGATGTACCAGTCGTATTCGCTGTGAAGCTCGGCAATCTCCTTCTCGCGCTGCTTGGTGGATTGCTCCTCCATGCGCTTGATGCGCTTCTCGGTGTCGCTGCGGAGCTTCTTCAGCTCCTTCTCGACGTTCTTTGCCCTTGTGCGCTGGGAACGGATGAACTCTGCCGCTGAGGCAAAGCCGCCCTCTGGAGGATCGCCTTTCCACTCGGTTTCTGGCTTCCAGCCTAGCTCACGCGCGACTGTTTCGAGGTCGTCAGCCTTGGCTTCGGGAGCGTCAGCAACCGGCGCTGGCGCTTCCTGCTCCAGAACGTCGCCGCTCATGCCGCCACCTTGGCGCTTTCAGCGTCCGCCGTGCGAATGCCGACGATCTCCTTGTCCTTCATCACGCGATAGACACGGCCATCGGCGCCCACGAAGGACTTGCCGGCGTAGCGTGCAAACATCACGCGCTCGCCAACCTTCGGGATTGCGTCAGGGTTCGGGAAGTCGTCCTCGTTGAATGCCAGCGGTGAGATGGCGACTAACAGCCCCTCATCCCCGCCCTCGTCTTCACGCTGCGCGCTGGTTTCGGGAACGAAGATACCCGAGGCCCGTTGCCGTTGGACGACACGCGGGAGCACGAGGCAGTTGAACTCAAGGGGTTTCATCCCCGGATTGGTTTCACTGACCTTCGGGAGTGTCTCGTAGGTCAGGGTAGAGTGATGTAAGGACATCTGTTCCCTTTCTGTTGATCACGTCATCAAGCGTTCGTGCCTGAATCCTCAGTTGCCGGAGCTGGTCAGGTGGCGGGTCTGCTTCTGATTCCCATACCGCCCGCGTCCAGTCCGCTTGCAGTTCCTTCTGCTCGTTCGTGAGCGAGTTGAAGAACGCCTCCGTCATCGGGAGCGTTCGCCATGCCTGGAACTCTTCCAGCCATTCTGCGCGCTGTTGTGGGGTCATGCCGCTAACAGCAAGATGATAGCCGCCTCCTCGTCAAACAGGCGTTGTTGCTCAGCGAGCAATGCCGCTTGCAGTTGTGCCTGAGCCATTGCCGCAAGCAGCTCTGGCGTCTCGATCGGTTCAAGCGGCTTGCGAACAGGCTTGAGCCGCTTGAGCTTGGCCTTTGCCGGCGCAGCGTCCGGTTCGGGCTTTGGCTCCTCGACGCGGTCAAGCTCTGCTAGTTCGCGTTCAAGCGCCTCAATGCGCTCCCGGTCCCGCTTCTCACGGGTTTCGCGGTCGCGCTTCCTGCGGTCGTTCCAGTATCTCTCGCCTGGTCCATCGAGGACATTCTTGAAGTCCTGCGAGGGGGTAGCAACTGCGCTTGTCGAGACAGTCGGCGCGTAGCCTGTCAGGCTTAGAACAGCAGCATCAGGCGTGACGGTTACATCAACCGCACTTGATGCCGAAACGGTCGGCGCGTAGCCCGTCAGCGCGAGCGAACCGACGCCAGCCGATGCGGATGCACTCGCCGCAAGGCTCGCTGCAAAACCCGTCAGCGTGAGACTGCCAAGCCCCGGCGCCACAGAGGCAGACGCTGCAACCGTTGCAGCCTGGCCCGAAAGCGTGAGCGTCCCAAGTCCCGGCGATGCCGTTGAGCCCGCCGCAACCGTTGCCGCTTGCCCCGTCAGCGTCACAGCCACAAGGCCAGGAGCCGTGGAGCTGGACGCCGTCAGTGTCGCCGCGAAGCCTGTAAGCGTCAGCGAACCGACGCCCGGCGTTACCGTTACGTCTCCAGCACCGCCAAACTGAATGGCGCCAAACTGGAAAGCGCCTCCCTGAAACGCGTCGTGCTGGAAGCTACTCAACTACCGCCTCGTGAGCGTCGCGTGTATGTCCTGCGCTGCCTCACGATAGTGATTGAGCGCGAATTGCTGGAACTCCTGGTTGCGCGTCATCAGCGCCTGATTGAGCGAGTAGCCCCACGTCGCTTCGAAGTCGCAGCCATATCCTTGCGGCCAGTTGGCCTTGTCCGTGTGCGGCGCATTCCCGTCACGCCACGACTTTGACAGGTAGTAGAAGAACATCTCCGAGACGGGAGGCCACTGGTGCGTTGGATCGCCATAGGCCCGCGTTGATCCCCAATGCGGGACGATCACGGTTGCCTTTGCGCCGGGCTTCATCACGCGGTGCATCTCGTTCAGAAGCTGGCAGCGCTCCGCTGCCGTCAGGTGCTCCAGAAAGTGCGAGGCGTGAACCTCATCGACCGTCCCATCCTCGAATGGCAGGGGCTCGCTGCCCAGCCTCACGACATGATCGACGCCGGGAAAGGCGTGCTGATCGAGACCAATAAAGCCTTCTTTCTTGTTGGGGCCGCAGCCAATATCCAGCTTCACCAGTTGGTCCCCGAATTGTGATCGTAATGCCCGACGAGCACGCTGCAATCGACCGCGCAGCGATAGCCGTACTTGCGTGCATCGCCCCAGAAGAACAGGTCTTGCGTCCCGACACCCTCCGCCCCGGCGATGGTCTTGAACCACGGCTTGCGTAGCCGCTCGTCCTTGAACATCGACATGCGCCAGAGGTTGAACCCCATGCCAGTCCCGCAGCACTCGACAAGCTGACCAGCGACAGGCGCCTGCGGACGGAAGTTCAGCACCGGGTCAGCAGGATCGCCCCAGATTTGCGGCACGCCGCCTTCGCCCTTAGTCCAGTAGAGCCCGCCGATGCACGCAAGCTCCGGGTGCGCTTCCATCTGCGCTATCAGCTTGATCAGCCCATCGCCGGGAGGCGTGTTGTCGTGCTCGATGGTGAGAATGTATTCCCACTGCGAAAGCTCGGGGTGCGTCAGCACTTCCGTGATGGCTTGCGAATACGCGTCGCCTACCTCCATTCCGAGACAGAGCATCCGGTGAACGGCCTGGTTGGGCGGAAAGATCAGGCTCCAGTGCGATAGCGCCACCTTGGCCGGGATCAGCGGGGCGCTTGGCAGCATCACCACAACGCGCTGCTTCTTCCACGACGCGCCTTCGATGATGCGCTGCGTGGACGTGCTCAGGTGCGAGTTGTGATAGCCCGCAAAGTCGCCTGTGATGATCTGGGCGGCATTGCTCAAGTTAGACCTCGAATTGATGATAGAGGATCGCCTGCGAGACGGCGTTGCTCATTTCGCTTTTGGCAACCGCCGCAGGCAGGGCGCCCGTCGTTACGGTATATACGCCCTGACCATATGCGTTCACATGCGTCGAGTTTGATCCGAAAATTGACGTGGCGAACACACGGCCAATCGTCAGGTTGTTCAAGACCGTCTGGTTGAGGAACGCCAAACGCAGCGGGCTCGTGCCGACCGTGGTTGCCGACGACACATGCAGCGCAACCGCGTAATCGACGTTAGCACTCAGCGTGGTGGTCAGTGGCAAGTAAAGGTGCTTGAAGCCGGTCATCAGCGAGGCAATTACCGTCCCCCCGCTGGTGGTCGTGTAGCTGCCCGCGCCCTGCGAGATCGTGAACCCCATTGCCGTGTTGGAGTTGTAGCTCGCGCTGATGACTATGCTCGATGTCGCAATCGAGTTGTACGAGTTGTTCGTCTGTAGAGAATACAGCCCGTAGCGGATCGTGTGGACCGCAACCTGAGAGTTTGTGGACGACACGAACGAGCCCGAAATGCGAAACTCGATGTTGCTGAAGTTGTAGTTGTCGTCAGGGCTCACCTGCTGCATGTACAGCGAGTTCTGGCCTTGGCTCGAAAACGTCGAGTTGTTGCCCGGCACAATCGGTTGCCAGCCAGCAATTGTCACCGCAGCCCCGCCGCCCGGAGCCGCAGCCGACAGCGACAGCGTCAGCCCCGCCGAGTTGCTGGCCGTCGTGCCTGACAGGTTCGTCAGCGCCAGCGTCGGGTTGCCGTGGCTGTGATCCGATAGCGCGCCGGTCGTGATGTAGTTGCCGACGCTGAAGCCAACCGTTGCCCCACCGCCGATCAGCGTGACGTTGTTGCCGCCCGACAGGATGACGTTGGTCCCGCTTGCGGTAGACGCGCCGTTCGTGTTGCCCGTCAGCGAATAAAACTGGTTATGCGCGCTGTTCCAGTCGCCGGGGCGAACGAGATTGGTTGCCGCAATGGTCTGCGTGCCGCCCGTCGAGTTGCCAACGGTAACGGTGCCAGTCCAGTCGGGAATTGTGTTTGATTTGACGTGTACAATTGACATCAGGCTAGCGTGAACACGCCAGAGGCATTGATTGTGACCGTCAGCGTGCCGGCCGTCGTGCTGACAGAACCGCCGCCCGTCTCAAGATCGACAAAGCAGAGAAGATCGTCGTTCGTGTTGTCGGCGTAGATCACCGCGTACTTGGCTGTGATGGTGGACGAGGTCCAAGCCTGGTCATCAACGTCGAAAGTGATTGTGCCGGTCGCCTGCGTCCATGTCGCAGCAAGCGTCTTGCCGGTTGTCGTGTAGCCACCGCCCGCAGCTACCTCCGCCGTCAGGTCCGCATAGCGGCAATCAGTAGACGTGCCGACGAAGGTTGCAGCCAACGCCTGCGCCGAGGTCGTCAGCGCCATCTTAAAGGTGTTCGTGTCGAGGTCGAATGTCCCATTCGCCAGCTTCAGCTTGGCGCGGTTAAAGACAATCCAGCTTCCCGCGGGCATCAGACACCTCCCAAGTCAGGCTTGGACGCAATCGGCTGGCCGCTCGCATCCCGCACCAGAACGCGCGGAGCAAGCATGATTGCTGCAAGCTGGTCCTGGTTCTTCATCATCAGGCCCATCGCATCCGCCATCGTCCCAACAGACGTGAGAACCGTACCTAAAGCCGCATCGAACTTTTGTTCTCGGTCGGCGGCGCCTTTGGATTCCATTTCCTTGATTGCAAATTCGCGATTTGCCTTCTCGGCATCCACAGCCATCTTCTGTTGCGTGGTCTGGAAGTTGTAGGTCGCCTCAAGCTCACGCGTTTCCATCTCGCGCATCTTGACGCCCATCTCGCGCTCAGCGAGTTCCTGTTCGCGCGGATCAACTGCGGGCTGTGCCGGCTGGGCTTCCTGCCCCGCCATGCCGCCCGAGCCTTCCATGATGCCGCGCTCGAATGCCAGCTTGCCTGCCTCGTGGAACGTCTTCTCAGCTTCCTTGGCGGTCTTCTTGGTCTGCTGTTCCTTGAGGTCGTTATCCAGCCCCAAGCCGCGCAGTTCTTCTTTTGCCATCGCCGCCTGATGCTCATCGAGCGGGCTCGGGCCTTCAATGAACGCCTTGGGCCAATCCGAGATGTTCGCGGCCTGAAGCTCCTGCTCCTGTATCCAGCGGTTATCGATGCCGGGTTGGCCCTTGAATTGAGCCAGATACTGAGCCCGCATCATGCGCTGCATGTCCGTCACGGAGCGGGGATCTGCACCCGGCGCAACGTCCATGTTCTTGAGGTCGAAGTCCTTTGCCAGTTCAGCCAACGCCTCGGGGCTAAGCTGGACGGGCTGCGGCCTCTGCTGTGGCTGCTGCGGCTGCATCATGCCAGCGCCAGGCATCGGAGGCTGTGCGCCCATCTCAGGCTGTTGCGGCATCTCCGGCGCGCCCGGAGGCATCATGCCATTGGGGACCATGAGCCCGCTCGGGCGCTGCTGCATCCCCGGCATCGCTGGCCCGCCCATGCCCATCATCGGCATCTGTTGCGAGCCCGGAGGCGGCATTCCCATAAGCTCGAGGAACAGCTCCTCATCATCAAGGAACTCGGCATACACAGCCGGGTCGAGGTAGCGCGCATTGAGGCGCATCAGGAGGCGGAACTCTTTCCGCATCGCGCGATAAATGCGCGTGTAGATTGTCGAGAAGACCTGCATCCCCTGTTCGATCAGGGCAAGGGTCGCTCCCATCGCCTGACCGCTCGGGGCCTCGCCCGTCATCACGTCCTTGACGCTGGTAATGTCTGCCGCGGCTCCAAGCAGGAACTCAACCAACTGGAACAGCACAGGGCTTGGGCCTGCAAACTGAAGCTCGTGGATGGCGTCCGAGACACGGCCCGGAACGTTCACATTGAGGAACTCTGCCGGCTTGATGCGGACTTCCCCGCCCCGAAGCCTGAGCCCCTGTGAGATGAACCCGCCGCCCGCGTTCTGCCTGTGCGCTGCGTCGAATATCTGGTTCAGCGCCGTGTTGATCGCAGAGCCGAGGCTTTCGAGAAGCTGGCCGAAGCCCATGCCGTAGACCGAGCCCTCGATATCGGGCAGGAACGAGTAATCGATCCACGGGCTCTCCCGCATGATCGTCTCGACTTTCCCGTCCATCGAGTTGACGCGGATGGAGTTGGCCCAGAATGCTGCTTCCAGACGGACAAGCTCGCGGTCATCCTTGGAAATCGTGGCGATATAGGGCTCCATCATCCCGTCGCCGTCGAGGTCGTAGTACCTCACTTGCTCCAGGTAGATGCACGGCTTCTGGCTGTCCTCGTCTTTCTGGCCTTCGTAATCCCTCTTGTGGTTCAGCCACTTGCCCGAGCCTATCAGCCGATCGATCTCGTAAGGGTACATCGTCGTCGGCTGCGTCATGCGCGGCGCACGGTCGAAGCTCGGCGCGTCGTTGGCGACAACCACATCCTTGGCTGAGGTGAACTCCAGCGTTGGCCGGCCCATGTCCGCGCGCCAGTAGCCCTTGCGGAACCCTGCGCCGATGACGGGGAGCATGTGCAGCAGCTTGTCCGTGCCGCTGTCCCACTCGTCCATCATGTACATCAATTGGAAATTACCAAATCGCGACAGACGGTCAGCGCGCTTGGCCTTCAGCCCTTGCGGGTCTTCTCCAACAACCTTGCAGATCATCGGCTGATCGGAGCGGGTAATCGCCCCGTAGGCCCTAGCTCCGAACTGGTTCATTGCTGTGGTGAGCAGCGGATATTTGATGTTGCTCGCACCCTCGAACGGGTAATTCTTCTTCTCGGGCTTCTGCCGGGCGTTCTTGATGGCGCGGTCTACGCCATGCAGCCACTCTTCGCGGCTTTTCTCGTCGTGCTCGTACTCACGCACGGCTTCCTCAGCCATGCGCTTGCGGTCCTGCTCGCTCAGGCGCTCGGCGAGGTTGCCATCATACTCGGCAATGTCAGCCAGGTTCTGCGCTGTCTTGCGCGAGCCACGGCCCTTGCCCAGCTTGTCGGCATCGCCATCAAGCTCGCGGTTATAGGCGAGGTTCTTCGCCATCAGTAGCCCGTCACGCTGTCGGCAGAGCGGC
>Ga0315906_10007488_pt1 | contig 13278 bp, 10 predicted proteins | sample LakEriMetagenome_4_FD_203526 | JGI IMG/M metagenome (GOLD analysis project Ga0315906, IMG submission 203526) | Freshwater fungal communities from buoy surface, Lake Erie, Ohio, United States - Buoy 2 MA122 | ecosystem: Environmental > Aquatic > Freshwater > Lake > Lake biofilm | place: USA...
TAACTCTTTCTGGTATCTGATACGCACCAAATGCAGCATTACCTACTATGTTCTTTGCGTGAGTAACTCCAGATGATAATAGACCGTTAATCCATGTCGAGTACCACACATCACGAAATGTGCCTGAGATTGTCTTTTCTGCCAAAGCAGAACGAGCTGAACGACTATCCAACGCAGTGTAGCTATTAGCCAGCTCAAATGAATTCCTAATACCACCAGCCTCATTAAGGATTGTATCTAGCTGTGCGCCTCTAGCTGCGCTTGATGTACGAGCCTGTGAAAATATACCCAGCGTTCTAGCTATGTCAGCCTGTCTTCCCTTGGCAGCTTTAAGCAGCACACCCTCAAGAGCTACAGCCTGATGAAACTTAGTGGCTAGATCAGCATTCAATGTTCCATTATTAGCTGCAAGTTTTACCTGCTCACCAAGATCAAACGCACGTTTTCCAGCATCAGTAATAGCAAGCATCATCTTGTATGCTTCCTCTGGACTGGCAGTTGTTTGTACTTTAGGATCTAGTATCCTAGCTATAAAACGCTCGTCATAGCCGTCTTCAGCAGCCTTCTCAGCCACTTCCTTATAAGACATCTTAGGCAGCTTATTAGCGCCATACTGTAATGCGGTAGCCTCAATGAATTGACGAACACCGTCTACGTCCTTAATCTGATCCAAATTAAATACAGTCTTCTCTACACCAGCGTCCAATTGTGATTGAGTAGGAGATGGCTTACCTGATGCGGTTGTAGTTTGAGCTTTGTTTAGGATCTCATTAACTGGCGCATCCTCTCTAATAACTGTATACGCACCGACCTTGCCAGACTGGATATCTTTTTGCAGGATCTTGCGCTCTGTACTTAGCGGAGCTTTCTTGATCTGCTTTCTAACTAGCTGAGTAAATAGACCAGCCTCCGGCACAAACTCGTCTACTGGCTGCTCATCGGCAGGTAGAATAGCCTCAGTATCCTCATTAAACGGTGGCTGCTCAATGTTAGGTAGCGTCTGCTGTACCTGTAAATTCTCAGGGGATAGTTGGTCTAAGCGCTGATTAAGAGATTCGATAGCCATTAGTCAGCCCCTTTGTTTTTAGCGGTACTAGTTTTATTTACTTTGCCTGTGGCTGCTCCCTTTTTACGGAGCCTGTCAGATACAGTTCTTGTAAATTCTTTCCCGACTTCTCCGCTTGTATCTGGTTCCGCAACATTTGCACCAGCGGATCCGACTCCCCGTTTTCCTTGATTTCCATTTCCAGCTGTTCTTGCAATGTAAGCATCGTAGTCATCCCTAAAATAAACTTTTGTGTCGTAATGCACAACACGAGCATCAGATACATTACCCTCTTTTATTATATCTCGAACAATCTTTCTAAACAGATTTTGTTTTTCCGTCATTATTGCTGATCTATTTGTTGCATTATATGCATCATCAAATTCAGGAATATATTGGAAACGTATACCATTTAAGCCAGCTGTATCTGCACCGCCAGCCTTTGCTTGTATATTAATACGATCACTAAATCGCATATCGGTTACATATGTAAACCCATCAACACCATATTTTCTTAACTTTTGTGTAACTGACTCCATTTGCTGTGGAGTTATTTTTTGCTTAAAGTAAATTTCTACAGCTGGACGAGCGTTAGGACTTGATCCATCCGGCAATACTTTAGATATAAATACAGCGTCTTGATCGTATTGCTTACCTTGCTCAACAAGTCTTCTTTCTAATGCTGACGGATTAAATTTTTGTGTTGTAATAAATTCAGCATTTAAAGCTCTTTCTGTTTGACCCATAAAAGAACCAAACGTATTTGTAAGATTGTATGAAAGTACAGATTTATCATTACGCACAACGTCATCGTGTTCAGCCGCAAGTTCTGCTTGAGCATAGTTACTCATAGGTTTATTAGGGCGCTCACCAGAAATGCCAAGGACGTATCTATCTACATTTGCTTCCATAGATTTAAGTTGCGCTTTTTTCGCTGGCTTACCTGCCTCAAAAGCTTGCCTTGCTTTATTGTTTCTATATTCAAAAACTTGATAACCTGCGTCTTCTACTTCTGCTTTACGAGGTGATATTGATGTAAATCCTTTATTTATATCTCTACGCAAATCTTTAACTGCTTGCGGATCTGGTGCGCCAGCAAGAGACATTTCATAATCAAGTGATCCACCTTCACCAGCTTTACTTGTCCAGCCGCTATTAGTCCATTTTTCTTTTTCAATAAACCAAGCTACAGCCTGTAAATCATCTGGGCCAAGGTTACCAATTTGTGGAGCTACACGCTTAACAATTCCGCTTTGATTTATTTGATCTGCCGCATCTTTAAATACTGCCTGACCAAATCCAAACTCACTGCCAACTTTTGGATTAAACAAGCTTGATCCAACAAGGTGTTTTCCTGCTACACCTTTTTCGGCTGGTGGCGGTATTCTTGGTAAGTCAGCCATTCTTCGTAACATACGAGCAGCCCACACATCAATAGTGGCTTCGTTTGTTAAACCAATTAAATTACCTGTGAAGTTTGGTGTCTTTGGAGAATCACCGCTTTTTACTGATCTAAACATATCAAGCAAAGCAGCCATTGATGACGGACTATTTGTATTAAATAATTCACCACCAGCTTTTGTTATAAGAGGAAATTCTCCGCTCTTATGCATTGCTGTTAAAGTTTTAGGATCAACTGGCTTTCCAGATTTAATTCTATTTTCGTATGCAGCTAATTCTTTATCATACTCACCACGAGAAAATCTACGCAATATTTCTACAGCGTTTTCAAAGTTTTGCTCTACACCAGTTTGTGCAGATGTGGTTCCAAGAACGTCAGCGAACACATCGCCAATACCACCAAATTCTTTACGCAGCCTGTCTCTCATTGAGCGATACCAGCTTGCTTGATTTATTATTTCAACCGCTGCTTGATCACCAGAGTTAGCTCTTTTAACAACGTCTTGAACTTCACCAACTATTTTTGAAGTAATATTTGATTTCCAAACAGGCTCACTAACTCCATCTGGTGGAATATGGAAGTTATATGGAACTTTCTCTGCTTCAATTTTTGGTGTTTTACTGCCATCTTTTGCAGTTTTAAATGTTAGATTTTTAATTTCTATTGGAACCCATCCATTTGATTCAGGATAGTTAGACTTAATATTTTGAACTGCGGTTTCACCTAACTTCATTAATTCTGGATTATCTCCAGCAGCATTAGTTACTATGCTTTTTTCAACATCATTAAACGGAGCTGGTGGCACAATGTCCATGATCATGCCAGTCTTACGCATTCCAGATTCCATAACATCAGCAATATTTGGAGCCAATGATTTAGCGCCAGCTTTTAATCCTTTGACAGCCATACCTACAGCAGGAATAGCTTCTGCGCCTTGCACCATACCAGTGCCATACTCAAGAGCAGCCTGTCCTAAGTTGCCACGATCAGCAGACTTAAATGACTCTTGAGCTGATAGACCAGATTCCTGAAACGCTAGAGGTATAACAAACGGAGTCACATCAATTAAACCAAGACCTAGAGGAGCGCCACTTCTGTCACCACCAAATACACTTTCAGAAAGTCTGCCAGCTCTGTAATTATCAACACCAAATTTATCAACAAGTAATTGCTGCATAGAATATGCTAACTCTTGACGCATAGTTCTATTTAAAGGTATCAGCTCTGATTTAGGTTCATTATTAAATGTTTCTCTAATTCGATCTGATACAGCACTAAACCTAAGAGCTGGGTCATTTATTAATTTATTTATTTGATCTGGAGTTAATGGTTCATTAGTTGCTGTTACAGTTACTGGCGGCAATGATGTAAGGTTAGTAGGTTTAACTTGCTGACCATTTACGTTTGAACCAGACACGTTTGATTGAGCAGCTTCAGTAGCAAAGCCAACACCATCTCCACGCTTACTAGCGGTAGAAGAAAATTGATCTGGATCTCTTATTGGAGGAAGAACCTCAACAATACCTTCAGGCAATTTTTCAGCAGCAGCTTGGTTTAAAAATCTTTCTTCGAGATTCATTCTCTAGCCTCTTGTGCATTCTTTTGCAATTTTAAAATTATTTTTATATCTTCTTTTGAAAGAGTCCCTTTTTTATCAGGAGTTGGGGTTCTTTTTAATTCATCCTCAGTAAAAAATGTTCCGTCTGAAGGAGGTGTATAACCAAGAAGTCTCCATCTGGCAGCTAAAGCTTCATCCTTCTTTTTAATATTTTCTTGAGATAATTGGCTAGTACCTTCTACCGCCATTTTGTTTGCGTATGCAATTGGATTAAAAGGTTTGCCAGCAGCTATTGCCTCATTAGAAGCATTAATCAAATCAGCAAGCATAGAGCCATATTTCTCTTGCTGCTTTTTATATTGGTCACCTAATATAAACCCATCAGCTGGTAACTTTAATTTGCCTTTAAGTATCATTTTTGCATCAGCAAAATCCCTTGATTCTGTTTTAATCTGCTTTATAAAATCAAGAGATTCTTTAAGATTTATTTTTCCATTAGCGTAATATTTTTCTATATCCTGTCTACCAAAAACTCCTTTATCAATTTGGTTGCCAACAAAGAATAACGTCTTTGCATCAGTTGGTTTTTCTTCTTGTGCGTATATTGATTTAAGAAAAGCAGGAGTTGCCTGACCAAGCGCTATTAATGTATTTACTATTTCTTCTTGACCTATTTCGCCTTTGTAATATTTGTTTAAAGCGTCAATTGAGTCCTCTTTATTTTGACTATCTTTTGCTTTTTGATCTACCTGTAAAGCTTTTTCTTTCTCGCCTTCACGCTTTAAGAATTGAGTCTTAATTTTTTCTTGTAACTCAGTAGGCAAGGTTGACCATACTGCTTGATACTTTCCTGCATTACCACTTTCAAGAGCAGCAAGTCTTGCTGAAAAACTTGTGTCTGGCGCAGCCATAGCAAATTCATCAGACGATAAATAATTAGATAATCTGTCTACATATGCTTTTTCAATTTTTGAATCTATAGCTTTTTGAGTAGCAGTAAATGCAGCAACATTATTTGTTTGTACTGCTTGAGTTAATATTGCTTTTCTGCCAATTTCTATCTGCTCGGAAAGTCTTTTTGGATCTGTTTCCTGATCAATTAATGTTCTTAGTAATGGATCATAATCATCTAAAGATCTAGTTACCAAGTCTTCAATATACTTAGCTCTTAACTCGCCAATTTTCTTAGCGCCAGCCTGATAAACAGGATTAGCTGCTGCGGCAATTGATGCTTGAAAAGCATTTGCTTGCTCTGGATCTAATGATGCAATAACCTTACCGTTACCTTTTTGAATTGCATAAAATTCATCATCTAAAGTTTTTATGTCTGTAATTGCACCAGCCTCTACCTGCTGATATATTCTGGCTATATCGCTTCTAGCTGTTAATTCTAGCGTAGATCTAAGTTGACCAGCCTGTATTTTTCTTGCTGCATCACCAAAGAATGTACCAGCCTTTGGCTGCTCTAGCGCAATATCCAAAGAGCCTAACTTGGCTCTCTTAATTTGATCATCAGAAACTGGGTTTTTATATGCCCATTGCTCACCTTCTCGTACTGCTTGTTTAGCAGCAGCCTTAAACGCAAACTCGCTCAAGCGATCAAGAGACTGCGACATCATTTGTGATGATCTCTCTGTCTCACGCAAATCAGCAAAGTCTAACTTTTGTGAAGGCGTGGATAACAATCCCATTTGTTGGTATGTTGGTAATGGCATATTTATTACCGTCTAAATGTGTAAGAAGAGGTATCTGTTGGTGCGCTGCCAACAGTTTGGGTAGCTGCCGGAGCAGCACCTATCTGACTGTACTGATATCCGCCTGACGCTAATGCTATAGCAGCATTAAAATAACCTTGCTTTTCAGCTTGGTTAGCAGCTGATGCATACATAGCCATTTGCGCCTGTCCCATTCTTTCAGCTCCAGCAGCACTAGTTAATGCAATATCAAACTCTTTACCAGCTCTACGAGTATTTACATCTTGAATTAAAGCAGCAGATCCTTGGAATGATTGAACACCACCAGCAGATCCCCTTGCTCTAGCAGCTGCATTTGTTTCATTTAATCTTTGTAAAACTACATTTGCTTTTTGCTCTTCTTGTAATGCACGTTGCTGACCTTCAAGATTAGCTTGCGCTCCCTGCAAATGTAATTGTCTACCACGAGCTTGACCAGCTTGAATAGAACTAAATGCTTGTAATGCAGCCGCAACTAATACTAACTGTGCCATGTTAAGTCCCTTGGTGTGTGGCTACTTTGTACTCAATACCGAGTAGCGTCATTTTCAATGGGAGGTTTTGAGATACGGTAATCTTTGCGTCCTGAGAATATCCCAAGATCCCATGCAATACCTTGATGCCAGTGAAGTCTGGAATGTCAGCATCCAATATGCTGGCAGTGTCAAAGCTTCTGATAGGCACTTCGATATTATTAATCTTTATATGCTGCGTATCTTTTAACACAGCATTCACTTCCACAATACGTTTTTTAAATCCAATACGAGTACCTGATGCCAACTTTAATTCAATCGGCTGAGTTGCTACAGTCACAGAATATGGTAAACCAACCTCATAAGATGACGTTGATGCTCTAGCAAATGTGACAGTGCCACCAGCAGGTACTACCTGATCAGGCTGAATAGTTCCATCAAGCTTTATATTAACTGTCTTACCAATCAAATGAGACACAGACACGCTTGCAGCTGCCCCACCTTTTACAGCAGAATCCATGTAGGCATCATCATCAAAATACTCTACATAATATTGAGTTGCACCATTAACAGTGCGCTTAACGATTGCGTAAATTGTAGTGATATCCACACCGACATCAATAAACTCACCGTCAGTATCAAACTCTGATGGCGCAATAACATTCTGTTGGCGCAGCAATGAGAATACAGCTATTGATCCACCAGTAGCATTGACAATTAATAGTAAGTCATTCTCGTCAGTAGCCACAGTTCTACGCAGACCTAGGCGAGTAGGATTCTTTAGTAAATGACCAGCCAGCAAAGATATCTTATTTGTTAGATACGTCAGCTGAGTATCCGAGAAAGCCATTTCATTTAGTGCTTTACCTTGGCGCTGAATAAATAGCGTACCTGATTCTAACTGCTGTACTCGGATGCCTTCCTTGCTACCGTTACGACTAATTGTCTTTACAAAAAAGTTAGTCGGTGTAATTGGATCTAATCCGTTTTGCGGAATATAGAACTCACCACCAGTTGTAAAAACTTGCAAATCTCGACCTGAGATCATGTCAGTAATTGAGTTGTATGTATTGGTATCTAGTGTTGCTTCTACTGCATCATCATCCAATCCTTCGGTAGCCTCAAAGTCAAAGAATATACCTACCTTTGATCCCCATATAGTGGATGGTCTAGATTCGCTACCACCAAAATAAAGTCTACCTTCGTGGAATGTAACAGTAGCCGGATAGCCTTTTGTAGCTGACCACACTGGCTCATAGCCAGCCTCATAGTCCCAGCTGCCTGTAGCAATAGCTGAAGAGTTAAAGAATGGGAATTCAGTAATAGCGCTTACTACTGTAGTAGAGGTAAACGCAACAATCTTAGCTCTTCCCTGTGGACTAGCATTAACGTACTGACCAACACTAGCAGAGGTAAATGATGCAGCTGATGCTGTTAGCGTAATCTTTCCAGATACTGCTGATGGTGTAAGAGTGCCAGCAGGATTAGTTACAGTTAATGTAAACGCATACTTAGGTACAGAGTCAAACGTAATTGCTGATCCAGTCCAGTCAGCATTGGTGGCTCCACGCACGATCTTGATTGGCGGTATAGATGGATGTACCACGATCAAAGTATCGGCTGACTGAGTCCAACAAATCTTACCTAGTCTTGCTCCAGTTAAACCTAAAGCTGATGTACTGAGATAGCTATTGCCAGTTCCGTTGATGTTCGTAATTAATACCTTGTTTCGATACACATACATTCTGTTATGTGTGAAAACAAGCATATAACTATCAGAAGTTGAGAACTCAAACGCAATACATCTAACACCATTAGCGGCAGACTCTGCACCAGTGTTTGGTAATGCAGACAAGTACCTTAAACCTGCTCTACGTCTCAATCCACCCTGCGGCTGGATCACTACGTTAGTAGCCTCAGACAAAGCATTCTGATAGGCAGCAAGATCCACACGAGCCAGCAGTAGTGGATCCATTTCTCCTGAAGAGAAGTTTGTCTGGAGTGATACAAAACGAGTCATTAGTATCTAACCGCTATCAGTGAGTAGTCTTCAATAGACTGTACAGGATTATTCTGTCCATCAATATTAATGGATGTACGCATATATCCACCACGACCATTCTCAGCTGGAGATCCCACAGCTACGCTCTGCCAGTATTGAGCCTTATCTACCTGATCTGTGATTGGTAAAGCAAAGTGCCAAGCCATTACATATTTCAGCAGCTGCACAAAGTACGCTGGCATAGCAAACTCTGGAGTTGAATACTGATATTCAGCGTAGATAATCTGCTCATTTGTTAGCACCTTATCACCCATAATTTTATAATTTTGGATTGGATAAGCGCCAATATTTCCAGTGTTGAATATTTTGCGAGGAGATCCTAAACGATCACCAGATAAAGCGTATTCGTATCTGTATTCATTGTTAGGAACCGTTACTAGCCTAGCTAGTTGTTCCTTTTTAAAACTAAATGACCAAGGGTAGGTCATCAGAATCTGATCTCTTACGTCATGATAAAGTCGATCAGCTACAGTAGCCTCATCCGTACCATCATTAAAAGACGAGATCGGTCTAGCACCGAGCATGATAAGTGCGTCTGAGCAGATTGATAAACTGGTATCTCCAGCAGCCATGTCAGATCCTTAACGTGAGAAAGGGCTACCCTTGTTGTACAAGAGCAGCCCTGTGCTTGATTCAGACCAGATTAGTCTGTATCAGTTGCGCTTACAGTTGTACCGTCAGCGATATCAACAACACCAGCAGAAGAGACTGCATTGACGTAAGTCAATACGAGGCTAGGTGTAGTGCTGTCATAAACAAAGATAACATCGCCAACTTTTAACAGCGATGCAATGCTGTCAAAATAGCTAACGGTATTAACAGTTGCTTGTGTATCAGCTGTTTTGTAAGAATAAATTGACGGTGCATTGCCAGCTTTACTGGCTGCTATTGTTGCAAAGCCATCTTTATTAAATGCCATGTCAGCCCCCTATTAAGATTCACGGCAGGTAATTTGAACAATACCTTCCGCATCAATGGTTACAGCGCCAGCGCTGAATACTTCGTTGACTAACCAGCTAGTCTTCTCTGGAATGTAGTTGATCTCGGAGCGCATACCAATGCCTTCAGCGTAGCCGATTGCATCTTTGTGGAATGCGAAACAAGTACGATCCAATGAAGCATCGATAGCTAAACCACCTTCAGAGCGATCACCCAATACATGGAAAGTGAAACCCAAGTAAGTGTTAATCTCGCCTTGTACGAGAGCCTTGATGCTATTGAAGTCAGAAGAAGTTACAGCTGTCTCAGACAACAGGTTAGATAAACCGTTTGCATGAATCAGAATATTACGACCTTCAGCAGGTACGTTATTCTTATCGAGCAAGCGCTTTGCCTCACGCAGTTTAGCTAAGTTCATATTGGTAGTAGAACCACCAATGCTATTAGCAACTGTCAATGAAGTACCAGAAGAACCTAATGCGTCCAGAATTAACTGGTCTTGTCTACGACCCATTGCAGAAGCTACAACTTGTACGAGTTCTTGACGCTCGTCAAAGTTTACTTTTTGCTGGGAGAAAATGTCTGAATACTCAGCTGCATTCCAGTCTTGCAGTGTGCAAGTTACTGAGCTGAATCCAACGTTCATGGGAGTCACATCAGTTTGGGTAATGCGAGCAGTCGCAACACCTTTACCGACTTTTGGGAATTTTACTGTTGAGCCTTCGACACCTCTACGTTGACGCACAGCGCCAACAAGCATAGCCTTACCTTGGAATGCTTGTTTGACTTCTGCATCAAACAGGGTAACGAAAGCGTTTGATAATGATACGCTCATGTTATACTCCTTAATAGTTTGATAAGATTGTTTTGCGCCACGATATGCCCATAGATGGGGTCTTAGCTTGCCTTTTACGTTAGCCTAAACGTCTGCATCCGCAGTGGTAAGGGTCAGTCTGATATCAGCCTGATATGCCTTGATGCTGTTTTACACCATTTTTAGAAAAACGCAAAACGAAAAAAAGCCCAGCACATGGACTGGGCAAACTCCGTGAAGGAGGGGAGACTTTAACCAAACGTCTGAGCAAACATCTTTTCCACCTTTTGGCGGTAAGCTACGTCAGTCTTATATTTCGGATCATTAACCATTTGGTACAGCTCATCTTTGCTAGGAGCGCCATCAATTGGCACTGAGTTGGTTGGAATCTTAGTGCCTTCATAAGTTTCACGCAACTTAGCCAAAGCTTTAATGCCTTTAGCTGTGCCAGCCATGATCTTAAATTCCTCAAAATCATCAGCACCCCATATGCCTTTATTGACCATACCTCTACCCCAGTCAGTCATTGACTTGATCATAGCGTTTGCATTTGGGCCAAGTGCTTTAATTTCAGCCTCACGATTAAATGTAGCTTGCTGTTGTTGAGCGCCACCCATCTCAACTACCTGCCCTACTAACTTATCCAAAGCCAGTTGGCTGATACCGAATTCTTGCGCCCAGCCCATTACCGTATTTCTTACAGGATCATCCTCTGGTATTGAGCCGAATGCGCTGGTGTCGTATTTACCATCAGCTGGTGGTTTGTGTTTACCTTGAGAGATCTGCTTGCGGAGATCGCCCCAGCTTTTAGCTATTGCCTCCAAGTCTGGCTCTGCATCGTCCTTTTTCCAGAAGTTTTCAGGCCACCAGTCTGGACGTTCTAACGGACTATCATCATCCTCTGGTGTGGACGCTCTATGTTCTACAGCTGTAGCTACTGGATTAGCTTGGCTTTGAGTATCTTCAGTTGCGGTTGCACCATCCAATAAGCCAGTATCGCTACTGGGTTGGTTGTTGTCTTCCATCATTTTCCTTTGGTTTGAGAGAGCGTTTTATTCTCGCCTCTATATCACGCACCACACTATTTTGTCCTTCCCTGTAATAAGCATAGGAAGAGTCGCAGTCTGGTGTGGCTACAGGCTGCTCCAACAAGGTAGAACGTAGCCACCTCATTAACTTTTGTCCGTCCTCGGTAGTCATTACCTTGGCACATAACATATCCAGATCATCAGACATTTGTGTCGCAACACGAATGTCAGTAGGTAGTTCATCAAAATCATCCCACCCAGCCATTAAACCATACCCCCACCTTGCACAGCTTTACCTACTGCTTGAGCAGCAGCGTCTGGATTAGCAGCTGCAAACTGCTGTGCCATTTGTGCTGCTTTCTGCATCTCCATTGCTCGCTCTTCTGGTGAATAGCGCAAGCTTGCAGGTACACCAAGCTTCTCAGCGATCATATCCATTGCTTCACCTTTCTTCAAAGCGAATTGCGCTTCCTGTCCAAAGCTTGCAGTGATCTGTGCGTATTGCATAATGTTCTGGATCTCTTCCATATTCTGCGACATAGCTAGTGGTGAAGTAGGCATTACACGAACTTCTAAACCATTAACTCGCAGTGGCATATCGATCAATCCACGATCATCCATTACCTGCAAAATCTTTTCTACTAGTGGAATCATCGTCTCATTAATCAAACGACCAAATGCAGAGCCAAGATTTTGTGATAACTCTTTCATGCGCTCTACTACCTCAGTAGCAGATCTTGCACTCATGTTATCTGGTGGTAGTGACTCATCAAGCAGTATGCGTTTAATGTTTTGTTGCAGATCATTGATGACCAACTGCGACACATTAAAGTCACCAGATCTTGGTAATGCTTTTAATGATTCGCCCTGTGGACCACCGTTACGAGCTACTGGAATAATCGCACCAGCAACGATACGAATTGTTGCAGGATTTATGACACCATCATCAGCGGCAGTGTAAACACCAGAAATTGCGAGCGCTGCATTTTTTAATAACAGCTCTTTTGTTTTGTTTAAAGTTTTAATATCTGGCAGTGCTGTGATAACGGGACCACGACCATAGATTTCACCAGCTACTTTCATGTAACGTGATACAACCCAAGGTGAAACCTTAATTGTGCGATTTACAATTTTAGTTTTAGATTCTTTATGAATGACACAGTAAGAATAGTCACCACGCTTTTGATCAAATATAGTTGCCTCAACTAGTTCTACTTCCTCAGTAGGTTTTTCTTCTACTAATCTAGCTAATTGACCAGTGATCTCTGCATCAGACCATTGACGCTGAATTGCTTCAGCCTTAATACGCATACGTCTGTATACGTTATCGACTGCACCGTTTGCACCCTCTTCAATTGCTACTAGATACTGTGGTACTGGTACAAAGTTAATAGGATTAACATCATCACCAGACTGCACCATCATCACAGCAGTACCAACTGACAGATCAAGCAAGAACTCACCGATAGCTATATCAAAGTTTGATTGCTTGATTACAGAAAACATCTTGTCTAGGTAAACATCTAGAGCAAGTTGCGCCTCCATCTTACGATCTGGTGGTATATCTGTACCAGCCTCAAGCTTGCACCACTTGCGCTGTGGTGGGAATATGCCAGACTGCATACGGTTAGCAAAGCGCTGCACAGAGTTGATAGCGGTAGAGTCAAACACTCGCACCATCTTTTTCTGTCCACCTACTTTACCTTCCCAGTACCCGTCATACAGATTGCGCTGTGGAAGAGCAAACTCATACGCATCCTCATACAATGCACGAAAGTCATCCTTGCGTCTTAGCGCTATGTCGTGTCGTTTAAGAATATCTTCCGCAGATAATTTTGATGTGTATTTAGTAGCCATAATTTACCTTTATTCGTACCACTCTAGTGCTAAATGAGCAGCATGAGAAGTTCCGTTTACATTAGTTAGCCTAAACAAGTATGTAGTTAATGGTTTTAATACATACTCTAGAGATCCAGCTGTGCCACCACCTGATTTCTTACCTGCACCTCCAGCAATAATCTGTGCATCAATTTCAGTACCTAATGCTGTTACAGTAGGTGAAATGATCATTGCTATCTGGCTAGTATTGGTAAGTGCGTAATTTCTATTTCTATTTATTGGAGTAAATGAAGTGCCACCAGTTGCACTAGCTCCTTCATAGATATAAAGTTCCGCATCACCTAAACACATAGCATCAATAGTTATATGCGGATACACACCAGCA
>Ga0315906_10007489_pt1 | contig 13275 bp, 14 predicted proteins | sample LakEriMetagenome_4_FD_203526 | JGI IMG/M metagenome (GOLD analysis project Ga0315906, IMG submission 203526) | Freshwater fungal communities from buoy surface, Lake Erie, Ohio, United States - Buoy 2 MA122 | ecosystem: Environmental > Aquatic > Freshwater > Lake > Lake biofilm | place: USA...
ATTCACGACCATGCGCCCTTCGCACAGCACGGATCAAAAGTCGAGTCGGGCCCGTCGTCATACCTTCAGACATCCGCGCACGACCTCCACGAGCCGGCTGCGATACCCCTCCCACGTCAGGAGCGCCGCCTTCTTTTGTGCGGCTTCTTTCATCCCTGTGAGCATCGCGCGGTCCCCCGCAAGCAGTTCGAGCTTTTCCACAATCGCATCCACCGACCGTATCGGCACGATGAAGCCCTCCCGTCCGTCCTGGATCACATCCGGACCGCCCGTGTGCGCCGTGGTGATGACTGTCAGGCCTTGGGACATGGCCTCCAAGATCACCAGTCCGAACCCCTCATGCAACGAAGGGAGGACGAGGACATCCTGCCGGGACATTTCCGCAAGAAGTTCATCATGCGGCAGCGAAGGAATCCAACGATGCCGGTCTAGCGCCGCCTGTTCGGGAATCGCGGCACTGAGCCTCTTGCCCGCCAGCGTGAGTTCGATGTGGTGGCCGAGCCGTTCGGCGGCCTTCAGCAGATACCCCAGGCCCTTTGCCTGGCTGAGCCCTCCGACGAACAGCACCCGCAGTCTGCCACCCACGGGATCCGCATTGGAACTCTTCGTGGCTGGCGGTGCCCCATAAGGAACGACATGGATCTTCGCTTTCAGGCGCGGAGCGAGCGCGAGACTGTCCGCGGAAAAGGTGCTCGCCACCACGATCTGGTCCGCAAGCGCAAGCTCCTCGTCCTTCCGGTCGAATTTCTCCGCCGAATCGCGCAACGCTCCCAGCGTGGGGATCCACGCGGGATGAAGCACCGCTTCTTCTTCCTGAATACGGCGCACCATCCTCCAATGAATGATCGGGTGCTCGTAAATCGTCGCCACGCCCGCCGCCTTCGCTGCCCTGAAGGTCTCCAGCGCGCCGTCGTCGTATCCATACACTGCGGTCACATCGCGGCAGGACGCCAGCCTGCGCGCGACCCGCCGGTCGAGCGCCCGGTACACGGCATCCACGGAAAATGCACCGGTGCCCTTTCCCGACAATCCCGCACCGCCGAGACGACCGGCCAGTTGTCTCGCCAACTCACGCCACGGCGAGGTGCGGATGAACTCTTGCAGTTCCTGCGGAAAGGAACGTCTCCGCAGTTCCCGCCGAATGCCTGCGGGCAACAGGCGGTCGAGCAAGCCGGATTCATCCCATTGGATGCATGTCCAGAATTCGGCGAGCATCCCCGCCCGTGCGAACGCGAGGGCGGCGTGGCGCACATTCTGGTTTCCGGTGGGATGGGAAAAAAGTATCATGTGGAGGGAGCGTCCGATGGATCCGCCGCCATCCTCCCGGACACGGCCTTGCCCAACCACGCGTCTTGAAATGCAAGGAACCGGACGGGGTTGTACGAAAGGTCACGGCTCCTACGGGCTTCACGAACCACTGCCGGATTCCCGGCCGCGACCGCATGGGCCGGCACGTCCCTGCTGACGACCGCCCCGGCTCCCACGACTGCGCCGCGCCCGATCCGCACACCGGGGAGGATCATCGCGCCAACCGCGATCCATGCATAGTCCTCGATGACGACAGGCTTTGTGATCTGTCCCCATGCCGGGTCGTCCACTGCATGGCTCGCCGTGAGGATCGTCACGCCGTCGTTGATGCACACATTCGCCCCGATCTCGACCCGGTCGTGGACCGCAAATTTTGCCCGCCCTATGAATGACGAACACCCCACTCTCAGCAGCTCAGCCCTTCCCGTGACTTCGGCTTTTCCGATGATTGAGTCCTCGCCGACGCTCGCCCCGCGCAGGATCAACAGCGTCCGGGCGAAGCCCATCTGCAACAGACTGGGGAGCGTCATCACTCGCTTCGCCCATGACTTAAAAAACTCCCTGGACAGGAGGGCTGGTCGGCACCTGTGGCGCCACAAGAATCGGAACATCGCCGCTCGAATACACAGGATGGTGGACGAAAGCCAGTTCCGACCGTAGCGCAAACGTCCCGCCTGCCCGCACTGCCCGTCCGAATCCCGACACCTACCGCGCCGCTTCCATGCGGCGCACAAATTCCACCGCCAGATCGCCCGCCGAGTTACGCGGCGTGCGCCGGGGCAGCCCCTGGATGAACCGGTCGGAGACATCCTGGTCGGCAGGGAGCAAAAGCGGATCGGCAGGTGGTTCGAGCTGGAGCGTCTGGCGAGGCCGGTAGGCCGTCCCCGGGACCAGCACCGGAATGCCGTGATCGAGCATGGCGGCGGTCGCACTGCTTTTTCCGATGAGGAACCAAGTGGTGGCGGCAATGCCGAAATCGAGATTTCGCAGGTAGTGCGAAACACGGTCAAACGGCAATTCCCCCAGCTTCAGAAAGCGGATGCCCGGATGCTCCTTTGCCATGCGATCCCAGATCGCCTCCCCGACTGCGCCCATCCTCCCGGCCGCAAAGATCGTCACCTGCTTCCCTGTCTTCTCCGCGACTTTCCTCAACGAGGGAAAGAACGCCTCCGACTCCCATCCCGGATAGATGGCCCCGAAAAAGCCGCCCGCCAGATGCCCGCTCCGCGCCTCCGCAGCGACGGGACTCCCTTCTTCCCCGAGCAGCTCAAGAAACCAGCCCTCTCCGGGATCGGGATCCACCGGGATGCTCCCCGCGAGCGGAAGGACGGAGGCCTCCATCCCGAGGCTGCGCAAAAATGCCTGAAACAGCGGCGTGCTCGTCTGGAGCAGCGTTGGGCGCAGGATTCGCAGCGCCCGTTGGATCCAATGCTTCTGCACCGCACCCACGACGCGGTGCTTCCACGGCGCTCCGACATGGAACCCGACCCAGAGTTCCTGCACCATCACCTGCCAGTTCTCGCACGTCGCGGTGAGCCGCGGCAGGTGCCGGGCCAGACCGGCCAGCATTCCTTTGCGGTGATAGGCATAGCACGAAAATTGAAAACTCGCCCAATCCGGGCGGAACTCCTTCATCCGCGCACAAGCCCGGTCAATGCGCTCCCCGATCGGCAGCGATGCAGAAAACCGTTCCACGGCCACACCCTCGGCATTTTCCTGGAGCGCCGTCTGCAGAGAATCCCCGAGCCAGCGATCCGCCAGCCCCACCACGACGACTGAATGCCCGAGGGTCCGCAGCGCAGCCGCGAGCGACAGCGTGTAGTCTCCCATCCCATCCCTGCCCGGCTCTGCGGAACTCGTGATAAATGCGATCTTCAATCCGCGGAACTTTTCACAAGGGCGATCGGGTGGCAATCCGAATGCTGCCACTCTGGACCTGCTTTCAATCACGGCTGCGCTGCGTTGCTGTCCGGATCAAATGCTTCCCTCCCACGGCTTCCCCGTCTATTCACCCTACACCTGTCCCGCATGCCCGATTCGCCCTCCAGCACTCCCCGTTTCGCCGTGAGCGGCATCGACAAATGGAGCATCCTCGCTGGTGTGCGCTTCCTGCTGGCCTCCGTCGTCGCGGTGAATCACCTCGGGGGATACGTGCCGCTGGGCGTGATGGGCTTCATCCCAGGGTTCGGTCCCTTCGAGGCGATCCTCGGCTTTCTTCTCATCAGCGGTTACTCGATCAGCGTATCCTACGCGAAGCAGCCGGAGGGATTTCTCATTCGGCGAATGAAGAGGCTGTACCCGGTCTATCTGGCGGCGATGGCTGTGACCTGCGTGGCCCTGCTCGTGACGCATGAGGCGCAGCCGCAGTGGTGGAGCCTCGCGCTGAATGCGCTGTTTCTGAACCAACTGTTCACCACCACGTCCTTCGTGGGCCCGGCATGGAGCCTGTCGCTGGAGTTCTGGCTGTACTGCCTCGCACCCGCACTGCTGCGGATGTCGTCGCCGCGGACGCGCGCGCTCGTCTTTGGCTCGTTCGCCTGCTATGTGATATACACGCCTTTGCGGTCACTGTGGCACCTTCCGTATTATTCGGGAGTGGGATTCGGCGGGAATCTCGCGCTGCTCTCCTTTGCGTGGATCGCAGGGTTGCGGCTGGCGCAGGCCGGCGCTTCCAGTGCGTCCGCGATGAAGGATGTGCGCCTCCTTTTCGTTGGGCACATCGTGCTGGGTGCGGCGATCCAGTGCATGTACCGGATGAAGCATCACGCCCTGGCTGCGTTCATCCGCAACGACCTGCTAGACTACGCCATGCAGGCGCTCACGCTGGTCTTTGTCTGGCTTGTCTTCGCGCGGCTCGTCGTGGCGCCGCGCGTGTCCGCACGGCGTTCCTGGCTCCTGCGGTTCCTCGGCGATGTCTCCTATCCCCTATACCTCCTGCACGCGCCGATCTATGCGCTTCTCCAGAAGGCCGGGCTGAAGATGCCCATCCTGTACTACCTGGCAGCCGTCGGCATCTCCGCGCTGGTGTACCAGGCGCTCGATTTCTACTCGAAGGAGCGGCATCAGAAGATCGGGACGACATGATCCGCCAGCCTCCAAGCCGCGCCCAAGCAAAGACGCTTGGCGAAAGCGCGGCGGCGGGGCAGAAAAGCGGGCTCGAAACCCATGCGCCGCCTATTTCACATGATCGCCTTCCGTCTCCGGCAATACGCATGGATCGCACGGGCATGGGTAAGGACGCTGTATTGGAAGTGGCTCGGCATGAAAGTCGGCGCGGGGACTTTGCTCCCGCATGTCACAGTGACGTGGCCGCATCAGGTCCTGCTCGGCAAGCGGTGCATGCTGGAGCACGGCATCATTTTCAAATTCGACGGGCCATGGTATGAGGGGCCCTCCATCGTCGTCGGCGACCGCGTCTTCATCGGCGCGGGATGCGAGTTCAATATCCACGAGAAGATTGTGATCGGGGAGCAGGCCATGATTTCCGCCGGCTGCCGCTTCATAGACACCGATCACGGCTTCGCGGATCGCTCCGTGCCGATGTACGGCCAGATGTGCCGCAAGGCTCCCATCGAGATCGGCGCGGATGTGTGGCTCGGCGCGAATGCCGTGATCCTGCGCGGCGTCACGATCGGGCGCGGGGCCATCGTCGCCGCCGGGGCCGTGGTGACGAAGCCGATCCCGGAGTTCGAGATCTGGGGCGGAGTTCCCGCCAGGAAAATCGGCGTACGCCCGGGCGGGCCGCCGCCGGCCTGAACCGCACGGCCTATGCCGGCTTCGAGAGAAGCACGCTCATCGAGGTGTGCAGGCGGCGCTTCAGAAATCCCGGCAGGCGCTGCGTCATCCATTCAACGCCATCCACAATCGCGCGCGGCAGAACCTTCAGAAGCAATCCCGTCTTCACGTGCCCATGGGTAAGGAAGTTCGTCGCATGCCGAATCGCCTGTACCCGGAGCCCGGCCTTCTCCGCGAGGACGGGAATCTCATCCTCGTGCAGCAGGAAAATATGCCCGTCGCTGTTCGGTTTGAACTGCACCGCCTCGAACTGGCTGGGATCGGGACATTCCGAAAATTTCGGAAGCGGGTTGCGGAAGTAACCGCCGTTCGGAGTCGTCATCACCACATGGCCGCCCGGCTTCACCATGCGCCCAATCTTCCGCAGGAAGTCATCGGGATGCGCGACGTGCTCGATGATCTCGGTGATGAGCACCACGTCGAAACAGCTCTCAAACCCCAGCTCAAAGACATTGCCCGGCGCAAACCGGATGTCTCCCTTGTCGTGCTTGAGTCGCACGTATTCGACGAGATCCGCACGCAGGTCGTTCCAAGTGACAGAATACCCCAGCTCGGCAAGGCGGATTGAAAAGTTCCCCGCACCCGCCGCGACATCGAGGATCGCCGCGGGCGGCGCAGCCACTTCTGCTACGAGCCTCAGGGTCTCCGCCATCCGCCGGGCATAGGCGTAGCAATACCCCAAGCTGGTTGGCTGATCGAAGACCTCCTCGAGATCATACTGATACGACAGCTTCCAGCTCTCAGGCCATGCGGGGTCGAACTTTGGTTTCTTCATCCTGAAATTGCGGGTGAATCGGAGTCTATGGACGGGGTGGAAAGAGGATGGTGCCGACGCTCTTGAGCAAGCGCGCGATCAAAATCAGCCGCGTTTTCAGGGATCCCTTTCCTCTCACGATTTCTCGGATCAGATGATCCAGCATCCGGTAGCGTCCAAAGACCATCCCATAGACCTTGCTGATTTCATCCTTATCGGTCGCACGGTTCCGCTGCGGCCCGGCTTCGGAGAGCACCTTCAGCATGTTTTCCATCCGGTGCCCGTAAGTGTGCTTCGCCAGCACCTCCCTCTGCCCTTCGCGGCTGATGGCCAACCGCTCATCCTCGTGGGCCAGATAATAGTCCACCAATCCCTGAATCTCAGACTTGTTGCGATACAGCACGAAGTGCTTGCGGTCCTCGAACAGCTCCCTCTGACCGTTGCCGACATCCTCCGTGATGAGCAGCGCGCCGCTTGCCATCGTCTCGAAAACCCGCATGTTGAACCCTTGGCGGTTTGGAAAATTCACGACGATCTTGGACTGGCTGTAAATCTTCCCGACCTCCTCCCCAAAGGATGGCTTGGTGTAGTCATTCATCTTATACCGCTTCGCCATGTCGGAGAGAATCACCGCCCGCTCTGACTGCACGCCCTGGTGTGTGAACCCCACAAAGCCCACATCGTAAATCCGCTCCATCTGGAAGTCGCGGTGGCAGTGCGTGTCGGCCGCATAGGGAAGGAAATGCACGCTCTTGCAGCCACCGTCACGAAAGGCCCGCGCAACCTCGGTGCCTACCACAAACACATGATCAAAAAGACGGGCGGTCTCAATCCGCCCCTTGTCCCCCGGCCAATAATCACCGCCCCAAAAAACTGTCGGGCAGGAAAGTTCGGTGACGCCCAGATGCAACGGATACTCGGCGGACATGTAGTAGTCCGGAGGGCTCGGCATCGTTGCGATGAATTCGCGGACGTCCATGTCCGCGGGAAATCCGGGACGCCCAAACCCCGCACAACCGACAAATGTCACATCGGCCACTTCGCGCAGCGCATCCTCCATGAACCGATGGTTCCACGTCGGCACGTACTGGTAATTGAGAAGAACGGTAGGTTTCCGCATCGAGCTACCTTCGTTTTGCATTCACGGATGCTCCATGCCTGCTCCATCGGGTGAACACTGCTTCTTTGGAAAGCGCACCCAAGGACGGGACGCGCCCATGGAAAACCAAAGTGCCACTCAACCGGAGCGACACCGGTCCGCATCCTGAGCGATCTTTCTGTGCGGCCTGCGCATTCCCTCGCGCGCGCGCCCCCCCCGCGCGTGCGCGGGCGCGCGCGGGCGCGCGCGGGCGCGCGAGAGAGGCTGAATGAGGAGAGGCCTCACCTGCCACCCGGTAATGGCCCTCCGTCCCACCCACCCACCCCTTCCAAAAAAATGATGCGATGAACCCCATGGGTCAGTTCGCCGGAGAGGCGTTGAACTTCTCGACAGCCCCGGCGACCGATTCAATCTCATCCGCACGAATCTCCGGAAACATCGGCAGCGAGAGGATGCGCGGCGCAAGCGCCTCGGTGACGGGGAAGTCGCCCTGTTTGTGGCCGAGTTCGCGATACGCTTCCTGCAAATGAACCGGGATCGGATAGTGGATGCCGTGCGAGACATTCGCAGCGTCGAGCGCCTTTTGCAGGCCGTCGCGGTTGTCCGTCTGCACAACGTAAAGGTGCCACACGGGATTCGCATACGAGGCGACCTTGGGCAGGCCGAGCTTCGTGCCGGCGAGCAATTCACCGTAACGCGCGGCGGCGGCGCGGCGCTGATCGTTCCACTTCGCGAGATGCGGGAGTTTCACTCGGAGAATCGCGGCCTGCACGGTGTCGAGGCGCGAGTTGAAGCCCTTCATCGTGTGGACGTATTTCACCTTCTGCCCGTAGTTGCGCAGCAGGGAAATTTTCTCCGCAAGCCCCGCGTCGCGCGTGACGACTGCGCCGCCGTCGCCATAAGCGCCGAGATTTTTGCCGGGGTAAAAGCTGAAGCAGCCGATGTCTCCCATCGTGCCGCAGAGCCGGCCCTTGTATGTCGCACCGTGACCCTGCGCGGTGTCCTCGACGACGGAGAGCTTGCGATCCTTGGCGATCTGCAAAATCGGATCCATGTCCGCGGGATGGCCGTAGAGATGCACGGGCATGATCGCCTTCGTGCGCGGCGTGAGCGCGCGCTCGATGGCCTTCACATCCACCGAGTAGAAATCCGGCTCGCAGTCCACAAAGACCGGACGCGCGCCCGTGTTCGAGATCGCCAGCGCGCTCGCAATGTAAGTGTGCGTCGGCACGATCACTTCGTCGCCCGGCCCGATGCCGAGCGCGAGCAGCGCGAGATGCAGTGCATCCGTGCCATCGGCCACGCCGATGCAGTGCGGCGCCTGATTGAACGCGGCAAACTCCTTTTCAAACTCGCGTACATCCTCGCCGAGGATGAAGTCGCCACGCCCGACGGCGCGCAGGATCGCGGCATCCATCTCGGGCTGGAGATCGTGGTATTGGCGGAGGAGGTCAACGAATTGGATTTTTGCGCTCACTTTGTTTTCAGCGGTTTGTTTTGTTGCGTGCATCTTCCCGGGTCTTCGCGATCAAGCCGTCAATCTGCTTGATGAGTGCCTGAATTCCATCCTCAGCCTCGGCAGGATATTTTTCGCGGAATCGTTTGAGCCACGGATGAAATGTCCCATGTGCAGGATGGAAAAAGCGATCCAGCCTCGCGAAGACCACAGCGGGATTTCCGGCGACGCAATGCACGTCCGGGACATCTCCGCGGAGCAGGCTGCCAGCAGCCACGAACGCGCCGGTGCCCACGGTGATGCCCGGCAGCAGCAGCGAGCCGGTCGCAATCACCGCGCCGCTTTTCACAGTGACGCCTGCGGTGATGAGGCTCGGTGGCCACGGATCATTTGTGAACATCACGCGTGGATGAATGTAAACAAAGTCGCCGATCTTCGATTTCTGCGCGATGTGAACGTCCGAGTGAACCTTCACGTAATCTCCGAGCGTGCAATCCCCCTCGATGTCCGTCTGCGAACCGAGTTGTAATCCCGGGCCCGCTGTCGTCAGTTCGCGGACCAGCACGCCGTGGCCGGTCTGAAGTCCGGGCCCGATCGTCGAGCCTTCGTAAAATGTGGTGTGGCTCCGAATCGTGGAGTTCGCGCCGATGATGAGCGGGCGTCCCTGCGCGGCCGCCGTGGGAATACCGATCGCGCAATGCGAGCCGATCCGCACACCATCGCCGATCTCAACGTTGTCATGGATCACGGTGAAATCGCCGATGGTCACATCGCAGCCGAGCTTTGCTTTCGGTGAAATTTTCGCGGTCATTGGAGGGAGGATCACGTTGCGCGCAGGCGCATCTTTTTGAAGCGGTCGCCGTGGAGTTGCCCTTCGAGGACACGCACCTTCACGGGCACTTTGTAGTTTTGCATTTTTCCCCGGCAGTGCGCCTTCAGCCGCTGGGTGAATGCACGCGTGTCCTCGGGATTTTGCAGCATCACATCCGCACAGACGATCTGGCCGGTGATTGGATTTTTCTCCCCGTAAACGGCGACATCCGCAACGTTGTCGAGCGTCTGGATCGCGTTCTCGACCTCGGCGGGGAAAACTTTTTCGCCGCCGACATTGATGATCTCGCTCTTGCGCCCGAGGAAGCGGACGAACTCGCCGTCCACTTCGACGAGGTCGCCGGTCTCGAACCATCCGTCCTCAGTGAACGGGCTCGGCGCATTCAGGTAACCGAGCATCGCGGACTTCGCCTTGATCTGGAATGCGCCGTCCACCACGCGCGTCTCGAATCCCTCACCACCGAGCCGCACCCAGAGCGAGTCTGAACTGCGCGACTGCGAGCGCAGGATGCCCACTTCGCTGAGGCCGTAGGTCTGCTGCAGCTTCACCGTGGGCAGCACCTCGTGGAATCGCTTCAGCGTGCTTTCGGGCATCGGCTCGGTGCCGTAGGTCACGGTGCGCAGCGAGGAAAGGTCGAACCGCTTCCACGCCTCGCTGAGCAGGATGAGATTGATGAAAGTGGGCGAGGTCGGGAGCAGCTCGACCTTGTGATTTTGGATCGCGGCGAGCACCGCGTCCGGCGTGCGCTCGCGGACGGTGACCATGCAGCCCGCATTTGAGAGCACGAAGAGCATCGTGTTCACGCCGCCGATGTGATCGAAAAGCAGGAACGAAATCGCTCGCTGTGCCGTGCGTGGCGTGCGGTATTTCTCCAGCATCGGCGCGAGATCGTGGACGACACCCTTGCTCTTGCCGGTCGAGCCCGAACTGAAAAGCACGAGCCCCGGATTTCCCGGCGCGCGCACTTTTGCGTAAAGCGGATGCGTGGCCGTCTGCCCCGTGCGGCGGATCGAAACCTCGTCGCGATCGTTCATCTCGATGATCACCTCGCCCTCGGCGATCTGCGTGAACTCGTCCTTTTTCGCAGCGACCGAGCGCGTGAGCGGCACGATCACGCACGCATGGCCCGCGAGCGCGAGCCATAGCGCGACGGAGTCCGGCGAAAAATCCGCCTCGATCATCACCACCGCGCCGCGGGTAATTTTCTCGTCCGCGATTCGCTGCTGCCACGAGCGCACGCGATCCAGCAGCCAACCGTAGCTCCACGCGCGGTCGTTCCAAACGATCGCGTCGCGGTCGCGGCTGGCGGCAAATTTTTCGAGCAGAAAATCAATGTGCATGTTCGGTGATCCTTTCGTGTTTCAGTGCCGCTCCACGGGCCAGTCCGCGGACGCGCCTTCGCCGTAGAGCACACGCACTCGGCGCACGCCCTTTACCTGCGCGGCGGCGGCGCGCACGCGGGCCATGAGGCGCATCGCGAGCAGATCGCAGGAGCGCGCGCCCTCCGTCGGGAATTCCTCCGCGACCGCCACGTGCAGCAGCATCCACGTCTCGGCATTGAGCCTGCCGAACACCGCCGCACCCGCGAGCTGCGGCGGGATGTCGCGCGTGAGCGCAAAAATCGTCTGCGACTCCGTGCGCCCGCCGTCGAGTTGCACGGCGAGCCGGCCCGCCTCCTCGATTACACGCGGGACGCCGTGCGCCTCGATCGTCGCGACAATGCTGTCATGCACGCGATCCTGCCGCGCATTGAAAAAAAGCATCTCCTCCAGCGCCGTGCGGAATTCCGGGCCGAGTGCGGAGACAAATGCGAAGCGGTCGTCCGGCATGGCCTAGCTCACACCGCCTAGGTAGATGACCTGCCCGGTCACAAACGTGCTCGCGGGCCGGAGAAAAAATTCGATCACGTTTGCCACGTCCGCAAACGTGCCCATGCGCTTCACCGCCTGCCGCTCGATGAGCGCATCAATCTTCGGCTTCGGCACCGAGCGGATGAGATCCGTCTCGATCGGTGTCGGTCCGATGGCATTCACCGTGATGCCAAAGGGCGCAAGCTCGCGCGCGAGCACCTGCGTGAGACTTAGCACCGCGGCCTTCGATGCGACGTAGGCCGCCTCGCCTTCGAGCCGCAGAGGGACGGCAACCGTGGTGAAATTCACGATGCGTCCGCCGCCGCCCGTGCGCATCAGCTTCGCCGCCTCGCGGCAGCACACGAAGGTGCCGCTCACATTCGTCGAGAGCAGCGACTGCATCTGCGAGAGCGGCATGAGCAGCGCGCTGTTCATCGCGGCCACGCCCGCGTTGTTGATCAGCGCGTCGAGCCGCCCGTGCTTGCGGCGGATTTCGCGAAAGAGCGCCACCACCGCCTTCTCGTCGGCCACGTCGAGGCAGTGGTGCTCGTAATTTTCCAGCGTAAAATCCGGGGCGATGCGGCTGCAGCCGATCACGCTCCATCCCGCCGCCGAGTATTGCTCGGCAAGATGGCGGCCGATGCCCTTCCGGGCACCCGTGATCAAAATGACTCCCCGCCCGCTCATGCGCCTGTCTCTTTCAGCAGTCCCGCGATGTATTCCGCGAGCGAACCGATGGTGCGGAACGGCGAGTTCTTTTGCGAAAACGCCTTCTCGTTCGCAAGCGTGACCGTGCGCCCGAAGTCCTCGTCGAGCGTCTGCTCTGCCGCGACCACGAGCGTCACGAGGCCGAGCGAATCGAGCACCGCGCCCTTGCCGTAGAGCAGCGTCTCGGGTGATTTTTCCAGCTTGCGACCCTCCGGCTGCTGCTGGTTCACATCGTCAACAGCGCGGTAAAGTGCGCCCAGGATTTTTTCGTTTTCAGTCATGGTGTGAGATCTATTTGGTTCCTGTCCTGAGCGACTTTTCGATCGCATCCAGCACGCGCACAACGCCCATCGCAAACGCACCGTCGCTGCGCTCGACACGCCCGTCGCGCACTGCGCGCACGAATGCCGCGTCCTGCGCCTTCAGCGGCTCGCCGGACTGCACCTTTGGCAGGTGCACGTCGCCGTCGAGCATCGAGAGGCGGAGGAACTGGCCGTAGTCGGTGGCTTCCACATTGGTCTCCACGGCCTTCTCGTAGATCGCGACGGGATTCGAGAGCGCGAGGTCGTCCCAGGTGATCATCTTTTTGCTGCCGACGAGCGTGAGCTGGCGGACTTTTTTCGGGTCGAGCCACGAGCACTGGATCGAAGCGAGCACGTTGCCGGGGTATCGGAGCGTGATGTTCACCACGTCCTCGATGCCGGGCTGGAGAAAGGCCGCGCCCATCGCCTGCACTTCGACGGGCTCGGAGCCGAGCAGCCAGTTGAAAATCGAGATGTCGTGCGAAGCGAGATCCCACGCGGCGTTCACGTCGCTGCGCACGGGGCCAAGATTCGTCCGCACGGCGGTGAGCGAACGCACTTCGCCGACTTCGCCGCGATCCACGATGTCCTTCACTTTGAGGATGCCGGGATTGAACAGGAAAATGTGGCCGACCATGAGCACGAGGCCCTTGCTCTTTGCGAGCGCGACAAGCGCCTCGCCCTCGGCGGTGTCAATGCACAGCGGCTTTTCGCAGAGGACGTGCTTGCCCGCGTTCAGCGCGTCGGTGACGACGGCGAAGTGCGTCTTCGTGGGCGTGACGACGACCACGGCATCCACGCCACCGTCGCGCAGCAGCGACGCGTGATCCGCAAAGCCGCGGACGTGCGGGAACATCTCGCAGACCGACGCGAGCCGCTTCGCATTGGCATCCGCGATGGCCGTCACGGTGCAGTCCTTCATCGCCGAGAAAGTGCGGATGTGGTTCGGCCCCCAGTGGCCGCAGCCGATGACGCCGATGCGGAGAGGAGCGGTGTCAGCGGACATTGTTGCGGGAGATAAAAATGTTTGCCGGAAGCTCGGGCTGCGGGGGCGTGAGCTGCGGTTGCGAGAACTGCTGAGGCATTCGGATCGGGGTGAAAGGTGCGTTCGTGTAGTGGAGGAGCGCGGGTTTCACAAGTGATGAATTGAGGGGATTTGGTGACGCGGCGG
>Ga0315906_10007499_pt1 | contig 13267 bp, 11 predicted proteins | sample LakEriMetagenome_4_FD_203526 | JGI IMG/M metagenome (GOLD analysis project Ga0315906, IMG submission 203526) | Freshwater fungal communities from buoy surface, Lake Erie, Ohio, United States - Buoy 2 MA122 | ecosystem: Environmental > Aquatic > Freshwater > Lake > Lake biofilm | place: USA...
TTCTGAAGGGGGGGCGCTTTCCCCAGCAGAACGGAGATCACTGCTGGCCCACACCAGCTCGATACTGCCTTCAGGAGATGCATTACTGGTCACTGTTCGACCGGATGATATTGTTGAAGAGCTGGTTCGATGCGCGCTTGAATTTCGTGATCGGCTGAGTTTGATTTTTCAGATCGGCCAGGATGCAGCGCGATCAATCACGCAGTTTCGCGCCCTTGTTGCCGAGCCCGCACTGGCCAAGCATGTGGACCTGGGTCTTCAACTGGCTCCTGGATTGATTGACACCACATTCACCGCCGGCGCGATCAAGGACATCGAAGGGCTGTCCGATCGCCTGCAGTTCCTCAAAGCCGAGTACAACAGCATTGAGCTGGCGGCACATCTGTCTGCGCTGGACAGGCCGATAGATCTCTTGGTGGGGCGTCACGGACAAAATTTGATTGAATATCTCAGGATCGGCGCGGTTGGCGTGATCCCCGGCACTGAAATGGCACCAGCCCTAAGGCCGATCCTGGAGGCCTGGGCTGCGGGCAGAAAAGATGATGCCACCCAAGCCTACGGAAGAATTGCAGCTTATGTTGACTTTGCCATGCAGGACCTCGATACCGTGGTCGATGTGGGGCGCGCAGTGACGGCGAGGGCATTGGGGTTCAAGCCAGGCCCACGGCGTTTGCCTTCTGGTCGTGATCCCAAGACCATGTCGGCCGCCATCGAAGCTTGGTGGCCGCACTGGCAAGCAATCAACAACCCGTTGCCTCACCCAGCCCGGTGACAGCAGCGCCGTCCCAGCTCTGCCTGGCTGAACCTTCTTTGGAGAAAAAATGAACTTGCTCGATCTCAAAGGCCGCCATGCCGTTATCACTGGCGCCGCCACCGGCCTCGGATACGCGATTGCGCAGCGCATGATTGCCTCGGGTGCGCGGGTCACACTCTGGGATCGCGATGAGAGGGCCTTGGCGGCAGCTTCGAAGCAACTCTTACCGCCGCAGGGCAATCCGGCTGTTGTCGCTATCGCGGTGGATGTGACCCGTTATGAGCAAGTTCTGGACGCCACCCAAAAGACCATTGCGCTTGGACCGGTTGATATCCTCGTCAACAGCGCCGGGATCACGGGGCCCAACACCAAGTTGTGGGACTACCCGGCTGATGCTTGGCAGCAGGTCTTCGATGTGAATGTGCACGGCCTCTTCTATTGCTGCCGGCAGTTTTCAGCGCATATGCGCGAGCGCAATTACGGCCGGATCGTCAATATCGCCTCTGTGGCCGGCAAAGAGGGCAATCCCAATGCCAGTGCTTACAGCGCAAGCAAAGCCGCAGTCATTGGGCTGACAAAGTCCTTGGGCAAGGAACTCGCGGACACAGGTGTGCGCGTCAACTGCATCACCCCAGCCGCTGTAAAGACCCCCATCTTTGATCAAATGACGCCCGATCACATCCAGTTCATGCTCGGCAAGATCCCGATGGGTCGTTTCGGTCTGCCTGAGGAGGTGGCCGCAATGGTCACTTGGTTGTCTTCCGAAGAGTGTTCGTTTGCGACAGGTGCGGTGTTTGATCTCTCCGGGGGGCGTTCGACTTATTGAAAGAAGGGGGTCAGGCAGCTTTCCGGTGATTCTGCTCATGGAATCCCTTTTGCCGCCACTGGTTTTACTGTACGCGCAACCCGCCGATTTTTGCGACCCATTTGGTCGCCATCAACCGGCCGGGCACCTGATGGACGGGAGCTCCCGTTATCGCGGGGCCGGCGAGAAGTTGCACCACTATTCGGTCGTCGCCTCGCATGCGCAGCATGAACGTGATTTAGGATGCCTTGGTCAACGGACTGAGCATCTTGCCGTCCAATTCGCCGCATCAAGCGCGGCCCGCCTTTCCCGCGATCACGGTACGCAACATAGTGAGCAGCCAATCGCAATTGCTCGACCGTCTGAGCCTCAAAGCACCGGCACCGCAAAGCGTTCGCGCAAATCGTCCAGTCCAAACTCTTGCAGCAAAGCCTGCAAGCGCTCGGCGGCCGCTCGGGACTTGCCTGGCTGAGGCTGGGCAGGACGGCTGGCCAAAATCAGCTCGTTCTTCAGTGAATGCTCCCAGCCCACCAGTTCCGTGACGGTCACCTCGTAACCGTGGGCCTGCAGCCGCAGGCAGCGCAGCACATTGGTGATCTGGCTGCCAAACTCGCGCGTGTGCAAAGGGTGGCGCCACAGTTCGGCCAAGGGTGTACGGCCCATGGCCAGGGCCTTGGACTGGCGCAGCACACCCGCCACCTCGGCCTGACAGCACGGCACCAAAACCATGTGCCGGGCCTGGTGGGCCAGGCCAAAGGCCAGCGCGTCGTCTGTGGCCGTGTTGCAGGCATGCAAGGCGGTCACGATGTCGACCTCGGCAGGAATTTGCGCCGCCGCGCTGGCCTGCTGCACCGAGACGTTAAGGAACTCCATGCGCTCAAAACCCAGATGCTCGGCCAATTGCTGCGAGCGGGTGACCAGTTCGCTGCGCGTCTCCACCCCGATCACCCGGCCCCCATGCCCGGCGCGCGCCACGTTGTAGTAGAGGTCGTAGAGGATAAAGCCCAGATACGACTTGCCTGCGCCGTGATCGACCAGCACCGGCGCCGGCTTGCGCCGATGCACCTCGTCCAGCAGCGGCTCGATGAACTGATAGAGGTGGTAGACCTGCTTGAGCTTGCGCCGCGTGTCCTGATTGAGCCGACCCTCGCGCGTGAGGATGTGCAACTCCTTGAGCAACTCAAGCGACTGGCCGGGGCGCAGTTCCTCAATCACCTGCGGCGGCGCAGGCACTCGGGATCGCGCAGAAGACTTGGGCATGATCGCGTCAGTGTACGGCGGGCAGGCCGGCATCTAGCTGGATCTAGCCAGCATCTAGCTGAGGTCTGCACGGCGCCCGATTGGCCCTAAGAGCGGCCACACCGAAAACGCGGCCGCAAATGACCCGCTGGCCCCGCGAGTCCGTGGCTCTATGGCCCCGGCGCACGCCGGCTCGATGTTTGCAGTAGCATCGCCCCGGTCTGTGGCCGGTGCGCGCCGCCCCGCCCAGGCCTCTTTACCCCCTCCATGTCCACCCTCCTGCCCTCCCCCTGGGCCGACGCCCTGCCGCCTACGCGCAGCGCCGCCCTGGCGCGGGTGGAGCGCGTGCGGCCTGCCGCCTATGCAAAAACGCGCAACCACCTTGAAGGTGCGGTCACCGGTCTGTCGCCCTACCTCACGCACGGGCTGCTGACGTTGCCCGAGGTCTTGGCCGAACTGCTCAAGCGCGAGAGCCTGCCGGTGCAGCACAAGCTGGTCTTCGAACTGGGCTGGCGCGAGTTCTTTCGCCATGCCTGGGTGCATGCGGGCGAGGGCATCTTTGAGTCTATGCACCCCGGCCCCCGGCCCGATACCAGCTATGCCCCCACGCTGCCCGATGACATCCGGCAAGCCTGCACCGGCGTGCCCGTCATCGACCAGGCCGTGCGCACGCTGTATGCCACCGGTACGCTGCACAACCATGCCCGCATGTGGCTGGCCAGTTATGTGGTGCACATGCGGCACATTGACTGGCGCGCTGGCGCCAACTGGCTGGTAGCCCATCTGCTCGACGGCGATCTGGCCAGCAACCACCTGAGCTGGCAATGGGTGGCGGGCACAGGCAGCCACAAGCCCTATTTGTTCAACGCCGAAAACGTGGCGCGCTACGCGCCCGCGTCTTGGCACAGCCCGGGCAGCGTGATCGACTGCTCTTACGAGGCACTCGAGCGCATGGCCCGTGCGCAGCAGTCGCCCCGGCACACCGCCGCGCAAGGCGCCACACCCAGCACCGAGCCTGCACTGCACACCGCACCACCCGCAGACCTGGGTGTGGGCGATGCGCCGGCCTCTCAAGCCCTTAAAGGCCGCGAGGTCTGGCTGATTCATCCCTGGGCGCTGCGCGCCGCTCCCGCAAGCATGCCCTCCGATGCCGTGTGTATCGGTCTGTACCTAAAAGAACACCACGACCGGTGGCCCTGGCCTGAGGCGCGTTGGCGCTGGGTCGACGCGGCTATGGCGGCCCTTGCGCCGCTGCGCTGGCACACCGACGCTCAGAGCCTGGCCCGTGCCCTGACTGGTGCCGCGCGCGTGCGCAGCGTGGCCGACCCACATGTCTCACGCTGGCTCCAGGGTCTGGCGCAGCTCGAAGATGCGCCCACGGTCTTCCCGGCGGTGGAGCGCCGCTGCACCAGCTTTTCACAATGGTGGACGCGCGCCACCCGTGGTCTTGAACGCGCCGAGGAATTGCTGTGACGGATCAAAAGGAAACCCTCACCGTGCTGTATGACGGCGGCTGCCCGCTGTGCCGCCGCGAGATCGCACATGTGCGAGGTCTGGCTGAGCAGCGCGAAGGCAGCGCGCTGTACTTTGTGGACATCAGCCGCGAGGCCGAAGGCAGCGCCGCCTTTGCCGCAGACCGCGACGTCCTGCTGGCGCGCTTTCATGTCCAAGGCAGCGACGGCTCACGCCTGTCGGGCGCGGCGGCCTTCGCCGCCATGTGGAGCCGCCTGCCCGGCTGGCGCTGGTTGGCCAGGCTGGCCAAGCTGCCGGGCATGCTCACGCTGCTCGAGTGGGCCTACCTCGGCTTTCTCAAACTGCGACCTGGCCTGCAGTGGCTTGCGCGCCGCTGGGACGCGCAATCTGCGAACGCATCGCCGCTGTCCAAATACCTGGAGCGCGAGCTGCGCTCCGACCACGCGGGCGAAACCGGTGCGGTGTTCATCTACCGCGGCATCAGCACCGTGGCCCGCTGGCGCGGCGATGCGCAGCTGCTCGCTTTTGCCGAGCAGCATGGCCAGACCGAAGCCGAGCACCTGCGCCTGATTGAAGAGTGGCTGGCGCCTGCGCGCCGCAGCCGCCTGCTCGGACCCTGGCGCCTGGCCGGCTGGCTCACGGGCGCCCTGCCGGCTTTGGCCGGCCGCCGCGCGGTGTACGGCACCATCGCCGCCGTCGAGACCTTTGTGGACCGTCACTACCAGCAGCAAATCGATCATCTTCGCGCCCAGGGCGGGCCCGACGGCCTCTTGCCTCTGCTCGAGCGCTGCCAGGCCGACGAGTGCCACCACCGCGACGAAGCCGCCGCGCTCGCAGGCCCGGGCCCGTCTGGGCTGCTGCGGCTGTGGTGTGCGGTGGTCGGCGCTGGGTCGGCAGCGGCGGTGGTGCTGGCGCGCAGGGTGTAGTGGGAAGTCACACCCCGCCATGAACGCCGTACCCCGGCGCGTTCTACCCCTGCTGGTGCTGGCCCAACTGGGCGGCACCTCGCTGTGGTTTGCGGTCAATGCCGTCATGCCCGACCTGCAGCGCGACTTCGGCTGGCCAGCCACTGCCGTGGGCACGCTGACGTCGGCGCTGCAACTGGGCTTTATCTTGGGCACCCTGGTGTTTGCGCTGCTGGCCGTGGCCGACCGCTTGAGCGCGCCGCACGTCTTTCTGGTGTGCGCCCTCAGTGGCGCGCTGAGCACCGTGGGCGCTTGGGCCATGGTGGACCACTTCTCCGCGCTCTTGCTGTGGCGCTTTGCCACCGGCTTTTTTCTGGCCGGCATTTACCCGGTGGGCATGAAGATCGCCGCGCAGTGGTACCGAGACGGGCTGGGCACCGCGATGGGCTATCTGATTGGCGCGCTCGTCCTCGGTTCGGCCAGCGCGCACGCCCTGCGGGCTCTGGCCGATGCCCTGCCCTGGCCCAGCATCATGCTGGGCGTGGCCGCTCTGGCGGCAGCCAGCGGCCTGCTGGTTTTAGCACTGGGCCAGCCACCGCAAGCCCCAGGGCGCGTGAGCACCCTGCAATGGCAAGCCCTGCGCACAGCTTGGCAAGACGCCCGAGTGCGCAGCTCGGTGCTGGGCTACTTCGGCCACATGTGGGAGCTCTATACCCTGTGGGTGCTGATGCCGCTGATTCTGGCCACGCGGCTCGAGGGGGTGCAGCTGTCTTGGGCCGCATTCATCATCCTGGGCAGCGGCGCAATCGGCTGCGCCCTGGGCGGTCATGCGGCACGCCGCTGGGGCAGCGCCCGCGTGGCCGGCGTGCAGCTGGCCACCAGCGGCATCTGCTGCCTTCTGGCGCCCTGGCTGCTGGGCGCACCGGCTGGCGTGTTTTACGCCTGGTTGCTGCTGTGGGGCATCACCGTGGCTGGCGATTCACCCCAGTTCTCGACGCTGACGGCGCGCAACGCACCAGTCCAAGCCGTGGGCAGCGTTCTGACCCTGACCAACAGCATCGGCTTTGCAATCAGCATTGCCAGTATCTTGCTGTTCGTGGCGCTCACGCCGCATGTGCCGCTGGGCTGGCTGCTGGTGGGCCTGGCGCCCGGGCCGGCGCTGGGATTGTGGGCCTTGTGGCCCTTGGTGCGGGCCAGGGCCTGAGCTGGCGGCAACTGAATCGCCTGGCCTTGAAAGCCCAGATGTAACTCAGCCCTGGCCGCCCGCCGATTCAGGCAGACCGAAGACCCGGTCAAAGGCCCAGGTGAATGCGATCGCGTAGACGAAGAAAAAGGCCAGCAAACCCAGGTTGGCCAGCAAGGCTTGCAGCGGCGAAATTTTCAGCCACAGCGACATCACCGGGATCAGGATCAGGGTCAGCCCGCCTTCGAAACCGACACCATGCAACAGCCGCCGCGCAAAAGACCGGCCGCGGATCAACTGCCGCGATTCCCAGCGCTCAAACGCCCAGTTAAAAGCGTAGTTCCAGCTCAGCGCAATGATGGACAGGACCACCGCAAGCGGCAAGGTCGAGGCAGCAGGCTCGTCAAATGCGATGCTCAGCACAGGACCGACGACCGCAATGGCAATCGCCTCATACAGCAAGGCTTGAAGGATGCGGCGATGTTTGGGCGTCATGCAGTAACAAAAATGGCTGCGGCCGTTTTGCGAGGGATGCGGATTCCCGTGGCGGCGCGGCGATGGCAGAGTCTAGGGCACAGCCGGTCCTCAGGCGCTGTCGATCAGTACAGCTGCTGCGCCGCCCGGTGGTCTGCTCACGAGCGGCTTAAAACCCGAGCTGCGTGCTGCTCTTGACCTCTTCCATGACGGCGTAAGTGCGCGTCTCGCGTACGCCGGGCAACTGCCACAAGACCTGACCCGCAAAGTCGCGGTAATGGGCCATATCGGCGGTGCGCGTCTTGAGCAAATAGTCGAAACCACCGGCAACCATGTGGCACTCCATGATTTCAGGCCTGATTTGCACCGCGGCCTTGAAGGCGTCGAATACGTTGGGTGAGGTGCGGTCGAGCAGGACTTCGACAAACACCAGCATGCCCGCGCGGAGCTTGAGGGGGTTGAGCCTGGCTTCGTAGCCCAGGATGTAGCCCTCACGGGTCAGCCGCTGCACGCGCGCAAGCACGGCCGTTGGCGACAGTCCGACCGATTCGGCCAACTTGAGGTTGGAGAGCCTGCCGTCTTGTTGCAGCGCTTGCAAAATTTTCAGGTCAATTCGATCGAGCTCGGCCATAGGCAATTGTGCGGTCAATCATCACAAAAACGAACAAAAACTCGGCGCCATCGTCCAAATAATCGCTTCATTGTCCATTTGAAAGCCATGGAGCGATTGCCATGAATGCCCCTGCCCACCCCTTTGTGTGGCTCGACTCCCGCGAGCAGCGCCTGTCCGACCCTTACGGTGAGCAGGCGCCCGTGCTGCGTGCTCACCTAGAGCGGGTGACACCTGTGCTGCGCTGGCAGGACGCCGCACGTCGCGCTGCGCCCTGGGTGCAAGCGGCGCGGGAGAATCCGCCGCCCTTTTGGGCCATGGAGCGCTTGCTGCGGGAGTTTCCGATCTCCAGTTCCGAAGGTTTGGCCTTGATGCGACTGGCCGAGGCTTTGCTGCGGGTACCCGATGCCCAGACGGCCATGGCGCTGACGGCCGATCAGTTGGGCCGGGCAGACTTCGAGTCCACGGGGGGCGACCCGGTCGCCCGCCTGGCCAGCACCGCACTGGGTTTATCGAGCCGTCTGCTCGGTCGCTTAGAGCCAGGCTTGTTCAGCCGGCTCGGCGCGCGGGTGGTGGTCGCCGCTGCCGTGCGGGCCATGCAGTTATTGGGCCGACAGTTTGTACTTGGGCAGTCGATGGGCGAGGCGATGCGCCGCGCCGAACGGATGCGACATCAGGGCCAGCGGTTTTCATACGACATGCTCGGAGAAGGCGCCCGCACCGACGCCGACGCGCTGCGCCATTGGGCCAGCTACGAACAGGCGCTACAGACCATGAGCGGTATCGATACTCTGCCGTGCGAACACCGAGATGGCATTTCCATCAAGCTGAGCGCGCTGCACCCACGCTATGAGGACGCCCAGCACCGGCGCGTCATGCACGAGTTGCTGCCCCGCCTCTGGAGTTTGTGCGAGCGCGCCGCGCGTGCCAACGTCAATCTCACCATCGATGCAGAAGAGGTCGACCGCCTCGAGTTGTCTGTGCAGGTTCTCGAGGCCCTGCTGTTGCGTCTGGCCAGCGCGCACCCCCAATGGCGCGGCCTGGGGCTGGCGGTGCAGGCTTATCAAAGCCGCGCGGGCGAGTTGGTGCAAGAGCTCATCGCCATGGCGCGCCGGCACCGCATGCGGCTGATGGTGCGACTGGTCAAGGGCGCCTACTGGGATTACGAAATCAAACGGGCGCAGGAGCTGGGCTTGGCCGGCTATGCGGTCTATACGCACAAGCCCCACACCGACCTGTCTTACCTGGGCTGCGCTCAGCTCTTGTTGGCAGCCCCCGATGTGATTTATCCGCAGTTTGCCGGTCATAACGCGGGGACGATTGCGGCCGTCTTGCAGATGGCCCAGTGCATGGGACGCAGCGCGCAGGCAGGCGATTTTGAATTGCAGCGCCTTCACGGCATGGGCGAGGCCGTCTTTCGCGAGGTGCTGCGCGAGCGCGTTCCTTGCCGGGTGTATGCACCCGTAGGCGCGCATCGAGACTTGCTCGCTTATCTGGTGCGCCGGCTGCTGGAAAACGGAGCCAACTCTTCTTTTGTGCACCAGATGGCTGATCCCGCGGTGGCTATGGACCGCTTGCTGGCGTCTCCCTTGCGCGTGGACCCAGCCGAACGTCTGCGCGCTCCCTTGGCGCTGTTTAACGATCGGCGCAACAGTGCCGGCCTCGATTTGACTGTGGCCGCCCAGCGTGAACCCTTAGAGCGCGCTTGGCGACAGGTGCATCCGCCCGAGGTGGCATGCGCCAGCGCAGAGCAAGCGCCCCTAACGGTGCAGCGGGCCCATGCAGCATGGCCGGCTTGGGCAGCGGTGCCGGTGCAAGAGCGTGCCGCTGTGCTGCTGCGGGCAGCCGATGCGCTGCAAGACAGCCTGCCCGAGTTTTGCGCCTTATTGGTCAGGCAAGGGCGAAAGACCTGGCCCGATGCACTGGCTGAGGTGCGCGAGGCGGTGGATTTTTTGCGCTATTACGCACAGCAGGCGCAGTGCTTGATGGCGCCACAAACCCTGCCCGGGCCAACGGGCGAGCACAACCTGTGGCGTCTGCGCCCACGCGGGGTATGGGTCTGTATCAGCCCCTGGAACTTTCCGCTGGCCATCTTCCTGGGGCAGATGGCTGCAGCGCTGGTCACCGGCAACGCCGTGGTGGCCAAGCCCGCCGAGCAGACCCCTGGCGTGGCCCTCAGGGCGGTCGAGTTGCTGCACCAGGCCGGTGTGCCCAGCGGCGTGCTGCACATGCTGCACGGGCCGGGCCAGAGCGTGGGTGCAGCGCTCGTGACTGCAGCGCAGGTGGCCGGCGTGGTGTTCACCGGCTCGACCGAGGTGGCCCGCCATATTCAGCGCGCCTTGGCGGCCAAGGACGGCCCGATCGTGCCGCTGATTGCCGAGACTGGGGGCATCAATGCCATGGTGGTCGATTCCAGTGCCTTGCTCGAACAGGTTTGCGACGCGGTTGTACAAAGTGCTTTTCGCTCGGCCGGCCAGCGCTGCTCGGCGCTGCGCGTGCTGATGGTGCATGAGGCCATTGCCGACCCGCTGATCGCCATGATTGCCGGCGCGGCGGGCGAGCTGCAGGTGGGCGATCCGTCGCAGTGGGCCACCGACGTCGGCCCCTTGATTGATGAGCCGGCGCACGGGCGCGTCAGTCAAGCCTTGCGCAGCCTAGACGCGTCGGCCAGGCTGCTTTGGCCCGTACAGGGCACCGTTGAGGCCGCCCATTGTCAAAGCCCGGTGGCTTATGAGATTTCAGACCTTTCGCAGGTCAGGCATGAGATCTTTGGGCCGGTGCTGCAAGTCATGCGGTGGGGGCCTGGCTGCGCCCTCAAGGACGAAATCGCGGTGATCGAGGCGATCAATTCGCTGGGCTTTGGCCTGACGCTAGGCCTGCAGACCCGCATCGATGTGCGGGCGCGGGCCTTGGCCGACGCCGCGCAAGTGGGCAATGTTTATGTCAACCGCAACATGATCGGTGCGGTTGTCGGCGTACAGCCCTTTGGCGGGCAGGGCCTGTCGGGCACTGGCCCGAAAGCCGGCGGGCCCCATTACCTGCCTCGCTTTTGCACCGAGCAGACCATCAGCACCAACACCTCGGCGGCTGGCGGCAATGTGGCCCTCTTGTCCCAGATCGATGACTGACCAGTGCGCAGGGACGGTCTGCACCCGTCCCTTTTTATCATTGCGAGCCCGTACGAGCCCGTAGGGCGCAGCAATCGCAACGGCAGAGCGGACTCATGCAGACCCTGCCCAAATGACTCGCCGCCGAACTGCCCCAGTGGGCCAGCGCGGTAAGCCAGTCGGGCGCGCGGCTAGACTGAGCGGTTGCGACGCAACCCAAGTCAAACACCATCGACCGCTCCTGAACTCCGCCATGCCCGATACCCTGCCGCTGTTCGACGAGCTCGAAACCGCCCCCCAGCCCGCTTCTGCAGCGGCCGCACTGAGGCTTGCAGCAAAGACCCAGGTGCCGCAATCGGCCGCCGCGCGCGCGTTCAATCTGCAGCTGAGCCGGATTGCCAAGCTCAAAAGCCAATTGCAAGAGCTCGACGCGCTGGAGCAATCGCATCGCCTGGCTGCGCATCAGCAGCTGGCGCCCCTGCGGGCGCGCCAAAGACTGGCCATGCGCGAGATGGCCTTGCTCCTCGACAAGCGGCTGGACAGCAAGGCCCTGAGTGCCTTGCAACGCGAGACCGCGACACAACTTCTTTGCAACCTGGCCAGCGCGCTGGCCGAGCAGGGCGATGCCGATATGGCCATGCTGCACGACAAGCGCAGCCCTCAATCCTTGAGCGAGCTCAAGCAGGCCGACGCCGCCCAATTGCGCGCGCAGATTGAAGAGCTGCTGGGCGAGCCGCTCGAGGCGGGGCATGAGGACGCCAGCCTAGAGCAATTGCTGGCCTCTGGCATGGAGCGCGTTCGCCAGACCCTGCAAGCGCAGGAAGAAGCCCGCCGCGCGGCCGCTGCCAAACGCAAAGCCAAGAAAAAGCCCCATGCAGCCCCAGCAGAAGCGCAGATGGAAGAGGCCGAGACCAGCTTGCGCAAGCTGTTTCGCCAACTGGCCAGCAACCTGCACCCCGACCGCGAGCCCGACGCTCAAGCCCGACTGGTCAAAACGGCCCTGATGAGCCAGGCCAACGCCGCCTATGAGCGCCGTGATCTGGTGGCCTTGCTGCAAATTCAGCAACAAGCCCTGGGCGCCGACCCGCAAGCGGCTGCCGTGATGAGCGAGGACAAGCTCACAGGATGGACCCTGCTGATCAAACAACAAGTGGCCGACTTGGAGCGTGAGCGCGCCGCCCGCAGCGAAAGCCTGGCCGCCGAGTTTCAACTGGCCCCTGGATTTAAATTGACGGCCTTTTCACTGCAGATGTTGCTTGAAGAGCAGGTCAGCGATTTGGAGGACGAGCTCGCCCTGATGCAGCGCGACTTGCAGCGGGTGCAAAACGACGCCGACCTCAAGCGCTGGCTGAGCGAACAAGCCAAGGAAACCCGGCGCCAAATGCGCGCAGCGGCGCGCATGGGTTTTGCGTGAGCCCGCCGTTCCCAACCGACTCAGAGCATGACAGTCCCAGCACCGCCCCCAGATCAACCGCGCAACCCCCTTCACGGGCTGACCCTTGAAGCCATGGTGCGGGCCCTTGAGGCGCACTACGGCTGGGAAGAGCTGGGGCGGCGTATTGCCATCCGCTGCTTCACCCACGAGCCCAGCGTCAACTCCAGCCTGAAGTTCCTGCGCAAAACGCCCTGGGCTCGGGAGAAGGTGGAAGGGCTCTACCTGTTCACGCAGCGGGAGATTCAACGCGCAAATGGCCGCCGGTGAGCTTGCACCGCGAACATCCCTTGCAAGCCAGCTAAACCACCGCAGCCCAATTCGTCCCCATCGTTTCTACAAGCAAGACTGCCTGATCGACCGCACAGCGATGAGCAAACGAAAGGCTAGCCCGCCGGGCTTTTTTGACGCCTCTTCCAGTCACAGACCAGGTTCTTTGGTGCGCCCAAGTAACAGGCAAAGACGGGCTGCGGTAGCCAGCTGACCCGGCGCAGCCCAACACCGCTCATGGGCAACAGCCTCAGCCTCAGACAGGAGGCCACTGCGCTACTTTTCTTGACGATTGCTGATGCGTGTTTCCATTAAGCTGAACCCTTAGACAGGCCAATGATCGCAAGTCCGTAGCGAGGTGCTCACCCGTATGAAACGTTCACTCATCAGCTCAGGCTCCACCTTCGAAGCCGAGATCGGCTACAGCCGGGCCGTGGTCCAAGGCGACTGGATCTTCGTCTCTGGTACCACCGGCTTTGACTATTCGACCATGACGATTTCAGACGACTTGGCAGAGCAAACCGAGCAATGCCTCAAGAACATTGCGTCGGCGCTGGCCCAAGCGGGCTCCAGCCTGGCCGATGTGGTGAGGGTGACTTATGTCTTGCCGGACGGCAGCCGGTTCAAGGACTGCTGGCCGGTGCTGCGCCAATACTTCGGCGCCGTGCGGCCTGCGGCCATGATGATTTCTGCAGGGCTGGCTGATCCTCGGATGCAGATTGAGATTGAGGTGACGGCGCTCAGGCAGTTGGCTTGAGGTGCGAAGCAAGATGGCTACAAATTCGACTCTGGTCCCGATTTTTCCTCCAAACTTCGTCTCAACCAATCGTCAAGGCAACTATCAATGCGGCTACAAGTGGTCACCACGCAAAGAGATGGGTGACTTGCTAATCTGCAAGGAGACCCGCAAGTGAAATCTAACAATTCCATCGCGCGGATACCGACCCGGCTGCGCCGTCTCGTCCCCGCTCAAGTCAGCCATTAGGCGTCTGAATGCAATACCCCGTCTACTTGC
>Ga0315906_10007501_pt1 | contig 13266 bp, 16 predicted proteins | sample LakEriMetagenome_4_FD_203526 | JGI IMG/M metagenome (GOLD analysis project Ga0315906, IMG submission 203526) | Freshwater fungal communities from buoy surface, Lake Erie, Ohio, United States - Buoy 2 MA122 | ecosystem: Environmental > Aquatic > Freshwater > Lake > Lake biofilm | place: USA...
AAAAGGTTTGGGAAAGAATATGAGGAAGACAAAGGGAGTTTCAAACGAATGCGAATGAAATTCCGGCTGAAAGGCATAAGGTCTTATCTATTTTTTTCCTCTATCCTTCCGCTCCTGACCTCATTAATTTTTTCTATTCACAAATAAACAAATGTTTAATAATCTTTATGATTATAATAAAACAATTTATTTAATTTTACTCGACAATACAATTAGATATTTCAAAAAACATATTCTTATTCCTGAATATGAAATAATTCTTTTATCCAATAGTCAAGAAGATTATAAAAAGTTCTATAATTCATCCAATAAAAAATATATAAATCTCATTAAAGATTACAATTATTTCTTTAATCTAATTTTTTTTAACCCTTCTTCCCATTCCTCTTCCAACAGGTTTCATATCATCCATAATACCATTTAATCTATTCAACTTACCCTTCATTAATTCCAAATCTCTAATTTTATCATTATCATCAATCAAATTTTTTTTATAATCAATATGACCTTTAATTTCATTCAATTCATTTTTATAATTACTTTTATCAAATCCATTATTATTTGATAATACAATCCATCCAAATCTTTTAACAGCATTATTATACCAATTATTAATTTCATTCATAGTCAATTCTTCTCTCAAATTCATTATTAAAAATTAAAAATAAATTTTAATCGTTTCATTAAACACATCTAATAATATTCAACAATATCTTCTTCATATTCATTATATTCATAACCACTATCATAATCATAATCATAATTATCATAACTATCATAATCCAAATCTTCAACAACTTCTTCCTCTTTTTCCATTTCCTCTTCATAAAATTTCCTATCAATTTCTTCATAATCAGGTTCAGGTTCTTTTTCCTTCTTCGTTCTAATGAAATGATAATGGTCTTTCACATCATCATCAAATCCTTCAAATTCATCCTTAAATTCGTGAATTTTATCAAATTTAAGAACAGGCTTTTCCATAAATCTATCTTTAAAATTAGATAGATAATAGTAATAATAGTCAAACTTATTTTTCTTTTCATTCTTAAGATAAGTATCAATAAGGACGTTCATTCGAATTTTTAGAACATTGTTCTTTAAATCCTTTTGATTGATTAAGAAGGTTGAATAACAATTGAGATAATCGTTCATATCATTATTATTAAGATAATTGAAGAAGTCAAAGAGCATCCTTGATTATTTGGATAAATTCTTTTATAATAATTGAAATCATTTTTTATTTTATTTAAAGGATATCTAATTTTTCTAATTATAATGAAGGTTATAACTTGTGTTGTAAATAATTTAGGTTTTATAAAAATTCAATATTACACCTTAAAGAAATATCTTAAAAATGATTATGAATTCATAGTATTTAATGATGCTAAGGAATATCCAAATGATACTAATGAAGGTAATATTAATATTAGAAAAGATATAACTAATTTATGTAAAGATTTAGGGATAAAATGTATAGAAATACCAAATGATTATCATTATTATAAGAATTTGAAATGTTCTTCAACAAGGTCGGCAATAGGTATGAATTTTATGTTAAGATATCAATTGGCAAATCCAGACCAATATTTAATATTAGACAGTGATATGTTTTTAGTGGATTATTTGGATATTAATGAAAGATATGGGAATTATAAGACTGCTTTTTATATTCAAGACAGGGTTTTTGAAAATAGAATTGTTAGATATGCTTGGATGGGAATAATTTATTTGGATTTTAGAAAAATTGAGGATGGATATTTATTGGATTGGGGTCATAATTATGGCGTTACTGATTGTGGAGGTTTAACGGAAGCTTGGGTAAATGGACTTTTAAAACCTAATGAGAAATATCCTACTAGTTTAGAATTAAATTGGAATAAGGAGGATAATTTCAATACTAAGGATGTTTATTTATTTAAAAGTATTAGAGGTCATACTTTAACTATCGATAATTTTCCAGATAATTTTAAGAAAAATAAGAAATTATGTGAATATTTAAATGAAGATAATAGAAATATAAATGATTTAATTTTTTGTGAAATTTATGATGGAATATTTCTTCATTATCAATCTGGATGTAATTGGAGAGGCGAAGGTTTAGAGTTTCATCAAAAGAGAACGGAAAAACTTATGAATATTTTAATTGATGAAAATGAAAGTTAAAAAAAGGAATTCCTTCAGTAATCATCTTTTCTTTTTCATTCGCATATTTACTTAAATCATATGAATTATTTCCTTTAAATCCATAGAAACTAATATTCGAAAATCCATTTTTATCATAAGTAATTAATAATCCAAAAACTCTCTCAAAAACCTCTCTCATAATCTTCGATTTAACTTCAGTAAGAAGGATAAAAAAATTATATCTTTCCTGAAGATATTTTAAATAATCAAGACTAATTAAACAACATACACCATAACAACCAACCCAATTATATTTATATTTATATTTGATAATTTCATTACCTTCCTTTAAATCAAGAATGATATTATTAACGAGAGATTTATTGAATTCATTATTATCAATAAAACCATTAATAAATCTCACATCACTAGTTTCAATCATATCTTCATCAAATTTCTTAAGAATGAATAAATTGTCTTGAAGAAATATTGCTTTTTTAGAAGGTTTCAATTTTAAATAATAATAGAAACATAATAGTTCTCCACGACCTTTTAAATGATTATCTTCTTCAAGAACTTTAATTATATGAATATTAACATTAAGACTTACATCTAATTGAAAACAAACATCGTCATTTCTATCATAATCATCAATTATGAAAATAGGTTCGCTTTTATAAAAGCTTCTAATTTGATTGATACATTCAATCCAACAATAATTATCCCTTTTTTCTTTAACTTGCCGATAAATGAAAAAACTTAAATTGGGAATATTACTCATATTTGCTTAAATTATTAATAATTTCTCTTGTTTAAATAGAAAATGGCTAAAAGAAAAGTGAGTAATTCAAATCAAGGTTCTTCAATATGGGAGTTTTTTAAAATGGGTTTTGGTCTCGGTCTTGGATACATCGTCGTTCAAATAATAATGACAATTATCGCCTTAATCTTTTTCATATCAGGTTTCATAATGCTTCGAAAAGAACAGGCGAAGGTTAAAAAAGGCGAAGAAGCAAATAATACTAATAAAATCATAGCATACATATTGATGTTTATTGGAGGAATATTTCTTACTTTCCTTCTTTTTTTCGTAATTAGCGATTTAGGCGGTGAATTTGGTGGAGATTTTATGGATTTTTAATTTAAAAAATGATTTATAAGATAGATATTTATATGACATCATCAAATATGAATATAGGATTATATGATGATTTGTTCGCATATCGTTTCGCATTATTGGATATTTATGAGAATGAAGGTGATATAATTAAGAAACTTAAATATCGGTTAATTGAAATAGGAATAGATTATAATGAAGTTAATGATTTATTATATAATTTCTATAATTATTTCAATATATCAATTACATATGAAGAAATTCAACAAGCTCAAATATTCTTAATGATGTTTAGAAATATTAATCCAAATCCAAATGTGAATACTAATTTAAATGTTTTAACGAATTTATTAAATTTATATTTGAGAAATATTCAAGTAGAAGGCGAAGAGGAGGTTGAAGAGAAGGAGGTATTAACGGAGGAAGAAATTGATAAATTGCCAACATTAATAATAAAGGAGGAGTTGGATGATAATTGTTCTATATGTTTTGATAAAATTGAAATGGAAACTGAAATATATAAAATAACTTGTAATCATAAATTTCATAAGAATTGTTTAAGACCACATTTACTCAATTATAATAATAGATGTCCGGTTTGTAGAACGGATATAAAACCAGATGAATAAACCTTTTTTATTTTTATTTAGAATAGTTAATAAATGCCGTCATTACTAAAAATAATCATTTTATTTATCATAAGTTTGCCAATGAATATCTTTTCATTTAATTGTGATAAATTAATATTACGTGCTAATTTATGTAAATTGACTTATCGAAGAACTCCGTTTTTAAATTTCACAAAAACCAAACTTTTATATAATTATAATAATTTCACCTATTTAAAGGACTGTTATATTTTTAATAATGAAAAGACAATAGACGTTTGTTTTCGTGGAACACATACATTCAACGACATATGTTTCAATCTAAATATTTATCCAAAATCTTTTATGAATTCTAAAATGAAAGTTCATAATGGATTTTTACAAAAATATCTAGTAATACGTGATAATCTCATTGAGAATATTAATGAAATTATTAAAAATAATAATATTGACGAAATTTATTTTAATGGTCATTCGTCTGGTGGAGCTGTTGCTAATATTGCCTCACTAGATTTGATAAATATATATCCAAATATAACTATCAATTGTATTACATTTGGAGCTCCAAGAGTAGCCAATAGAGCTTTTATAGAAGAATATAATAGAAGAATTAAGAATTCAATTAGAATTGTTAATAGTTGTGATATAGTTCAATTCGTTCCACTTCCAATCATTTATCATCATATTCACGAACCTCTAATTTTATATAATAAAAAACCATTTAATTTAAAGACATATATCAAAGATAATCACGGATTAAATGCCTATATTAAAAATTTGATAGAACTTCCTTATTTGAATATTTGAATTTATAACCGCGATTAATAATCTTCCTATTATTCATCTTAAGATTAAAACGTTGGGAATTAGGAAGATGTGGATTATCTTCAATTGAATAATAGAAATCATTATCTAATTCCATATCATTAACCCAATGAATTTTCTTAAAAACCTCTTTTTTCTTAATGGCTTCATAATTGAAATTATAGATACCATTAACATCATTATCGATAATCCATTTAATAGCATTGGCGATTTCTCGAGTATTACTTAAATTTATAAAACTTTCACCAATTTCACGAGGATATTTGCGATTATTCGAAAAGATATCATCGTTGAAATCACAAATTAATCCAGTTCTTAATATACAAAAAGAGTTCGTTTCAACGATTTTCTTTTCAGCATTATTAATAACTAATGCCGTGTTATAATTATTCAATTTCCAATTCTTATTAGAATTTACAAAATCCATTTTCTTAATTGATGAAGTTTCATCAACATTCTCTCCATTCATATAACATCCATAATAACTTGAACTACTTATAAGAATTATCTTCTTCTTCATTCCATAAAAATCCTTTAAATCCTTAAAAGCATTAAAAATTCTTTCACAAGTCCTTTGATATGTATGAACGCTAAAGATAGATATCGTATCAGCTATGATTATCACATCATTATCCCGAACCAATTTCTTAAAAATCTCATCTCCACATATCTCCATCTGTGGAATTAACTCAACAGCACCCAATAAGGCCAATTCATCAAGTCGTTTAATTTTGGTGGTAGCTATAGTGAAGTCTAGTTGTGGATTATTGGAGATAATAGATTTGCCGATTTTATTACAACTGATAATTAAAGTTTTAATTGGTTTATTTTTATTAATAAATTGGTTGGCTATTAGATATGAAGGTTTTAGGATAAGTTCTCTTCTATTCAATTGGAATGATGATGAAAGAACAAAAAGGTTTAATAAGAAGATGATTATTGAAATCACCATAGATAACTAATATCAACATCACTTATTTTCTTATATATTTTACTAATTTTGAAATAATAATTTCCGTTCAAATCTATCAAATATTTATCTACGAAGATATTTGGTAAAATATAAACGATGTCGATTAAGAATTCGATTGTATCCATATGAATGTCGGTAATATCATCATCCATATTACAATTAAATTTGGCACTTTCTTTAGAACAATTTTGTATTCTCTTAACTAATTCATATAATCTAGACCATTCAATCCTATTATTATTAAGAAAGTTCTTTAATAATCCAAGATTTTTCTTATGTGTGAATAAATGAAGATAGAGATTATTAAATGATATTTCGTCAATTCCAATGATATTGAGAAGATATGTATTAACTTTCTTAATAAATTCACTATCCTTTTTTTCAACGGACAATTTGATAATTTTTTGAATAAGAAAGTCCATTCTAAAGATTGGATTATCGAATAATTTCGCCTCCATATTGATATAATGAACGATGTTATCACGAATATCCTCGAGAAATTTGAGTTCCATTTTTAATAAGAACTTTTGAAAAAAAGAAATCATTTTTTAAATCAATTTAAATTCTTCTTGAAATAAATCCTTCGTATTCATAAAAATTTCTTTATCATCTTTTAAATGACTGAATAATTCCTTCCAACTATTTCCACTAAATTCATTACCAGTATAAAATAAGGTATCCTTAATAGGTGTCTTTAGAACTTCATCCAAGTTCTTAGGCTTTCTATTTTTAAACGAAGAACCAAAGAAACATTCCTCATTACTTCGTCCTTTGTCATTACATATCTTCAAACTCTTTTGAATATCAACAGGTTGAATAGTATCTCGATAATAACTTTCAAAAGTTTTATCAAATGTATTTGGATTATCCAATGAATTCACGAGAATATCTGCTAAATCTGCTCGTGATAAAATGCCATTTTTCGTAAAATCCTGATTTATTTCAATTTCCTTAACACCTCTTTTTTCTCCAATAGTGATTAGACCAGTGCGACAGATGGTATAAGAAGATTTAAAACCTTTATTAATTTCTGGATTTGAATAAAGATATCTAATATAATCTTCACCTTGACTTTTTAGGAGACAGATATCGGTTTTATCTTTATAAAGACAGGTTTTTTTGGAAGTTGAAGGAAATACTAAACGAGGTATTTGAAATTCCAGACAAGTTTCGGCGACATTTTTAAGACCTTCATTAAAAATATTTGAATTATCTTTTTGAAAATCATTAATAACTCCTTTTTTATTATTAGGAACAAAAATGACAGCTGAACTATCTTTAATAACTGATGATAAACTTGATTTATCTAAAACATCAGCAGATTGATAATCAATTTTAAGACCTTCAAAATCATTTAAAATTTGAGGATTTCTTGAAACAATTCTTACATCTTTTTTAAGATTGATGAGAGATTTTACACAATCACTTCCTAAATATCCGGAACCGCCAATGACTACTACAGGTTTTTGATAAATATCATTAAAGACAATGGGAGTTAAAACTAAAGATTGAATGAAATCTTTTCTAGAAATTAGAGATAATGATGAGATGAATAAAAAATTAAGGAGTGTCATTAATAATTAATTATAAATATTCTTTTTAAATAAAAAATCAAATTCTACCAGCGGAGAAGTTGAGAACGTCAAGCCAATTATTTAACTTATAAATATTATTAGAGAAGATGATATTTCTACATAAATCGAAATTGTCGAAATTCATATTTTCGAAACTATTTGAGCCTTTAAATAATTCTTTAAGAACTTCTTTGAGATTTTCTTCGTTAAAATCCATTAATAAATAATTTCGCAGGTCATCATTATTAATGAATTTTTGATTGAAAGTTTTAAACTCTACGCCAATATTATTATAATCACCTTTGTTAATGATTACATAATAATTACTATTTTTCATATAAAGAGGATAGTCAGTCATTCTTTAATATTGATTATAAAGTTATTTAAAAGTTAAAATCATTTTTTTATTTAAATATGGATGATTTGAATTACAGAAAGATTAAGAATTTTTTGAATAGACGTTCAGCGAATATTGGAGATGAATATGCTATTCGAAAAATGCTCTATAGTCTATTCTATTATGATTTATATGATATACCAATTGCCATTTTAAAACCCGAGAAAGATATCAATTGGGACAGGTATCCATATTTCTTTAAATCGATACCAAGGGTGGAGATAATAGATATTTATAATAAGAAGGTTAAATCGAATTGTTTTAAGGAATTGATAATATTGGGAGAGGATGAATTAGATGTGTATGATATTAAACCGGATGTTTTATTGGAGATATCGAGGAAGACATTTAGACCTATTTATAGGGAGAATTGGAGAGAGGAGAGTGAGAAGATTAATAATGTTGAGTTTGGAAAACAGAGGAGTTTTTTTGCGGAATATTTGAGATATTATTTAAAGACGGGTAAATTTCCGGATTTAGATGAGTTTATTAAATATTTATTTAAGAAATATCAAATACCAATTCATAAGGATATTAAAATAGTATTTGAAAATATTGAGAATTCTTATAAAGATGTTAAGGAATATATAAAAATAAATAATATTAGTATAGAAGATGTTAAAAAGACGATAAGAAAATCAACAAAAATCTCAAATAGAATTCTTATGGAACTCAAGTCATAATTGTTGTAAATAATTGTTTAAATCCATCTTCATCTCCATCTTTAATATCATTAATAATTTTATTTAATTTATTTATTTTTTCTTTAAAAGTATTATTACTTTCAAATTTTTTTTCTTTAATTTTTTCACTAATTGCATTAATTTCCTTAAGTTTATCATTTATATTAATTGATTTAGATGGTATTTGACATTCATATTCATTTTTATCAGCATTAAAAGTATAATTAATTCCAAATAAAATATGAGATAATAAATTAATGTGAGTATCTAAATAATGCGTTTTTAAATCTTCTTTTTTATTAGTCATATCTTTTATTAATTAATATTATTATTTTAATTATTTAAATATCTTGTATTAATTCACCCAAATCATCCGGATAATTTTGTTTATATTCATCAAATTTTTTTTGAAATTTTGAATCATCATTTATATTTAATATCAATATAAATAAAAAGGACAATTTCGTTGAATTTCTTTGTAAATATAAATTATTTGTTCTTAAAATTATATTTAAAATATCTAATACTCTTTTAATATAATTTTGATTAGTAGTATTAATACTAAACTCATAATTAAAAACACCTGAAAATATCAATTGTATATTAATTTTACTTTCTAGTAAATTTTTTAATGCTAAGATAAAATTAAAAAAATCTCTAATATTATTTTTAAATTCATTTAATTTTTTAATTCTATTTGAAATATCATGATTATAATTTGTTTTTGAAACATTTACAGGACTAGTAAATAATAAAGCACTATCATTACTTTCACTACAATCTATTTGTAATGATACAAACCTAATATCTGGTAGAAATTTAGTATCATTATTCGCATTTTTATTATCTGATAAAAAATTATCATATTTTATTTTATCGTATTTTAAAATATTATTAATTTTTAATTTATCAAGAATAGAACTACTAACAGATAAAAATTGTTGTTTGAAAAATTCTAATAAAGTTAAAGTTTTACTTTGAGGTTCAGGATTTTTAGGACGAGGTTCAAGATTTTTTGCAACAGCCATTCCTAATTTTTTTACTTGTGCTATTGCTTGTGCTTGTGTTTCTTTTCTTTTTTGTTTTGCTATTTCTTCTGCTTGTGCTAGTGCTAGTGCTTGTGCTCGTGCTTGTGCTTGTGCTTGTGCTAGTATTTCTTTTCTTTTTTGTTTTTCTTCTTTTTGTTTTGCTATTTCTTGTGTTTGTGCTTCTTTTCTTTTTTGTTTTTCTTTTTCTTTTTGTTGTTTTTCTTTTTCTTTTATATTTATCATATTTAAATCATTAAATTTTTTTTGAATTAAATTTATTAAATCAATTAGATTTTTAATATAATTATCACTATCACTATCACTACTTATTTTTGATTTTTCATCTTTTAATTCTGTAATTAAATCAATTAAAAATTTTTCAATATCACTAGAATTAAACATAGTAGTTAAATTTTTTTTTAATGTTGGAGGCTTTTGAATTAAACTTACAACATATGAATTATAGAGTTTTTTTAAAATATCGAATATTAATTGTAAATTATATTTTAAATTTTTTATATCAGTTTCATGAGTTATATTTCTTTTACTTTTTACAATAAAGTCATTTCCATTTTTATCATAATTTATACCAACATCTTGATTTAACCTATCTAAATCAAGATAATGATGATTACCACCTTTTACTTCGATTTCTTCAACTACAATTATATTACCTATTTTGTAAAATAAATAATGAAATAATTGTATTTTACAAAATAAATCTTTAATTAAATTACAAACTAATTCTTTTTCTTTATTTTCATCATCTAGAGGATCATATGGATAAATTTCATTTATAAAACTATCCAAAACTATTTGGACATTAGAAACAACAGATGATGGTGGCGGTGGAAGAGGAGGTGTATCAAGATGATTTTTTATAGGATTATTAAAAAAAGGATATACAGGTGGTTGAGAAGGAGGAGGTGGTGGTAGAGAAGGAGGATGTAGTTGAGAAGGAGGAGGAGGTAGTGGTTGAGAAGGAGGAGGAGGTAGTGATTGAGAAGGAGGAGGAGGTAGTGGTTGAGAAGGAGGAGGAGGTAGTGGTTGTGAAGGAGGAGGTGGTGGTTGAAAAGGTGGAGGAGGTGGTGGTTGAAAAGGAGGAGGAGGTGGTGGTTGAAAAGGAGGAGGTGATATAATGCTTGAATGTAATTGATTTTTTAATTCTTTTTTAATAAAAGTATCATCTTCTTCCTCTTCATTATCATCATTAGTTTCACCAGTTTCTTTCTTAATTTCATTTGATTGATTATTACCAGTATCATCTTCTTCCTCTTCATTATCATCATTAGTTTCACCAGTTTCTTTCTTAATTTTATTTGATTGATTATTGATAGTATCATCTTCTTCCTCTTCATCATCATTATTTTCACCAGTTTCTTTCTTAATTTCATTTGATTGATTATTGATAGTATCATCTTCTTCTTCATCGTCATCCTTATCGATATTGTTTTCAGGACTTTCTTCTTTAATATCAGTCATATTAATATTATCACCTTCAATTATTTCTTCTTCCTCCTCTTCATTTTCATCATTATCTTCTCTCGCAACCTTAAGAGAAGATAATAATTTGTCATTAATATAATTATCATTTTCTTCCTCTTCTTCATCATTATCAAATTTAACAGATTTTGAAGGTTCATTTAATATTTGAGATTTAATAATATCATTTTCTTCCTCTTCTTCATTATTATCATTATCATTATCATTAGGTTTAAGAGATGATAATAATTTCTCTTTAATATAATTATTTATATCATCTTCCTCCTCATCTTCATCATCATTAGATTTAATTTGGGATGGAGGAATAGCAGAAGCGACAGCAGGATGAATAGCAGATGTTATTTCATTTTCTTCCTCCTCATTTTCATCATCATTAGATTTAATTTGTGATGGATGAACTAAAGGAGCGACAACAGAAGCAGAAGCGATAGTAGGAGCAGAAGCAATAGCAGGAGCAGAAGCAATAGCAGGAGCAGAAGCGACAGCAGAAGCAGAAACAACAGGAGGAACTACAGAAGCAGGAGCAGAAACAACAGGAGGAACTACAGAAGCAGGAGCAAAAACAGGAGGAACTATAGGAGCAGATGTTATTTCATTTTCTTCTTCATCTTCATCATCTCTCAATTTAAATGAAGGTTTGAGAGATGATAATAATTTTCCTTTAATATAATCACCTTCTTCTTCATCTTCATCATCATCTACTTTAATTTTTTCCTTTTCTTTTTCAACTTCATCAATATCAAGAAATTTTTTATTACATTCAATTAATCTTTCTTTCAAAGAAGTATGTTTTTTTACTTCAAAATCTTTAAAAAATTGTTTAACTATAAATTCAAGTAATTCGATTGAGCGTTCCATTTTTTCATATGTAATACTATCCAAAATAGTATCCATTTATTAATTAGTAATAAAAATAAAATCTAATTATTTTCCTCTTCCTCTTCATCATAATTATTATCAATTTTAGTAATATCCTTTTTATCATTATCATCATCATTTTCAATAATTTTTTTATTACATTCAATTAATCTTTCTTTTAAAGTAGTATGTTTTTTTACTTCAAAATCCTTATAAATTTCTTTAACTATAAATTCAAGTAATTCTATAGAACGTTCCATCTTTTCATATGTAATACTGTCCAAAATAGTATCCATTTATTAATTAGTAATAAAAATAAAAAGATTAAAACTTCATATAGAAGTCATCTTCGTCATTTCCATCAAATAAATCAGCCCACTTCTTTCCAAACTCGAATGGCTTCACCACGACAGGTTGAACCTCACGAACTGTCTCCTTTTCAACAACTTCATCAACCTCCTCAACGTCTTCGAGAAGGTCAAAGTGGTTCTTCGCACTAATCTTGAAACCTTCAGCACGAACTTCCTTAACCTTCTTCTCGACCCTGATATCACTGAGCTTGAACTTATTGAATTCATCAACAAGTTTCAAACGGTCAGCGAAAGAAAGGCGATGACGAAATCCACAATCCTTCACATAACAGAGTTGGCCATAGCGACAGTTTGCCTTTCTCTTCTCACTGTTCTCCTCGACCTTGGAAGGTCTTTGGAGACCGTCATAAAGCTTCTTAACCACTCTCCTCTCCTTAGAATTAAGGAAATGAGAGAAGGCACAGTCGCCATTGACGCAAACGCAGTTGAGATTACAAACAGGAACAGAGGTCATCTTATCAGTGAAGATGATAGATTAGTTCAAATCTTTAAATCATTTTTTAATTTTTCTTGAAAAAAAATCGAACAAATGATAATAAGAGAATGAATGATTATGTTTTCATAATAGACCTAGATGGAACTATAATAGGTGATTGTGTATATCAGGCGGAGATATATAAGATATCATTAATATTAAATAAGTTGAGGATAAAGATAAAAATAAATGAGATATTGGAGCAATCGTATAAGGAGAAGACGAAATTAATAAGACCATATTTCAAATTATTTCTTGAGAAGATGCGAGAAACTTATCCATCATCACATTTTTATATATATACTGCATCTGAAAAGAAGTGGGCTGAGAAGGAATTGATGATAATAGAGAAGGTTCTTAATTTCAAATTTAATAGACCATTATTTACGAGAAATGATTGTTTAATTTATAAAAAGGATGATAAGATAGATTTGAAAAAATCGGTGGAGGAGATTAAGAAGAAGATTAAGACGAAGAACGCGGAGATATTGATAATAGATGATAATGATGTTTATATGGATAATAATGATAAATTAATAAAATGTAAATATTATAATTATAAATATTTTTGTAATTATTGGGATTATATTCCAATAGATAAGATTAAGAATAAGATAGTTCTTAATTATTTCAATACTTTGATAGATAATAAAAGACTTAATCCTAATTTTAATAAGAAGACGATGAGACAACAATTAGATTATTATAATTGGTTATATGAGAAATGTAA
>Ga0315906_10007503_pt1 | contig 13265 bp, 17 predicted proteins | sample LakEriMetagenome_4_FD_203526 | JGI IMG/M metagenome (GOLD analysis project Ga0315906, IMG submission 203526) | Freshwater fungal communities from buoy surface, Lake Erie, Ohio, United States - Buoy 2 MA122 | ecosystem: Environmental > Aquatic > Freshwater > Lake > Lake biofilm | place: USA...
GTCGGTCTGGTCGTTTGGGAAGGAAATCGGCCAGCAAACTGAGTGAGCCCAAATCGAGGAAAGTCGGCTGTCTCTCGCTGTCCCGGAGGTAGAGGTGAACTCATGGTGCTCATCTTCGAGGCCTAACCTTTTCAACTTCGATTGCGATTAAAACGCACCTTGAGCATTGGTCCGGTTTAGGTAGCTTCTTGAAGTCAAAGCCGTCTATGTGCGCTTCGCCTCGCTTGTAGAGCCACCTCATCAAGGCATTTATGGTGGCGTACTCATTCGCCAAAGTCGTCACGCTTGCTGGGACGCTGCGCTTTCCTTTGTGCCGCGACAAATAGTAATTTTCGCAGTCGGTGCGTTCCAGCTCTTTCAGCTTAGTGTCGCGTCCTATGTAATTAAGCCAATGCTCAAGGTGCGTTTTAATCGTACCTAATCGCCCCTTAACGATGCCGCCCTGTACGCCGACTTCCTGCTCTCGTTGCTTTAGGTATCGTTCAACGCCTTGCTTTGTGGTTAGCGAGAAATACCGCGTGCCGGACAGCTCCGCCGCCTTTATCTCGTGATAATGCTTCTTGGCTTTGTCGATCGCGGTGTCCCTATTCCGCGTCTTAAGACTAAATCTCGCGTATTTCCGCTCCTCCGTCAGCCACATCCGCATCTGCCAATACGCACCACGCTGATAAACAATCGCCTCGTCGTAAATGGGGATTTCATCGTCGCTAAATGAGTGTTTTTTGAGCGGCATTGGGAACCTGAGTCGTTACGATTTTGAACAGCAGCAGCATTGTGTAGCTCTGCGTGTAACGCTAATGCCATCACCCTAAGCAGATCAAGTACTTAGGTAAAGAGCGTGTCAGTTTTGTGTAACTGTGAATCGCTTATAAATCAATGATTTAGGGAGAAATAACTATTCCCACTCTTTAGTAGACTTCCTTATAAATCAACGGCTTATGCCGTTAGGTATTCTCTAGGTACTTTTTATTCAAGGGAGCCCACCTGTGAACCAAGCCAAAACCGCCTTGTACATCAGAGTATCCACCGCCAACCAAACCGCTGACAACCAACTCCATGAACTTGAGCGTGTCGCCGCTCTTCGTGGCTGGACCGTTGTCGCCACTTATCGTGACGATGGGATCAGCGGAGCCAAGGGACGAGACCAGCGTCCTGCTCTTGATTCGATGCTGAAGGCGGCGACTAAGAGAGAGTTCGATCTCATCGCCGTTTGGAGCATTGACCGCCTTGGACGCTCACTTCAGCACCTTGTGACCACTGTGAACGACCTTCACGCCCAAGGCGTTCAACTCTACTTCCACCAACAAGCCATCGACACCACTACCCCCTCAGGGAAGCTGATGTTCGGTGTGTTCTCGTCGTTCGCTGAGTTTGAGCGGGATCTGATTCGTGAGCGCATCAAGTTGGGAGTGGAGCGTGCTCGGAAGGAAGGAAAGAAACTCGGTCGCCCAAGCAGTGTGACTGAATCAACCAGAGCGGCGATCGTGGAACTCTACAAGAAGGGAATGTCGCCCAAGAAGATCAGTCAGACGCTTCGGTGTGGCGTCGGGACAGCGTTCCATACGCTCAAATCCAGAGGCGTATTGGCGGCGTGAGCGCCTAGGTAAGCGAGGGTAACTTTACTATTCTGGAACGGATATGGACCGAGTCAGGAGCTGAAATCGTGGTTGAAAAATACAAGCGACTTTCGCCGAACAAGCCAATCAGTCGACCCGACGACCGACTAACCGAAAAAACGCGGGGTCTACTGATCGACGCTCTCAGTAACTCGATGGACCTTTACAGCGAAGACGAGTTCGTCGAATGGGTCACAGAAGAAACCGAACTCACCGAGGATACCGTTCGATTGATCCACCGCTCCTACTGGCTACTGGACCCACTCGGTCGTGACGCCTACGGTGACAGCGAGTGGAGCGACTGGATCTCTGTGACGATCTTCCCGACGAACTAGCCCACCACACTGGCTCAGAAAATGACCCTGACTGAGCCCCCTCAGTCTAGAGCGTATTTCTCAATTGGACTCCAACGCCATTGAAACAACGTCTACAAGAATGACAAACGTTGGAAATATCAACAGCGATGTTCAGCGGACACACGGATGGATGACCCGACGGGATCGGCGTTCCTTCAGGTATTTGGTACTTATCGAAAAACAGCACACTGATACCCTCTGGAACGGTCTTCAGCTGCTCGCCCTTGTCCGTCTGATAGCTGAAGAAAAGGTTCTTCATATTCCCCTGAGTAAGCCTCTCAACTCGAATTCGTCGCTCAACGCTATGTTTATCGAGCGAGAAATGTACCCATACATTTTTGAGGTTTTTAAGCGAAGGTACTTGTTCTGGTATCCGAGTCACACACCAGATCGGGAGCTCGGGGACTAGCGTGTTGAGATGCTTCAGGGCTATAACTGCCTCATCAAATAGGTCCCCTACACCATTCCATCGAAGATAAAACTTTGGATCTCTCTTGAGCTTACGGCGAACTTCCCTCTCTAAATGAACACTGAAATTCTCTGGATCTGATTTCACCCAGTGATAGTTCCTAGTCTGTTTATCCAGAGAGTTGGACCAAGTGATTGGACCCCGTAAACCATAACAGGTTTCAGCACACACCTTCGAGGGCTTACAGGTCCTAACTATTGGAAAATTGACACTCCAACCAGTGACCTTGTTGTTCGATAGGATCTCGTATTTCGTGCTATCTAACTTAAAGTCCTGATACCGATTTCTCAGTTGCCTGAATTTGGAAATTCTAGCCATAATGAGACCCGTTTCGGCGTACTTTGGAGTGTTCTCATGGTAACCCAAAACGACCTGTCATCGATGATTTGGTCGTGTACGGACGACGTGCTTCGGGGCTTGTTCAAGCCCTCCGAATACGGTCGAGTGATTCTCCCGTTCCTGGTGATGAGACGGTTGGACTGTGTCCTTGAGCCGAAGAAGGACGAGGTGTACCAGCTATACACCAAGTACAGGGGTCAACTCGCTGACCCAACACCAATCATCCTTCGACAAGTCGGACTTCCGTTTTTCAATACCTCGAAATTCGACTTGGCTCGAATCAAGAGCGACCCGACAAACGTACTGATCAACTTCAACAACTACGTTCAGGGCTACTCTAAAAACGTTTTCGAAATCATTCAGAATTTCTCACTAGATCCGTTGGTTCAAAAGCTTCACAGGAATCAACGACTATACAAACTCATCGACAAGTTCACTGAATTCGATCTTCATCCGAATAAGATCGACAATCACCAAATGGGCTCGGTCTATGAGGAGTTACTAAGACGATTTTCTGAAATGGCTAACGAGGAAAGTGGTGACCACTACACCCCACGTGATGTGGTGAAACTTCTAGTGTCTTTCGTCTTCGGCGGTGACAAACAAGACCTTCAGGGCGAGGGAAAAATTCGTTCAGTCTTCGACCCATGTTGTGGGACTGGCGGAATGCTGACCATCGGAAAAGAGTGGGTACACAAAAACATCAATCCCAATCTCAAGATCGACCTGTACGGACAGGAACTCAACGACGTCACTTATTCGATCTGTAAGTCCGACTTGCTGATGATGGATGAGAACCCCGAGAACATTCAGGGACCCAGTTCGTCAATTTCCGATGATCGTCACCAAGGTCGAAAGTTTGACTATATGATCACCAATCCGCCGTTCGGTGTGAGTTGGAAATCTGAGGAGGACTTTGTAACTGAAGAAGCCAAAGATCCGAACGGACGCTTCTTCGTCGGCACACCAAGAACGTCAGACGGATCGTTACTTTTCCTTCAGCATCTCATTCACAAGATGGAGCCTGAAGGGTCACGAATCGGAATCATCTTCAACGGTTCACCGCTTTTCACAGGCGACGCTGGTAGCGGTGAGTCCGAAATCCGTAAGTGGATCATCGAGAACGATTGGCTTGAGTGTATTGTTCAGCTTCCTGATCAAATGTTCTTCAACACGGGAATCACCACCTACTTCTGGATCGTGACGAACAAGAAGTCCCAACAGCGGAAAGGAAAAGTTCAGCTGATTGACGGATCGTCGTTTCACCAGATCATGAAGAAGTCGCTCGGGAGTAAACGGAAGTGGATCACCGAGGAACAGAGTGATCGGCTATTCCAAATTTATCAGTCGTTCAGTGAGGGCGAGTTTTCGAAGGTCTATCCCAACGCCTTGTTCGGTTACACCAAGGTGGTAGTTGACCAGCCATTGATTGAGGATGGGAAGGTCAAGCTGGACAAGACGAAAAAACCAAAACCAGATTCAACGAAACGGGACTACGAACGAATCCCACTATCTGAGGATGTTGACGCTTACTACGAACGGGAAGTGAAACCACATCTTCCAAACTCTTGGATGGATCGATCAAAAGACAAGATCGGATACGAAATCAACTTCACGAAGTATTTTTACAAATTTGAGCCAATTCGTAGTTTAGAAATTATTTTAGTGGATTTAAAAAGGATAGATGACGAGATCTCAAAACTCTCGTCTGAGGTGCGTAATGGATGACCGATATGAACTCGTAGACCGAAATATTCCGTGGCTCGGAAATATACCTCGTCACTGGCTAACCAGCCGTATTAAGTATTTACATAGACAGACGGGAGACTCTTTCATCGACGGAGACTGGATTGAGTCTCCCCAAATCGTCGACGACGGGATTCGATATATAACCACTGGGAATGTCGGCGAGGGTCGCTTTAAATTTCAAGGAAGTGGTCATATTACAGACACTACTTTTAGAGAGCTTAACTGTACCGAGGTTTTTCCTGGTGACCTACTGATCTCAAGACTGTCTCCGCCAGTTGGTAGGTCGTGTATTGTCCCAGATTTAGGTAAACGAATTGTCACCTCTGTCGACAACGTCATTATTCGTCTCAAAGACAATCTTGATAAACATTTCTACAACTATCTATTCAATTCGAAGAACTCGTATGAGAACACTTCAACGCTGTCACGAGGGACGACTCTTACTCGGATAAGCCGATCTATGTTGGGTGATATCGAAACCATTATCCCGCCACTCGACGAACAGCGACTCATCTCCCGCTACCTCGACAAGAAAACTCAACAGATTGACACGCTGATTGAAAAGATCGAAAAGAAGATCGAACTCCTCAAAGAACAACGAACGTCACGGATCAATCACTACGTCACCAAGGGTCTCGATCCGAATGTCGAGATGAAAGACAGCGGCGTGGAGTGGATCGGGAAGATACCGAAACATTGGGAAGTGACGAAACTGAAGTATCTTGTTTCATACAACGACTCCGTTTTGACGGAGGACACTAACCCAAATTATCAATTTCACTACATTGAGATTAGCGACGTTGACTATATTGATGGGATTAAACTAACAGACAAGACCATTTTCTCTGAGAGCCCATCTCGAGCGAGGCGAATAGTTCAGCCGAATGATGTGATCATTTCGACGGTAAGAACTTACCTGAGAGCCATAGGTGTTGTACCCAATAAAAGCGATATCATTTGCTCGACGGGATTTTGTGTCCTACGGGACAACTCGGGGAAGTTGGACCAACAGTTCCTTTCATATATCGTAAAAGCGAATTGGTTTATTTCCCGTGTCATCAGTGAATCATTTGGTGTGAGTTATCCAGCGATCAACGCCTCAGCACTGGTCGAGCTAGAAGTGCTGCTACCGCCACTAGATGAGCAACGTGAAATTTGTTCCTTCATTCAAAGTCGACTAAAGGTGAGCGAGGCTCAAATTGCTCATGAGAAGCGTCGAGTTTCACTTGTGTCGGAATACCGCCAATCCCTGATCTCCTCCGTTGTGACTGGTAAGGTTCGAGTGACCGAGGACATGGTATGAGCGGATTCAGTCCGACCGAGAAGAAGTTTGAGGAGCACATCGAGGCTCATCTCAATACGATCGGCTTTTCATCGGCTCACTTCGACACGTATGACCGAAGTCTCTGTCTTCTTCGGGATCAGATCATTTCCTTCATTCGATCTACTCAGCCCGAAGAATGGGGTCGGCTAGAACAGATTTACGACGTTGACACCGAGAATAAGATTCTCGCTCGGATTTGCTCCGAAATCGCTACACGAGGGATCATCGATGTTTTTCGTAATCCTGTAGTCGACCGTGGCGTCTATCTGAGGCTGTGTTACTTCGAGCCGAAGAGCGAGATGAACCCAGACCACCGTCGGCTCTACCAGTCCAATCAGTTCACAGTAGTCCGACAGCTTCACTATTCGACTCGAAACGAAAACTCCATCGACATGGTGTTGTTTCTGAACGGTCTTCCGATTCTCACCATGGAGTTGAAGAACCAGCTCACGGGACAGAACGTCAAACACTCAGAGAATCAGTATCGGAATGATCGGGATCCGAACGAACCGCTACTGAAGTTCAAGAGATGCTTGGCTCACTTTTGTGTCGACAACAATAAGGTGTCGATGACGACTCGTTTGGCTGGGTCGAAGACGTTTTTCCTTCCGTATAACCGTGACCTTGAGAACCCACCAGTCGACAGAGGCTATCGAACTGAGTACCTGTGGAAGGAAATTCTGACTCCAGCTTCCCTTCTCGACATCCTCGAGAACTTCGTACACGTAGCGAATGAGAAAGAATATTTTTTCGACGAAAAAACTCGGAAGATCGACACCAAGACCAAGGACGTCTTGATCTTCCCTCGATACCACCAGCTTGACCTGATTCGTCGATTCCGCCGAACACTGAAAGATGACGGCGTTGGGAAGAACTACCTCGTTCAGCATACGACTGGCTCGGGTAAGTCGTACTCAATTGGATGGCTCGCTCATACGCTGACGTCGCTGTACCGACGGAAAGTTGACACCGAGCGGATGTTCGGCACCATCATCGTGGTGACGGACCGAACCGTACTGGATGATCAGCTACGAACGACGATTCGGTCGCTGGAACAAGTTGATGGCGTTGTCAGCGGCGTTGAACACGGTTCCAAGGAACTTCGAGAGTTCTTGGAGGCGGGCAAGGACATTGTCGTCACAACAATTCAGAAATTTCCTTTCATTACCCAAACCATCGCCGCTCTGAAAGGGCGAACTTTTGCCGTTATTATCGACGAAGTTCACTCTAGTCAATCGGGTGAACTGTCGAAGGAACTCAAATCGGCTCTGTCGAAAGACGAAGATGATGACGACGCCTTCGACTACGAAGAGATGTTGAGACGTGAAATCGCCAGCCGAGGACGCCAGGATCACATCTCATTCTTCGGCTTTACAGGGACGCCGAAGGAAAAGACGCTTGAACTATTCGGGACAAAGACCCCTGAAGGGACATTTGTTCCGTTTGACATCTACTCGATGTATCAGTCAATTCATGAGGGGTTCACGCTCGACATCCTTCAGAACTACACCACCTACAAGCGGTATTTCAAACTCAAACAGACTAAGGACGGTGACCTTCAGATTCCGACTGGAAAGGGAAAGCGAGAACTAGTCCGCTTCGTCGACGCTCATGAGATGACGATTCGGAACAAAGTTCAGCTGATGTTGGATCATTGGATCGACAAGGGGTCGAAGGAAATTCAGGGTCGATCACGAGGAATGATCGTCACCCAATCCCGAAAACACTGTGTTTCGTACTTCAAGGAAGTGAACCGCCAGCTTGAGGAGCGGGGACTCAAGTACCGTAGCCTCGTCGGTTTCTCGGGTGAGGTCACGGTAGACGACGATAAGTACACCGAGGAGGGCTGTAACCGAACTATTGGACACGAAGGTAACGTACCGCTGGGTCTTAAGAACCCCCAGTATCGCCTTCTGGTCGTGGCGAATAAGTTCCAGACAGGTTTCGATGAGCCGTTGGTCCAGTCGATGTACGTTGATAAGAAGCTGGGTGGCGTCCAATGTGTTCAGACGCTGTCCCGACTCAATCGAACGGCGTCAGGAAAAACCCAGACATTTGTCCTCGATTTCGTGAACGAACCCGAGGAGGTCCGAGAGTCGTTCCAGCGGTTTTATCAGTCCACGATCCTCGAAGGCGAAACCGATCCAAACCGTCTATACGACAGCCAGAGAGAGATTTTCGAGTTTTATCTTTACACCAAGGAAGACGTTAGCCGCTTCTGTCAGGTCTTTTTCGATCCAAACAGGGACGAAGGCGAGCTCCACCCAATGCTCGATCACGTTGTCGACAAGTTTCGATCGATAGAGGATGACGAAAAACGTGAGGAATATCGAACCAAGATTCAGGCGTACATACGAATGTATGGCTACCTTTCTCAGATCATCAACTTTCAAGACATTGAACTTGAAAAGACGTTCGTATTCCTGAAGTTTCTCAATAAGAAACTACCGAAGCGGGATGTTGAGCGATTCGATGTGTCAGACACTATCGCCCTCGACTCGCTTCGAATCCAGAAGATTCATGAAACAATTTCGAAACTCGATCCTGTGGATTCGTTGGTTGAACCTCCCAAATTCGGAACAGCGGAGGCTCAAGAGCCAGAATTTGACCTCCTTTCCCAGATCATCGCCGACGTGAATACCAAGTACGGCGTCAACCTTACCGAAGACGACCGTGTCGACCTCAGTCGCCTTCAGCAGCGGCTGGTAGAAAATCCTGAGGTCGAGAAGTACATGAACGGCGACAACACCGACAACAACAAGAAGATGTACTTTAAACAGATGTTCGAAGGGATGATGGTTGACTTCATCAACGAACGCTTCGAGTTTTATAAGAAGATGGAGGACAACCCTTCGATGAAGAACCTTATCTTTAACCAGCTCTACAAGAGTTACACAGTCCAGCGGAACGGTGTATGAGCGAAATCATTTTCGCTCCTTCTCTACGTCGACTATCTTACGGAACGTCCATCACCATGGTAGACCCAGCGTATCTGGACCGAGATCAAGTTAGCGTCATTCTGGAGGAAGCGATTTTACGATGCTATGAAGGGCTACCGCCACCAGATGAAATCTCGAAAGTATACGAATGGCTCGAGGATGAAGGGCTCGATGAACTACTAAAGGCGAGTGAAGACCTTATTGGCGTATTAATCGACGAGATGTCGAAGGATCAATTCAACGACAGGAATCTTCGTGATTGGATTGGACTTCCGTCCAATCAGAAAATTGACGACAAGGAACGAATAAATTTTATAACCGAGAGAATCTCCGAGGAAGATAACAAGTCATTGGGAGACGATTACTTCCCGAGTGTGGTCAAGTATCCGATTGTAAGCAAAGGCGGTCGAGCAGCATTGATTGGCGGCTACGCTTTGATCTCGGGGCACGGACCCGAATTTACATGGCTTGGCGTCTTCTCCGATGAGTCACAATTCTATAAACGCCTGAAAACGATAGGGATACGCTTACCATCGGAGCTGCTCGGTTTATCACCTGCTGAGCTGCTTACTTGGTGGCGGAAAGGACGGCGATAAATGAATCGGCGGCGTTATACCCAATAGAGGATCTGGTCACCCTAATGAGCGAAATCATCTACATCCTGACTAATCCTGTGATTCCCGACCTAGCGAAGATCGGTCGAACTACCAACCTCGAAGAGCGTGTACGCTCCCTTTCCGCTCACTCAGGCGTTCCTGTTCCCTTCGAGGTCTACTACGCTTGTGAGGTGACAAATTCGGTCAAGGTGGAAAAGCACCTTCTGGAAGGCTTCGGTGACCACCGAGTCAATCCGAAGCGGGAATTTTTCCGAATAAACCCTGAGCGTGTCCTGTCGATTCTGAAACTTGTCGAGCTCAAGAACATCACGCCAAATCAGGATTTCGTCGAGGACTCGGAAGAACAACAGTCTCTGGATAAGGAACGGACCCGACGGTCCAACTTCACGTTCTCGTCTGTCGATATTCCCGTCGGAGCGGTGCTTCACTTTGTTAGGGACGAAAACGTCACAGCGAAGGTTGTCGATGACCGTAACGTTGAGTTTGAAGGCAAAGTGACATCGCTAACCCAGTCGTCGCTAACACTGTTGAATCGAGACCATGGCTGGAATTCGAGTTCCGTCACAGGTCCGAGGTACTGGGTGTATGAGGGAGAGACGCTGTCAGAGCGGCGGAGTCGTCTAGAGAGCGAAGGCTAAGAAAGGTGTTCGAAAAGGCTAGCGTGTCGGTAGACAAAGACCACCCGACCGAGGTTCCATAAAGACGTCTTGACTGGAAGACGTAAGTTATTGAATCTATTCAACGTCCGCCGAAGAAAAAATCGGTTCCAGAACTACTAGATTCCAGAACCGAGATGGGGGATCGAAACGATGAGGAAAACGAACTACCGTAATCTGCTTACCGATTCACTTGTTGCTTAGATTCCGTCACGGCTCTGAGGGAGGAAATAACTGGTGGTTAAGTTCAAGACGTTACCCATAGAACGACAGCTCGAGTTGATGAATGCTCAGGAGGCGTTAAAGAAATGGATGGCGGAAATCAGAGAACTACAGAAATCGGAAGACGGTAATACCACCAGCCGTCATTCACCCGAGAAATCTAAAGCCAACGATTTTGCTCGAGAGAAGTTTCTTGGGGAGCTAAAAGCCTTTTTGAAATACAAGGCTCCTGGTCAGTTCGACATGAAAGACACGTTCACGATGCTCGTAGCAGAAATCCCTGTCGCCGCTCGAAGCTCATCATCCCGCTACGTAACAGCACTAAAGCGAGTTCAGAAAGATCTAAATTTACTTATCAAGGACGATTAGAGCCGAGAGCTAGCCGATCCGCCCTCTGGGTCAATTATTTGGAAGATATTAAGTGAGCGATAGACGACCACAGTAGAAAAAAATCACTATCGTTTTGCTCGCTTCACGTCCGTAAACTTTCCTGTCTTCTTTTCTCTCGCTGTTTTATACGGTTCGTAAACTGCTCCGTCACATTCGTATTGTGACGATGCTGATTCTTTCGTAAGTTTTTTGCGGCGTAGAAGTAACAGTCGTCTCGCCATCGCTTCCGTTGGAACAGCATCCGTTCTGGTGATGGCGTTCGCCTTCTCCACCTCCGCTCGTTCTCCGCTTTCGTTTCTCATTTCTCTGTAAACGTCAGAGGCGATCTTCGCTTTTTGTGACAGGCTCTTTGATTGGTTGAAGGCGTTGAAGCGTTTTAGAGCCATTTTCTGCTCTCCCCCACCACTAACCAAGCGGAACCGCCGTTTTCACCAATCGCTTTTTGAACGTCTTTACTCCCAAGATCCTCATAGCGGTAAACCTTCACTTCCTTCCGTCGCTGAGTGAGCGTGGAGAGTAGCGTGTTGGTTTCTGACGGCGTGAGCGGTCTTACGTTAGTCATAGTCAATACCGTCTATCCCACCAACATCCGTTTCGTACCCATACTTCTCACAGATACGTAGCCACTCACGCTGAGTAGGAATTGTGACCTTGACGAGTATCGCCACAGACCGCTTGTTGTCTTTTACGGCGTCGTCTGAAAAGTGAATGTGAAGTTCACTTAGACGTTGAAGTAAGAGTTCTTTGTTAGGCTGATCGTTTTCGTCACGAAGAAGATCGTTCCAATCCCACACTCTCGCTTTTTCCCAGAAGATCATCGGTCGTTCGCTGTGATGCTTGAGGGCGAAATCAACCACCGACTTTTTACTCAGCGGTTTCGGATAGGTTGAATTACTTTTTTGTTTTTTCTTTTTCATCAGACGGCGAACTGTATTCGTAGTTCTTTTTGAACTTGGGGGTTGTTGTGAATTTCCTTCGCCGTTTCATAGGCTCCCAGGCGATACAACTCACCCTTGGTCGCCCCAACAAGGTCAGCAGCATTCGAAATATAGTCATCCATATCGCTTGTGATACGGAATGAAGTTGTTAGGTTCTTGATAGCGTTAGTAGGTCTAGCCATAAGTTTCTCCGTGGTGGGTCAGTTCGTAACTAGTATTTAGGTAAGCGAGCGACTCGTTCATAGGTCAGGTAGACCATCCTCGCTAGGATGGTTTGGCGGACCGCTTCACCGTCGCTATGACTGTTCGTACTGAGTCGTTCCCACAGGTACGCCATCTCTTGATCTTCTGTCGTTTTGGAAGACGGAAAATTTTCCGTATTTTCTCCTTCATCTTTCACCAGCTTCAATTTCATTCGCTATTCCTCGTGAAAAAAGTCATCTAGGCGGATTCGCTCCTTCGCTTGTAACTCCAAGGCTTGTTCCACCGCTTCGTCACGAGGAATTTCAAAGCCAACATTCATCACGTTTTCTTTTCGATTCAGCCATCCACAAACGAATAAAGTCGGTGACTCTTCACCTAACGCCACACAGTTAGCGATGTAGCGAGCGAGGTCGGCGTCGAGGTACATCACGCCTTTGTTCCTGGCGTAGTGAGTGGCGGAGCCTTTCGGCTTGAACTTGGCTTTACTCGGATGAAGAGAGAAGAAGAAGTGATTCGCCATTGTTTTGAGGTTCCTTCGTTAGTGTTTTTGAACTACGAAGGTATTTAGCCATTTCGGAATTTGACTTCTTTCCAGCGGCGTATTCCAACCAGTCCCGAACAGCATCACCACCGTGGCGAATGTACGGCTGGGTTATTTGATCCTGAGTATTCGCTATACGACTTACGTGAACATTTCTTACCTTTGTTGGGCGTGTGTTTTTGTCGTTTTGTCGCCAAGACTTGAAAGTTCGTGAGATTGCGTTTTTCAGTTCACCGTCTTTCCATACCAGATGAGCCAGTTCATTTGGGATGGCGACGATCCCGTGGAAGTGAAGCGTTGGACTTGTATGAAGGTGATAGACGGATGAAACGATGTAGTAGCGTTTTCGTTTCGGTAAATGGGCGGCGAAGGCTTGGACCAAGAACTTGTCCCATAGCGACCGAAAATCCTCAGTCTCACCATAAGCGATACCACGGTCATCATCAGGTATCAGCGTCACCAGAGTTACGGCTAGGAGAAGGTGACCCTGTTTGGAATGTAGTGTGAACTCGTGAATCTGATCTTCTAGGGTCTGTTGCTTGGCTGAGAGTAATCTTTTCTTGGGTAAGTTCGGGATGGCGTAAGACTGGTCTTTTTTCAGTTTCAGTCTTCGCTCGAACTCAGTGTTCAGCTTGGTTAGTTGCTCTCGGTTATTCATTCGATATCCCATTCAGTTTCTTTAGGTAAGACTTCGCCTATTGAGCCTCCACAGCTACTTCACTCAGAAACCACGCCCAAAAAGATCCGCTACCAGTAACTAGATACGAGTGGTAGTTATATTCCTGTTACTTGTAGCGAACGCTTGAATAGCCCAGCCATAGGATCCAAGTCTTGGCTGAGCGTTAGCCTTCGTAGCTCCCGTTACGCTGTGAACGGTGTTGTTCTAGAGTCTTTTCCGCTACCAC
>Ga0315906_10007506_pt1 | contig 13260 bp, 1 predicted proteins | sample LakEriMetagenome_4_FD_203526 | JGI IMG/M metagenome (GOLD analysis project Ga0315906, IMG submission 203526) | Freshwater fungal communities from buoy surface, Lake Erie, Ohio, United States - Buoy 2 MA122 | ecosystem: Environmental > Aquatic > Freshwater > Lake > Lake biofilm | place: USA: Lake...
GCACAATATAATGCAAATTCTGCACCAACTCCACCTTCAGTAACATATACAAATCCGTTGACAAATACAATAGTAACTTCGCAAGGTGGAGGCGGAGGTGTTCGTTTTAATTCAATACCATATAGCATGAATACATCATTGTCGGGAATGGGAGGAATAAACACAGATAATAATGCACAGACAGGAGGTGCAGGAGGAGGTGCTGCTCCTGCGAGTTTAGGAGGAACTGGTGGAAACTCTTATTTATCTGGAGGCATAGGATATTTAGGAAATGGAGGAAGAGGAATAGTATCATCTATATCGGGTATACCTATAGAATATGGAAGTGGTGGTGCAGGTTCACAATGGAATAGTGGATTTGCAACTACAATATTTGGAATAGCAACAGGAGGAGGTGGATATGCTGAAATTAAGGATATAAATAATAAAACATATTTTTGGAATGTTTATAATGGTATTCCAGGAACAGGAGGAGGTGGTTATTCTACTTCTTACGGTGGTTCTGGAATAGTAATTTTAAAAATTAAATCTATAATTGAAGCATTTTATTATACTCCTGTTATTAAAAGTTTGAATAATTTAATAAATTCAACAGGTTATCCTTATATTCCTGCAGATACAACAAATTTAATTGCGTGGTATAAATTTGACGGAAATGCAAATGATAGTAATCCTACGGCAACAAAACATAATTTTTCAACTATTAGTGGTACAATAAGTTATGGCAAAGATGCAATAATAAACAAACCCTATTTAAATTTGTTTAACGGCACTTTATCAAATAGTACCTTAAAATTTGATAGAAGAGCCTTTACAATTTCATATTTAGTTAGATTATATAATTATGAAGGTCTTTATTATATATACACTACTGGTGCTACTACTTCTAATAATACTTTACATATAGGTTCACGTGTTAATGGAGCATATATGTTAGGATTCATGAATAATGATATAGAAACTGATAGAAATTATAATGAAGATGTTAATAATTGGATATTATTTACTGCTACCGTTGATAATAATTATAATAGAAAAATGTATAGAAATGGAATATTATTTAAAACAGATAGTAATACATCCGCTCTTACTGCAACAGGTAATTTAGAATTAAGATTAAATAGAGTTGACATATGCGATATGAGGGTGTATGATAGAGCATTGACACCTGATGAAATTGCACTATTATATAATGGATATATTGTGAATTCATTTAATATTAATTTTCCGTCTACAACTATAGCAAGTGTAAATGCACGCGAAGAAGTACAATTTAAAGGTTCTTACGATATTACATTATCATCAACTACTTCTTCTATAATTCCCAAGGAAAATCAAACTATATTAAAAAATCCAATATTTGTAACATTTACAAATGAAAGAGAATATCCTCCCGCGACAGCAAGAACATTTACACAAAATGCAACACTAATATCAGGGCAAAGTTATGGAAATGGATTATATATATTATCAGCATCTTCTCAATATTCATCTACAACAATAGATTATGGTCCTTATAAAATGTTTGGTAGTACAGGCGAATGGACGACAGAGACTGCGATGTACGCACCATCTACCGGAAATTACGGAGGTACATTTTCATTCAATGGTTATAATGGCGAATGGATTAAAATACAACTACCTGTTAAAATTAAATTAACTAAATATAAAATAGAAAGTACTTCTGGATTAATAAATCGAGCACCTAGTATATACAAAATATTTGGTTCAGACGATAATATTAACTGGGTTGAAATAGTTAATAGGTCTCAACCTCTTTCTGTATCTAATTACGGAGGTTCATATGCGTACGAAGAAACAGTTAGTGGTAAGGAAGATTATTATAATTATTTCTGTTTAGTTGTAAATAGAACGCTAGGAAATTCTGATAAATATTTATCTATATTTAAATTATATATTTACGGAAGAGAATATATAGGTAATTCCATAGATATAAGATGTCAATTATTAAATAACATTAAAGATCCTATAGGTGCTCAATGGACTTACAATAAAAATAATACAAATGTATATCATTTAGGTAATGTAGGAATTGGCACTAAAAATCCAGAATATGCTTTAGACATAGAAGGAAATATTTTTAGTTCTTTAGGAGGTTATACATTGAGCACACAAACTAGTTGGACTACTCTTTCAGACAGAAGAATTAAGAATAATATTACTAAAGCTTCATATGAAACTTGTTTAGAAAATGTTAAGAACATTGAATTGTATAGATTTAACTTTAAAAATGATGTTGTTAATACTACAGATAGAAATCAATTGGGTTTTATTGCTCAAGAAGTTCAAAAGGTTTATCCTAAAGCCGTCGAAGCAAACCAAATATATGTATCGGGAGACAATAGAATAGATGATTTATTATCACTAGATACAACGCAAATAAAATATAATTTATACGGAGCTTTTAAATACCTTTTGCAAAAAGTAGAATTATTAGAAAAAAAATTAAATATATACGAGAGTAGCAATGTAGACGCAGTAAGTAATAATGTAATTACAGAGGATACATTTGAAGAAACTAGTAATATTGCAAATATGAATATTACCAGTAATTTCATAGTAATCTTAGACACTGCAGGTAATATTCTAATTACCGAGGATGTCTCTAGTAATATTCTAATTACGAACGATGTCTCTAGTAATATTCTAATTACGAACGATGTCTCTAGTAATATTCTAATTACGAACGATGTCTCTAGTAATATTCTAATTACAGACGAATATAATAATAGCAATTTATCTAATAATGCAAATAATGATTAATTTTACTTATTATATTTATTTTGAGTACATAATTAAAAAATTTTAAGAATTTTAAAAAGGTTTTAAAAAATTTAAGAAAAAATAAATTATGTACTCATTTTTATTTTTATTCTATAAATGTAACATTGCCTGTTATTTCCTGATTTATAGCAAAATTACTAGTAGTTTCTAAAGCATCTTCAGTAATCACGAAATTACTAGTAGTTTCGAAAGCATCTTCGGTAACCGCAAAATTACTGCTAGTTTCTAAAGCATCTTCGGTAACCGCAAAATTACTAGTAATTTCTAAAGCATCTTCGGTAATCACAAAATTACTAGTAATTTCTAAAGCATCTTCAGTAATCACAAAATTACTGCTAGTTTCTAAAACATCTTCAGTAATCACAAAATTACTAGTAGTTTCGAAAGCATCTTCAGTAATCACAAAATTGCTAGTAGTTTCTAAAACATCTTCAGTAATCACGATATTACTAGTAGTTTCTAAAGCATCTTCAGTAATAACAATGTTGCTACTTTCATATATACTTAATTTTTTTTCATAATATTCAACCTTATCTATTAAATATTTTATAGCACCATATAATGTATAATCTATTTGTGTTGTATCTAGTGATAATAAATCATCTATTCTATTATCTCCGGATACATATAATTGGTTTGCTTCGACGGCTTTAGGATAAACATTTTGAACTTCTTGAGCAATAAAACCCAATTGATTTCTATCAGTAGTATTAACAACATCATTTTTAAAGTTAAATCTATACAATTCAATGTTCTTAACATTTTCTAAACAAGTTTCATAGGAAGCTTTAGTAATATTATTCTTAATTCTTCTGTCTGAAAGAGTAGTCCAACTAGTTTGCGTACTAGTAGTAAAAGCGCCTTTTGATGTAAAAATATTACCGTTAACGTGCAATGCATATTCTGGATTTTTAGTACCTATTCCTACGTTACCTAAATTATATACACTTGTATTATTTTGACTATATGTCCATTGAGCACCAATAGAGTCTCTAAGTGGATTTAATAAATGATATCTTAAATCCAAGTTAATAGAATTAAATGTATTAGGTTTAGAAAGTTGCTGACCTTCTTTAGGAACTATACTATAACTCGAAGCATTGATATTAATATCATATGACCCTTTAAATGTAGAATAATATCCGCTATTATTAATTTCAACAATAGTATTTGCAGGAAAGTTTATGTTATATGTATTGGGTTTATACCCATTATATAATGTATTAATTTCAATTATAGATAATGCCTTATTATATATGCGAATATCTCCTAAATCTCCGCGATATCCACGTGAATTATCACCACTATTTGCTACTGTTAAATTATTAACTCGTTTTAATAGTTTATTTAAAGTTCCTGTATTAGTCGCTACTAAGATACCATTGACATATAAATAAGTTTTCACAGGATTTTCATCAGTCAATACATAACAAAGATGATACCACGTATTTACCTTAATACCAGTATAAGAAGCAGAAAAAGTCCAATGAGTATCTAATGCTGTATATATATATAATCCACCGTTATTTATATCAAATTGAATTCCAGGGTCATTTCCACTATTATTACCATATCCCATCATTGTATATCCGCCTGTATCTTCTACTCTAAACCAAAATGCAAATGTCAATGGAACATTCCTGTTAATATCTGGAGTTAATGCCCAGTAATCTCCTTGTGTTAAACTAGAATTTGCCCAACTAGCATAAGGTAAATCAGCAGATATATCATATTTATAATCATATGTCAAACCTCTATTTCTATCCATTAAATTACCAGTAACTCCTGAACTATCAATTCCATTTCCATCTAATCTATACCATGCTATTAAATGTACAGAATCTATTGGAAGAGCTAGATAATTTAAATTTGTATTAAAACCAAACCTTTTATGATTATATGCTTTGATAATAACAATACCCGAACCACCATTACCACCTGGATTTCCAACAGTATCATTACCTTGCCCACCTCCACCACCACCAGTTCCATTTAAACCATTTTGAGGCGTTCCATTGTCACTACCAAATCCTCCACCGCCCCTTGATTGTATTGTTGGATATGCAGGATTAAATACTTGTGAAACCGTACCGTTTAAATCACTACCTCCACCTCCTCCTGCGTATGTTACCAATGTTCCGGTAATATCAATGTCTAACCCTAAACCACCATAACCATCCGCAGTAGTTGGATTAGTATCCGCTACATCATGATTATCACCGCGTGTTTTTGCACCCCCCCCTCCCCCTCCCTTATAATCTTGAACTTGCGTACCTCCCATATTTCCTCGACATCCTTCTGGGCTTATTAAAATATTAACATATTCCTTATTTAATACTTGTACAGGAACGCCATTGAATATATTATTTTGTGATAAAGTTAATTCGCTTGAATATGTATAACCTGCTCTACTTATTCCTCCTGTAATAAAACCCTGACCTCCATTTGTATTAGCATGTGTCCAACCACTTGAAGTTCCTCTACCACCTCCAGAAGCATAATAATTTTGTGTTCCATCATTTTTAATTAATTGACTATAATTTCCATCAAATGCAGTTAAAGTTTGCGTTGTACCAGCAGATGGATGACCGTCACCTCCTTTACCAACCATTATGTTATAGTTTCCATCTAAAATTACATTTTTATGATATAATAATGTTCCTGCCCCACCTCCTCCACCATGTCTTTTGCCTCCACCTCCTCCTCCACCAACAACTAAAATATCGCATAATGTTGGATGAGAAAATGTAATATTATGCGAAGTATTTGGTTCGGGACCTCCGCTATGATTAAATGTATAAATCGCAGGACTATAATCTATCTTCTCTCTTCCATATATATACCATCCTTGAAAAGTCATAAGATCTGTGCTATCATTATATTTTTCACTAATTACTAATAAATAATTTTTAAAAGGTAAAGTATTAACTATTTTAACTTTAGGCCCTTTTTTATGAGCAGTAGTAGCGTCTACAAAACCTCCAAATGTTACATACGTGTAATTTGTTTGCGTATGTAACAATATCCAATCACTAAAATTTGTAGTATTTGTATTTGAACCATATATTTTAAAATTTTTTGGTGCTCTATTATGTTGTTTACCACCAAGAATTTCAAAAGAAGTAAATATTATCTCTCTTGGCATTTGTATTTTAACCCAAGCACCAGGCATTAATGAATTATAGTAAAACGACGAACTATATGTTAATCCGTTATTCGACCAACCACTGGCAGAATACCACCCTTGACCTAATGTTCCTGAATTATGGTCAGTATTTGCACCAGGTCTTGTTCCACTATAACTTGTGTCATAATCGCTTTGTAAAGCATATATAAAAACACCACTGCTTCTACCGCCATAACTTTGCGTTCCACCCACTGAAAAAGTATATTCACCCATACCATGAGTATTTTTAACAAGAGATGTTGTATTATTATTATTACCTATTGTATTTGCTGAATCATCATAAGTATAATTATATGTAAATGTCGTCGTATTTTGTTTATCCATTACTCCATTTTGAACTGTATAAGCCCCGGTTGTGCTATTATAAGTAAAATATCTATATGGAGGATAAATATATTCATGTGAATAATAATTTCTAACACATTTATCCAAGTATCTTATAATAACTATACCAGAACCACCTGATGTTCCAGCAGTTCTTTCCCAGTCACCACCTCCGCCTCCTCCACCTAATCCATTTGTTCCATTAGTACCATTAGCATTTGGTGCTATTGCTCCTAACCCTCCACCTCCTAATACTGGAACTTGCGCGCTCGTATCTGTATGTTGATTGGTATTTACACCTGCTGTTCCACCACCTGCATAATATACAGCAGAACCAGTTATATTATTAATAAGTCCTATCCCCCCTTGCCCTCCTCTATAATAGGCAACTGTTCCTGTCTGTGAAAATAAACCGGGAACAACACTACCATCATTTCCAATTGCTCCAGCACCTCCACCACCTCCACCACTATTAAAAATTGCCCTACCGCCTCTATTACCTTGTGTTGATGTATATGTTTGTGCTGTTGTAAAATCGTGACCACTACCTCCGTATGAACCTACTTGACCTGCTGTATGAACTGGTGCTATAACCGTATTTCCACCTCCACCACCTCCACCATAAGCAATATAGCTTGTAGAACCTCCTATTATACTTGAATTTCTTCCTTGATTTCCGCTAGTTGTACCTGTGGCGCCAGTACCTCCATTACCAACACTAACAGTATATGAACCATTTAAGATAACACATGTATTGTAAACATATCCTCCTGCACCTCCTCCTCCTGCCGAACCACCGCCTCCTCCACCGACTATTAAGATATCACATAGAGTATCTTGGGCAAATGATATTGTATAATCGCCGGTATTTCCTGTTCCATAATATGTAAATGTTTCTATAAAGTAATTATCATAATAAGATATTATTGGTTCGGCAGTTAGATTTATTTTTGTACTAGGGTCTGATGTTATATAACTCGGGTCGTAATTACTATCGTTTTTAATACGCAAATCTATATTTGAAGTTTGATAAGTAGTTGTTATTGGAATAATTTGTCCTTCTAATGGAATAATAGAAGATTGTGAAGATCCCAATGACAGATTATAAAGTCCTTTTGCAAATTGCGCCATAGCACCATTATTTATAGATAAAAAAGATGACTTAGGAAGCATTATATTATATTTATTTGGATCAACTATTAGAGAATAATTTTGAGCAGTTACTAATGAATTTACTGCAGAATTCCTAACAAATACACATAAACCACCATCCTTAATAAAAATTGCTGATTCTGTTCCAAGAGCCGTTGAACCCTCAACATATAATAATAAATCCCCTCCGCCCTCAACATTTCCATAAGGTGCCGTTCTATGATTTCTTAATCCAATTTGCGGATCATATGATGATGCTTGAGGATCATCTGATGTTGCTGCTCTATTATACCAATTTGCAGTATATGATGTATTAGATATTGACGATTTTATTATTGTTCTTGGTGCATTAGTATAGTTTTCTCCTATCGCCTGAATTCTGGAAACTTGTAACCAATAGTTTGTATTAAATGTTGCAAATACAAATTCGTCAAAAGTTCCAAAAGGAATAGTCCACCAATTACTATAATCATATGAAATACCTGATGATGTAATTCCTGCTAAATTATCATTAATAGGATACCAGGTTCCTGAAGTTGCAGGCAGATATCTAACAATCCTCCATCCGCCTACGCCAGTTTTAAGTTGAATTTGATATTCGATATTTTTCGTAATATTAGAATTTACTGCTGAATTCCTAACAAGGACACACATACCACCATAGGCATTTTTTAAATATTCTCCTCCTGGTTGTCCATTTTCAGCATAAACTATTAGTTGCTGTGCACTATTATGGTCATTAATACTAACCCACGGTTCATGTACTGAACTATCTCTTTGATACCATCTTGCACTATATGGTATTGAACTCGAAGAAGAACTTATTATAGGTCTTAAAGCATTATCGTATGTACCCTGAACAGATGTTCTTAAACAACGTAACCAATATGTCGTATCAAATGTTGCGAAGAACATTTCGTCAAAAGTTTCAAAAGGTATTCCCCATTCATTTGTATAATCATATGGAGTTCCTATATTAGTCGAATTAACCGACGTTGAAGTAAAATTATTCCCACTATACCACCTACCAATATTAGGAGGTAAATATCTAACTATTCTCCAACCACCTACACCAGTTTTAAGTTGTGCCTGATATTCTACACTTTTCGTAGGATTAAAATTATATATATAATTCGTATTCATAAATGTAATTACTAAATCAGCTCCTATTACACCAACTTCATCTATTTTTAAGACTTCTCCAGGTACATAACTTTGAGAATATGTTCTAACTCCATCATTAAAATACACCCTTTGTTTTTCAATATTATTTATGTAGACACAAACATAAGAAGATAAATCTGCACTATGAGGATTATAATATTTTACAGATACATAATTATATCTAGAAGGCATAGTCATTTCTAAATAACCCACTGGACCAGCAGATATAAAAACACCGCCTAAATCAAATTGATTTACATTTGTTGTTGCACCAATACTTGTAGCATAAGCAGTCCATGTAGCCAATGTATTATAAGGAGTAAAATCATATACAAGCGGGGGTGGTATATAGGAAAATTTTATTAATTTATTGGAAACAGGATTACCTTCTAACACAGGATAATCCCTATATTTTATAATAACTATACCTGAACCACCTGAACCTGCATTGTTTGTATTTATATCTCCGCCACCGCCTCCTCCAGAACCAGTATTAGGTGCTCCATTTCCACCGTTTCCCTGTCCTGTAATTATACCTGAAACACCACTATTTATTCCTTCTGTTCCTGCTATACCACCTATTCCTACACTAGAAGACCCCCCTCCTCCTCCTCCGCCTAAACCTCCATCTCCTGCGTGTGTTCTGGCAGATCCACCGCCCCCACCCGCTCCCCAATAATATGTTGTGCCTAAAATATCAATAGCAACACCATCTCCTCCTTTTCCAGGTTTTCCTGCTGCGATATAAGATGCTCTTGTAGTATATTGAGTTGTTAAAGAAGGTAATCCTACACCTCCTGCTCCACCACCACCGCCTGCAATAACCTGCCAGGGCGATCCTATTTGTCCTAAACTATTTCCACCAACATTACCGTTAAATAATGTTCCTGAATTTAATAAAGTCCCTTTAGTTGATATACCTACGCCACCACCACTACCGCCACTACTAGAACCCGGACTAGAACCACTACCACTTCCACCACTACTTCCATTATTTGGTGTCGGCCAAATAACTGCTGTAGTGGAACCACCTCCTAAACATATGGCACCAAATGCTTCACTAGAACTTCCATTTACATTTTGTGCACCACCTTTTCCTACTTTAATAGTATATATTCCTGTAGGAATAACAACATTAGTCGCGTATAAAACAGCACCGCCACCACCACCCCCTCCATTAAATCCATCGCCTCCACCACCTCCACCAACTATTAATATATCGCATAAAGTATTTTGAGTAAATGTTTTCGTATATTCTGTAAAATTACCAGAACCAGAATATGTAAACATTTCTATTTTATTAAGGTCTGGTATTATTCTCGGTTCATTTAGAATATTATTTTCTAAATTAATATCCTTTACATATATATCAGATTTAACAGTTTCTATATTAAAATTACTAGTTCTGTAATCAACTGTTATATTACTATTATTTAAAATAATAGACATAATGAGTTTCTTATATATTAGCACTCTATATAAATAATTATAAATATTTATATGATTAATAAACATTAATAAAAAATAATAAACATAATAAAATAATATAATAATAAAACCCCCCCTTTCTATAATAATAATTCTAATCTAGTTAATCTCAGTTTTAAATTACCAATTTCATTTTGTTGCATATTAGTTTTTTGTTTTAAATCATCAATTTCCTTCTGTTGTAAGCTATTTTCATGCTTTAATTCTTTAATTCCTTGCAGTAGTATAGGAACTAATCTTTCGTAGTTTAATGTTAAATATTTTTCACCTGATTTAGATATTAATTCTTTTGTTTCTTCGTCATATTTGGTATCAAATGGAGCAATAGAAACAACTTCTGGATAATATTTTTGAATTTCTTGAGCACTCAAACCAATCTCTTTTTTATTCTTATCATATCCGTATGATGCCGCTAAATCATTGCAATTATATTTAAATACATTAATTTTACTTAGAATAGGAAGAACATCACTTACATATTCTGTAATAGTTTTCAATCGTTCATCAGAATAATACGCTGAAATATCTCCAATTGCTCTTAGATCTCCTGCGTTAGTAAAAGTTACAATAGCGACATCAGATGCATTCCTAAATTCAATAGGAATACTACTAGGAGTACTACCATGTCCTCTTATATATGTTGTTCCACTGGGAGCAAAATTAAATCTCTGATTACCAGTTAAGCAATAATGCCAAGTATTATTTTGAAAATATACACCAGCATCTGTTATTTTAAATCTTTCGGCACTATTTATATTAAAAAAAGCACCGCTATTGTTATTTACAACAAAATTACCAGTTATAGTAGAATCACCTGTATAAACTGTACCAGATTGTCCAGATTGTCCAGATTGTAAAATACCGCCATCTCCAGATGTACTACCGTCGCCTATCCAACCTTGTGTTATAGTACCCTTAATTCTAACATTACCTAAAACTTCTAAAATATAATTATTACCAACATCTATAGCATTATTACCTCCTATTTTAACAGGCGCACCATAATATATTGTATTTTTTTGTGTAGAAATAATATTTTTCCAAATATTTCTTGGCGCATCAACGCTTTTAAGATAATTGCAACTATTTAATATATTTTGTGTAATAATATCTGTTGCTGTTATTCTTTGTAGCATAGAATACCTTATAGCAATATTTGAACCATTAGTTAGCGGATATGGACTTGTTTGCCCTGATAATCCTAAAACGGAAGATTGTGTAGCACCTACGGATATAGTATAATTACCTGATAAATATTGTGCTGTTCCGTTATTTACTTGAATACTCGTTCCTGCTTGAACGGATAATGTGTATGTGTTCTGTGTAGGAATACTATACAATTGAGATATTTCTATTGATGTTAATATTTTATCATAATATCTAAAATCTTCCATTAACCCATTAAAAATATTAGGATTAGGATTAGTTACCCACTTACCTATTGTAAAATTACCACCGCCTGTAAATGCATTAGTTAAAGTAGATATATTAGTGTTTAATTTTACTCCATCAAACCATATCTCTGCTCCTCTATTAGTACTATTATATGTAACTACATAATGATGCCAACTTGTTCCAACCATACTTGAAACATTATATCCTGTCGTATCCATATCATTACCACTGCCATAATGAGAAAATCTTAACACATTATTTCCTTGTTGATATTGTAAAATAACTGTTGAACCAACTGCATTTGCTGATGATTGTGTCCAGAAAAAAACATCACTCGCGGGTATCGTATTGAACTTTGCCCAGAAGGATATTGAATAAGTTTTACCATTTAGATTAATACCACTTGTTTCTAAAAAATCACTTGCGTCAGCACTAACAGATTGTACTATAAGACCATTTACAATAACAGTCCCCGAATTAGTTAAATTGTATCCACTCTGCGAACTATCCATATAATTTCCATCAAACTTATACCACGCTTTTAAATTAGTATTATCTGCTTGTATAAATGGATAAATTGGGGAATAAGCAAAGTTTAATGTCTTATGAGTTATAGGGTTTCCTTCTGGAATACCAGTATTAACAATAGTTCTAAACTTTATTATTATAATACCTGAACCACCATTACCACCTGAAAATGTACCACCTCCAGCATTAGAAGGACCACCGCCACCTCCACCACTACCTGAACCACTTGTAGCATCTCCACCTTTAGCACCAGGCCATTTACCTCCATTACCAGCAGTAATATTCCCACCATTTCCTCCTCTTCTACCTGTACTTATACCACCATTATATGCTCCACCTCCACCACCAGCACAATAATTCATAACGACACCTGTAATATTGTTGGTTATTCCACTTCCCCCATCTCCACCATTAGTAGTAGTAGCACTATTCCCAGCACTTGTATATCCACCACCACCTCCACCATTAAATGCGGGCCCACCTGAAGCACCATTATACCCTGTATATACTATATCATTATTAACAAATTGTATTGTTGCTGTACCTCCCAAACCTGTATTTGCATCAAAATTTCCACAACCACCACCGCCAGAAGCACCATTTAACCCATTTGATACATTTCCTAATACACCTCGTGCCCCTCCGCCACCGCCAATCGCTTCAAATAATAATGTATTACTTAAAGTTGTTATAGTAGAGTTTTTACCAGTTTCTCCAAATTGAGTAGTAGTATTACCACCTAATCCTCCTTTTCCTATTTTAATATTATATGTCCCAGCATTAAATAAATAATTTGTTTTTAATAAAAATTGCCCTGCTCCGCCACCTCCACCACCTCTACCATTATCTCCACCAACACCTCCCCCACCACCTCCTCCAACTATCAATATATCACATATAGTATTCTGTCCTATTGTAATAGTATGAGGAGTTTGCTCTTCTGTTCCTCCGCTATGCGTGAATGTTCTAATAGTTTCAGTAAATGCTGACGATGTTATTGTAGGTTCATTTGTAAGCGGTACATCAAGACTTAATATTTGACTATCTGGTTTATCACTTAAATTATTATAAGATAATGTACCACCTAAATCTGTTAATAATGGTTTAGATGCTATTCTACTCCAAGGAAGATTTCCTGTTGCTACTTTACTCATATCTATATTTTCTAATCTATTCGCTGGTAGATTTCCATCTATTCTACTCCAAGGAAGATTTCC
>Ga0315906_10007512_pt1 | contig 13254 bp, 10 predicted proteins | sample LakEriMetagenome_4_FD_203526 | JGI IMG/M metagenome (GOLD analysis project Ga0315906, IMG submission 203526) | Freshwater fungal communities from buoy surface, Lake Erie, Ohio, United States - Buoy 2 MA122 | ecosystem: Environmental > Aquatic > Freshwater > Lake > Lake biofilm | place: USA...
ATCTCAAAAATTATATTGTTGCGTTGAAACAACAAACAAACTTTAGTTCGGTTGGAAAGAATTATAACAATTTTGTAATACTCGAAGAAAGTAGGAGGAAGACAATGTCTAAAGAAGATACATATATCCCATTAGGAACCGACACCAAGTTCAACTCACCCGTATTCCAAAGACAGTACGCTTTATTGAGTCCTGAAATAACAGACGACAAAAAGTATCAAACATTCAAAAACCAAATTATTGGTAACATATTAACAAACACATCTTTGATGGAACAAGGGAATAGTAACCTCGAAGCGGAATTTGATAACTATTGGAAAATTCAAACCAAACCTGTTTTCGAAAAAGAAAATAAAACCGCAACTGAGTTTCTGAATTTCATGGAGACCAACAAACTCAAGGACTATACAACCTTTGTTGCTGTGGACAAAAAGAAAGTTCGTGAACTATTTTATTCGAATGTACCCGGTAGTCTTGAAGATACTCTCATAGAAAACAGAAAAAAACTAATAAACTCACTCATACTACCACCGACAAATACAAACAAAACAACATTCAACGACAGTCAAGGAGACATAGTAATAACAAAAACAAAATTTAACTAATGCCATTTGCGTATTATAATAGATATAGTGATTTTTTAATCAATGGTGAACAAACCGTTGTACCATTCGTTTATTTACCAAATAAGACTTCAGACAAGACCTACATATATAAGGTAGGTAGAAGTAGGTTAGATAAGGTTTCACAAGATTTCTATGGTACACCATTTTTTGGGTGGTTGATATTACAGGCTAATCCACAATACGGTGGTTTGGAAAACTATATTCCTGACGGTGCTATCTTGACAATTCCGTTTCCACTTCTACCATCTATACAAGATTATAAAGCGTCATTAGAAAATCATTTTTATTATTATGGTAGGTAACAATCTTGTTCCGGATAATTCAGGTGGTATCTTAGTTGAGTTTGATTATAACAACATTATTGTTGTTGACCCAAACAAAACAATTGATGCAAATGGTAACGTCAAAGAAAGATTGGTGGACCATGAGAACCTTGTTATGTTCGTGAACTTGGAAGCTGAAGTTCTACCAAGAACAAAATTAGCTGTAGGTGGAAGTCCTCAAGATGCGGTTAGAACAGTATCGATTGCAAAGATTAATTTTTTGGCACCAAACGAGAAAGATTATTTTTCAACATCATATTATGATGAGTTGACGGGACTAAACTCAACAGGTAAAGACCCAAGAACCAACAAGTTCGGAATGGGAATCAATCAACCACAAGAAACAATTGTTGGTAATCCACAGACAAAGCAATCATACGTGAAGGCTGCGGTTGTTAACAACGGAATCGAGGGTGCCGCTGACAATGGGTTATTGGGTATAACAAGTATAAACGTCAGGTTAGGATTGAACTTTATTCCGAGTGTAACCATAGAATTGGAAGACGTACAAGGTAAAGCTTTATTCCAATTAGGGGATAGGTCCCCCTACGCAGCTTTTTTCAATATGCCATATCCACCTTTCTATTTAACAATGAAAGGATATTATGGACAGGCGATTAGATATCAACTACAACTTGAGAAATTCAATGCGAGATTCAATTCTTTTAGTGGTAATTACCAAGTTTCGTTAGAATTCAAAGGTTACAAGTTTAACATATTAAATGAAATACAAATGGGGCACCTGTTAGCTGCCCCACACATGTATTCAACAAGGTTTACATTGTCACCAACAACTAATGCACCGAAAAATGTAAACAAACAATCAGTTGCAAATGGTAATGTTGCTACCGCTCCTACAAACGGTAACGAAGTTGGAATAAGCTCTGTAGTTGCTGAGAAGGGGTATGAAAAAATATTACAAGTATATAGTGATTATAAATCGAAAGGTTTACTCGCACCTGACTTTCCTGAGATAACTTTTTACCAGTTGATGGATAAGATTAAGGTTTTCGAAAAATCAATAATGGCTCAGTATACCCAAGCGGACGTTCAACCATTAACGGACTGTAGAACCTATAAACAGAAACTTGTTAAATACTATGAACAAGTATATCAGTCCAATGACTCTTGGTTTACTACATGGATGAACCCAAATCCTTTGATTACTAAAGATGGTAAAAAATTATATATCTACAAAAATGGATTATCGGCACAAGCAAAAAATGATTCAATACTACAGTTAACAAAATATGTAACAGAAAATAATCAAAGTTTAGCAAATACAGGAACTTTGGGTAGTACAGGTAAATTTCCAATAAATAACCCAATAACTGTAGATGGTATCAAAAAAGATAGTTTTGATAAATCGAATATAGATTTTTTGGAAACCTTGAGACAACAAGGTGTTTTTGCTAGTGGACTTGCTTCACCCGAAGTTATCAACTTTGAAAAATCACTTTCTGAATTTTTTATTCCGAAGCTCGTAAAAAAAGATGGTTCTGAAACAACAGAAGTACTAAAAGACCCCGTATTCAATATGGAGTTCTTCATCGAAAGTATCAGGAAAATGGAAGCAATTGCCAATAAAAAGTTGGGTGATTTCGAGACACAAATCACAGCAGATTTGGCTAAAAAATTAGAGGACGACAAGATAGGACTTGGATTCAGACCAACAGTGAGGAATATTACAGGAATAATTATGGCATCTGCAGAAGGTTTTATTAGGTTGATGGATGAAGTACATAGTGATGCTTGGAACTTGAGAAACGACCCAATTAGAAAGTCGGCAATCTTGGGGAACAATTCGTCGGCTGTTAGTTCTGATGCAAAACAATATGCACCATCGATAGGGACAAGTGCTGCACTAAACAGCGCTCAGATTCCAATTTACCCGTGGCCACAATTCTTTGTTGAAACAAACGAAGATAAAAAAGGAAGATTTCAATTAAAATATTTGGCAGACCCATCAGTTGTAGAATTGACCAAGGCATATAGATATGACAAATGGCCTGAAGTAGAATTTGTTGAGGAGTATCTCAAAGGGTTAACCATGAAGTTTGACCCTCCGATTGTACAGCCACCAACTAGTACTGATAATACAACTGATTTACTTAATATAAATGCGTTGGAATTCCCTCAAGGAAACATTGCGTATAGGAACAAACAAGAACTTAGATTTTTCTATGAAATTTGGGAACGACAGTTCGTAACCGCATACTTTACTGGATTAGGTAGAGTCCAACAACTACCTACAGGTGATTTGTTAGAGCTAGTTTCAAACTATGAGAGTCAAAACATATTCGAAAGTATTAATATCAGTTCCCCTTACCTTTCTTATAAATTAAAGAATTATAATATAACGGCAAGAAACTATCAGAACACTCTCTATAGTTTTTCAAATCAAGGAACAGGTAGATTATATCAAGATTTCATAAGGGACTTCTTCGTTACAACATATCTAAAATCATTGATTGATAAATCTTTTTCGGTTTTAGAATTGAATGAGATTGGTCCTGAATTGAACAACAATTTGGCAACCCTTACACCACAATTAAAAAACGTTATAGACTCCACACCTTTTAATCCAATTGTTATTGACACATATCCATTTACTAACAATCTATGGTGTTCCAACAATTTAGTCGGTAATGATACTAATATTTTCCCAAAGAGGTACGACACTAATAAAGTTTTGAAAATCTATGAAGCACAAAATGTGATTTCAAATTTCACTGATTTACAAAATTACAAAACAAACAGACCTGTTACAAACTTTGGTTATTTGAAACCAAAAAATCCTATCGAAAGATATGAAGGTACTGTTAGAATAGATGATTACTATCTTAACACAGGACTGAAGGATTTATTACCAACTGAAGGATTAACATTTTCAGATTCACCAGCAACCAACGAATGGGGTACAGGAAAAAATCTACCTTTGGTAACTTCAACATCGATTTTGAATACACCGTTTTTCGTAAATTCTATATTACAAGGTGTGGATAAGTGGAGAAGAGGTAATAAGAATCCATACAAAGCGGCTGCGTATCTTTTCATCAATTCATTACCGCTGATATCATTGAGAGAAAAATTAAAATCCGTTGCAAATACTACAGAGATTAATGGAACAATAACATCTACTGCGTTGGGTGTCGATGATTTGAACTATATGTTTGCCTCACTGAAAAAATTCGGAGCTGTTCACAAACTACCATATGCATGGATATTAAAAATAGGTTCAGTTTGGAATAGATACAAAACATACAAACAAACAGGTATCGACTTCTTAGATGAAGTATGGACTGACTTCGATTACTTCGGTGCATACGACCCAAAGGATAGAGATATTTCCAAAACATATACTTTCTTAAACTCAAGTAGTAATCAGAATAAATCCGAAACAATTTCAATACAGTTACAATCTACATCGGATAATAGTATTAAAATACAACCAGGATTCTATCCAAAAGTAATAAACGATTTCAACGTTTTTTACAACGGATATGATTTGTTTTCCAATTACACAGACCAAGAGATACAAGTTGCGATGAATAGAGGAATGCAGATATTCAATTTCCAAGGTTCAAATATTAACAATGTTGTTGGAAAAAACGGTACAATTTTTAACGTAGAACCATGGTCAGTGTTGTTACCTGCTAATATAGAAGTTTCTGCAAATACTATTGATTGTAATACCACAGTAGTAACGAATATTGAAAGATTATACACAATTCCTTCTTTTGGTATAGATGTGAACGAATCGAAAGATGCTTTATCAACTTATGGAACTTTGCAGGGGGATACTACATTTGTAGGTAACAATGCAATGTACAATGGCTCCGCTAGATTATTTTGGGCAGCTTCAAATTATGGTTATTTCGATACAACGAAAATAAAAAAACCACAGTATGATGAGTACACTAATGTGTATAAAAAAAATGCAGAAGAAATGGTTCCTTTCAGACTTTCACATTTGTCTGAATATATGAAAATTGATGAGGTTTTCGGTGTGTTCGAAAAAAGAATTTTGGATAGCTTTGAAGAAGAATTTTTGAATTTTACAAAACCACTCGTTGATATTGAAGGAGGTGTACAAGTAGGTTCATACAATAACTTACCATCAGAACAAAATGATATTTTTAGAAACTTCCAACTTCTATTCAAGAACATGATGTTAGTGCCACCAAACCTGAATAAGAGACCCCAACAAGTATTCTTCAAAGATTCTATTACCGAACAATTCTCACAAATATCAAATCAGATAAACTCTTTTCTACAGTACGATATTCTGTTCAGATATGGTAATCCTTCAGAATACAACAGAAGGGTGTTTGCCTCTTTTCTGTCACACGGAGGAACTCAAGTCGTTACAGACCCAATATTTTTTGAACCATATTCACAGAACACACTACCTTCATCAAACGGAACTACAACACTTGGAATATCTAAACAAAACTTTCCTAAAGAATGGTTAGAGTTGGAATTACAAGTCGGGTTTTCAACTATTGAACAATTGAGATATAAGAACAACGGTTCATATATCACAGACTTTTTTATAGACAATAATATAAAATTCACGGTCGAGAATATAACAATATTAGCTCCGTTGATTAAGATGTATGCGACTCAGAAGTTACAAAATAATGTTACACCGAATGGATTCAAAGCGGCAATCACAAACTATTTGAACAACTGTGGTAACATTCAAAACAAATTCATCGACGATGTTTTAGATAAAGTTAGGACCAAATTACCTAATCAGAGTCAATTACCTGAAACCGTAAAACCTTCGATACTGGATGGAACACAGTCCAAAGTAAGTTTTTATGAAACATTCAAAGCTTTGAACGATAAATGGATTGCTGGTGGAGATTATGAAACCAAAACAATCTTCGAAGACATTTTATTTTTGGACAGAGCGTCTAGAGATATTGGTAATGTTTTATTAGTCGATGTCTTCAAATTACAGAGAATACTTTCAGAGGGTTCAATTCAGATGAATATGAGTGTATATACATTCATTGCCGGACTTTTAATAGACAATGAATTCACAATCATGAATTTACCGGCATATGTGAATTTTTATAATGCTCAAGATGTCGATGGTGTTTCACAGAGAAAACCTGAGGGTACTTTGGATTTCGCAAATAATTTATGGGGTACATTTTTGAATGTTGATTATAGAAAATCGGGACCTAAAATGGTTTGTTTTTTCACAGGAAGACCTTCGAACTACTTGAATCTACCTGAAAACAATTATTATAGATTCCGCGATGATGCATTCGATTTGAGAAGAGCGTCCGACAACCCTTTGATTGAGAGTTGGCAAAATAAAACCGACTGGGCAACTTCGAACAGATGTGTAGGGTTCAACGTAGATATAGGAATAAGGAATCAAAATATTTTTTATTCATTCAACGTTGGTCAAGACTCAGGGAAGGCAACCGCAGAAGCAGTACAACAACAATTGAATATGATTAACAATGTCAGTGGTTTGGGTAATTCTACGCAGAACACAGGACTATACAATTATTATACACAAAGAAGTTACCCATGCACTGTTGTTTCTTTGGGAAACGCAATGATTCAACCTACGATGTATTTCAACTTGAGACATGTACCTATGTTCAATGGTCCTTACATGATACAAGAAGTTACACATACGATACAACCTGGTAGTTTCCAAACACAATTTACAGGTATAAGACAAGGAATATTTGATTATCCTCAACTTGACAAGTATCTACAAAGTATTAATCAAAACTTATTGACAAAGTTAGAAACCTTGTTGAAAAACAAAAAAGATGTCCCTGTAGTTGAAGGAACAACAAACGCTCAAAAAGCAAGTGCAAAACCAAGTGATTCTAAACAAAAACCATCAACCGAGAATTCATGTGATAACTCGGTGAAGGAAGTTTATAAAACTGAGCAATTCGTTAGTACTAAATTTGTACAAACAACGGTCACAGCGGAACAAATGATTACTGAGATTAATGACTTAATGATTAAGAAAAATGATAATGACCCAGTAATGAAAGCCACAATTTTCTCCATTTGTTACACAACTACTTTCAAAGAAAATAAGTTCATAGGTTACGGTAATAATTACAGTGCGGCAATAAACCTAAGTGTAGATTTTGGTGCTAGTCGAGCTCTTTTTACAAAAACATATATGTGTGTTACGGACAACAAGAACACATACGCATGGGCGAACTTCGATACATTAGGTAAATTTTTAGAATTCATGTATGATAGGTTGAAGAATAATATTGGTAGGATTATAAAAGAAGGTTTGTGGCAATATTACAACTGTTTCTTCCCTGTCACCGGCCCTGACGTTGCATATTTCCAAGCAAATAAAACATCAAATAATATATTCAAGACTGACGGAGATAGATTGACTGCAGGTTTAGTCCAATACAATACACTGGCAACCAACACTTCTTTGAAATTACAAAAGTTAGATGTTAAATTATTGATGTCAGGAAACGTACAGAAAGATAATCCCGAGAAAAAAGAAAATCCGCCAAACAATCAAAATACAACATCGAATACAAATAATGTATGTATACCACCTAAGATACTTTCATTTAGTCCAACAGGTGCAACAATCAACGGAACAACATTCCCTGAAATAACCCTATCAGGTACAGGCCTCAGTGGTAACACTAAAGTATTCCTCAACAATATACCGGTTAGTGTCAGAGAAATTACTAATACACAACTAAAAATTGTACCTACTGTAAAACAGACAGGTAAAATAAAAGTTGTGACATCAGGAGGAACTGACGAAACTACATCTAATTTCGTTTTTGTGTAAAACACTGAAGTTTCGCATATTTATAAGAAACAAATTTTATGGATTTGAATAATATTTTGAATAGCTACTTAGGTAAAAAAACTAGATTTAGCGAACAAGACAACGGAGACGGCACAAAAGAAGTTTGTGACTTGGATACAGGTGAGTGCTATGTTGTAAGAGAAAAAGACGGTCTCATTGAAAGAGCAGGACACCAAGTTTATGCAAATAGAAGAGTTAAAGTAGAAACGGTTAAAGGAATAAAACAATTATTAAACGGATAAAAATGAGTATCGATAAAAAAATTTTGAGTGAGATTCAAAGGTATCATCACATCAACAAGTATCTAACAGAACAAGTCGCCCCAACAACAGAAGACCCTACATTACCACCACCACCCCCACCGCCACCAGGTGGAGATGCATTAGCGGGTGCACCAGCTGGAGACGTTGAACCTACGGCACCTGATGTACCACCAACACCAATTGATGTTGAGGCAGACCCTGAAGTTGAAAAAATTGACAACGAAGGAAAGTCTGAAGAAAAATCAGAAGACGGTACCGAAGAGTTGGAAATTACGGATTTAGTTAAATCGCAGGAAAATATTGAAAGTAAACAAGAAGAATATTTCAACAACTTATTTGGTCAGATTCAAAATTTGGAAAGTAAGTTATCTGAGATGGATTCTATTTTGACTAAGTTGAATGACATAGAAAACAAGATAGAAAAATATAGAGTAAAAACTCCTGAAGAAAAATTGGAATTGAGAGCATATGATTCATACCCTTTCAACCAAAAACTTTCTGACTTCTTCGAAGACAAAAAAGAAGAAATGGAAAAAACAGGAAAAAAAGATTATATATTAACCTCGGACCAAGTTACGGATATAACGGAAAAAGACGTTAAAGATAGTTTCCAACCAGGGGATACAGAAATAAAATATTAATAAAATAAAGGTCTCTTAGGAGACCTTTATAATTTGACTGAAGTCACACTTTTTATTATAATTAAACTATAAATTTTATAAACATGAACACACTAGACGCCGTATTGGCACAGTACGAAAAGAATCAGACATCGGGCGGGGCCCAAAACAAAATGTCGCAAGACGAAAGAATGAAAAAGTATTTCGCCCTCATTTTGGGTGATAAAGAAAAAACAGGACAAAGAAGAGTTAGGATTCTCCCAACTCCAGATGGTTCCTCACCATTCAAAGAAGCTTGGTATCATGAAATCCAAGTTGGTGGTCAATGGCAAAAATTCTATGACCCAGGAAAAAATGACAACGAACGTTCTCCTTTGAATGAAGTTTATGAAGAGCTTATGTCTACCGGTAAAGAGTCAGACAAAGAACTTGCTAAACAGTACAAATCTCGTAAGTTTTACATCGTAAAAGTTATTGACCGTGATAACGAACAAGACGGACCAAAGTTTTGGAGATTCAAACACAATTATAAAAATGACGGTATCTTGGATAAAATTATTCCAATTTGGAGAAACAAAGGTGATATCACCGACCCCGAAAAAGGAAGAGACCTTATCATCGAACTCAGCAAATCCAAGACTCCAAAGGGTAAAGAATATACAACTGTATCAACCATCATGTATGATGACCCATCACCGGTACATGAAGAAAAAGACCAAGCAAAAGCTTGGATTAACGACGAACTAACCTGGCTCGACGTTTATTCTAAAAAGCCTGTGGAGTATCTTGAAGCTATAGCAAGAGGTGAAACACCGAAATGGGATTCTGAAAAAGGTGGTTACGTTTATGGTGACAGTACTGTATCAGAAACATCTATGGGTGGTAGTAAGTCAACTAAATCTTATGTTGACCCACAAGCTGGTGACGAACCAGATGGTGACTTACCATTCTAATTTATAACGGGTGGAGTGAACAACTCCACCCATTTTTTTCAAAAAAACTCAAAATGGCAATTAAGAAAAACGAATTTAATGATATCAAGAAGAAGTTTTCAACTTCCGCAAAATATAAACCACAAAGGTTCTTCGATTTAGGTGAAGACTTCTTGGACGCTGTTGGACTACCTGGTCCTGCAATTGGACACTTGAATATGTTCTTGGGTCATTCGGATACAGGTAAAACAACTGCCGCAATTAAAACTGCGGTAGATGCACAAAAGAAGGGTATCCTTCCTGTTTTCATAATTACAGAACAGAAGTGGTCCTTCGAACATGCAAGACTGATGGGTTTTGAATGTGAAGAAACCGTTGACCAAGATACTGGGGAATTAGATTGGGATGGATTTTTTATTTTCAACAATAATTTCAATTATATTGAACAAATCACTGATTATATTAACTCACTAATCGATGCACAGGAAAAAGGTGAACTTGAATATAGTTTATGTTTCATATGGGACTCAGTTGGTTCTGTACCTTGTAAAATGACTTATGAAGGTAAAGGTGGTAAACAACACAACGCATCCACACTGGCGGATAAGATAGGAATGGGAATTAACCAAAGAATTTCAGGCTCGAGAAAAGCTGACTCCAAGTTTGAAAACACATTAATTATCATCAACCAACCTTGGGTTGAACTTCCTGATAATCCATTTGGACAACCCAAGATTAAGGCTAAGGGTGGCGAATCCATTTGGTTGAACTCATCTTTGGTATTTTTGTTCGGTAATCAGAAAGGGGCGGGTACAAATAAAATTACTGCTACTAAAGACAAAAGAAGTGTTAAGTTTGCAACAAGAACAAAAGTGTCGGTATTGAAAAACCATATTAATGGTCTTGGTTATGAAGACGGAAAAATTATTGTCACACCTCATGGATTTTTGGCAGGTAAAGAAGCTGCAGAAGAAAAAACATCTATCGAAGCATATAAGAAAGAATATGCTGACTATTGGAAAGAGATTATCGGAACCGATGGTGATTTTATATTGAAAGAAGAAAAAGAAGATTCGTAACCCTATAAAAACTAAAACAAATGACAAAAGAAGAAATCAAAAACAATGTATCTGTAAGCAGTAGATTGAAATACATTACAAACGCAGAGCATCTAAAAATTGTAGACTTTATTCTTGATTATAGTTTTAAGGATAACCAAGAGGTGTACACTAACGGAACAATATTAGTTCCTTTATTCAGAGTCTTAGATGCAATGGGTCAAAAAGGAGAACAATACTACAACCAAACCTTATAAAAACTAAATGTGGGAAAGACTTTGTTGGTAGATGGTGACAACTTATTCAAAATAGGTTTTCACGGAGCTAAAGACCTCTTTAATGATGGTTCTCATGTTGGTGGAGTATATCACTTCATTAATACTCTGAGACGATTTTTGGAGGAACACAATCACGATAAGGTTGTTGTATTTTGGGATGGAGATTCAAACTCATCCGCGAGAAAAAAGTTGTACCCTCAATATAAGGAGAACAGAAGGTTAAGTATGAATGAGTTCAAATACGAATCATACTTAACTCAAAAGTCTCGTGTTAAACAATACATTGAAGAGGTATTTGTCAGACAAGTCGAAATGCACGATAACGAGGCGGACGACCTAATTGCGTATTACTGTAAGATTGCAATAGATGAAGAGATAATAATATTCTCGGGTGATAAAGACCTAACACAATTGATAAACGAAAGGGTAACCATTTATTCGCCGGTTTCAAAAACCTATTTCAAAAAAGGGGATAAGATAGTAATCAATAAGGTTGAAATTCCACATCAGAACGTTTTGATATGTAAAGTTTTCACGGGTGACAAATCAGATAATATTGATGGTATCGAAGGTTTGGGTGAAAAAACTTTGGTCAAATATTTCCCTGAATTGCAGGAAAAATCATGCACTATCGACGAAATACTCGATAATGCACGAAATATCCCGCAAACAAAACCTATTAAAAGTTTATCCAATATTTTGACTGGTAAGTCAAAAAATGGTATACTTGGAGAAGAGTTCTATAAAATGAATAGGAAAATTGTGGATTTGACAGACCCATTAATTACTGATGAAGGTAAAGATTTAGTGGAACAAATCTATAAAGACACTTTAGACCCTACAGACAGAGGTTATAAAAATCTTATGAGAATGATGGTCCAAGACGGGATGTTCAAGTTTCTTCCAAAAAATGATGAAGCTTGGGTGAATTTCCTGAAACCATTTATGAAACTGACAAGGAAAGAAAAAAGAAAAATATGATAACAATAAAAAGTTTAATTTTAAGTTGCGTTTCTGCAATTGGAGGGGTTTTAGTTGTACTTGGTGAAATAGACGATTCCCCAGGACTAGGAGGAATAGGTTTTATTCTAATCGGAATTTCCTTTTATCTAATTCAAAAAATAATCAAAAACAATAAATAACATGAAAGAACAAGAAATTACAAAATTAGAATTTCTTCTCACATTGAATGATAACATCGTCGTTCAAAGATTCTTTAACGTAAAGGGTTATAATCCCAAAGCAAAAAATTCAATGGATTTGTATGAATTCATGAAAGACGTTTCAGAGACATTGCAGTATGATTTGAAAATGAAGACAGTTGTCTACATGATTGACAACAAAGAGGCTATCATGCATGACCCTCAGGTAATGGAAACATCTTTTACCGATGGACCAGAAATTTTCAATCTCTTTATCAAACTTGGTGAACAGACAATTTGTCATAGAACATTCGACGGAAAAATGTTCCCACCCAAAGTTCGTTATACGGTTGATGTAAGACCGTATTTGAAAGAGATTTTGAGAACACTAACTGACATATTTTCAGACGTAAAATTAAATTTCGATTACCTCGGTTACGACCTTAGTAAATGAATATTTAATTAAAGAGAGAGGTCCAAATTATGATGAAAAATTTTGAGTATTTAGGTAACACCTTTCAGCTTCAGCTGATAAATCAAATAGTTCTCGACAAGACCTTTTCTGCCGCAATAATCGATGTTTTAGAAAGTTCGTATTTCGACAACAAATACTTCAAGACCATCATTCAGATGATTAAGGAGTATCACAAAAAATATGAATCATCACCATCATTCGACACTTTAGAACAGATAGTAAAAGCCGAAGTTACACAAGAGCTTTTAGCTAAAATAGTTTTAGACACATTAAAGCAAATTAAGGACGCCCCACACGAAGGTTCAGTATTTGTACAAGAAAGAGGTCTGAAGTTTTGTAAACAACAAGAACTTCAGAAGGCGATGGAGAAGGCACAAAAAATTATCAACGAAGGAGATTTCGAGTCGTATGATAAAGTTGAAGGGTTGATTAGAGACGCCTTGCAGGTTGGACAAGTCGAAACAGGAACAGAAGACGTGTTTCAAAATCTTGATACAGTTTTGGATGAAGACTACAGACACCCAATCCCTATGGGTATCCATGGAATCGACAACCTCCTCAAGGGTGGATTGGCTAAAGGTGAGATTGGTGTAATATTAGCACCAACAGGAGTAGGTAAAACAACCATCTTAACTAAGATTGCAAATACCGCTTTCAACATGGGTTATAATGTTCTTCAAATCTTTTTCGAAGACA
>Ga0315906_10007517_pt1 | contig 13250 bp, 13 predicted proteins | sample LakEriMetagenome_4_FD_203526 | JGI IMG/M metagenome (GOLD analysis project Ga0315906, IMG submission 203526) | Freshwater fungal communities from buoy surface, Lake Erie, Ohio, United States - Buoy 2 MA122 | ecosystem: Environmental > Aquatic > Freshwater > Lake > Lake biofilm | place: USA...
CTTGCTGCCTTCCGATTTTTTAGCAGCTGGCTTTTTCGCTGCAGGTTTTTTCGCGGTTTCTTTTGTATCAGCTACCTTTTCTTTTTTAGGCTTTGCGGCTATTACAACAGGTTTTTCAGCCTTTCTTTTTCTCGTATTTCCGTAGGAACCCATTGAACGTTTTCCTTTCGCTGATTTTTTATCTCCTTTTCCCATAAATCTTACTTTTTGGTTATCTAATCAATTGTTCCGCAAAGTTATAATTCTTTTTGATTTAAACGTTTACGAAATTCATTTTCCAATGCTTGACCACCATTTAATATTTTCCGACACCATTTAATTTTTAATGCAATTTGCGCTTCTTCGCTTAATTTCCATTTTAATTGACTTTTTTCTAAACGGTCTCTTATAACTTGTAAAACGATGGCAACGGAGACAGAAATATTGAAACTTTCTGTGAATCCATACATTGGAATTTTTAAATGATAGTCTGCTCGATTAATTACTTCATCGCTAAGTCCTCTTCGTTCAGTTCCGAAGAAAAAGGCGAGTGGTTGATCGATTGGAATGTCGTGAATTGTATAAGCATCAGTATGTGGTGTGGTTGCGACAAGTTGATAACCTCTATTTTTAAGGTTGAGCAAACAATCATCTGTTGGGTTTTCTCCCAAATTATAATTATACAAATCAACCCAACGTCCTGCACCAAGAGCGATATCGCGTTGGACGGAATATTGAAAACCTTTTTCGATGACGTGCATTTCTTGCAGTCCAAAACAGTCACAACTTCTAAGCACGGCAGATGCGTTATGCTCTTGATAAATATTCTCTAGAGCAATTGTCAAGTGCTTGGTTCGTTGCGCTGCAATTCGATCAAACATTTCCACTTTGTTAGGTGTGATGATCTTGTAGAATTCTTCCAGAACGAGTTTATCAATTGACATTCAAAGTGCTTTTTTCCATCAAATAATGTTGAATCTCTCCAAAAAGCAAGTGAGATTTTTCAATCATTTCATAGCCTAATTTTTGATAAAATCCGATTGCAACTTCACGAGCGTGCAAAATTATTTTTTTTCTTCCATTTTGATATGCGAGTTCTTCCAAATGAAGTATAAGTTTCTCTCCAATTCCTTTTCCTTGAGAATTAGTTTCGACTGCCATAAATCTTATTTGGCCAATTTCGTTTTCCATTAAATCTAATCGAGACACACCTATCAAAACTCCATTTTGAAAAAAAGCCGCGTGAATAGCAGAATCATCACCTTCATTTCGCTCACTTCCTCGTGGTTGATTCCAAGGTTGACGGAGTATACGATATCTTAAATCATAATATGATTCCCATTCATTCTGAGTTTTCGGGCTGCGAATTTCTATTTCCATTGAAAGGCAATTGAAGTAGTTCGTTTAGTTGTTGACCCATCAATTTCCTCTTCGCGAGTGAGTTTTTGAGCTTGCTCTGATTCAAATACCTCAGCCAAATTTTTGATAATTCCGCACGGAACATTCAATTTTTTCATTGCCTCGAAAATATGTTCACTGGATAAATCAACAATCTTTTTTTCAAGTATTTCAAAGAGTTCAATTCTATTTGATACTCTATTTTGGTTGTTTTTAAATCTTGGATCCGCTATTAATTCGATTAGATTCAAGTACAAACAAAGTTTTTCGAAATGTTGGTCAGAGCCTATGGCGAATGTAATTTGATGTTGGTCTTTGGTTGTGAAAATTTCTCCGTAGGGCGCAATATTTGGATGAAGACTTCCTATTCGCTGAGGAACATGACCAGTCATCAAGTAATTTGAGGCTTGGTTTACTAAGCTACAAATTGCGGCGTCATAAAGTGAAACTTCTACGGATTGCGATTTACCGGATTTCTCTTGTTCCAAAAGTGCGAGTAAAAGTCCTTCTTTCAAGTGATGAGCTGCCAAAACATCAATCAGAGCGACAGGCATTTTTACTGGTCCGCTGGTTGAGGTTCCATTCATCGACATAAATCCAGTTTCGGCTTGCAAAATTAGGTCGTAAGCCACGCGATCACTTTCCGAACCGTAGCCATTTATTTTTCCGATGATTAGATTTGGATTGTGAGATCTTAAAACTTCATCGGTGATTTTTAATTTAAAATCATCTCCTTTTTTGAAGTTGGAAATTAAGATGGAACAATCTTTTACCAATTCGATGAATTTTGCATAATCAGAAGAATTTTGAAGGTTTAATTGGATGTATTTCTTTTTGTAATTGATACTTGAGAAATAGGCTGAAACGTTATTATCTTGATCTTCATTCGGTAGTTTCCAACTTCTCGTTACATCCGGTTTGCTTGGATGTTCAATTTTAATAACTTCAGCGCCAAGTTCAGCGAAGAAAGTAGAAACTGACGGCCCAGCTAGAACTGTTGATAAATCAAGTACTTTAACACCTTCGAACATATTAACTTTCTATTTTCCCATCTTTTCAACTGTAACAGTAGTTAGACCATTTCGAACAAAATTAAGTTTTTTTGCTGCCGCCATAGATAAGTCAATTATACGTTTTGCACTTCCCATTTTATCGTTGATTTTAACAATTACGACCGAATCGTTTTTCAAGTTGGTAACCTTAACCAATGTGCCCATTGGTAATGTTCTGTGAGCTGCTGTTAGACTATCTTTGTGGTATTTTTCACCGGAATAAGTTCTGTGCCCATGCAACGAATTTCCATAATAACTGGCAATGCCTTTCTGAATATCTGATTCAATGAATGCAAGTAAAACGAAACTTAAGGTTAATAACGTTATTTTTTTCATATTTAGGTTTTAATTAGTAGAATTTTTCAATGAAAAACTTACGATTTTTTTTACCAAGTTACATTATTTTAGCCGAAATGAACATTTTCAAACTGAATTTGGTTTTTTACTAATAACAAAATCATTAAATTCGCAACTCAAAATTTAACACACGAATTATGGCAGTATTTGATTTAGACATGATCAAAAAGGTATATGAAAAATACCCGGAAAGAATTGCGGCAGCAAGAAATGTAGTTGGAAAACCACTAACACTGTCTGAAAAAATTCTCTACGCGCATCTTTGGGATGGAAATGCTCAAGTAGCTTTTGAACGTGGAAAATCGTATGTTGACTTTGCTCCGGATCGCGTTGCGATGCAAGATGCAACAGCGCAAATGGCGTTGCTTCAATTCATGCAAGCAGGTAAAAAGCGCGTAGCTGTTCCTTCAACGGTTCATGCTGATCACTTGATCCAGGCGAAAGTTGGTGCTACTAAAGATTTGCAAGAGTCATTAAATCAAAATAACGAAGTATTCAACTTCCTTTCTTCAATATCTAATAAATACGGAATTGGTTTCTGGAAACCAGGAGCTGGAATTATTCACCAAGTTGTTTTGGAGAATTATGCATTCCCTGGTGGAATGATGATCGGAACAGATTCTCATACGGTTAATGCCGGTGGACTTGGAATGGTTGCCATAGGTGTAGGAGGAGCGGATGCGGTTGATGTAATGGCCGGAATGGCTTGGGAATTGAAGTTTCCTAAATTAATAGGTGTTAAACTAACTGGTAAATTAAACGGTTGGACTTCAGCAAAAGATGTTATTTTAAAGGTTGCTGATATCTTAACTGTAAAAGGCGGAACTGGAGCAATCGTTGAATATTTTGGTGAAGGAGCAATAAATCTTTCTTGCACTGGAAAAGGAACCATTTGTAACATGGGTGCAGAAATTGGTGCAACGACATCAACTTTTGGTTATGATGAATCCATGCGACGTTATTTAATCGCTACTGGTCGTCAAGAAGTTGTTGATGCTGCAGATAAGATTGCTGAGCATTTGACTGGTGATAAAGAAGTTTATGACAATCCTTCTAAGTATTTTGATCAATTAATTGAAATTAACCTTTCAGAACTTGAACCACATGTGAATGGGCCTTTTACTCCAGATCGTGGCACACCGGTTTCAAAAATGAAAGCAGAGGCTGAAGCAAATGGATGGCCAATGAAAGTGGAGTGGGGATTGATTGGTTCGTGTACGAATTCTTCTTACGAAGATTTAGCACGCGCTGCTTCAATTGTTCAACAAGCAGTTGCCAATGGAATTACACCAAAAGCAGAATTTGGTATCAATCCAGGTTCAGAGCAAGTTCGATACACAGCAGAGCGTGATGGAATTTTAGCTGACTTTGAAAAGATGGGAACGAAAATCTTTACAAACGCTTGTGGACCTTGCATCGGTCAATGGGATAGGGAAGGAGCTGAAAAGCAAGAAAAGAATACAATTGTACATTCATTTAATAGAAATTTTTCAAAAAGAGCGGACGGAAATCCAAATACACATGCTTTTGTAACTTCACCTGAAATGGTTGCTGCTTTGGCAATTTCTGGAAATCTAGGTTTCAATCCAATTACGGATACATTAACAAATGACAAAGGTGAACAAGTTAAATTGAATCCACCGGTAGGAGATGAGTTGCCGAAGAAAGGATTTGACGTTGAGGACAACGGTTACCAAGCCCCTGCTGAAGATGGGAGTGGTGTTGTTATTGCAGTTGCGCCTGATTCGTCTCGTCTTCAATTATTGGAAAATTTCCCAGCTTGGGATGGTAAGAATATTGAGAATGCCAAATTGCTAATCAAAGCCAAAGGGAAATGTACAACAGACCACATTTCAATGGCTGGTCCATGGTTGCGTTACAGAGGACATTTAGATAATATTTCAAATAACATGTTAATTGGTGCCGAAAATGCTTTTACTGGTAAAGCGAATGAAGTTAAAAATCAATTGACTGGTGGTTATGGAGAAGTTCCTGCAGTTCAACGAGCTTATAAAGCGGCAGGCGTTCCTTCAATCGTAGTTGGAGATCATAATTATGGTGAAGGTTCATCACGTGAACACGCTGCCATGGAGCCAAGACACTTGGGTGTGAGAGCGGTTGTTGTAAAATCATTCGCTCGAATACATGAAACGAATTTGAAAAAGCAAGGAATGTTGGCTTTAACTTTCTCGAATGACTCTGATTACGATAAAATTCAAGAAGACGATTCTTTCAGTTTTGTTGATTTGGTAGATTTTACTCCAGGTAAACCATTGACAATTGAAATTACACATGCGAATGGAGATAAAGATTCAGTTCAAGTTAATCACACCTACAACGAATCTCAAATTGAGTGGTTTAGAGCAGGCTCAGCATTGAATTTAATTAAGAAAATGCAAAATTAACGAAATGAGAATTCTTTTCTTGTCGTTTCTTTTATTTGTTTCTAGTCGTGGAAATACGCAGATCTTATTTGCTGGAAATCATGTTTTGGAAGGTTATTTAGGAATGCCAAATATGACAAGATTTTCAGGAGGAATAAACTTTATAACAGCAGAAATTACAGAGGGAGAGGTTTCTAAATTCAAAGGTCTTGCACCGTCAGGAATACGATACAGTTACTTGCTCACGGAAAATGTCAGTTTTGGCTTCGACTTGATCTACAATAAAAGCGACGTTACAAGATCAAGTACTGATACCCTTTACAACGGCATAACCGGTCAATGGGTATACGAGACTAATTTAAAAAGAGAGGTTTCAACTCGTCTTCGTTTTCATGCCAGAATAAATTTCCATATCTCAACAGGACTGCCTGAATCTGATTCCTATTTTGGAATTGGATTTGGCACAAATAATCGTTGGATAAAGTCATATAAAAATAACGAGTTAGATAAATTATGGAAAGGATCTGAAGCATCTATTTTGCCTTTTTCAATGAGAATTTGTTATGGTTATCGCTACTTTTTTGGATACAATTGGGGAATAAGTGGTGAAGTTGGTTTAGGTGGTCCGTTGCTGTCAATTGGAGTTTCATATAAGGTATAGCATTTAGTCCTAATTTATTTTCTAGCTCAAGTTAATTTTGAGCATAAAATCTAAGATGTTTTTATAAGCTCTTCAAATTCTTTTCCTCTTTTTTTCTAAAAGCGGAACAAGTTTTATTTTTATTAAAAGATGTCAACTTTTTTCTTAAATTAAGGAAAAAAAGAAGTTGATAATGGAAAAAATTTACATCAAAAAATCTGAGAACACAAATGAAATCAAGGTTTGGCATACTTTCAACGAACAATTGTATATGAAGATGCGAAATTTGGAAGGAGCCAAATGGAATCATATAGATAAGACATGGATCTTACCTAAAAATCCAACTACTTTACCTCAAATTTTCAATACTTTTCGTGGAATTGCTTGGATCGATTTAAGCGAATGGAAAACCGCTAAAAAAGAAATTAAACCGCGAACTAACCAGCGAAAAATGGAACTAGCTCCACTTTCCGAAGATCGGATATTGGAATTGTCTAGCTTTAAAAAGCACTTATTAAGTAGGCGCTACAGCGATAACACGATAAAAACGTATTCGGATGCGTTGACATTATTCTTGCGTTACTTTCATGATAAAGCAATTGAAGAAATTGATAATGAAGATTTAATCAACTTCAATAACGAATATATTTTAAAGCAAAATTTGTCTTCTAGTTTTCAGAATCAAATTGTAAATTCAATAAAACTCTTTTTTTCGGCAAGAAAAGGAAAAAAATTAGATCCGGATTTGGTTCACCGTCCGAGGCGGGCAAAAACGTTGCCCAATGTATTGAGTAAGGAGGAAGTAAAAGTAATTTTGGATGCTCATAATAATTTAAAGCATAAAGTAATGTTGAGTTTAATTTATAGTTGTGGGCTGCGTTGTGGAGAATTATTGACTCTTGAACCTCAGCACATTGATTCAAAAAGAAATATTGTTTTAATCAAAAATTCCAAAGGAAAAAAAGATCGAATTGTGCCTTTAAGCCCAAAGATTTTGGAAATGTTACGCGATTATTACAAATTACATAAACCAAAGAATTATTTATTTGAAGGACAAATTGCGGGAATGCCGTACGATAAGAGAAGCTTACAACTTGTCCTCAAACAATCACTTAAGAAAGCCGGAATTTCAAAACCAGTAACTTTACATTGGTTGCGTCATAGTTATGCAACACATTTACTTGAAAATGGAACGGATTTACGTTACATTCAAGAATTATTAGGTCACTCAAGTAGTAAAACAACCGAAATATACACGCATGTAAGCACAAAAAGCATTCAACAAATAAAAAGTCCGTTTGACGATTTATGATCAAAAAAGTATATATTTGATCTACCTAACGGCAGGCAAGCTGTAAAAAAAACGAAACAAAGCTTCGAGTATCTCTTGAAAATTGGAATGCTATGCGAAAGATTGCTTCGAGTATATACGAGTTAGCGTTCATTGGAAAAACCGAAACGACACTGAAAACAATTAAAAACGAGTATTAACAAGTAAAACAAAAAAGATGACAAAAAACAAATCAAAACCCATTGCACTGGTGGTTGCTGCTATGCTTACGGGAACAATGAGCTTTGCACAAAGCATTCATTTTAATTACACCGATGGTACTAATGCCTCCTATAATTTGGAGGATGTGCGTAAAATCACCTTTGTTGCAGATGTGATGAATTTGCATTTGTGGGATAGTAGTGTGTATTCGTGGAATGTAAGTACGATAGGTAATTATGAATACGATGAAACCCCTTTGAATGTGCAAGAATGGCTAAACAACGCAAATGCATGGGATTTAACTATTTATCCCAATCCAACTAGTTCAGTCTTGAATGTTAACCTTAATTTGCCCCAATCTAATGAAGTTTCAATAGCACTTTTTGACATGCAGGGCACACTTATTTTGACAAAGAACCTAGGCAAAAAAGAGACTGGCGCTCACCAAGAGGTAATTGACCTAACTAATGTACCTCAAGGAACATACGTTTGCCGAATTTCAGGGCAACAAAACTCGATAACAAAACAAGTAATTAAACAATAAGAAAACAAATTATATACATATGAAAACAAAAATAACACCATTTGCAATACTACTCATGAGTACATTAGCAGTGCAAGCCCAAACCATTATGAATATCCACCAAAGCAATGGAACAGTCTTGCAAATTCCATTGAATACAATTGATAGTATTACATACACGATAAACAATCCTGGAAATCTAGCTTCCATCACAACATTGCCCATTGACAACATAACAAGTACCTCTGCAACTTCTGGGGGTAATATCACAAATAATGGTGGTACTCCTGTTACACAAAGAGGAATTGTTTGGGGCACATCTCCCAATCCAACAACTGCAAGTAACTCCACAAATGATGGAAGCGGAACAGGTAACTTTACTAGTAACCTTTCTGGTTTAACTGCTAATACTACTTATTACGTGCGTGCTTACGCTACCAACAGCGCAGGAACCTCTTATGGGAATGAGGTAAGTTTTACAGCTTCATTGGAAATAGTAACCAACCCAGGTTCCGGCGTTACCTTTGATGGCTACACATATGCTAGTGTAATCTTGGGAAATGGCCAAGAATGGATGGCGGAGAACTTGAGAACAAACATTTTTTCTAATGGTGACACTATACCCAATGTTATTTTAGATAGTGATTGGGCTTTTCAAACATCTACATCTGGTGGTGCATGGGCGCATTACAATAATGATAGTCAGTACGATGATCCTTATGGTAAATTATATAATTGGATGACTGTCACGGATTGGCGTAATTTGTGTCCTTTAGGTTGGCATGTGCCATCCGATTGGGAATGGACTGTATTAACTGATTATTTAGGCGGTGAAACTGGAGCAGGGAGTAAGATGAAAAGTACTGGTATACAATTTTGGTCAAGCCCGAACCAAGATGCCACAAACGAAAGTGGTTTTTCTGGTCTGCCAGGTGGTGTTCGTCAAGCAACTACTAATGGATCATTCGGCGGCATTGGAATTTCTGGTCATTGGTGGAGTTCTACGCAGTACGACCCAAATACAATTTCAGCTTATTCCCGAAGTTTGAGTTACAATAGTGCAATTGTGAATAACAATATAAGTCCAAAAAGAAATGGTTTTTCAGTGCGTTGTTTAAAAGATTAGTTGATGTTTAACTTAAACGTTTTTGTTGCATAAGGACTTTTTCGGTAAGTTAGTTATTCTTAATTTATTTGATGGCTTCTGCTAAACTGTTGATTTTATTTTTGAATGGCATATTACAGTGATTTTCTTGTTTATAAATCTACATATGATTTATTACTTGCTATTTTTCGTTTTACCAAAGATTTTGGCAAGGACTATAAATATACGGTGGGTGAGAGTTTGAAGAAAGGGGCGATAGATTGGAACCAACGAAACGCTAACAGCAAGCAAGCGCCAGCCCAAATATTACTTCGGTGAAACGTTTAGTTTGTAAAAAGAATGTTATATCTTCAGAGTAACGATTATGTGAAAATAGGCCGATCGCCTGCACGCAAACCGTTATGGGAAAGGCTATTTGAACGACACAATGAAAGAAATGAATAAAACACTAATTTTGAACCAACAAAAATTGAAACGAATGAGATAGAACAAAAAAACAGTCTAGATGGCTGACATATAATATTAGCGTTAGTTTATTCGCGTCGCTGAAAACTGGAAATTTTAAGACAAACGAATGATAAGCTGTAACGCTTACGCCAAGGCGTGGGCTTTAGTTTATTTCGTTTGTCAGGTATTCCAGTACCTCAGCGGCGGATTCTCTAGATGTCCCACGCTGATTTTTTATAATAACTCTACTGCGGGGCAGAGTAGAACAAAACAAACTTCAAAAAAATGAAAAAGAAAAGTTTACTTTTAACCGCAGTGGCAATGCTAGGATTGACTGCTGTAACAATGGCGCAAAATGTGCCGAATTATGTACCGACCAATGGCCTTGTTGGTTGGTGGCCATTTAATGGAAATGCCAATGATGAGAGCGGAAATGGGAATAACGGAACAGTGAATGGGGCTACGTTAACGAGTGATAGATTTGGGAATAGTAATAAATCTTATTTATTTGATGGTATTTCAAATAGAATTGCTTTTAACTTAAATTCCATTAATAACTTATTTCCGGCATCAACAGAATCATCTTCATCAATTTGGATAAAGACTACAGATTTGAATGGCCCATTGATTTCAATGCAAGGTAATAATGGTATAGAGTACGATTTTCATATTGGAACGTTAGCCGACGTTGTTCAAAATCCTGGTCACTATGGAATTTTAGTAAGAGACAATTGTTGCGGCACAGGTAATAATGCTTTTGCAAGTAATTGTGTTGACAATTCCTGGCATATGCTAACAATAGTAAGGCTATCAAATGGCACATTAAAATTTTATAAAGACGCTATTCTAGAATTTACAAGTGGTAGTGGACAAAATGGGGCATTAGCATTTAATCCAACATACATGACATTCGGTGCAGATTATAGTTGGGTTATTGGTTCTCAAAATGGATGTATGTCATGTAATTCAAATGATCAACAGCACTACAGCGGATTATTGGATGATGTTGGAATATGGAACAGGGGTTTGACCCAACAAGAAATTACCGATTTGTACAATGGTTGTCCATTATCCGTAAATTCTCAACCAACAAATCAAACAGTTAACATCAACAACAGCGCACAATTTATGGTTGGTTCTTCTGATCCAAACGCAACATATCAATGGCAAACTGACCTTGGTGTAGGTTTTCAGAATTTAAATAGCGTTGGTCAATATAATGGAACAACAAACGATACACTAACTGTTTCTAACGTAACGATGATAAATAACAATCAACCTTTCCGATGCATTGTATCTTCTGGCTCATGCTCTGATACATCAAATGTTGCGGTTTTAACAGTTAACAACAATGTAGGTATCAATGAAACAAATCAAGGCAATTTTTTCTCTGTGTTTCCAAACCCTGCGCAAAGCATTATCAATGTTAAAACAGATTCAAAACTTATTGGGTGTGTTTATTCGATTTTTGATAACAATGGGCGAATTGTTCAAACCGGAATAATCAACTCTGAGAATACAACGATTGAGCTTGGCAATTTATCCTCCGGAATTTATATGTTCAGCGTGGGAGAAAACATAAAGCAAAATTTTAGAGTAATTAAAGAATAGCAGCTATGGAAGAAAAATTTGTTGTTTATGAAAATTGGCGAGTTTCGCCCAAGAAAGCAATGGTTCATAAGTTTTCTTGTGGTCAGGCACACAAAGACCAATCAGTAAGTGAAAAGATTAATGATAATTGGTTAATTAACTTTCACGAGCAGAATGGTCGATGGTTTGGTTATTTTAATTCATTGAATGAAGCTATAGCTTTTAGTACTTTGTTACCAAATAGAAAATTACAAATATGTGGTCATTGTTTAAGAGAGTTCAAAAATAGTTTATAGAACTAATAGCCCATCCCATAACAGCGCATTAGCAATAGCAGGGCGGAAGTGCTTAATTGAACTTTCGCCCTTTTTTGTAAATTCGTGCTAGCATAAGCTTTGGTGCTATTAAGCCCTGCCATCGCCAATGCGCAAACCGTTATGCCCAATGCCAGGAGACACCCTACGAACTTTGACAGACCGACAAAAAAACGACAGAAAAGTCAAGGCTTCGCAAAATTAAAAGAGCTGCAATGCCACGCACAAACCGACACAAATTGTAGCACATTTAATTTTGCCCAACCGCACCCAAAGCCCACCCACCACCCGACCAGTGTGTAAGTGAAACATTGACGTTATTTTATTTCACATTTAGTTTTTGGACAACTTTTGCCGACAATACAATTATTGCAGACCACAAAAATATTTTCGGCAAACTTTTGACTAACACTTGATTTTACTCCATTTACTTCTATAACCATTATTGCATCATATTCCTGTTTCGACAGAACAACAATTTCATTATTTATACCTAACCCAACTTTGACAACATACTGCAAAAATGAACTTGAATTATCCTTAACAGCAACCATCTTGCAACTACTACCGACTGCAACATCTGACAATGTTTTTTTGAATTGCACTTTTAACTCACCTTTCTTGTTTGGTATTGGGTCTCCGTGTGGGTCAAACTCGGGATATTCTAGAAACTTATCCAGTTTATCAACCAGTTTTTCGGAGTGAATATGCTCCAACTGTTCGGCAACTTCGTGAACTTCATCCCAACTGAACTCTAATTTTTCGTACAAAAAAGTTTCCCAAAGGCGGTGCTTTCTTAATACATCAATTGCATTTTTTCTGCCTTCTACAGTTAAACTAATTTTTCCATACTTCTCATAATCAACCAATTCTTTTTCTTTCAGCTTCTTAAGCATATCATTTGCCGTAGCAGGTTTTATTGCCAAAGTTGAAGCAAGCTCATTCGTTCCAACTTCTTCAACCCCTTTATCAAATGAAATTTTGAGCAACGCCTTCAAGTAATTTTCTTCTGTATATGACAACATTTTTTATGAAATTTTGAATTGTTTTCGCAAAGGTACAAAAAAATACAAAACTTTATTTGTTAGGTTAGTCTAACTTTATTACTTTTGCCCCCGTAACTAAAATTCAAAGATGAAATCAACAATACTCAAATCAATATCAACTGCCATTTTTGCTTTGACGGTTCAGTTTTCAATGGCTCAAACAACAAGCATTTCAGGCAAAATAATTTCTGATGGCAAGCCAGTTGAATTTGCCAACGTAGTTTTGAAAGGAACACAAATTGGTACATCCACTGACACAAGTGGCAAGTATCAAATCAAAAATATTACCGCAGGAACGTATCAAGTGCAAGTAACTGCAATCGGATTTGATAAAGTATCAAAAAATATTACTATTAAAACTGATGAAAATATTCAATTGGATTTTGATTTAACAGCCTATCAAAGTTTATTAAGGGAAGTAGTAGTAACAGGCACAATGAAAGAAGTGAAACGATTGGAAAGCCCTGTAAACGTGGAAGTTTACACTCCTGTTTATTTCAAAAAAAATCCAACTCCTACTATTTTTGATGCCTTACAAATTGTAAACGGAGTGCGTCCACAACTAAACTGCAATGTTTGCAATACTGGCGATATTCACATCAATGGCTTGGAAGGGGCTTATACGATGGTACTCATTGATGGTATGCCAATTGTAAGCAGTCTATCAACCGTTTATGGTTTGTCGGGCATTCCCAATTCTATGATTGAACGTATTGAAATTGTAAAAGGTCCTGCATCGTCATTATATGGTAGCGAAGCTATTGGTGGACTTATCAATATTATTACCAAAAAGCCACAAAATGCCCCTTTAATTTCGGCTGATGTATTTGGAACCAGTTGGGGTGAGTATAACGCTGACTTAGGGTTTAAGCTGAAAGCTGGTAAAAAGGCAGATATTTTAACAGGCATCAATTATTTCAACT